>VFQN01004463.1_pt1 | contig 18424 bp, 27 predicted proteins | sample 3512371 | NCBI WGS metagenome assembly VFQN01 (sample SAMN10412370, study PRJNA504923) | tailings metagenome | isolation source: Replicate 2 from Balatoc abandoned mine | place: Philippines: Itogon, Benguet | collected 2017-08-28 | reverse complement strand
CCGGGTCCCACGGTGGGGGCCGATCCGGGGCCGCTTCCCCGGGCCCCAACACGCCTCACAGCTCGCAAATATGTGGCAAGGGTGGGCGGGGCCGTGCGGGGTGCGGGGAGGCCCGGGAGGGCCCGGGAGGACGCGCGGAGTGGGACCTGAAAGCCCTTCCTTACGGTGGATGGGGGCCACCGGGGCTAGTTTGTGGTGCAAGACACCCCCGCGGTGGTTCCCTGAGGGCTGAGTCCCCAGGAGGTGTCTTTCCTGGTCCCTTCAAGTTTGTAACGGTTCACGCCGGGGAAAATGAACCCACCTCCTTAACACACGCAGCTGGCGCTACGGCGCACGCATAACTATTGCTGTTTTCATTTTGGCACCCCGTGGGCTGTTGTCCTGGGTGTTTGGTTGGTGGCCTGCGGCTCGCCTCTCGCCTCATCGAAAATAGACGCGGAGATACACCTGTTCAATATTAAATGGATATGGGGCACCAGCAACCTGCAATCCGTACATCCTCTTATACCACCAAAAAACTTTATTATACAAAAGATGCATTACCTGTATTGGACCCATCCCCCTGCCCTGCAATGCCCTCTCCTAACTGTTTTGATCATGCCAAAGGAAACGCAATCCAGGCACGAACCCAAGGGGTGTCTGCACACCTCAAGACCGGAGTCCCCTTCCGGCGTTTCATGAGGCGGTGGCTTTCAGTGCTGGCCTGCTGCAGGGTCTGACGGACGGTGCAATCGCAACCGACTGCCCCACGTGGGTACACAGGCATGACCGCAATGGTGACAGCACCGGATTCAATCCCTTGGTCAAAGCCCACTGCCTGACACCAGATCCCGTGCCCCGGACGTCTGAGCCATTCGTCCATGCTGGGGCGAGAGTCGGGCCTCCCACGGCATGTCGCCATGCCACAGCCAGCCACACAGGTGCATGAGGCAGCTCGTGCCGGACAGCCAGAGATACATGCATATGGAACGATAGCATCCACCCGAGTGCCCTCCTGCCCACTAGTTGCTCGCCCCTCCTAGCTCTCCTGGCCAGTCTTCGCTGTATGGTATTGAGCATGTGCCAGAAGGGCCATGGGCCAGAAGGGCATTCTGGCATGTGCAGCTATCCAAGGCCCACTCACATCACAGCCGTGGTGCCAGGGCCTTTGCCCCTGTCGAGCCGCATGCCCATCCATCCGTCCAGTGTGGTAGCAAGCGGAGCGTTGTGAGCAGGCATGGTACTGAGCCCCATGGCAAGGTTGCAGGGGAGGTCGCCCAGTGGGGCCGCGGCGTTGGTGCTTGCGGGCGCTGCGGTCGACCAGGCATCCAGATTATCACTGAGTATATGCCACATGATCAATTTACGTTTATTTGGTACGCCACCTGTTACTGTGAGTCTCCTCCGCAAGCCCCGACAGCCGGCGGGCTTGCGCTTGCAATGCCGCTGCTCCTCTCACCCGCATAATTCGCACTGCCATGCCAGACATCATGTGGATGGTGCTATCGCCTAGGTGCCCTCATTGCCACGGAGGTTGTATGAGCCTGTTTAAATTTGGCTCAAAGTGTGTAGCAGGATGCTGTGGTCTTTGCCTTTCGCGATTGGGGTAAAGCGCAGTTTCATGAAATTGCCCATAGTGCTGGTGTATGCAGTGAAACTTGGGGCGACTTGGTACAGGTTTGTTTCCGGTGTTTTCCGGTGTCCGTACCCTTCACTGTCTGGGAAGGCGTTTACGGGTAAGCATGATCGTTTAATGGCACACCCTGCCTGTCCTTCTTGGCACCAGCTCTACGTGGTTACCGGTAGATGGGTAATTTGCTGCATCAATGGTTGCGGTGGCACTGCACCGCTCGAAGGGTAAGCTAGCACCGTAGCACGGCCAAAAGGCTCTGGCTGAAATTGTGGCCAACAGTATGATAAGCAGCTTGCAGCCTTGCACATGTGAGGATTTATTCAAAATCCGTTCTGCCCCATACGTTCACAATTAGCTTCTTCTTAATGACGTGCCGCATGGTACCGTATGTTCTGCAGGCTCGGTAACTGCTTTGGTCCTGGCTGCGCAGCGGAACTTGACATTACACCGCCCTGCCGTCAGGGCGCCGTGCACGCAATGCAGCGTCGCCGTCCCACGTTGCCCTATGGTATGCCTGGCCTATAAACGTCCTTCCACACAACCATGCCGTTTGCGGCATACCACAATGCTGCACACTGCACATGCTACCGCCCACATCTTGACGAGTAGGCATGCCAACCCCAACCTGCGGAAAAGCTTTCATCACGTCACAGGACCGACAGGGACTCAATCGCACGGCGCTCCATGTCGAGCTTCCGCTGCAGTTTGGGGCCCTCGAGCAAGCCCTCCACCTGCAGCCAAGCGGGGCAAGGCACATGCGCAACTTAGGCAACACAACCCCTAAGGAGCGGCGCGTCTGTCGCACCCGTAGGCCCAGGGGCGGACATCCCATCTTTCCCCAGTTGCTCGTTCCCATCTCCCACCAGCTCGCTGCCAGTAACCACTCGCCGGCGACCAAATGCCTACCGGTCGTTGCTAACGTCCCTGGCAACCGCCCACGCTGCCGTCACAGCTCAACTTGATACTGCTGTTTGCCGTATGCTTGTAATATCCACGCAATTGCACTGCTACCCACCTGTCGGGCCGTCTGCAGCACGGCGCCCACGATGATGAGCAGGGAGGTGGTGGCCAGGCTGGTGCCCAGCACGCTGGCGCATGCCATGTCGTACAGCTGCGCCGCCACCGCCAGCACCCCCAGGCACATTCCGCCCCAGAACTTGCAGCGCAGCAGCTGCATGCGCAGCTCGCGCTCCGTGGGCTCGCCGGGGACCACGCCACGCAGGCCCACGTTCATCTGTGCGGCGCAGCGCACGCAGGTTGCCGTCAGCCCCGGAAGCACAACATATGAGTAGTGGGGCTGGAACTGCGTGTGCGTCCTCACATGCAAGTGTTTCCACTCCGTAAAAGCTCATCGCAGCAGCTGAGGGTTGTTTCTTACCGGCCAACTAGCTCCGATCACCGCACTCTCTGAAGACGCCCGCCCGCCTGCCCGCTCCTCCTCCCCCGTCAAACGCTGCGGTCTGCCTACCACACCAACAACCCCGCTTTCCATGCCCCGCACCCCCGCGCGCACCATGTTGAAGTACTCTGCCATCTCCTTTGGGTTGATGCCCCCCAGCGGCAGGAACTCCAGGCAGGCCACCAGCAGGCCGTAGCCCAGCAGCCCCACGGGGGTCAGCTGCACCGACTGCAGCCACGCCGCGGCCGCCGCCTCGCCGCACAGCTCCAGCAGCTTTGGCAGGAAGCCGAAGTAGGCGGCACCGCCCAGGATGATGGACTGCGGCGGCAAGGGCATTGGGGAACAGGGTTCCGGGTGGGGACGGGGCGAGTGTGCAGCTACCGTTTTGTGGTGTGGGTAGGGTAGGGTAGGGTAGGGTGGGTTGGGCTTGACCAAGTGCAAGCACCAGCCCTGGAGTTAGCGCAGGACAAACCGCATACTGCGGTGCTTATTAGCATGCTGGTGCCTTGATACCATGATAGTGACAGTCCGCTAGCATGCCGTGGGGTGCCGGCCCTTGTGGCCCCTTCAGGTGTATTGCACTTCCCGTGCCACCCACCATCATGCCGGACGAGTTGAGCTGCAGCGGGAAGTAGTCCGACTTGTGTCCCCGCTCCAGCACCTTCTTCTGGGCCAGCAGCCGGGCCTGGGCAAACAGCTCTTGCTGCGAACATCAGGAACAATTGCACGGTTAATCGCTATACAAGGAAGCAGGTCACTGACACGACACACCAGCGACGACAGGATCAGGCCACACCGGCTGCCACCAGACCCAAGCCGCGAAGCATATGTATGCTCAACCCCATTGACACGCTGTGTAGGCAACGGCAAAACCACCCTGCGTGTGCCCAGCAGGCCGCAAGGTTTTTGATATCCATTGCCTCATCTCATGCTCCACAGGCCCTCACCATGCCCCCTCCTTGTTTGGCTGCGTCCGGCGGCGGCGGCGCGCTGCTGGCGTACTGCACCACCGGCAGGCGCAGTTCGCTGGTGGCCAGGCACACGGCCAGCAGCACCAGCAGCAGGTAGCCGCCCAGCATGCCGCCCAGCAGCCCCGCGGACACCAGAGCAGAGTCCAACGCAGACAGCACCGTGTGCAGCGTGGCGGCGTACTCTGTGTCAGGGGCAGGAGGGGAGGAGGGACAGAAAAAGGGGGCACGATGCACGAGACGTGAGAAGGTGCGAAGGTGGGCTGGGGGCAGTTGGGGTGTTGGCTGCTGAAGCGGGGCAGCAGGATGACCTGTGGAGTTGAGGGTGGATGTATCTTGTATCTTGTTGGCATGAGCAGGGTGTGTGGGGTAATGGAAAGGCGGGAGCATTCCGTTCGGAGGGTGGCAGGCAGGACTGCATGGCTGGTCTGGCGGGTACCTCGCAACAGGGTTGCTTGCATATGTGTGGCAGTATAGCACATGTACACGCTGTCATAGTGCACAGAGCTAGCGCTGCCAGGCACCGCTACCCACCGGAGATGATGCCCGCGCAGATGACGAGCGAGGACCCGTTGCCCAGCCCGAAGTGCGTGATGGTGTTGGCGCACATGTGGATGATGCAGCTGCCCGACACCAGCGCCAGCACCGTCTGCGGCACGAAGAGCGCCCCGCCGTATAGCGCGCAGGACTGCAGGTCCAGCGCACGCATGAGGCCCTGCGGGGCAAATGGGCGGGCAAGGGGCATGGTGGGTCAGTGGAGATGATCAGGTAGCCGACGCCACCACGGCTGCAGGTCGTTAGGTTCACAAAAAGCTGCCTGCACGCGTCCGGAGTTTCAGGAAAACACGTCACGTAAAAGGCATCCGTCCCCATCCGTCCCCTCCCTCCATCCCATCTCTCGCCCCAAGCTTCCCTCACCCAACCCCACCCCGCCCTCCCGCCCACTCCCCTCGCCCTGCGTCCCTCCCCCCCTCACCCCGACCACCGCGAAGCCCAGCGCCAGGTTGTTCATGTAGCCGTTGATGACGGCCTCGCCGCTGCGGCCCTCCTTGCGCGCCTCCTTGATGCGGGCCAGCGCCGTCGCGCCCGGCAGGGGCAGCGTCGTCACCTGCAGGCGCAGGGCCAAGCGCCGTGTAGACGCACGCTGAACCGCAGCGCTGGATGCCATAGATTCTGCCATGCTGCCGTACATTGTGATTGCCGAAGCGCCCGCCCTGGGTGCCAGTACGCTGCCGGCTCCTGTCCATTGCCCTGGACCTTGTGTTCACGTGCATCCCCTCCACGTCCCACGCGCCTGGTTTTTGGCGCCGAGCTCCCCAGCAGGTGCCATACATACGTACGCTTTCGAAAGTCTTACAACACCATTTCTCCCGCACCTCGCTTGGCAGCACTATGGCCATGGCTAGGATGATGGAGGCGTTGACGAAGGGCGAGATGCCCAGGTCGAAGATGGAGGCGGGGAGGTCCCCCGCCTGCCCGTACAGCGCGCGGATCAGCCGCTCGCCTGGCGCACGTGGGAAGTGGTGACGCGGTTCAGGTTGGGGACTTCATCACTGACATGGTACAGGTGATATGGTATGCAGACAGCGACAAGGCTGGACATGCTGCACCTCGGCACAATTCCCCGTTCGGCTGTCAGCTCTGTATAATGAGCACAGCATGGTCACATGTAGCCACAGTACGGGGCTACGGTAGGCTAAGGCCCCCGGCCCCCGGCCCCCGGCCCCCGGCCACCTGGCCACACGCCACCTCGTACCCTCTCCCTGCCGCGTCCACCCCCTTTTGCTGTGCCTTCGCCTCCACCACCACCTTCCGGTGAGTGCGCGAGAAAAACCCTTCCCCTCTACCCACCCGGCGTGCTGGCCGCCACAGCGGGCACCTGCTGCAGGTCCACCCCCGGCAGCGGCACGAAGTGGCCCGCGCGGATGACCACCAGCAGCCCCACCGTCAGCGCCGCCCGCAGGATGATCTCACGGTAGTACAGCAGGCCCTGCAGCCAGCCGGGCAGCTGCACCTGCCGCAGGCGGGCGCGCATGCCTGCTGTCCACTGTGATAAGAGCCCTGGCACCCCTGAAGGCTCGCTTTCTATGCTGGCCTGGGGCTGCGGCAGGTCGGGCTGCTGCCTGGCGTCATGCGTTGCAGGAGCAAGGGTTAGGCGAGATGTGTGAGCGTGCGCAGTGCTGCAGAGGCCGGCTCTGCATCGCAAACGAGATGTGCGCCCCAGTGCAATCGTACTCACTCCATTGAGCCGCCGGCTGCTGCTGCGCTGCGTGCCTTCACGCCGTGGCGTCTGGGACAGGCCGGGTTTGGCGGCCGGACAGGCCCCACGACAGGGCTGCCTTCAGACCCCGTGGTGCTAACCGGGTGCCAGGGATGCCGTGAGGCATGACGATGCTGTAGTGAGCTATGGAAGTGGCACAGCGCATTTGCTGCAGATGCGCGCCCGCGGTGCAGCCGCGCCGGCCAACAGCGTAGCAAGGCTGAATCCCGTGGAGGCGCAGCTGATTGCAGCCTCCTCATGCTAAGTGGGCTTGCGTCCATAACGCCGACGATTAATTGCGTTTGTTATGCAAGGGATTGCGATAAAGAGTGCGTGTACACTGCCGATGGAAAGCGGTCCCGTTGTCACCAAGCGCTTGAAATCCTCCTGCTTTAATGTTAACCACTCCTTATCCGATCTGTCGCAAACTCTGGTCCAGGGCGACATATGTTCACGGGCATTGTGAGTATTGCGCATGCTGCGCTCGTGCTGACGACTCCCATGCACAAACCCGCGGCCTTGCACCAGGACCCTACCTAACCCATCTGCATACACGATAAGTCTATATCTATACCCGACTTTCAGCTGGCGTGCAAGAGAGGCTTTCGACACAGAAGCATTTCTGCTGGACTCGCCACGTCGTTCGCGTTTACCGTCGTCCGTTGTTACCGCAATTAAAGGTGTTGCACACCGATAGGATGCGCAACACATGCTCCGAGGGGCTGTAAGCGCAAGCCATCCCGGCCAAACACTCAACCGAAGGGCCAGGGTTCAGGCGATGGCGTCAGGGCCTACAGCTTCAGCGCCTACCAGCGACCCAGCTGCCACTGGCGCACCCCAGCCTGGTGGCGTGCAGTCAAGGGCTTTTGCCGGCAATGCACGAGTGGCTCCAGGAGGGCTAGCCACAGCGTACAGTGACCTATGTGCACAGTGGCCTGTTGAGGCGTCGAAGCTACCCATTGTGTAAGCGGTCCCGTCAAGTACCCCTGCCCGTGTCAGCGACGCGTGTTGCCTGCACACCACATACGGAGGTTTGCGGATTGTTTGCTGCGTGGCGCCCATGTTAGCATGAGCATACACAGCGGCGCGTATCGCCTGTGCCTTACTGCCAACTGTCCCCACCTGTCGTCCCCAGCGCGACGCACACATGTCAGTGTTACGTGGCTAAGCCACTCCACATGTCGGCACGGGCTATCGCTTTCCGTCATGCTTTGGTACTAAGGTGCCAGTGACCCTGTTGTACGTATCTCACCTGTACAGGTACCACCCGTCGTACAACATTTCCTTTTGGGGCATAGAGAAGCTGCACCCCTTCGACGCTTGCAAGTTCAGCAAAGTGGTCGCCGGGCTGGCCAAGGCGGGGCACCTGCGGCGAGATCAGGTGGGCCACGTGACCCCACGCGTGGCGAGGTATATTCCCAAGAAAGGGAGGAAAGAGTTGGACCAACGGTGTGCGGTTGACCGCTTAGGGCCATAGATGCTAGCGCACGGGCAGCCTGGGATGTGGTGCGAACAAAGCTCCACTCGGACAGCTGTTCTGCCCGCCGTATCCCCACAGTCCTGCTCCCTCCCCTGCGTCTCCCCTGCCCTCCCCCCCTTCGCATGCCGTTGCGTGCCCCGCCCCGCCTCGCCCTCCCGCAACTCTACCAGCATGTCCCTGACTCCCTGACTCCTGTTTCCTTGCGCTTTCCGCGTTTCCTGCCGCAGCTGGTGGAGCCACGGGAGCCCTCCCTGGAGGTGCTGGGCGACGTGCACACCGCCGACTACCTGCACCGCATACACCACCACAACCTCACCATTGTCCAGGCGAGTGGGCCATGCGTAGCTAGTGCATCTTAGTGAAGAGGCTGCGCAACAGTTCGGTTGTGCCACGCTCCACAAGTAGGCGTATGCGGTCGGGCATGCAGTGCAACTCGTATATTACATGGTGCTGCCACCCACACACGCCCATGTTGTCCTGCGGGAAAACGTGTGTCTCCATACTAAGCCACATAGACCAGCTGGGCACATGGGGAAGCGTGCTCACGGCTTAACAGGCAACGTCCCATTATGCATTGCGCTTCCAACGCATGGCAGCTCGCGCGATGAGCACCAGCGGCGCTCGCCGCCCTTTCCGTGTCGCGGGTGTGCACCGTGGTATGCCATGCGTGGTGTGATTCGCTGCCCTGCTGCATGTCCTCAGGTCACGGAGCTGGCTGCGCTGACCATGCTGCCCAACAAGCTGCTGCAGTGGCGCGTGGTGCACCCCATGAAGCTGGTGCGACGGGGGCGGTACGGGTGCATGGATTAGTGCGGGACACAGCGAGGCGTACGGGCTGCCGTCAGGGACAGGCCCCAGGGCCAGCTGGAAACAGGGGCAGTGGCCGGTCCTCGCACGCTGACCGGATGAGCCCATCCGATGGCAGACACAGACACTGCTATGCCATAACCTTTTCGCAAAACGCTTTCACTCAGCTCGAAGCTTCTGGGGGCCATAATCGGCCGCCCTATGAAAAATGCTGTAACGGACGTGCCTGGGCCCGCATTCGCAGCACGCGGGCGGCACCATGCTGGCGGCGGGTCTGGCCCTGGAGCGCGGCTGGGCCATCAACCTGGGCGGAGGCATGCACCACGCCAGCAGCGACGCGGGGATGGGATGGTGGGTGGCGGGGCGGCAAGCCTGGGTGGGGCGGGTGCAAGCGAGTACTGTGTTGCGTCATGGGAGCGTCTCGCCAGGGCAAGGGGCGCGTGCGAGGATTGAGGCTTGCGAGCCTGGCTGATTGATGGAAGGGCGCAGTGGCGGTTGCGCGTATTTCATTCCCCTAACCTAACAGCAAGTACCGCCAGCACGTGGCACTCGTTATAGGAAGAAGGTGGCGTGGCGCAGCCAACCCACAGCCGGTCGCATTTGCGTTCCGAGCATATGCCATTGGGCCACGGATACCGCACCCCCTCCTTACGCTCCTCCTGTGCTCACATGCCGCCATCCCGCTGCCCAAGTCCTGCCTCCGGGCGCCCTGTCTACCCCTAGCGTGACGTACACACAACGCACTGCCCCTGCTCGCCGTCCTACCTCCGTCCCCCCAGGTGCCCTTTCGACGACATCCTGTTGGCAGTGCGCCGCGCCCGCGCCGCCAGCGGCGGTGCCGTGCGGCGGGTGCTGGTGGTGGACCTGGACGCACACCAGGGCAACGGAGTGGAGCGGGTGCGGGATCGGGGGCGGCGGGTGGGCACATGATGGGTGGGCTTGTGAGTGCATTGCGTCGGGTGTGGGCAGCATGCACATGCCGTGCACATGCGCTGCAAGGCAGCTGTCGGCATGCAGCCCTGTGCCCTGGGTGTTGCGGGGTTCGGGTGAAGGTGCTCATCGGCATTGTCGTGGTTCCATAGCAGTAACAACCAAGTGCTGGTGTCAAGGTTGTGTCTTGATACCTTGCCTCCTGCTATGACAGGACAAGCTCAAGTACGGCGATACTGACCTCTTCATCCTCGACATGTACCATGGGTAAGGCAGGTTGTGGCTTCTACGACTAGGTGGCCCTTCTCCGCTTTCCTGTCCGGTGCTTGACATGTGAAACCAATAACCTATGCCCCGCCCTACACCTGCTGCGCATTGCACCCGCTGCGCTGTCTCTTCATGACTGTGTGTACCCCTAGCCATGTCAAGCGACAGTCATTGTTCTTGCACACGCACATACTCACCTTTGCGGCGCCTTCCCGCTTGGCCCTTCGCTATACGGTAGTCGACGCACTCGCTGGTTGACTTGGACCCGTTGCCTCCCCACCCTGGCCCCGCATTGCCCGCAGCGGCATCTTCCCGCTGGACGAGGACGCCAAGGCCGCCATCGACATCAAGGTGGAGCTGCGGAGGGGCGAGGGGGACGACACATACCTGCCCAAGCTGCGGGTGGGCGGCGGGGGAGAAGGCGTGGATAGGGCAGGAAGGCTAGGGTCCAGGCTGGTGTGCGGTGCTGTGGGTGCGGTCCATGGCCCGTGCGGACATGTGGTTTGATAAGCTATGTGTTGCTGCAGAGCCTTAGGTACTTGAGACGTAGGGGCCATGACCGTTTGGAGGTTGCGCCAACGTTTGACTCTGCGGCGGGGCGTGGTATGCCGTATGCGGCAAGACCAGAGCTGTAGGGAGCTCCGTGACAGGCCTAGCGGGTTGCGACATCTCTCGCCTACTTGCTACACTCCTTGCCGCACTCCAGGTAGCTCATGCAACGGGATGTCCAATACCTTGTCCACAGGCACAGGCTCCTGCCTTCCCAGCCGTGTTCCACCTCACCGTCTAAGCTTCGCCCTACCCGCCCTACCCGGGTAACTCTCCCCCCGCATCCCTCAGGGCGCGCTGATCATGGCCTCCCAGCTGCTGTCGCGTCACGGCGGCGTGGACCTGGTGGTGTACAACGCGGGCACGGACGTGCTGGCGGGGGACCCGCTGGGCCGCCTGGGGCTCAGCAGGCAGGGCATCGTGGCGCGGGACGAGGCGGTGTGGCGCTGGGCAAGGGACGAGGCGCGCGCGCCCATCGTGATGCTGCTGAGCGGGGGGTACGCCAAGGACAACGCGGCGGTCATCACGGAGAGCCTGGCCAACCTGTTTGACAAGTTCGGGCTGGGAGCGGGGGCAGGCGATGGGGCGGGCGCGGGGGAAGCGGAGGGTGGGGAGGGGGCAGTGGCGGACGGAGGGAAGCTGTAGGGCTGCTGCAGGGACATGCGTATCTGTTTGGTGCGTCAAAGCGTTGTTGTTGCCAGCCCAGCGGGCGTGGGCATGGGTCGCGCTGTGGCGGGCGGAGGGGATGTGCAGGACGGGTGAAAGATGCTCTGTATAGGTATGGGTGTATAAGAGAAAAAGCAGGATTGACGATTATGTTTTTGCTTGCGTGCAAGGTGCCTGTTGACAGTCTAGCCCTCAGCGTTGTGATTGGCGTTTGTGGGTGTCTGTTTTCCGCTGCGGGCGCTTGATACTGAACTAAGCGCCTCGTCCAGCTCTGCTGAACGTGGCTGAACCCAACCAACCAGTGTACATATGTCGTAGATGCGCCGTTCAGGTAGCCCACAAGTACGTGGTACTGACATGAAAGCACGGTCGTGCATGCAGCATCTTGGCAACCGTAATCAACGGGATACAGGTTATTGCATGACCCTGGCATGACCTTTGTCCATTGTTCCCTGGAGTCCGTGTTGTCTTTTCAGTAAGGGACACGCAAAAAACCATTCCTTGCATCTATCTGTCTTGTAACAAGGACAACTGAGGTACGCCCATAGGCGTTCTCATTCAGCAACAACAAAAGGCGTTGCGGGTACCGCTAGGCCCCTGCAACCAGCCAACTACTTGGTCTCTGGGCACTACCGTAACAAACAATCGGTCTCCAGTTATTGCGGAACTGCGCGCACATCAAGCATGCAAAAAAACACTACGTTTTTTATGCACCCACGATCCTTGTGGCCCTGCCACCTCCGCCTGCGTGCTGCGTCCCCTAACGGCCTCATCGTCCTACCGTACAACGTGGCCCAGCATCGCCACAAAACGTACTGCACGTACGCCTGCACACCGGCACACTGCACAGTGACAGCCTCCTCGTGCGCTACACGGTACACGTGCGCTCGCTCAGCCGTCCGGCGGCGCCCCCGTGCTCGACAACACACCGGTACACCACCGCATTATTCCCTGCTGCCTAGGCCCGCTCCTCCGTGCTGCCGCCCGCCGCCTCGCCCGTCGCCTCCTTCGCACCCGACTCCCCCTTCCGTCCCCCCATGGCCATGCCCGCGATGCCCTTGGTCACCATGCCCACCGCCTGCCCCACCGTGCCCGCCAGCCCCGACAGCATGCCGCCCTTGCTGCTGCCGCCCTCCGCCGCCCGGCTGTCCTCCGCCGGCGTCACCGGCGGGGCACCGATGCCCCGCTCTCCGGCAGCCCGCTCCGCCGCGGCAATGCCGCCGCGGACGGGCTGGAAGCCCTCGCCACTGTCACCGCCGCCGCCGCCACCGGAGGCGGTGGTTGTGGCGGTTGTGGGTTCGCCTGCGCCCGGCTGGTGCGCCTCCTGGCCCTGCTGCTGCGCCTCGACGGCGCGCTGCTCGGACTCGGCGCCGCTGACGGCCGCCACGGTGGCGGCCAGGGGGGAGTCGTTGGGGGCCACGGCCTCGGTGGTCGAGTCGGCGGCGGCGGACAGGGAGCTGAGGAGGGCAGGGAGAAGGGAGAGAAGGAGGGAGGGAGGAAGCACGGCGTCAGGGTCAGTGAAGATAGGCGTGGCAGGGCAAGGCGTAGTGAGGTGGGGTGCTGAGGTGCCATGTGGGCGCTCCGAAGTTCGCTACCGGCGCCCTTGCCTCCTGACATGCATGGCAACAGGTAGCATCCGTCAAGCGTCAGAACTGAATAGGCTATGGGGCTAACCCTCAATCATCCTTTGATCAGCAGCTGCGAGGACCGCAGGGACTGGCTGAACTAACGCGCAACTGGCCTAACACGGGTGTTGAGCGCATTTCGTGCCAGGACCCACCTCACTCCGCTAGCTCCCTGGGTGCCAGCACCCTCAGCGCTGGACACCTCTGTGGCCCGGGTGGCGGGGGCGGCGCTGGCGGCCGTGGGCGCCACGTAGCCGGCCACTTCGCCAGGCATCACCTCGCCAGCGCGCATGGCTGCAAGGCAGCAAGAGGCATGCACAGCAGGGAGTCAGGGACTCGGCAGGCAAGCAAGCGTGTTGGGGTCACCGCATGTTGTGCTGAAGGTTCGCACAACTACATGCTACATGCTTTTGCATTTTACAGGAGAGTTAGGGCACTATGTAATCGCGTAGTAGCGCGTGGCAGAAGGGCTGCGCGCGGCTGCTGACTCGGACGGGGGGAGCTGGGCGGAGTGACGCGAGCGGCCTCGACAACTCAGCGGCACAGACCCGTGGGTCATACGCAGCATGTTCTTAGCCGCAACGCTGCCGACGCATTAGCACATTCTAGTTTAAGGCGGGTGCAATAGCGCTTTGCTTCGCGTGGCCCTGTGCATGCCCCATTGCTGTGAGAGACTGGGTGTAACGTGCAAGTCGGGACGTTCCCGATATAATGCCCGCGGCGAAAGCTCTGCGCCCTGCCCAGCCGCGCACCTGCGTTGTTATCGCTGCCATCTCCTCCTTGGAGAGGAACATTGTCAGCCGCTGGCGCCTCCGAGTTGAGGACTGAGTAGGGGTTGGGCTTATCGGTGAATGGAGCTGACATGCTTACTGGTGGGTACCGTTGTATGCAGGAAATCTCTTTCTTACTGAGCTCTAGCGGTAGTAGCAATGTGCGGTAAGTGAAGAAATGCCGTTTAAGAGCGCGGCGATGGCTGCAGTGAGGTCAGAGCGTCAGCATGTACGACAGCCTCTCCGAGAACGGCAGCTCGGCGAGTCAGGTGCACCTGTGCCTCACGCCCAGGTCGGCCACACCTGAAACTGACCGTCTGCCGTACCGGTATGCTCCCTTGTAAGCAAAAGCAAAAGTGCATGGTGCCCCACTGCTATCAGCGTGCCCTGTACGTCCCTTCGCACAGCAAGACGCTGCAGCTCATGCAGGCCCAGGGCTGCTTTCATGTGATCTTACTCGACAGCTTGCATATGCCCCCAACAAGCAGCGGGACACCGACGCCAAAAGAAGCCCTGACACCACAAACCCCACCATGCGGAGGTGGGGGGCCTCCAAGGGATGAGTCGCGTGTCCACATCTCCTTGCCAGGTGCCCAGATCGCAACTCCGTCCGGGGGAGCTCCCCTGCTTCAGCCACGGCTTCCGTCCAACTGTCGGAGGGGGACCGATTGAGCAGTTGTCGTTGTATGTGGCATAGGGTAGCCAGATTGTTAGTTGAATATATATGTGTATATTGCAGCATTAACGCCATACATGCGACATTAGGGAAAAGTGCATCCAAAAGTGTGTGCTGCGCCCGGGCGCGCTCGTGGGGTGCGCTGGACTTTCCGTTAGGTGCCACAGACATTGCGCAGACCCGACATTTACAAATTGGCCACTTGTAGGATGTTTTAGTACTGCATACTTACTGCTGGTGTGAAATGGCAATGCGCTTCCGAGCAGGACAATATGGAGGCAACTGTTCCGACAGCGGGGCAGCGCTCCAAGACAGCCATGTTTCAGATCACAGAGTGACAACTTGCTCGTTTCGAGTGCATTTTTCCGCTGGACGCCGATGCAAGCCTGTACTCGCGCAACATGTCGGTACTAGGCTCCCGCACCAGCCATCGTTTACGACCAGCGCTAAAGCCCATTCCAAGCATGGTGATACATGCAAGGTAAACAATGTAACACTGGGGCAGTATCTATAGCTGTCAACGCTATTTTTAGTGCCTGTCCACCCGAGAGTCAGCGGACTGGGTAACGCACGCTACGACGCACACCCCTGACAAGGTGCTGCGGGCCGGGTGCAGGACGTGCCAATCCAACTACAGCCACGGCCAAAAGCAGACAGCCGTACCTTTGACTGGTCTCGACAGCGTACGCAACGCCACCGGCGCGGAACAGCCACATGGGGTAAGGTACTGGGGCGGTTGGGTTTGACCGAGCGGGGGGAAATGTGGACCCCTGGTTCGCGGGATACTGTACGCTCATGGACCAGGCCCATGGTGCAACCTACACTCATGTCCTGCGGTGGGTGCGAAAGCTCGGTGCCATGGGCATGGGGCCGGTACTCCTTGGGCGGGGAGATGGGCTCTTGGGGACCTGCCCCGCCCTTCTCAAAACCACGCACGGCAAGCAGCATTCTGGAGGATGGACGGCGTGACCGAGTCCCTTTGGCCATGCATGCTAAATGCGTCGCGCCGACCAGGGATAACATGCACACCGATACCCCTTGTGCACGCTCGCAGGCCAGAAGGCGGCGAGTGTATGGCCTTCCGTGGGCGTTGAAGCTGCGGGTAGCGGGCTGGACTCCAAAGGCAGGGTGAGTTCTTCTAGCCCGGCCTATGTTGGGCCCACATTGTTCGGTCGAACCATGCAGGCAAACGTCACGCTCACCATCAGCAGGCTGCCGGAGTTGGTCGTGCAGCACCCAGCCAATGATGCATGTCGCCCCGCCTGCTGCCCACTTGCGTTGCGCTCGCAGACGGCTCTGCTCCAGCTATGCGCCGCGGGGCGCCGGCGCGGGTCCATGCCTGCTGCTCCCCATGGCAAGCCTGCAGGCCAGGGCCATGGGCAACGGGAGGGCCAGGACCAGGGGCAGGCCGGCTCCTGGGAGGACGCGGCGCGGGGCCTGACGGTTCCGGAGCAGCTGGCCGCTGCCGCACGGCTGCTGGACTCCGGCGTCTCGCCCAATGTGGCCAACAGGGTGGGTGGCCGCCTGGCGGGGGGCTCGGAGGGGGTACGGCGCCCAGTAGTGACAGGGCGTAACAGGTACCACCTGGACCTGCGCAAGTACACGTAGCGCCTTCCGCATCAGCGCGGGTCTACGGGGGTGACGAGGATTGCATATGCCTCGCATGAGCGACCAAGGTGGCGGGCTCCAACGGATGACAGAAGGGATGCAGCAGCCCACAGCTGCCAAAGCAAGCCAACAGCAGGAATCCACTTCGCTTGGCAAATATAGAGGTTTCCGGCTTGCTTTTCGTACCGAGGTTCGTTCACAACTGCTGCCGTGCAGGACGGCCGCACGGCGCTGCACAAGGCCACCTACAGCGGCCACCACGACATGGTGCAGCTGCTGCTGCGGCGAGGAGCCGCCGTCAACGTGCAGGACAAGGTGATGCAGTTAGCCTGATATGCATGAACTCAGCTTCGTAGGGAGCCAGGACGCACGGCTGCCTACAGAGGCAAACGAGCAGCATGCATAAGCACCTGATAGGCCCATGGCGCGGCGTGCACCCATTTGCTGAGGCGTGGCATGACCACACGCGCCAGTACAGGCAAGTAAGCGCTGGTCAAGGTGGCGGCACAAACTGACCCACATGTAACGCTGGCCACGCGCAGACCGGCGATACCCCATTGCACAACGCCTGCGCTGCTGGCCACCTGGGCATGGCGGAGGCGCTGCTGGAGGCGGGGGCCGACCCCAATGTGGCCAACCAGGTGGGCGCACGCCGCGCACAGGCGCAGTAGGAGCTACCGGTATACGTTCCGGAATTCAAGAGCAGGTAAGCGGGGTTTCCAAACTCCATGCATCTGTAAGCAGGTCATTAGGCCGACGTCCTGCGCTTTGGACGTGCAGCCAGCGTGCCTTTGGCCATGCTGCCGTGCTGCTCTGATGCCTGTCTTCGCTGTTGCGTGCCGCTGCCGCGTGCTGCAGGAGGGCCAGACGGCACTGCGGCTGGCCTCCGCCAAGGGATGCCTGTCCCTGGTGGAGCTGCTGCTCCTGGTGGGGGCACAGGTCAACGCCCACACGGTAGGCAACCTTGGGACACAACGGGGCACCAAATAAACCAGGGCTCCTCAACGCACTGCAATCTGACTGAACGTCGCTTTCCCGCCCCTGTCAAGTTGGGCACTGCACCCGTGTCGCCACGTGTACCCCTACTGCTGCGTGCCGCGCATGCGTGCCCAACCCCGCTCCGTATCCTCACACCTGTCCAGGGCGGCGAGGTCCCCACGGCGCTGCACGACGCCTGCGAGCCCTCGGACCCAGACGCGGGGCCGCGCAGGCGGGCGGCGCAGGCGGAGGGCCGCGCGCGGGTGGCGCTGCGGCTGCTGGCGGCGGGCGCCAACCCCAACGCGCGAGACCAGGTGCTGCCGGGAGGTGTGCTGCCTTGTGTAAAACACGGTGCCACTGTATCATCGCCCATACTATACCTGCTGATTTTGCGCACTAGCGCACGGCTGCTGCTCCTTCTGACCCTGTCCTTGCCATGCATGGTAGTTACAAGTACCCGTGTAACACGGGCAGTGTTACTCATATGCACTGTAACTGCCGTGCAGTTTGGGCGCACCCCACTCTTTAGCGCGAGCTACGTGGGCAGGGAGGACGTGGTTCGGGCGCTGCTGCGGGCAGGGGCAGCCGTCGACTGCACAGACAAGGTAAGCGTGGCTCTATCACAGCAAACCGCCTGCAATCGCAACGTGCCCCGTGTTCTGGCTGGCGTCTTTCGTGCGACTAGGCCGCCAGGTGGATGCCATGTCAAGGCGGGAAGGCTGCTGCTTGTATTGCAGCAGGTGTAGGCTATGACTGTTTGCATGCGGTTTGCAAGCCCACACCATCATCACACGCTTTTCTTCGCGAGCGTTGGCCCATACCGGTATACGCGGGCAGTGACGGGTATCTGCTTCCGTGGTTTGTGTTCCGTCCCACAGTACGGCCAGATGCCGCTCAAGTGGGCGGGCACGCTGGAGGACCGCCCGGCGGCCGTGGCGCTGCTGCTGGGGGCGGGGGCACACGTCAACCACGCCGACGAGGTGGGAGGCATGGAGGGGAGCATGCAGGCGTTGCACGCACTAGTGGCCATAATGTACCTACCGGTACATGTGATTGGTGTGTGCCATGCCTGGTAGGCAGAGGACAACGAATGAACTCGGGGCAGTCGGGTTGCACGCTACTTTTGAAATAGGACACCCTTGGTTCCCCAGAGGCCTTCTGGTGTCTTCTATACGACGCCGCATCCCCTTGTGCCCCTCTGCATGTTTCCTTTTGTCTGCAGCGCGGCTTCACGGCGCTGCACTGGGCGGCCAACAAGGGCTGCCTGGAGGTGGTCAGGGCGCTGCTGGCGGCGGGCGCAGACGTGGGTGCACGTACCAAGGTGCGCCAGCACGAAGAAGCCCAGCTTGCACTCAGCCATGCATGCTCATATGCCGCTTAGCCTGGGCCACCAAATCCCTTTGCAACTTACGTCGTCTGTACCATCACGGTGTCGCCACGGTGTGCTCAGGCTTGTGCATTACCGGTAGGGACGGTACACCGCTGCTGCCGGCGCTGGTGCCTAAGCGCTGTGCCCTGTGTCTCACCCATGTTGGGACCTGTAGGAACGGTATAACGCTGTTGCTTATTGGATCACGTGCTATGGATGATGAGTCACGGAAGATCAAGTGCTGTGTACGGCATCACCCTTGCGTGACGCATGCAGGAGGGCCACACGGCGCTGGACCTGGCGTCCCGGCGGCTGGCGTTCGAGGCCACGCGGCCGGCCAACGCGCTGGCGACGCTGGGCCCTGAGGACGAGGCCAAGGGGCGCAAGCTGGAGGAGGTGGCGCGCCTGCTGCAGCAGCACGCACAAGGGAAGGGGTCAGCGTAGGGGAAGGGGGCGGGGC
>VFQN01004462.1_pt1 | contig 18425 bp, 13 predicted proteins | sample 3512371 | NCBI WGS metagenome assembly VFQN01 (sample SAMN10412370, study PRJNA504923) | tailings metagenome | isolation source: Replicate 2 from Balatoc abandoned mine | place: Philippines: Itogon, Benguet | collected 2017-08-28 | reverse complement strand
CCTGCCTGGAGGTGATCACCCGCTCGGCCTTGTAAAGGCCCGCGGTTTTGAGAGCATCAATTTCCTGGGAGAGATGGGACAAAAAGGCGGTGTTCATGGGGAGTAAAGACCTCGTTCCAGCATCGGCCCCTTGCGGCACGGCATCGGATATCATGGTGGCAAGCGGAAGGGAGCACGGTGCCGCTCGCCGGCATCATGCTCCCTTTGTCCGCCACGGACGCATGGCCGTGGCGGGCAGATGAAAGCGGCCGTCAGGCGGCTGCCGGGAACCCGTCGCGGCACAGCCCCTTGAGCTCGTCCAGCGACATCGCATCGAGATCGAGGGCGTTGAGGAGGTCGTTCTCTGCGGTGAAATCTCGGCCGTACATCGACGAGAAAATACGAACGCCGGCTTCATGCAGGTCCGCAGGATGGCCCGCAAGACGCCCGATCTTCGCCGTCATGACGAGACCGAAGGGAACGTCCTCCGTCACATAGCGGCTGTCGGCGGTGGTGGGACCGCTGCCGCCATTGCCGGCCGCGTGCATCTCCTGGTTCATCTGGGAGATGGAGTTGACCGGCACATGGAACGACAGGTGGAAATGCTGGAAGATATCGCGCACTTCCAGGCCGAGCTTCGTGGCGATGGCAATGCGCTCCTTGTCGAGGTCTTCGAGGAGACGACCGACATTCGGCGTGACATTCTGCCCCTGGCTCCACGTCTCGCCGCGCTCCATGCGGGTCATGTTGCCGAGCGCAATGCCCATGTGGTTCTGCGGATTGAGGTTGGAGAGCGCAATCGCCAGCAGGCTGCCCCGGTCACGGAAACGGTCGCCGAACAGGGACCGGCAGACGGAGAGCCCCACGTCGCTGGCAGAGGCCGGCACCGTCGCGAGATCGACCTGCTTGCGGATCGTGTTCACATTGACGGAGGTCTGGCTCAACTGCCGGCCCGAGACGGCGGTGGTGCCCCATGCGACAATCGGGATGACGATGCCGCGCGCGGCCAGCAGGCGGGAGAGATACAGCGCGCCGAACGATGCATGTGAGCTGAAGATGACGACCTGCGAGGAGGTGATGTGCGGGGCAATGGCGTCCAGCACGGTCTTGTGGCCATAGGCAGGCAGGGCGATGACGAGCGCTTCTGCCCCCGCAACCAGCTCCGCGGCGCTGGTTGCGACAGCCGGGTGGAAGGTGCCCTGGATCGCACCTTCCGCGACAAGCGCTTCACCGCTGGCAAGCGCGCGCGTGCGTTCGCCGGAAGGCGACCACAGCGTCACCTCGTGTCCCTGCTGCTCGACGAGTGCCGCCGTTCCAAAAGCGATCGAACCCGCTCCGACAATTCCTGTCCGCATCGATAATTCCTTTCTGCTTAATCATGGTTTCGGCCGTGGGGCCGATCGTTACTTCGGGCGTGTCGATGCCCTCGGCGTGTGCGGCCCGACATCACCGGACGCCACGACGAGAAACGCACCGGCTCCCACAGCGCCGACGCTTGTCAGCGAATGCGGCACGTCGGCGGCATAGCGCGCCGTCTCGCCGGCGCGCACGATCATGGTGTTTCCAGCGCTGCGCACGATAATCTCGCCCTTGGTGCAGTGCAGATGCTCGACGGTTCCGGTTTCGTGCGGGTCGCTCACCAGCTCCCCCTCGGCCTCGAAACTCAGGAGATACCACTCGATCAGCGACACCATGCTGGCCGGCGACAAGATCTGCAGCGTGCACGTTCCGTCCGCGCTGCGGATGGTCGGCGTCAGATTGCCCGGCTGCAGGTCGATGACGGAGCCGCTGCGCTCCTCGCTTGCGCCGCTGACCAGACTGTTGAGGTCGATCTTGAGCGCGCGTGTCAGGTGCCAGAGAGTGCCGTAGGTCGGGTTGGCATTGCCGCGTTCTATTTCCGACAGCATCGAGCGTGAAACGCCCGACAGGGCCGCCAGTTCGGCAAGGGTCAGATTCAGCTCCTTGCGATAGGCCTGCAGGCGCGGTCCGATTTCGGGCGGATTGATCGAAAGCATGCACTGTCCCCCTCTGGCTGCCTCGTGGGCATCTCGAACAATCATTCCCCGACCGGCTCGCCGAGCGTGTGCATCAGCCGGTTGGCCCAGCCGAACAAGGCGGTCGACAGGATGAGGTCGAGGATTTCGTCCTTGTTCAAACCGGCTGCGACCAAAGCCGCCATATCGTCGGCGGTCGCATCGGATGGGCATTTCGAAAGCTTGACCGCAAAATTCAGGATCGCCTTGAGCCTGGGCTCGATCTGCGCATCGACGCCATCGGCGAAGATCGCCGCGATGACATCGGTCTCCTTGGTCAGCTGGTTGTAGCGGCTGGCATGCACCGCCGCGCAATAGATGCAGCGGTTGACGATCGAGGCGCCGACAGCGCCAAGCTCGCGTTCGGCGCGCGAAAGCCCGCCGCGATTGTACATGACGGCGTTGAACAGCGGCGAGCGGTGCTTCAACGTCTCGACGTCATGCGCCAGCACCAGCACATAGTCGGAAACCTTGGTATTGGACGGCGTGATCTTCAGCGCGTCGAGCTGCTCGTTCGTCGCTTCGGCTAGATCCAGCGGAACCACATAGGGGTTCCACTGCGGAACATCGGTCGTGAATTCGTGTATCGTCTTGCTCATGCCAGCCCCCGCATCAATTGCAGGCCAACCGCGACCCGGATCTGATAGCTGACAAAGGCGACGAGCTCCGAGAGCCTGACGATGTCGGCATCGCCGATCCCGGCTTCCCGGAGCAGTTCGATATCGCGGCGCGTCGCATCCTTTGGCGAATGTGCCACCAGATCGACATGGCGGATCAACGCCCGGGCCCGCGCATCGCTGCCGCCGTCGAACCAGATGTCGGCCATGCGTGCGGCGTCTTCCGGCATTCCGGCTTTCTCCAGCATGGCCTCGAAGTGATCCTCGAACGTCTTCTGGTCGTTGATCTTCGCAATCCGCAAGGCGAGCGCGGCCCGCTCTGCATGCGACAGTCCGCCGGGGTCCGCCGGTGTGAGCGCGCCATCATGCGTCTGCTGGGTCAGTGCCATAATGTCGGCGCGGCCGGCCACCGTTTCGGCCAGGGCGCTGCCCGGCTCGATCCCGACGATTGCGGCAATCACGTCCTCGTTCTCAGCCATTCCGTCCTCCTATGCCTGCTTGCGGTCGTCAAGGGTTTCGCCGTCCGGCAAGGGCGACGCGGTCCATTCGTCGCCGCGCAGTTCGGGCGTGTCGTAGTCGAGCAACCGCTGCCAGTACTGGCCGAAGTTTTCCTCATAGAGCTTGGCGGCAATCTCGCGCGCCAGCCAGGACGCGCCTTCGCTGATGCCCGGAATGTCCCCGCTCACCTTGCCGAGGCTGGCCGCTGCACCCGAATTGAAGCTGTGGATGTTGGCAAGCCAGGGCGCCTCACCGGGCGCACGCTCGAGGAAAGTGAAATCCTCGGCGAGATAAGGGAACTTGCCGAGCTGCTCGTTCTCCTGCCCCGGCGGCGGCGTGAAGCGATCCTGCCACAACAGGATTTTGTCGGCATAGCCGTCGAGTTCCTTGCGGGCCAGCGGATCAACCCCGAAACCCGTCCCCAGAATAAGGAAGTCGGCGCGCACGGATTTGCCCTGCGACGTGCCGACAACGATCTCGTCGCCGTCGAGCTCCACCGTCTCGACCGCGGCGTCGAAATGGAAATAGGCGTTCGGATGGCGGCTGACCCGCATCGTCGAGCCGCGCGGCGCCGGTGTCTGGGTCCGCAAGGAGTAATTCATGATCTGCCAGCGCCGGGCATCGCCCAGCTGCGGGAATGCGGCGGTGAAACCGAACGAGCCGATGCCCATCAGTTTGTTGATGCATGGCATTTCCTTGCGCCGGATGAGATGGCGAACCTCGGCTGCGCCGGCCTCCAGGGCTTCGGCGGCATTGTCGACCGCCGACGCCCCGACACCGACAACGACGACGCGTTTGCCGCGCAGGGCAGCAAAATCGATGTCATGCGAGGAATGCGCCCAGTATGTCTCCGGCAAGCTGCTGACGAAATCCGGAATGCTGGGGTGCCCCATGCCGTCACGGCCGGTCGCCATGACGACCTTGCGGGCGAGCACGGAGGTCTCCCGGGCGCCCTTGCCCGAGGTCATCAGCCGCATCAGCACCCCCTCGGGCCGGATCGCGGTCACCTCGACATTGTTCTCGACCGGCAGCTCGAGCACCTTGCGATACCAGCGCAGATACTCCATCCACATTGGACGCGGGATCTTGTCGAGCGCAGACCAGGCGTCATTGCCGAACTGGGCGACGTACCAGGCACGGAATGTGAGCGATGCCATGCCGTAGGCCGGACCGGTCAGCTGCTTGGGCGAGCGCAACGTTTCCATGCGCGCATAGGTCAGCCACGGCCCTTCGAGACCCGGCTCGCTGCGGTCGAAGATGCGGATGTTGCGAATGCCGGCGCCGATCAGCGCAAAGCCGGTAACGAGGCCGCACATGCCGCCACCGATGACGACGACATCGTGAACCGGTTCTGCGAGAGGCGTCGGCACGACCCAGTTTGCCGGGGGATAACAAAGGCAGGCGAGATCGTCGCGGACACGCCGTTCCAGCTCCGGCAGGCTCGTAGCTGCAGATTGAATCGGCATATCAACGTCATAGGCCATGGTTCACCTCCCTCGCCCGGTGGAGCTTTTCGCTCGCATCGGCCGCCTTGCTTCCGGACGCCCCGCACCGTTTGGGTGCGGGGCGCTGTTCGTCTAGGTGTTCGCGCGCCGGTCGGGGATGACCGTCGCAGTCTCGGGCTTCCAGCCGAGCCAGACGTCCTCGCCGTCGAGCTGCTCGACCTCGCTCGGGTGAACCAGGGTGTTCAGCAGGGCGCCGTCGCCGACCTGGACCATCATCGAGGTGTGATTGCCCTTGAACACCCGCTGGCGGATCTTGCCCTTGATGCGGTTGGCAGTTGCCGGCTCGCTCGCAGAGCAATGAATGGCCTCGGGACGCAGGACGACGTAGAGATTGTCGCCGACCTTCGGCGCCAGCCCGCCGGGATTCGCCTTGATGGTGACGCCGTTCCAGTTCAGCGCGGCCACGCCGTCCTCAAAGCCGAGAACGGCACTGCGCAACAGATTGGTCTCGCCGATGAAGTTGGCGACGAAGACCGAGCCGGGACGCCCGTACAGCGTGTTGGGATCGCCCATCTGTTCGATGCGGCCCTTGTTCATGACCACGATCGTGTCCGACATCGTCAGCGCCTCCTCCTGATCGTGCGTCACGAACATGAAGGTCTTGCCGGTCTTCTCCTGAATGGCCTTGAGCTCGATCTGCATCTGCTGGCGCAGCTTGGCGTCGAGCGCCGACAGCGGCTCGTCGAGCAGCAGCACGTCCGGATCCGGCGCCAGTGCCCGCATGAGCGCCACGCGTTGGCGCTGGCCGCCGGACAATTCCGCCGGCAGGCGCTTGGCATAGTCCTGAAGCTGAACCAGCTCCAGCAGTTCGCAGACCCGGCGATGGATCCTCGCGTTGTCAAGCCCCTTCAGCTCGAGGCCGAAGGCGATGTTCTTGGCAACGGTCATGTGCGGGAAGAGGGCATAGTCCTGGAAGACGATGTTGACGTTGCGCTTGTTCGGCGGCACCCGCGTGACGTCCTTGCCGCTGAGCAGGATGCGTCCGGATGTCGGCGTCTCGAAACCGCCGAGCATGCGCAGCGACGTGGATTTGCCGCATCCGGAGGGGCCAAGAAGCGTGACGAACTTGCCCGGCTCGATGCTCAGGTTCAGGTTCTCGACGGCGACATAGCCGCCATAGCTCTTGGTGACATTGTCGAATTGAACAACGGGTTCCATCAGCGGGTCCTCGCGCGGCGGGTGAAGTATTCGGCGTACAGTCCGACGGCAGCCGTAACCACGAGAACGAGCGTCGCCATTGCGTTGATCTCGGGAGACATGCCGCCCTGCACCTTGGCAAAGATCAGCATGGGCAAGGTCGGGCGATAACCGCCGAGGAAGAAGGTGCGGACGAAGTCGTCGATCGACAGCAGCACGCAGAAGATCATGCCGCCGACAAGCGCCGGCTTGAGGTACGGCAGCGTCACGCGGAAGAAGGCGACGATGCTGTCGGCGCCAAGGTCGCGGGCCGCATCGACGAGATTGCCCGGCATCGAGCGCAGGCGGGTCAGCGCCATGACGACCACGAAGGGCACGGCATGAACGGTATGGCCGAGGATGATGGCCGCCGTTCCCGTCGGCAGGTCGATGGTCGAGATGAAGATGCGAAGCGAGATCGCCGAGATCATGCCCGGCACGACCGCCGGCAGGCAGGCGAGCGCGAAGAGCACGACCTGACCGCGAATGCCGTCGGCAACGATGAGCATGGCGATCCAGACGCCGAGGGTGGTCGCCGCAAGCGTCGCCGCCGCCGCGATCATGATCGAATAGAGGCAGGCTTCCAGGAACTGCTTGTCCTGCATCACCTTGATGTACCAGTCGAACGTCCATTCGCCGATCGGGAAGGCGACGAAGTTCGCATCCTTGAAGCTCATTGCCATCATCAGCGTGAGCGGCAGAAGCAGGTAGAGAATGAAGGCCCAGTAGAACGCCGTGAGCGTTGTGCGCGGGACATCGGAAAACAGGGTGCGCATCAGATTGCCCTCCGTTTGCGCCCGCCGACCAGCCGCATGAAGATGGCGGCGGCGATAAGTGCGGTCACCAGCATGATCAGGGCGAAGGCGGCGCCGACCGGCCACTTGTCGCTGGCGCCATGGAAGAAGCCGCTGATCGTTTCAGGAAAGAGTACGGTGTTGGGGCCGCCGAGCAGCATGGGTGTCGCAAAGACCCCGATGCAGGTCAGGAAGACCAGGCAGCAGCCGGACACGATGCCGTCGCGCGACAGCGGCAGAATGATCCGGCGGAAGCGCGTGAAGGGGCCCGCGCCGAGATCCGCAGCCGCGTCGAGCAGCGGCGACGGGATCTTTTCGATCGCCGAGTAGAGCGGCAGCAGCATGTAGAGGCAGATCAGGTAGACGAGGCCGAAGCCCAGCGAGAACGACGTATAGAGCATCGGGATCGGCCGGTCGATCAGGCCGATGTCACGCAGCAGCACGTTGAGCGCACCACGATTGGCGAGCAGCATGATCACGGAGAACGTCCGGATGAGCTCGCCGGCCCAGAACGGCACCAGAAGCAGCAGAAGCGCCTTGGAACGGCCCTCCGGCCTGACGATCTTGGCAACGTAGTAGGCCACGGGATAGACCACGACGAGGGTCAGCGCCGTTGCACCCGTCGCAAAGACAAAGCTTCGGATCAGGGGCGTGAAGTAGATCGCCTCACGGAAGAAAATGGCGTAGTTTTCGAGCGTGAAGTGCGACTCCCTGCCCGGCTGGACGGGGTATTGCGACAGAAGGCTGATCTTCAGCATCTGATAGATCGGCCCGACATGCAGCATGATCAGCCAGATCAGCGGCACGCCGGCCAGAAGCAGGACGCGGCCGATCCGTGATTCCACCGCCGCCCCGAGCGTGTGTCGATAGAGCGCGGAATTGACCACCTTCGCTATGCCGGTGGAGTATTTCGGTACGGCCGCATCGTGCGCCGTGCCGTATCCGGCTGTCGTGTTGCTACTCACCATTGGACAATCTCGGTTGGCGCAGAGCGACCGTGACCGCGCGGCAAGGCCGGCGGACAGTCATCGCGCACTGTTTGGTGAAATGGACGAGCCGCCTGCCCGGCCCCTGGAGCGTCGAAGCACTCCGGAGACCGGGCAGGCAGGGCCGAAACCCAGCGCGTCAGGCCGCCTTGACCTCTGCGGTCGCGCGGTCGATCATCTCGTTCTTCATGTCGCGGTTGACCGAGGAGAAGAAGATGATGCGTTCGATTTCTTCCTGCGGCAGCGTCGAAGCGAGTTTCTCGCGTTCGTTCAGCAGATCGCCAACGCCGTTTATGGTCGAGCTGTAGCCCGACTGACGGGTCATCGCCGCGCCCACTTCCGGGGTTGCGAGGATCGCGTCGAGCAGCTTGTAGGCGTTCTCGGCGTTCGGAGCGTTGTTGACCACGTTCAGCGTGTAGCAGAAGCCGAACGTACCTTCCTTCGGCACGGAAAGCTTGATCGGGTGGCCGTCGATGATGAGCTTTGCCGCCGGGCCGGACCAGGAATGCGCGAGGTAGATGTCCTCGTTGATGAACATCTGCTGCACTTCCGAGCCTGCGTCATAGTACTTGCGCACCATGTCCTTGTGCTTGATCAGGAAGTCGCGCGCTTCATTGGTCGCCTTCTGGGCGATATCGGGCTTGTCGACATAGGTGGTGAAGTCACCGTCGTGGCCGAGATACTGCATGACGATCGTCATGAAGTCGCTGACGATGTAGGAGGTCTGCCCCTTGTACTGCGGATCGAACATGATCTCCCAGCTCGGCGCGTCCTTCACATAGTCGACATTGCGGGCAAGCCCTTCGTAGCCGGCGAGGATCGGCAGACCCCACAGATTGCCGTTGACGCGCGCCCAGGTGGCGTCCTGATAGGCGGTGTTGAGGTTCTTCCAGTTCGCGATCTTGCCGGTGTCGAGCGGCTGGAGCAGCTTGGAATCAATGAACTGCGAATAGCGATGGCCAGCGACGGTGACGATGTCCGTCGACGGATTGGCACCCTCAGCGGTGAGCAGGTTGTACTGCTTGCCCTGGTCGTCCGTCAGGCGGATGCGAACCTCGATACCCGTGTCGCGCTGAAACTTGTCGATGAATTCCTGCGGCAGGAACTTGTCATAGGTCGTGACGTTGAGCACGCCGTTTGCCGCCCAGGCAGGACGCGGACGGATGATGTACGGCATCGTCAAAACAGCGGCACCCGCACCGAACAGCTTCAATGCAGTTCTACGGTTGGTCATCAGCTTCTCGCTCATTCTAGTTCCCCTCTTGTTGAGCCCATGCCGAACAGTCGTTGCGGAACGACGAGCGTCTCCTTCGCACGGTGATTATCCGTACGGTGCGCAGGCCCCGAGCAACTGAAATCTATTGAAACAAGGCCTCCTCGCCCCGTCCGACATACCGAACGATATTTCCGGTAAACAGGAATTGACCTCTATATTGGACGAATGTCAAGCAGGACTGTTCAAAGAAATGGCACATTTCATTGTGCACCGCACCAACACCGGGAGCGTCGCCTCATCCCGAAGACGACGTTGAAATGGTGCTCGCTGGCAGCGGACCGGGCTCCAAAGGCGGGACCGGAAGAACCGTCATGGCCTCTCTCCGGGGCGATCCGGCACCACGATCCACAACCGAAGGCCCGCAGGGTCACGGCAGGAAGCCCGCCGGACTTCGAATGTCGTTCGCCGCCGCAGTGTTCGCCGCGAACCCGGCGTGCGGCAGCGAACCAGACCGCCCCTTTTCGAAGGCGCCCTCTAGATCGTCTCCAGCGCCAGAAGCTCGTCCAGCGTCTGGCGGCGGCGGATCAGACGGGCGCCCGTCTCGTCGACAAGCACTTCCGGCACATAGAGCCGGCTGTTGTAGTTCGACGACATCGTCGCGCCATAGGCCCCCGCGCCGTGGAAGACCAGGTGCTCGCCGACCGCGACCTCGGGAAGGTCGCGGGGCAGCACCGTTCCGGTCTCCGTCTGGGTGAAGACGTCGCCGGATTCGCACAAGGGGCCGGCGATGATGGTCGGGAGGGTTTGCGCTCGCTCCGGAATGGCGGTGATATGGTGGTAGCTGCCGTACATGGCGGGCCGGGCCAGTTCGCTGAAGCCGGCGTCGACCAGCACGAAGCGGTTGCGCCCCATGGTCTTGACGGCGCGGACTTCCGAGACGAGCACGCCGGAATCGGCGGCAAGGTAACGGCCGGGCTCGATTTCGAGCCTGACGGCATGGCCGACATGCGCCTCGATCTCCCGCCGCGCCGCATCCCAGAGCGAGAAATAATGCGCGGGCTCGATCTCCTCCTCCCCCTCCCTGTAGGGCACGGAGAGGCCGCCGCCGGCCGAAATGGCTTCGAGATCGGCCCCGAGATTGCGGCAAAGATCCACCATGGCCCCGCAGACCCGTTCCAGATGACCGTAATCGACGCCGGAGCCGATATGCATGTGCAGGCCGACGAGCGTCACGGAATATCGGCGCACCAGCGCCATGGCGTCCTGCAACTGCTCGAACCAGATGCCGTGCTTGCTGTTTTCGCCGCCGGTGTTGGTCTTGTTGCTGTGGCCGTGCCCGAAGCCGGGATTGAGGCGCAGCCATACGCGATGGCCCGGCGAACGCTCGCCGAGCTGCCGCAGCATGTCGATGGAACCGGCATTGACCTCGATCCCATCGGAAACGACGCGCTCCAGCGTCGGGCGGTCGAAGAGATCGGCAGTGAAGACGACATCGGCCGCGCCCGAGGCATTGCCGGCGACATACCCTGCCCGCTTCGCCCGCTCGATCTCCCCGAGCGAGACGGCGTCGACCCGCACGCCGGCCTTGCGCATCTCGCCGAGGATATGGATGTTCGAACAGGCTTTTTGCGCATAGCGCACGACGTCGAAGGCGGAGAGTTGTTCGATGCGGCGGCGGATGGCGGCGGCGTCGTAGATCCAGAGCGGCGTTCCGTGTTCGCCGGCAAGCGCGATCAGAGTTTCGTTGGAGAGGGGCATGGTGTCTCTATGTGTCCGGGGAATGTCAAAGAGCGGAGCGGCAAGGCCGCTCCGCTCCGGGCATGATGCGGGGATCATGATACCATTCTAGCGCTTCGCCGCCAGCAAGGCTTGCGCCAGATCGGCAATGACGCTCTCCGTCTCATGCAGCCCGACATTCAGCCGGATCGTGCGGTCGCTGACGCCGAAGCGCGCAAAGACGTTGGTTTCCGGCGAGATGCTGAGCGCGGCCTTGGCCGGCACGACGAGGCTTTCCGGCCCGCCCCAGCTCACCCCGATGCGCACCAGGCGCAGCGCATCGACGAAGGCGGCGACGTCGATCCGGTCCGAGACCGCGAAGGAGAACAGGCCGCCGAAGCCGCGGAAGGTGGCCTTGCCGGGATGGTCGTAGAAGGCGGGGTGCATGATATCGGTGACGTCCTCGTGCGCCTGAAGCCAGGAGGCGACGGCAAGGCCGGCCTCGTGGTGGTGGCGCAGGCGCAATGGCAAGGTTTCGAGGTTGCGCAGCACCAGCCATGCCTCGAAGGGTGCGAGTTTTGCGCCGGTATAGGGGTAGATCTCGCCGTTGATCCTGTCGATATGCGCCTTGGAACCCGCAACGAGGCCGGCGACCGTATCGCTCTGCCCGCCGAGGTATTTCGAGGCCGCATGGATGACGAGATCGATGCCGACGTCCAGCGGGTTCTGGTAGAGCGGCGTCGCCCAGGAATTGTCGACGATGGTCACCACGCCGTGGCGGCGGGCGGCCTCGCCGATCGCCTTCAGGTCCTGCAATTCGAAGACCATGGAGGTCGGGTTTTCCAGATAGGCGAGCCGCGCGCCGGGCAGCGCGGCCAGCATCGCCTCGGTGTCCGTGCCGTCGACGTAGTCGACGAGGATGCCAAAGCGCTTCAGCACCTTTTCGAAGAAGCGGAAGGCGTCGCTGTAGACGTGCCGCACGGTGACGATGCGGTCACCCGGGCCGACGAAGGCGAGCACCGCGGCCGCGATGGCAGCCATGCCGCTGGAAAAGGCGCGGGCTTCTTCCGCGCCTTCCATGTCGGCGATGCGTCGCTCCAGCAGGCGCACGGTGGGATTGTCGCCGCGCGAATAGATCGGCTTTTTCGAACGGCCGGCGAAGACGTCCTCAAGCTCCCTGTAGCTTTCGAAGAGGAAGAGCGACGTCTGGTAGATCGGCGGCACGGCGGCGTCGAACGGGTCGTCGCGCAGCGGCGGCAGCGCTTCGGCATGTCGGTAGGCGTCGAATCTCGGGGTCTCGTTCATGGTGTTCCTCATCAGTCAGGAAGGGCGGATCGATGGATTGGCAAGCTGCGGTGCGATCCGGGGGATGGTGGACCATTCGCGCCGCGCGACGAAGAGGCCGAGCACGGCCGCCAGCAGGGCCGCCAGCGCAGGCGCGGCGGAAACGCCGGCAAACCCCGCCCACAGCGGCAGGAGAAGCAGCAGCGGGATGAGCAGGTAGCCCTGCGGCGCGAGCCCGACCAGGGCCGAAAGCCCCGCCCGGCCGCGCGATTGCAGCAGCACGAGCAGCACGGACTGGAAGGCCGCCAGCGGAAAGACCGGAAAGAGCGCGCGCAGCCAGGCTCCGGCCTCGCGAACGACCGCAGGGTCGTCGGTGAAGAGGCGCGCGACCGGCTCGGCGGCGACGAACAGCAGCGCCGCATAGAAAAGCGCCGCCGGCACCGTCACGGCCAGCATGAAGCGGATGACGCGCTTCAGCCGCACGGCGTCGCCCGCGCCGAAGGCGTGGCTGACGACGCTCTGCGCGCCGAGGCAAAAGCCGAGCACGGGGAGCTGGCCGAGCGTCATCAGCCGCACGGCGATGGCGGTCGCGGCGACGCCCGCATCGCCGCCGTGGACGGCAGCCTCCCGCATCAGCAGGAGAAGGCCGATGCCGGTCACCAGCGTCGTGGCGGCGGCGGGCACGCCGATTTTCCCGATCGGCCCCAGCAGGGACCAGCGGATGTTCCCGTTAAGAACGTCCACCGCGCCCCATCGGCGCAGGAAATAGACCGCATAGCAGCAGAGCGCCGCCGCAGCCGAAAGCACAGTGGCGAGGGCTGCACCGGCGGCCCCGAGGCCGAAGGCGAAGATGAAGATCGGGTCGAGCACGATGTTGAGCGCAAAACTCGCGATCAGCACGATCATCGAAAAGCGCGAATTGCCCTCGGCGATGGCGATGAAATCGCAGACCACCTGCAACAGCCCGAGCGTCAGGCCGACGGCGAGCAGCCGGCCGTAATCGAGGCCGGGCGCAAGCAGCGCTTCGCCCGCCCCGAGCGCCCCGGCAAAGGCCGGCAGGCCGAGATAGATCGGCACGGAGAGCGCAACGCCGAGCGGCACCGTGGCCGCGAGCGCCGTCATCGCGACGGAAGCGGCCCCGGCGCGGTCCCCCTCACCGAGACGGCGCGCCAGAAGCGTCGCAAGGCCGATGCCAAGCCCCTGGCCCGTGGCCCCCACCAGCAAGAAAAGCGGCATGACGAGCCCGACGCCGCCGAGCACCTCCGGCCCGAGCGCGCCGAGAAAGAGCGCATTGACCGCATGGTGCCCGGCATTGGCGGCAAGGCCCGCCACCGCCGGCAGCGCGACGGTCAGAACGAGCCGCACGATGCGCGGATCGTTCATGTCCACGGCGGTTTTCATCACGCGGCGTCTCGCGCCAGCGAGCCCGGAACGGGCAGGCCGTCCGGGCCGGACAGGTCGGAGAGATCGGGAGACAGCAGCCGGTCCATGAAGAAGCGCTCGCGCAGGAGCATGACGAGCAACGCCTTCTTGTGCGGGAACTGGATGTGCTTGACCTTGGCGAAGCCGGAGCGGTCGAGGTTGCGGATCTGCTGGCGATGGTGATGGATCGGCTCGCCGACGATGCGGCGGGTGCGCGCATCGGCGAGGAACATGTAGTGCATCAGCGAGGGCAGCCAGGCGCTGACGAACGCCTTGCCGCGGAAATCATCCTCGCCGATGGCCACATGCCAGCCGCGGTCGTAACCGTCCGCCTCGTAATGCGGGCCGATGCGGTCTTCCTTCGCCCAGTAGAGCTCGAAATAGCCGAAGGGCACGCCGCCGAAGGTTCCGATCAGCGGCAGGGTGCGCGGATCGGCAAGACGGCCGGCGATGAAATCGCGATGGTAGGAAAGGTCGCCGGCATCCTCCCAGATCGCCGCAACGCGCGGATCGTTCATCCAGCGATGGAAATGCGGCAGATCCGCCTCGACATCGGCGACATGGAAGCCAAGCTCCGTGTTTAGCCAGGGAATGAAGCGGCTGTAGACGCGGCCGACAGGCTTCGGCGGGCGCTGCGGATGCAGCGCGCCGTTCGTCAGCGTCGAAACTTCCGGATAGGCCGCAGGAACGCCGCCGAGCCAGGGTTTCTGCAACTGGAAGAAGGATTCCGGCCGCGCGACCAGCCGCTCGCCGTGCCGTTCGAGCGCACCGGTACCCAGAAGGCGCTGCACGAGCCCCTCGTCGGCAAGGGCGACATCCACCGCGCCGAGCGCCGGATTGCCGGCAAGCACCGTTTCCAGCACGGCGTTGACGATATCGTCGGTCGCAACGGGCGAGGCCGGCAGAGCCTCGAAGGTCAGGAGACGGGAGGACGGGCCGGCGAGATGGCCGAAGGCCACCTCCTCCCCCTCGTGCTCGACCCGAAAGCCACCAGCGGCCTTGCCCGGCAGCACGCGCAGCGGCTGGCCGCAGGCCAGCGTGTGGCTGAGCGCCCCCGTCGCCGGCAAGCGCAGGCCATCGGGCGTTTCCCGCATCGTTTCGCTGACGGCGACATAGGCGTTCATGGTGCTTCTCCACTCTCGAAACCGGGGCGCGACCGGCGATTCATACGCGGTCACTGGTTTGGCAATGACGAATGAGGCCATGTCGAATTCAGAATATTTTTTGATTTTTCTCTGAATTCACGCAGCGCTCATTCGTCATTGGGTCGCATCGATGTAACGGCGGAGAGAATCCCAATCGATCTATGCATGAATGGCGCGAATATCGATCATATAAGCTCTATTATTACAGAAATCACCGGGAGAATTGTATGATTATATTCGTCATGTCCATAATATATTACGATTCCATCGAGAGAACGGCGAAGAAATGACAATTCATGATCGGAACGCCAAGGCGGCAAACGACTTCGCTCCGGTGGCGAGATGTTCGCTATCGCCGGCACAGTCGCGAATCTGGCTCTTGTCGGAGACGGGCAACGAGGCCGTCTACGGACGGCAAATTCTTGCCGTTACCTTCCCGCCCGTCGCCCTTGCGACGGCGCACGCAGCCCTCGCCCTCCTGTCGCGCCTGCACCCCCTCGTCACCACGCATTTCGAAGCGCGGGCCGGCGGCGCGGTGCAGCAGGTCCTGACGAGCGGCCAGGCCGTCGCCGTCGTGGAAGCGGCCAGTGCCGGCAATGCCGAGGACGCGCTGTCCGCGGCCGTTGCGGCAGAGCGGAACCGCCCGGTCGATCTGGCGAGCGACAATCCGGCCCGCTTCACCCTCGTCACGAAAAACGGCGAGGCCCACGGCGCGGTGTTTTCGCTGCATGCCGTGCTGGCCGATGCCGCAACGCTCGACCTTCTCGCGACGGATTTTCTGCACATTCTCGGCGGGGATACCCCCGCGGCGGTCGGTGGCGGCGGCGTCGCGGCCTGGATGGCCGGCAACGGCGCGCCGCGCGTTCCCGCGCAGCCGCTGGTCGATTTCTGGTTCCGGCGGCTGACGGCGCAGGACAGCGTCGCCGCGCTCGTCCCGCAGGCCGTCGGGCGCGACCTAGTCGATGAGATCTGGGCGGAACACCGGTTGGATGTGCCCGTCTCACCGACACAATCGACCGAGGAGACGGCGCGCGACATGCTCGCGGCGCTCGGCATTGCGCTTCGCAGGCATTCCGGCCACGGCGCGCAGCGCATCGGCCTCGTCACTCGGCCGTCCGCGCCGGAAATCGCCGCCCGCAGCGAGGACGTGCTGGTGCTGACGACGGCGCTCACCGGGGCCATGACCCTCGCCGACGCCCGCGCCGCCTTCGAGGCGGAGATCGCCACGGCGGCCGGGCAGTCCGTGCCGTTCGAAGCGCTTGCCGACGCGCTGCTGCGCCGCGACGAAAGTTTCGACACGACGAGCCTCGCCAGGACGATCCTCGACGTGCGCCCGCCCTTCCGCTTTGCCGAATTGGCCGGCGTGCGCGCCGTCGCGGAACCGCCGGCCCGCCGCGATGCGGAGCTGGTGGTGACCGTCTCGCGCCCTTCCGCCGAGCGGCTGGCCATCGGCTTCGGCTTCGATCCGCAAAAGCTCGACCGCAAACAGGTCGCCCGCTTCGCCGACGATCTGGCGATTGCGTTGGCACGGCTCGCCAGCCATCCGGACGAGCCGATTAAACATATCCCGTTCGTTTCGCGTGAAGAACTGGACCGGCTCTCCGCGCCCTACCCGGATACGCCCGCGCCCGGCGACGGCACGCCCATCCACGAGGTCATCGCCGCGCAGGCCCGCCGCCGGCCGCATGCCTTCGCCGTTGCGCAGGGCGAGCGTTCCGTCAACCACGGCGACCTCGAAACCGCCGCCAACCGGCTGGCGCACCGCCTGATCGCGCTCGGCGTCGGCCCGGAAAAGCGCGTCGCCATCGCGCTCGAAAAATCGGTCGACGCCATCGTCGCCATTCTCGCCGTGCTCAAATCCGGCGGTGCGTTCACGCCGGTCGAGCCCGACCATCCCGAGGCGCGCAACCGGCATATCCTCACCGCGCCCGGCCTGTCGCTGGTCATCTCCCGCACGAAGCACATCGCCAACCTGCCGGGCGATATCGCCACGCCGATGCTCAATCTCGACACGGCGGACCTTTCGGGCGAGGCCGAGACCGCGCCCGCCACCGTCATCGCGCCGGACCAGCTCGCCTATGTGATCTACACCTCGGGCTCGACCGGCGTGCCGAAGGGCGTCGCGGTCGAACACGGGCCGCTGGCGCACCATTGCAAGGCGACGCTGCGCATCTACGAGATGAGCGGGGAGTCCTGCGAATATCCGGTGCTGCCCTTCACCTCCGACGGCGGCCACGAGCGCTGGATGGTGCCGCTGATGGCCGGTGGCGGCGTGGTTCTCGCGCCCGACAAGCTGGCGACGCCCGAGGACGCCTTCGCCATGATGGTCCGGCACGGCGTCAACAACGCCAGCCTGCCGACGAGCTATGTGCGCGGCCTTGCCGAATATGCCGGCGAGAACGCCGACATTCCCCGGCTGCGGCTCTATTCCTTCGGCGGCGAGGCGCTGTCGCAGGCCGTCTTCGACATGATCACCGAAAACCTCAAGGCCAAGCTGCTGATCAACGGCTACGGGCCGACCGAGACGATCATGACGCCGATGATCTGGAAAATTCCGGCCGGCACCCGCTTCGAGGGCGCGGTCGCGCCCATCGGCCGCGGTGTCGGCGACCGGCGCATCTACGTGCTGGACGCCGATCTCGCGCCGGTGCCCGTCGGCGTCATCGGCGAGATCTATATCGGCGGCAGCGGTGTGGCGCGCGGCTATCTCGGCCAGCCCGAGCTGACGGCCGACCGCTTCATCCCCGATCCGTTCTCCGGCAGCGGCCGGCTCTACAAATCCGGCGATCTCGGCCGCTGGCGCGAGGACGGCATCGTCGAATTCGCCGGGCGCGTCGACCACCAGATCAAGCTGCGCGGCTTCCGTATCGAGCCGGGCGAGATCGAGGCCGTGCTGCGCGCCGATCCGCGCGTCGCCGAGGCCGTGGTGCTGCTGCACAACGAGGGCGGGCGCAGCTTCCTCGTCGCCTATGTGGTGCCGCGCGAGGGCGAGGCGCTGAGCGTGACGGACCTGCGCCGCGCCACTGTGGCCGCTCTGCCCGATTACATGGTGCCGCAGACCATCATGCTGATCGACGCCCTGCCCATGGGCCCGAACAGCAAGCTGGACCGCGCCGCCCTGCCCGCCCCGCGCATCGAGCGGGCGCTGGTTCCGCCGGTGGGCGAGAAGGAGACGGCGATCCTCTCGGTCTGGCAGGATATTCTCGATATCGGCGAGATCGGCGTCACGGAAAACTTCTTCGAGATCGGCGGGCAATCGCTGGCGGCGGTGCGCATCGTCTCGCGCCTGAAGATGCGCCATCCCGAATGGCCGCTGTCGATCGCCGACATGTTCAACCACCCGACCATCCGCGACCTCGCACTCGCCATCGAGGGCGGCCGCGACGAGGCGGGCGTCGATGTGGTCTATCTGCGGCGCAACGGCGAGAAGCCGGTGCTCTATTGCTTTCCGGGCCTGCTGGTCAGCACCCGCGAATATATGCGGCTGGTGGACTACCTCGGCCCCGACCAGCCGGCGACCGGCTTCATCTGCTATTCGCTGACCGAGACCAAGACGCTGAGCACCCGCGTCGAGGACATCACGGCGCGCTATGCGGAAGCGGTGCGGCGGCAGGCCAAGGGCCGGCCCTGCGCCTTCCTCGGCTGGTCCTGGGGCGGCCTGCTCGCCTACGAGGCCGCGCGCCAGCTCGGCAACGACATCGATCTTAGGATGATCGGCATGGTCGACGTCTGCGACATGGACGAGGAGTTCACGGTCGGCATCTTGCCGAAGTTTGCCGAGGGCGTCCGCGCGCGGACCCATGCGGCCGTGCAGCAATGGCTTGCGACAACGCCGATGCGCGAGGACTGGAAGCGCCTCTTCGCCGCCATGGATGCGGAGGTCTACGAGCAGTTCCTCTCGCATATCGTCAAGAACAACGTGGCCCTGCCGACGGACGGGCCGGATATCGGCTCGGAGGAGCACACGTTCTGGATCCTCGTCGACAACGCGATGATCTTCCGCAACTACCGCCTCGCGCCCTCGAATTTCCGCATCCACGCCTTCGCCGCGGAA
>VFQN01004461.1_pt1 | contig 18426 bp, 28 predicted proteins | sample 3512371 | NCBI WGS metagenome assembly VFQN01 (sample SAMN10412370, study PRJNA504923) | tailings metagenome | isolation source: Replicate 2 from Balatoc abandoned mine | place: Philippines: Itogon, Benguet | collected 2017-08-28 | reverse complement strand
CTGAGCGCAGGGCGCTAGAATCCGCCCCCACGCGGGTGTAGTTCAATGGCAGAACTTGACCCCACTATGGGCAACAGCCCAACAGGCTGAAAACCTACGCCAAAACCTACGCCGCGCTGTAGTGATCGCGCGCGTCGGTCACCAGCCAGCCCTGCAGCACGAAGCGCTCCTCGCCCGCAGGGCCGATCCGCTCCATGCCGCGCAGGTGCATGCCCTGGGGCGAGATGCAGTGCAGCTTGACCTCGTAGAGCTCAGCCAGTGGGCCATGGGTCACATTTTCGGCCTGCAGGGTGGCCACTTGGTAGCTGCCGGCCGGCGTGCGCATCTCGTGCGTGCGCAGGTCGCCCAGCAGCGGCTCGGAGGTGCGCCCGCGCGGGCGCTTCCGGCCATTCTGGTGGGTGAGTTCGATCACGACGCGCATGGATATACTGTACGGGCACACAGTATTCTCGCGCCGCCGCTCGGCGGCCGGATCAGATAGGGCCTGCGTCGAAAGTCTCGACCGGCGACAGCCTGAGCAGCCTGCTCGCCTCGGCCACCGTGCCAGACAGCCACAAGTCCACGTCGCCCAGCTCGATCGGGATCACGCTGCGCTTGTCCTGCTGATCGGGCCCCAGCTTGGGGTCCGGCTTGTGCATGCGCGACATCAGCGGGTGCGCGTCGGCGTTGATGGTGAGCATGGTGTAGCTCTCGACCTCCTCCCCCGTCGCCGGATCGCGCCAGGCGTTCCACAGGCCGGCCAGACCCCAGGGGTCGCCGTCGGCGCGGCGGAAGCGCCACCAGACGTTCTTCCCCGTCTCCCAGTTCGGTTCGTCGAAGGTGGTGGCCGGGATGATGCAGCGCTGCCCGCGCGCCCAGGGATCCTTGAAACTCGCCTTGCTGGCCAGCTCCTCCGATCGAGCATTGTTCGTCGAGATCTTGAACTCGCTCAGGGGCTTCTTGAACCACCAAGGCACCAGCCCCCAGCGACCCACCACCACCTCGCGGCTGTAGCCCGAGTCGTGGCGCGCGCGGCGGATGAAGGGACCGGGCTGGCGCGGGAACACGTCGCCGCCCTCCCACCAGCGGTTTTCGTCCTTCGGCCCGCCGATGTGCCAGAAGCGCTCGATCTCGGCGATGCGGGGAGTGCCGTATCGGTTGCACATAGCCGCCAGAATACCCCCATGGAGCATCCCACCCTGCTTCGCCTGCCTGGCCCGCCGCCCACGATGATCGAGGAGCGCACCCTGGACCTGGCGCCAGAGGCCTACCTGGTCGCCCAGCACGGCGGCTGGTGGACGGTCACGGCGGTGGCCACCGGCGCCGAGGTCTACCGTGGGCCCGGGCCGGTTGAGGTGCTGCGTTCGCCAGCGCCGTTCTGAAACGAGAACAGGCAAGCGGCTACAAGCTATCTCCCGCGCTGAAATTTAGTAACAAATCGTACGGCGGGGACCGTTTATCAGCCCCCTGAACCGTTTGAAACTGAACACTTCCATCGAGCGGTCAACCGATGCCGCAGACCGCGAACACTATCGGTAGTGCCTTGTTCCGCCCCCACACACCAGATAGAGTGCTGTGTATTCCGGAAACGAAGAAGCCGGGCTGCAACCCGGCTTCTTCAACCCCAACCGTTTGACCGACCGGGGGGCTTTGGATCTTGGCGACCCATACGCATTAAAGATGTTGCCACAGGTCCTGGGCATTTGGATGGTCGGCTGCTCAATGTCCAGAAGGACCGACAAATGGCACATCAAATCTCTTTCACTAGCCTCAGCGGCGTCACTGTCAACTTCAGTGTGCACCCGAAGCAAACCGCTTGGCCCAGCGCCGGCGGGCTGTACATGTTCGTCAAGGCGCCGGCCATCCTCGCGTCGGAACCGTGGCGGGCGATCTACGTCGGACAAACCAGCAGCTTGATCGAGCGGCTGCCTGAGCATGAGCGTTGGCTTGAGGCTGTCGGCGATGGGGCCACTCACGTGGCGGTCTGCTTGGTGCCTCGCCCTGACCAGCGTGATGCTCTCGAACGCGAACTCATCACCTTTACACAGGCGCCCCTGAACACCATGCTGAAGGCGAATCGCTTGGCAGCCCTCATCGGCCAGCGTGGTCTGCTCGGTATGCGCCCACAATGAGAAAAAGCCCCCCAGGCCCGAAGGCCTGAGGGGCGCGAACCCGGCAACGTGACGTCGACCGGGAGGAGACAACTGCGAGTTGTCAGGGGGGCGCGGCCAACGCGGCGGCGCGGCATTCGCGGTAGGTTCCGCCCAGCTGGGTGAGCTTGTCCAAAACCTCGCCCATGCTCACCGTGCCGTCAGGGGCGGGATTCATTGGCGTCAGCGGCGGGCAGCTCACCATCACCAGCGGGCTCGGCCCGGCCGGTGAGGGCTTCATTGGCGAGCCGCACGCCATCAGCAGGCACGCGGCAATCGCGATACACGGTGTTCGTTTGGATCTCACGGGCTAGCTCCTGTCGGATCGTCACGTTGCGCGGCTTGAGCTTGGCGATGGCGTCGGCCGCACCGCGCTGGCCAGCGTCGTAGGCGAGTTGGCCAATGCGCTCGTCCCGGGCCTTCTGGGCTTCGGCGCCCTGCTCGCCCACGTGCTGGCCATAGAAGAACGCCGCGACGCTGACGAGGCCGGCAGCGACCAGAAGCCAGGGGTTCACAGCCGCCCCCAGGCCGGCGCGAGCGCGTCGGCAATGGCGGCTGCCACCTCCGCCTTGCGCTGCAGGTACTTGGCCAGCTCGCGCGGGTTGCTGATGAAGAAGGTCTCGACGACCAGACCGCCGGCGCGCACGAAGCCCAGGCGGCCGCGCGCGCTCTGCGCCTGGTCGATCCAGCCGCCGGCGCCGCGCACCGGCACCTCCAGCGTGTGGGCGATGCGTCGGGCGATGGTGCGCGCCATCTCCTTCTGCGCCGGCAGGCTGATGACCTCGACGCCGCCAGCGCTGGGGTTCGTGAAGGCGTTGGTGTGCAGCTCGATCGCCACGTCAGCACCTGGCACCAGCGTCAGCGCGTGCACCAGCGGCAGGTTCTGCCAGCGCGCGCCATCGGTCCTCACCTGGTGGCCGGCGCCGCGGAGCCGGTCGGCGACCAGATCGCGCAGCTCGGCCATCAGCTCGGCTTCGCTCTCGCCCGTGGCGGCGACGGCACCCGGGTCGCTGGCGCCATGGCCAGCCGTTACGGTGAAGCGCATGGCGCTCACTCCTTCAGCCAGCTGGGCAGGCGAGCGTCAAGCACGCGCTGGCGTTCGCGGCACATGCGCCCGCGCGCGGTGTTCTCGCTGGCCACCTGCACGCACCGGTAGCTGAAGGCCTCGCTGTACAGGCGCTGGGCCGTGGCCACCTTGGCCGAGGCCTTGGTGATCTCGGCGATCGCGTCGTTCAGAAGGTGCCACTGTTCGGCCTGGGCCAGCGGCACCGAGAAGCCATATTCCTTGGCCGGCTGGTCGGAGCGCGCCGAGCAGAACCAGAAGACGTGCACGCCCACGTCGCCCAGTACGGCGCGCGGGCCGATGGGGTGGGTGCCATTGACCAGCGGAAAGCACGGTGGCGGCACCGCCTGGGCGTGCGCAGCGCTGAGTGCGAGAGCCAGCAGAGCAAGGGTCAGGAAGGCGCGAACGAAGCGCATGGTCATCTCCATCTTCGGTTGAGGGGAACGAGCGAGGTGTCGGCGGGCAGGTACTCAAGCGCGTACGCCCGCAGGCGAGCGATGCGGCGGCAAAGGAACTCGGGGCGACCGGTATGGCGAGCCCAGCGCTTGAGCTCTTCGATTCGTCTGCACAGGGGGTGCTGAGACCCCAACGCCGGACGGAGCGCCTCTTTGAGATCGCCCAGCCGTTTCACGACGGCATAGTTGGACCAGGTCGTCTCACTGAACCGCTCCAGATCCAGGAGGCAATCGCCAAGCTCTGCCACGGTGCGAGGCGTGTACGCCGGAGGCTGTGTAAGCAGCTCAGGCGGGCCGGCCCACAGATCGCGGTCGGCCCGGGGTTTCGCCACAGGCTAGCCTTCCTTGACTCGCGTGCGAACGATGAGAACGGCGAAGCCCGCCAGCACGCACACCTGGTCGAGCGTCGGCTGCTCCAGGCGCATCAGGAAGCCCAGATCCTGCTCAGGCGCGCCCAGGGCGCGCAGGATGGGGGCAGCGATGGCCCCAGCCGCGCCGAGCGCCAAAAGCGTCCATGCGGCCGCCTTCAGGCCTTCCACGAGGCGTTCACGCCAACCGTCGCCCGCGCGGCGCAGGTTGCAGCGTTCGAGCTTATTCAGCGCCTCGGCCAACACGATCAGGCCGGCCAGGGCGTGCAGCACCTGCAGGACCATCGGTGTCACCGGGTCGATGGGCATCATGGCTTGCCTCCTTCCGCCGGCTGGCGGTTCGGCGTCCATCGGTCGATGACCGCTCGCAGCATGCGCTGCGCGCCAGCGCCGACGGCGAACGCGCCACCGAGCAGCACCGCGTCGGGCATCGATGTCATGAGCATGACGATGGGGGTGAGGTAGCCGGCAACGAGCGCGCTGGCCAGGGCCACCGCCATGCGCTTGGCCGTGGTGCGCAGCAAGTGCTGCCAGGTGTCGCCCTCGCTGGGCACGCTGCCCAGCAAAATGATGGCGACCAGGGCGCCGGCAAAGCCGGCGATCAGGACGTCAGGGCGCAGGCCCAGATTCACGCCGAGCAGCACGAGCGGCGGCACGGTGATGCCAGCAGCCGAAAGTGTGGCCGCTGCGGCCGTGGTGGTAGTAGTTGGCTCGGGCATGGTGCTCCTCAGGGCAGCGCGATGTGGGGAGGCGTCGGGTCAGACCAGTTTGTGTACCTGGCCACGGCGCGCGCGATGTAGCCGCGCCACCCGTGGTCGAACACCAGGCGCTCCAGGTGCTGGCTCAGCGTGTACTCACGCTTGCGCGGTGCGCTGGCCAGGTAGAGCGAGAAGGTGGTCCAGTTGAGCCAGACATCGAGCAGTGCGGCCGCGGCCGTCAGCGGCAGCAATAGGCGCCACCAGCCGCCGCGCTCGTACTGGATAGCGAGCGGGTAGACCGCAGCGAGCAGCAACGGCAGGTAGATGAACTGCCAGATGAGGGCTTCGGTGAGCGTGCCGGGCAGTACGCCCCACACGAAAGCGAGCACGTCGCGCAGGATCGGCCAGAGCGTGATGATGGTGGTCAGGTCCATGGCGCTCAGACCTTCACGCACCACAGGAATCGGACACCTGCCGCAAGGTTGGCGGTTCCGCCAGTGGGGTCGCTGGTGAACGCCCCGGCCACCGCGCCACCACCCGCACGAATTTCCCCTGAGGCCCCGGAATCGGTGTTGTACGTCGCCCTTGCGTGGGTGTGGCTCTTCACCTCGCCGGTGGTCGTCGTACCCACGTTGCTGTTGGCTTGGACGGGTGCGTAGTTCGTCGGCATGTAGGGGCAGCCGAAGGTGGTAGAGCCATCCCCTGCGCCCCACGTCGTGCCGATGGCGGCGAACAGGTCGGCGTTGTCCTCGCAGGCCTCCAGGCGGCCGCTGTAGCCCCACTGCGTCAGGTCATGGCTGACCGCCACCACCGAGCCCTTGCGGTGAGTCATGTACTCCAGATCCTGCTCCAGCGTCACGGTCTTGCGCTGGTAGATGTTCTGAGCCATGGCGAAGCGCGCCATGGTCGCGGCGTGGGCCTCCGAGGTGATACCGATCAACTGCTGGCGAGCCGTGCTTCGCGGGTTCGTGACGCCAGGCGCCAGCACACGCACTGGTGTCCAGCTGTTGCCGCGCACGCGGTCGAAGTACTGGAACTCCAGCTCGTCCGCCGTGGGCATGGTGTCATAGGACACCTCGAACGACCTGGCCTTGATCGTGCTCATGTTGATGATCCCTTCGACAGGGTCATCGCGGGAGAAGAACGACACGCCGATCTTGCCGTCGCGCCAGGACTTCTCGCCCATGCCGGCGTAGGCAATGGCCTCCAGCAGTTCGTCGATGCTGGATGCCTCCTGCAGGTACAGATCGAACTCGAAGGCCTTCTGGGCGCAGTGCACCATGAACAGCTTCAAGCCCTCGATGTCGATCTGGCTGTCTTCGTAGCCCAGGCCGGCCAGCAGCCGGCCCTCGGTGTCGTAGATTCCACGGGCCAGCAGCAGGAAGATCGCGCCCGGGTTGCACAGGCCCGATGCTCGGTTGGTGGCCGTCACCCAGTTGGCGCCGTCCCAGTAGTCCATGGGCGCCGCGCGCAGCTGCATGTTGAGCTCGTCGAGGGCGCCGTTCAGTTGGCCACTGGCCTGGATCTGCACCGCCAGGCGCGCCTGGCTGTCGTAGTTCGCGGTGTCCTGCTGGTAGCTGCGAAGCTGCACCCACTCGACGGAGTTACTGCCCTGTGTGCCCGGCAGATCCGCCGTCACCTTGGTCATGCGGACTTCGTACTGCCCAGCCGGCACGGCAAGTTCCCGGGTCACTCGCAGCGGCGCCTGGCTGGCGTTGCTCAGGCGGATGGTGCCGGCCGGGAAGCCCAATACCGCCGGCACCAGCACGATCTCATAGGGCACAAGCCAGCTTCCGCTATCACCCGGGGTGACGGTGCTGGTGACCGCTGGGATGGTTTCCACGGCCTCGGTGAACGGCAGCCATGTGCTCGAGCCCACCTCTCGGTACTCGGCAAAGACGTCCATGGCCTTCGAATAGAAGACGCCCTCTTCGCTGATGCCGAATAGCGAGGCCACAAGGTCCAGCGCGATGCGCACCGTTCCTTCGCTGGTGGTTCGCGTGGTGTAGATGCCGGTGTTCAGCAGCGCCCCGGCAACAGAGTCGACGCTCGTGCCCAGGGCGGGGAAAGGCGAGTTGCCGCTGGCAAGACCATTGCGCAGCACCGTCACACCCTGGTAGACCGATAGAGCGGTCTGGCCGATGCGAAGCGCGCTCGCGTCCGCGCAGTTGATCCCCAGGTGGAACATCTGCCACAGGTACTGCTGACCGTTCGCGAAGAAGGTGTAGGGCTGGGCAGCCAGATCCGGGACAGCGTAGGGCTCCCCCAGCACCAGCGCCATGGGCTCGTATGGCCGGGCACGGTTGCGGCCGCCTGAGAGGCTGTACGTTGGGTTTGTGGTGTTCTCGGGCCGGCCAACCTGCTTGGGTGCCAACATCTTGTTGATCACCAAGGAGCCGGCCAGGAATGCCGCGCCGGCAGCGAGGTAGCCGGCTGCGCCGGTGAAGCCAAGAAACGACCCTCCACCGGCGGCACCCATGCCTCCCGCGCCGAAGGTGAAGTACGACAACGCAGCGATGGCCACGATGCGCAGCAGATCCTTGTGCATGACCCTACGCGCCTCGATCAGATGGCCGTGCTTCGGGCGCACCAGATGCCACTGGTGATCCGGCACCGCAACACCACCAAGCGTCACCACCCACTGCTGGCCTGGAACGATGTCCTGCCGCGCCAGCACGTCAGCCAGGGTATCGCCCTGCTGGAACTCCGCTGCAACGGCATCGAGCACGCGCTGACCGTGCAGCGTCACCGGGTGAGGCGTCACCACCAGGGCGGCCTGGTTCATCGCCATGCGTAGTACCCCTGAAGCCTCATGCCCCAGCGCTCGAGGTCGGCCAATCGATGCATGCAGGCCCCGCCCAGTTTGTGGCTGTTGTGAAGGATCCACGACTCGCCATGGCGCAGCGCCACGGTGCCGATGTGGGTGAGGCCACCCTCTTCCAGGATGGCCGCGCAGCCCGGGAACGGCACGTCGATGCGAACGCCGAGTTCATCGCGCATGGCGTTGATGGCCCGGCGCTGGCCAGCACTTCCCAAGGGGTGGGTGTTGGGCAATGCCACGACGCGGCCGAACAGGTCCTTCTGGACATCGGCCGCAAGGTGCGCGCAGTCGTACACACCGACCCGGTACTCCCTGCCCACGTACTCCTGCAGGCGCTTGAATACGTCCATGGTTCAGCCAGGGAACAGGCCAGGCGCCGTGAACGGGTCGAACCGGATGTTCACCGCGGCGCGGCGCATCACCTCGGCGGGGCCCATCGTGGCGGTGACGCTGAAGACGTTGGCACGAATGCCCGACAGCGGCGCCGTGAAGGCGTACTCGATCAGGTCCGGCGTGGCGCGGTAGACGCACTGAAGCGTCGCCAGCAGCTCGGCTCCAGGCTCCAGCGCCTCCAGCTCGGCTGTGAGGTCGCGGCCAACGTTGTCGATGCGCAACTGCGCGCGGGGCAACTCCTTCGACGCCTCTTTAGGCGGCACCACCTCGAAAGGCAGTCCGAGGAAGGTCTCTCCGTTGCTGGCCAGGTCGCGCGTGTCATTGACGATCCGCACGGGCGAGGTGATGCCTCCCCCGGTGATGGTGAGCAGCCAGAGCAGCCCCTGAGGGTCGTTGACGCGATGCAGGGCCGCGCGGGCCGGCGTGTTCAGGCTCATGGCGTTGGCAGCGTGCTGCGCACGTATTCGAGCTGGAAGGACCTGGCGTAGCGTGAACCGGCTCGGCTGCCCAGCGGGCGCAACTGGCCGATGTCGCCACCCACCACGCGGGCCCGCACCGTGGCCCCGGTGCGCGGGTGCACCAGATCGAAGAAGGCCGCGCCGGCCTGCGCGTCGGTGTCGAACCAGACTTCGAAGTCCTCCGCGCGCTGGGCGTTGGCGAACACGGCCGTCACGGAAAGGGTGACCAGGGAGTCGGCGGCGGTGCGACGCTGCTTCGGGATGCCGCGCTCCATATCAGAGCGCACCACCACCGGCGTGCGCTGCTCAAGGTTGTCCATGGGCACCAACTGGACCCACGAGGGAAAGGCGGGCATGGCGGTCCTCAGACGGGAGCGGCGCGCAGGCCGTAGCCGGCTTCCAGGCCACGAGCAGCCGGACCGGTTCGATTGGCCAGGGCGTCGCCCACGGCCGTAAGCACGATCTCGACCAACTGCGAGCCGTCGGGCGCGGTGCCTCGCTGCTGCGTCGCGGCGTTGACGGGCGTGCCGCTCTGGTTGATGACATTGACCGTGACGTTCGCCCCGCCGCCGCCGGCGGCCATGTTGCGGCGGGTGTGGTCGATCACCGTCTCATTCGGGTGCATCATGGCCAGGAAGCCGCCCTTGCCGTCCATCCCACCCGAGCGCGCGCCGGCGCCGGTGTAGCCGCCGCCGTCGAAGCTGAAGAGCCCCTTGAAGAAGCTTCCGACACCCGAGCTGATGAGATTGCCCAGCGGCTCCGTTACCGACTTGCGGATGATGATGCGCAGGATGTCCTGCTCCAGGCCCTTGAGGACGTCGCTCAGATCGCCGCCGGCGACGATCGCATCCTCGAAGGCACTGCTGAAGGCCAGGCCGAACTCTTCGGCAAAGCTCTTGGCCTCTTTGGTCTTCTCGGCCACCAGGCCCAGGCGGGCCGTGACGGCCTCGGTGTACTGCTGCTCGGTGATGATCCCTTCCTGCAGTGCGCGCGTGAGCAGCTCCATGTCCTGGCGCTGCTTCTCGATGCCCGCACTCTCGGTCGCGCCCAACAGATCGGCAAGGCGCTTCTGCTCCTCGACGAACTTGGAGGCCTGTCGGCTGGCTGCGTCGGTGGTGCCGGCCAGCTTCTCGACGGCGCTTTCATACAGCTCGGCGCTGAGCGCGCCGCTGAAGAAGAGCTCGTCCAACTTGGCGAGCTGGTCCGCGTAGACCTTCGCCTGCGTGACGGCGCTGCCCTCCAGCAGCGCGCCCACCCGCTGGGTGATCTGCTCGTCGTAGGTGAGCGGTGAGGTCCCGCCGTCCTTCTTCTTCGGTCCGCTGGGCGGCGCGACATAGTCGAGCGACCTTCGCGGGCCCGTGAGGCCCAGACGTCGGGCCTCGGCGGCGCTCTGATTGTCGGAGCTGTAGTCCGCCGGATTGAGGATGCGACGCTGGAAGGCGTCCAACTCGCGCCGAGCTCGAATCGCCTCATCGATGTAGCGCTGCCGGATCTTCTGGCCGCGCTCCCATGCCCCTTCGACCGGACCGCTGAAGATAGCCCCGATCTGGGCGGCGACCGCCTCGATCTCGCGAGCAAAGCCACGAAACACGAAGACGACATCCGAGCCGACGACGACCAGCGTCTCCAGCACCACCCGCGTGCCTGACAGAACGGAGTCGAGCAACCCGAAACCTTCGCTTGATTCCTTGCTGTAGGTCACCAGGTCCTGCAGGATCGTCGCCATGGCCGACAGCTGCGGCACGGCGTCGGCCGCGGCGACGGTGGCCATGTTCTGCAGGTCTGAAGTCAGGCGCGCGACCTGCTTGCTGTACGCGTCGGCCGCCTCGATCTGTTCCTGCGTCAGGAAGATCTGCCGCTCGGCGCCGTCGGCCAGGTCGTTGAACATCGGGATCAGCTGGGCGCCCGAGCGGCCGAACAGCTCCACGGCGACGGCGGTCTTTCCCGCGCCGTCCTCGAAGCCCGCCAGAGCCTGGGCGACGGCGTCCAGCTGCTCCACAGGGCTCAGGCGGCGGAACGCCTCCAGCTCGATGCCAATGGCTCCCAGCGCGTGGCCGACGCCTTTGGCCTCGTCGTCGGTCTTGGCCAGCGCGCTGGTGAGCTTGACGCTCGCCGCCGCCACCGTGTCCAGACTGGTGCCGCTGAGCTGGCTGGCGGCGGTGAGGCTGGCCACCGCCTCGGCGCTGTCGCCCACCTGGTCGGCCAGGTCCTGGAAGGCGGCGATCTTGTCGGCCTGGGCGTTGACGATGGCCACCGCTCCCACAGCAGCGGCGCCCAGCCCCACGAGGCTGGCGCGCGCGAGCTCCACGCCCTTCTCGACGTTGCGGGCCCACTGCTGGGCCTGGTACTCGCTTTTGGTAAGCCCCTTGGTGTACTCGGCCGCGTCAAGGCCGAGCATCACCACCAGGCGGCCCAGACTGTTGCTCATGATCGATGTCCTTCTGCCGTTGTCTCGGGTTGAAACCGAATGCCGCGCGCTGCTCGTTCACGTCCAGCGGCCCGTCGTCGCCGTGGTCTTCGTCCGGCTCGACGGGCTCCAGGACCGAAAGGAAGTCACCCAGGGTCGCGTCCTTCGAGCCACCCCAGGCGCTGGCTACATACAGGGTCAGTTGCGCCAGCAGGATCTCCAGCCGGCGCTGGCCCAGCACACGGCGCCGGGCGTCTATGTGCAGACGTGTGAACTCGCGCTCGCTCAGCCGCTGGGCCAGTTCGCGCGGCGGTATGCCGAACTCGAACGCCAGGTCGTGCAGGGCCTCCTGCCGACCTGTCAGGCGTTTTTTTCGGCACCCTCACCCGCGGCTTCGTCGTCGGCCGTTACCCCGCGCACGCTCTCCCAGGGGGCGTCGGCCAGGATCTGGATGTCGGCCGGGTCTTCGGGGTTGAAGATCCGCGTGCCGTCCGGCCCGCAGAGCACCTGCGCCAGGCCCACGGCCATGGCCAGGCGGCGCTTGCTGAGCTGCGGGTGCTTTTCGGCGAGCTCGGCGCGCAGGGCCGGCGCCTCCTCCACGTCGGCCACGGTCAGTTCGCGCCGGTAGACGCGGCCCACGCCGGGGACCTTGATGGCCTTGGGCTTGACCTCGCCCAGGGCCTTGAGCGCGGCACGGAAGGCCGCGGCGTCGAATGCTTCGCTCATGGGGTCTGCGCTCCTCAGGCCGCCAGGTCGATGCGCTCGACAGTGCGGCGCAGGGTAGCGCCACCGGTCCAGGGGCCGCTGGGAGAGCCGTCGCGCTGCACCTGGGTGACCACGCCCTTGTCGTACATCACGCCGCCGCCGCCGGCGATGGTGGTCTTGATGATGATGTCGGCCACGTTCACGCGCGACTCGTTCAGCGCGGTCTGGAAGGCGTTGGGAGCCATGTGGTAACCCAGCGTGACGCTGCCGGGGTCGGGGCTGCCGAAGTCCACGGCCTTGCCGCAGTTCGTTTCGGTCTCGGTCTCGGTGGTGCTGCCGCTGGGGCCGCTGTAGTTCGTGATCTCGCACGAGCCGCTCCACTGGGCCAGGGCAAACGAGCCGCCCGAGGCGTAGGCGTCGTACAGCGTGCTGTCGACGTCGATCAGTGCGAAGGTGTCGTCCGTGAGCTCTTCGATCACGAAGATCTGGTCGTTGAGCTCCACCATGCCGACGATGCCGCTGAGCTTGATCACATCGCCCGTGGACCGGCCGTGTGCGGTTTTGGTGACTACGGCGGGATTGGCCTGGGTGATGGCAGTAATGCCGGTCACGGGCGCGGCGTAGCCGCTGATGGCCTGGAAGCTCGAGCCTCGGAACTTGTAGCGCTTGCCTTGGGACATGGCATGTACTCCTGAAAGAAGAAAACCCGCCGAAGCGGGCGGGTTGACGAAATGCGCTCGGGCCTCAGTCGAGGCTGCTGCCCGAAAAAAGAAAGTCCTGGGTGGCGATGAAGGCCAGCGTGTCCGGGTCCACCACCACCTCCACGGCCGACACTGCCGAGACGTTCAGGCCGGGCACGGCGATGGCCTGCAGCGCCGTGCGCCCGGCGCGCGCCAGGGCATCGGCCTGCTCATAGGTCTCGGCCACGTAGTCCACCTGGACGAAGATGTCGTCGGTGTCATCGCTGCCGCCGTTGCACACGTCTGCACTGATGGGGCCACCGCGCGGCGTGTACCGGATGGCGGGCCAGGTGGGCAGCGGCTCCTGCTGAAACCGCAGGGCGAAGACGCGTTCGTCCACGAGCGGATTGAGCGCGGCGAGCAGATGGGCGCTGTGGATCACTTCGCGCTCGCCTTCTCGATGCGCTGCTTCAGGCGCCTGGCCACCGCCTCGGTGGCGGCCTGCACGTTCTGCTCCAGCGCGGGCCGCAGGAAGGGCTGAGCCGGCTCCTTCACGGTGCCGAACTCCTGGAAGCGCGCATAGAACGCATCCTTGCCGAGCGCCCCCTTGCCGGCCTTCGCGGCCTTCACGTCGCGGGTCTTGCCGCGCCGCGGCGTGACCACGTACTCGGCAGTGAGGTCGGTTTCGGCCATGCGCTTCATGACGATCGAGGCCTGCAGGTTGCCGGTGTCCTTCGGCGCCTTCGCGCGGGCCGCCTTGCGCACCACGCCGGCGCCGGCAGCGGCCGCCTGGCGGCCCACCCGGCCCGCCACGTCGGCCGACAGGCCGCGCATGGCCTCGCCGAGTTGGCGCAGGCCCTTCACCTCCACCTTAGCCACGATTGGCCCCCGCTGTACCCAGCAACACGATCTCGGTGTGGCGTTCGCTCTCGACCACACTGCTGATGTTGAAGTGCCGCCCCTGGAACAGGAAGCTATGTCGCTGATCCAGGGGATGGCCACGCCAGTAGCGGATTGCGAAGCCGATTTCGACCTTACCCAAGAGCGCGGCGCCAGCGAACACCTCGACGCCCTTCTCGCTGAGCTTGCGCGCCCAGACGGTGCGCAGGGGAGTCCACGAAAGCGTCGTTCCGCCGGCAGCGCCCTTGCCTTGGACCGGAGCCTGAAGGGTGATTCGCTCGTTCATCGAGCCAGGGTCGCGCATGGTCAGAGTCCCAACATGCGGTAGGGCGCGAGCAGCGCGTCAGCGAAGGCGTTGCCCTGAAGGGCGCGCTCGGCACTCGCGTTGCGGTTCGCGTAGAGGTCGCCGATGGCGAGCAGGACCCACTGCTTGAGCGGCAGCGGCACGTCCGCCGCGCTGGCCACGCCCGCCCGGTAGGCCACCGTGACGGCGTTGATGCGGCCGGGCTGGACACTGGGCCAGGACTTGTTCGGCGCCGGCGCGATCCAGCCCGGCCGGCCGGCCGTGTCGACCTGGTAGTCGGCCGGGTCCAGGGTCTGCTCGACGCCCTCCTCGTCCCAGAAGCTCACCGATTCGACGGACAACACGGGCGGCATGTCCAGGCGGATCGAGGTCGGGAACGCGTCGAGGGTAAGGCGCCAGGGCGTGTCGATCAGGGTGCGCTCACTCTGGGCCTCGCAGTTCTCGCGGGCGACGGAGATCAGCGCCGTGACATAGGCGTCGACCTCGGCGTCACCCGGGGTTTCCCTCAGGTGGGCGAGGGCCTCTGCCAGCGTGACCGGCTCCTCGGCAGGCGATCCAGCTCGATTCAGGCTCATGGTCGACGGGTGTTGCTCATGCGCGGTCGCGCCGTGTTGATGAAAGTCCTCTGCGCACCGACCCCGGCCGGCGCACGCGCGAAATTGCTCGGATCGAGCACGTACAGGCTCACCGCCGACGCGGCGGCCTGCATGGCCTGCACCGACGCCCGCAGTGCGGCCGACATGGAAAACTGCAGCGCCACCGCCGCCTGTACGCTCAAGCTCGTGGAGGCCAGCGCCGCGACCGCCAGGCGAACGGCGGTTGCCGCTTGGGCCACGAACTGAACCGCGGCCTGAAGGACCGCCGCAGCGCTGGCGCCGTCCTGCACCTGCAGGTCAAGCGACGCACCCGCAGAACGGGTGTTGCGGACCGCCACGGCGGTGGAGGCCGACGCGCTGCGGCCCACCTCGACACCGAGAGACAGATCCGCCACCACCGAGCGTGCCTGTTGCACCGCCATGGCGAGCTCCAGCGAGGCAAGCCGCATCTCGCGCACCAACACTGCCACGCTCGCACTCTGCGACGCGCCGGCCCGCACCATGAAGGCCAGCGAGGCACTCACTTCAGCGGGCGCCTGCACCTGCAAGCTCACGGCGGTTGCCGCCGTCTCGGCCCGGCTCACGGCGAGGTCGACCGCCGCTGCCGCGTCCAGCGCGCGCTGCACCACAGCGTCCGCTGACGTTCCTGCCTGCGCTGCGGCCTGTACACCGAAGCCCAGCGCCATGCTTGCGGCGCGCACCTGGTTCACGGCCGCCACGATTTGCACCTGGGCAGTGTGCGAATCTCGTAGGGCCAGCGCAAGAGCCGTGCTGGTCGTCCTTCCCTCTCGCACGGCTACCGCTACGCCGACCGTGGCATTCCTGGCCAGCGTCACTGCCGCGGCAAGCGAAGTGGCCGCAGATCGCGTAGTCTGCTGCTCGCTGTAGAACTCCGCGAAGCCCCAGCCGAAGTCCCCTGAGGCTGGCAGCGCAAACGTCTTGGTGCCGCTGGCGCCGACCGCGAGCTGGTTCTTGTCGTGCAGCGAAACACCGGCGGCGGCGTTGTCCTGCCGCTCCGTCATGTCGGCCGGCGGCGTGATGGACTGAGCCGAGCCTTGCGTGATGAAGGCCGACAGCAGCGAACGGGCCCGCGCGGTCGTCAGCGAGCTCAGCACCACCGACGTGGACGGTCCGCCACTGCCGAACACCACTTGGCCGAAAGGTGCGGCCGCGTTGCCGTTGGAGTAGGCGGACCGGCTGTAGACGAAGATGGCGTTCGTGCCAGCATTGAGCACCGCCGCGCCGTTCGAAGCCGGGGCGATCCGGTAGAACAGGTGCCCGCGCACGTTGACCGCGCCGCCCGCTGCGCTGTAGGGCGATCCGAAGCCTGCCCGCGTCCAGCCGGCAGGCGCCGCCATCGTCGGCGGCGTCCCGGGCGACAGGACGCCGCAGAAGCCCCACATCACCTCCAGATCGCCCTGCGTGACGCCAGCGGGCGCCGGCGCGCTGATCGACGAGTTGGCCAGGCTGCTGTCCGCGCCTTGGTTCGAACTCCGGTAGATCAGCTCGCCCGGCCCTGTGCCGAGATCGGTGCCATCCACCAGGGGGGTGGTGGGATAGATCTTGATCGCCTGGGTGGTGCCGGAGGCCGGGTTGAAGCGTCCGGAGCCGGCCGGCATCGGCCAGTCGTTGACCAGGCCCGAAGTGCGCACCGGCGTGAGGGAGCGGAATTCAGCCTTTTGCTCGGCCTCCGTGAGCACGGCGGTCCAGATGCGCATGCGCGCCCAGGTGCTGTCCACGTTGCCAGGCGGCGAGCCGGCGCTGGGGCCGCCGTACCCTGCGAAGTGCAGCGAGCGGGAGCCGGCCGTGCCCGCCACCGGCGAGAAGGCCATGCTTAGCAGCGGGATGCCGTCATTGCAGAACGTGACAGTCCCGGTCCCGCTGTTGTGGATCAGCGAGAACCCCTTCGCAGGCTTGGGCGCCGCCGTGGGCGAGCCGACCGCCGACGTCAGCGTGCCGGCCAGCACCATCGCCGACGTGATCGACGACGCGCTGTTCAACGGCCTGAAGGTCATGGAGGCGCGCGCGGCGCGCGGGCTGTGATGCGGCGCCGTTTCGTTCGCCCGCCGTTGCAGCGGAATCTCTCCGCTGCTGACGGATCACTTGAGCGGAAGCTGCTGCACGAGCTCCACCACTTCGCTGCGCGCGTCTCGAGCCACGACGAGCCAATAGCCGAAGTTGTCGACCTGTCCAGCTCTATCGCACTTATCGATTGCCAGGGCTACGGCTTCACGCAATTGCAGGTATGGCCGAATCCAAGCCATCGGCAGAAGGTCCAAGCGAGTGCTTTCAGCTGCGCGCATCAAGTCGCGCAGCTGGGCGATATTCGCCAAATAGTCGTCGCCCCTCTGCTCGACGGCAGCCTTCTCAAGGCGCATCGTCCCGAAATGCACTTGCGCGGCAAAGCCACCGATGGCCGCTCGTGCCTGCTTGTGGGCAGAGCGCGACGTGCCCCACGCCAGAAGCACCGCGGCGAAAACTGCTGCGACCGTTCCAATCGCTTGGACCCACGACGCCCACTCGGACACCGTGAGGCACAGCCACCAGACGTCACCGTGGAACAGGCAGTACTCGACTTCCGCTTCAATCATTGCCCCCGACCTCCTTCAACGAGCCGCGCAGTATGAACGCCGCCATCCCCGTCGTCACCATCAAGCCGCTCTACCTCGACCGCGAAGCAGCTGCCCTGTTCCTGGCGATATCCAGAAGCACCTTCGAGGGCTTGGTGGCCAGGGGCGAGGCACCCCAGGCCCGCCAGGTGAGCCCTGGCCGTGTGGGCTGGCTGGTCGAGGAGCTCGAGGCCTACGGCCGCACTCGACCCGTGGCCGACATGCTGCCCCCACCCAACAGCGGCCACGGCCGCGCCGGCAAGCCTACTGGCGCTACGCCTTCGGTCTCGGGTCGACGCCGTCAAGATAGTCCGACAGCCGCTTGAGCCACACCAGGCGCTCGGCGTCGTAGGTGTAGGCGTTGTAGACGCCCACCACGCCCTTCGGCAGGTGCCCCAGGATCGCCTCGGCAACCTCCTGAGGACACCCCAGCGAGGCGAGCAGCGTGCGCCCTGTGCGCCGCAGATCATGCGGCGTCCAGTTGGCCACCGGCAGCACCAGGCCCTCGCTCGCGCGCCGGCGCACCTTCTCCGAGTGGGGCTGCAGCCCGTAGACGTAGGTCGAGAAATCGTGTTGCGTGTACTGCTCGCCGCGCGCGTCCTCGAAGAGCCAGCCTGATTTGCCCACCGCCTTCAGGCGCCGCTGCACGATGGCAAGCGCCCGCCCGAACAGCGGCACACGGTGGTCGACGGCGTGCTCGTGGCGGGCGTTCTTCGTGAGCGCCACCGGCACCGTCCACCACCACCCCGTCGCTTCCTCGCGCACATGCTCGGGCCGCATGGCCAGGATCTCGGCGCCGCGCGCACACGTCCACAGGTACATCTGCGTCGTGTCGCGCCCGAGCTCGTGCATGTTGGGCAGCCAGGCCAGCAGCGTGGCGATCTCGGGACCTGGCAGCACGCGACGGCGCGCGCCCACGTGCTCGCCCCCGATCACCTTGCCGCGGCTCCTGAGCTTGCCCTTCAAGATCTGGCGCCACCAGTTGGGCGTGTCCTCGGGCACGCGCCCGGCGTCAAGCGCGAGGTCCCAGGCCGAGCCCAGCATCGAGCGCAGCTTCGCGGTGGCCGTGGGCGTGTCTTTGCGCTTGTCGAGCGCGGCGAACGCGATCGCGCGGGTCACATCACCGGCGGGCATGCTGGCCAGCGTCGGCTCCTCGTCCAGGAAGCGCTGCAGCGCGCGCTCGGCCGCCAGCGCCCCGTCTGCCTTGCGCTCCTGCAGAGGGCCGCTGATGTGGTCCTCGACCACCTGGCGCACCGTGTAGGCGTCTGCACGTGCGGCGCTGCCGTCGAGCTCGGCGCGGCGTGCGCGCTTGGCCTGGCCAGGGTCGACGCCGGCGGCGCGCTGATCACGCGTCGACTGCCAGGCGGCTGCGGCCGCGGCCACCGGCATCGCGGGCCAGTGGCCCAGCGCCACCTGCTTCATGCGCCCGCTGTCCACGGCCTTGTAGCGGTACGTCCAGGTCTTGCGTGTGGTGGTGGCCACCAGGCGCAGGCCTGGGCAGCCGTCGACCACCAGGTGCTCGCCTGGCTGCAGCAGCTTGGCCGCGCGCGCGTCGAAGAACATGGGTCGTATACTCCAGCCCGCCGCGGGCCCAGTGCCCGAGGTCCCGGCGCCTGGTTGGGGCCAGCTCGAAAAAGCTACGCCAAAACCTACGCCACGGGGGCAAGTGTAGACGGGTGCGGATGGGTGCCGATGGGAAACGCGCAATGCGCGGCGGCTGAAGAAACCTGAACGCAATCAAGCACTTACCCAAAAACCCCGTTGCAAATCAACGGGTTGAGAGATGCGGGTGTAGTTCAATGGCAGAACGGCAGCTTCCCAAGCTTCATACGAGGGTTCG
>VFQN01004460.1_pt1 | contig 18430 bp, 13 predicted proteins | sample 3512371 | NCBI WGS metagenome assembly VFQN01 (sample SAMN10412370, study PRJNA504923) | tailings metagenome | isolation source: Replicate 2 from Balatoc abandoned mine | place: Philippines: Itogon, Benguet | collected 2017-08-28 | reverse complement strand
TGGGGCGGCATCGTGATGCACGACGTCATCAACAACGTGTTCGCGCACAAGGCGATCGAGAAAGGCGCCGACGGCCTGATCCCGGTGGCCGCCGGCGCTGGCGGCCATGCCAGCGCCAAGAGCCCGTTCGCCATGGTCCAGGAGATCCGCCAGTGGTTCGACGGCCCGCTGGCCCTGTCGGGCTCCATCGCCTCGGGCGGCGCGATCCTGGCCGCGCAGGCCATGGGTGCCGATCTGGCCTACATCGGCTCGGCCTTCATCGCCACGCACGAGGCGCGCGCGGTGGAGGGCTACAAGCAGATGATCGTGGAGAGCAACTCCGACGACATCGTCTACAGCAACTTCTACACCGGCATCCTGGGCAACTACCTCAAGGGCTCGATCCGCAACGCCGGCATGGACCCCGACAACCTGCCGCAGAGCGACCCCAGCAAGATGAACTTCGCCACCGAAGGCGGCAACGCCGCGAAGGCCTGGCGCGACATCTGGGGCTGCGGCCAGGGCATCGGCGCCATCACCGAGGTGGTGGGCGCGGGCGAGCTGGTGGCGCGCTTCGCACGCGAATACGAGGCGGCGCGCGCGCGGCTGGCGCTCTAAGGGCCAGCGTGCCGGCAGGAGGCCTTCGGGTCGTCCTGTCGGCGAAAAGTTCCCGTTGGGCCGTGCCGTCGATCTCGATGCGCCATCGATGGGGCGCCTGCCCAGAAAAAGCCTGTCCTGGCCGGTAACTAAACCGGTTTCTTCACAGTCTGTTTACAGGTGCCGGTGAACATGCGCGGCTACGATGCTCCATCGCCCCCGCTGACCACCTGTCCATGCCCGCTGTACATCTGCCGCCGACCCCGGCGCGCCCCGCACGACTTGTCCTCCTCCCCCTTGCCCTGATCGCCGCGCTGCTCGCGGGCTGCTCGCGCGAGTCGGCGGCACCGCCGGCCCCCAGCGGACCGCCCGAAGTGGGCGTGGTTACGCTGCAGCCGGTGCGCCAGAGTTTCACCACCGAACTGTCGGGCCGCACCACGGCCTACCTGTCGGCCGACATCCGGCCGCAGGTAGGCGGCATCGTAAAGACCCGCAATTTCACCGAAGGCGCCACCGTGCGCCCGGGCCAGGTGCTCTACCAGCTTGATCCGGCCCCGGCCGAAGCCACGCTCGCCAGTGCCGAGGCGGCGCTGGCCCGGGCCCGTGCCTCGGCCGCCGCGGCCCAGACCACTGCCGCGCGCAATGCCGAACTGGTGAAGATCGACGCCGTCAGCCAGCAGGTCAACGACACGGCCCAGGCCGCGCTCGCCCAGGCTCGCGCCGACGTGGCCGTGGCCGAAGCCTTGGTGCAGACCGCGCGCATCAACGTGGGGTACACGCGCATCACCTCGCCGATCGCCGGACGCGTGTCGACATCCACTGTCACGCCGGGCGCGCTGGTGACGGCCAACCAGGCCACGGCGCTCACCACCGTGCAGCAGATCGATCCGATCTATGTCGACGTCACGCAGAGCAGCGCCGAGGTGCTGCGCCTCAAGCGCGAGCTGGCCGCCGGGCGGCTCACGCGCAGCGGCGGCGCCGAGTCAGCGCGCATGCGCATCCTGCTGGAAGACGGCACGCCCTACGGCCGCGAAGGTCGCCTGCAGTTCGCCGGCCTGTCGGTCAACCAGAGCACGGGGGCCATCACGCTGCGCGGCACGGTGGCCAACCCGGACGGCCTGCTGCTGCCGGGCATGTACGTGCGCGCCGTGATCGAGGAAGGCGTGGACGAGCAGGCGCTGCTCGTGCCGCAGCAGGGCGTCACACGCGACGCCACCGGCCGCGCGACGGCGCTGGTGGTGGGCGCGGACGGCGTGGTCGTGCGCCGCAATGTGACGCTGGGTCGTGCGGTGGGCAATCGCTGGCTGGTGCGCGAAGGCCTGGCCGCCGGCGACCGCGTGATCGTCGAAGGTATGCAGCGCGCCCGCGCGGGCCAGCCCGCACGCGCGGTGGCGGTGCAGGTGCCCGAGGCGCCCACTGGCGCGGCACGCGCGGGCGCCGCGGCGGGCACGCCCGCGCCTGCCGCCTCCGCTCCGGTGGCGCCTGCGTCTGCCGCCGGCAACTGACGCCAGCGCGCGCAGGACCGATCCGCCATGGCACGCTTTTTCATCGACCGGCCCATCTTCGCGTGGGTCATCGCCATCCTCATCATGCTCGCGGGCACGCTGGCCATCCGCACGCTGCCCATCGAGCAATACCCCGACATCGCGCCGCCGGCCGTCTCGATCTCGGCCAACTATTCGGGCGCCTCGGCCCAGACGGTGGAAGATTCCGTCACCCAGGTGATCGAGCAGCAGCTCAAGGGCCTGGACAACCTGCTCTACATGAGCGCCAGCAGCAGCAGCGCCGGCCAGTCGCGCATCACACTCACCTTCAACGCCGGCACCAACCCCGACACGGCGCAGATGCAGGTGCAGAACAAGCTGCAGTCGGCGATGTCCCGGCTGCCGCAGGCCGTGCAGAGCCAGGGCGTCACGGTCACCAAGGCCGGCAACGATTTCCTGATGATCGCGTCGCTGTACTCCGAGAATCCGCAGCTCTCGCGCACCGACGTCGGCGATTTCATCTCCAGCAACCTGGTCGATGTGATCTCCCGCATCGACGGCGTGGCCGAGGTGCAGGTGCTGGGCTCGGGCTACGCGATGCGCATCTGGCTCGATCCGCGCAAGCTCGAAAAATTCGCGCTCATGCCCTCCGACGTGGGCGCGGCGCTGAACGCGCAGAACGCCCAGGTGTCGGCCGGCCAGCTCGGTGGCCTGCCGGCCACGCCGCAGCAGCAGCTCAACGCCACCGTGACTGCGCGCAGCAAGCTGCAGACGGTGGAGCAGTTCGAGAACGTGCTGCTGCGCGTGGCGGCCGACGGCTCGCAGGTGCTGCTGAAAGACGTGGCCCGCGTGGAGATGGGCGCCGAGAGCCTGAACATCCAGTCGCGCCTGCAGGGCCGCGCCTCGGCGGGCATGGGCGTCGTGCTGGCCAACGGCGCCAATCCGGTCGATGTGTCGCGCGCCGTGGCGGCCAAGCTGGCCGAGCTGGAGCCCACCTTCCCCAACCAGCTCAAGGCGATGGTCAACTACGACACCACGCCGTTCATCGAGTCGTCCATCCAGGAGGTGGTGAAGGCGCTGATCGAGGCCATGGTGCTGGTGGTGCTGATCATGTTCCTGTTCCTGCAGAACTGGCGCGCTACGCTCATCCCGGCCATGGCCGTGCCGGTGGTGCTGCTGGGCACCTTCGGCGTGCTGTCGCTGGCGGGCTACACCATCAACACGCTCACCATGTTCGGCATGGTGCTGGCCATCGGCCTGCTGGTGGACGATGCCATCGTGGTGGTGGAGAACGTCGAGCGCGTGATGGCCACCGAGCATCTGCCGCCCAAGGAGGCCACGCGCAAGTCGATGGCCGAGATCACGCCAGCGCTGATCGGCATTGCCACGGTGCTCTCGGCCGTGTTCATCCCGATGGCCTTCTTCGGCGGCTCCACCGGCGTGATCTACCGGCAGTTCTCCGTCACCATCGTGTCTGCGATGGCGCTGTCGGTGCTGGTGGCGCTCACGCTCACGCCGGCGCTGTGCGCGACCATGCTCAGGCAGCACGAGGCCGATGCGCACGGCCACAAGCCGGTGCGGCGCGGGCTGCTGGGCCTGTCCGACCGCTTCTTCGCCCGCTTCAGCCGGGGCTTCGACCGCACCACCCAGGGCACGGGGCGGGTCGTCGACAAGCTGGTGCGCCGCGGCTGGCGCACGATGGTCGTTTACCTGGCCGTCACGGCCGGCATGGCGGTGCTGTTCATGCGCCTGCCCACCTCGTTCATCCCGGTGGAAGACCAGGGCATCCTGATGGCCGAAATCCGCATGCCGCCGGGTGCCACCGATGCGCGCATCCAGGGTGTGATCGCGCAGTTCGAGGAATACATCAAGCAGCAGCCCGAGGTCGTCACCTACAACGTGACCACCGGCATGGCCGGCAACCAGGGCTCGGGCCGCGCGTTCATCAAGCTCAAGCCGTGGGACGAACGTTCGGGCTCCGCGCATTCGGCCGCAGAGATCGCGCGCCGCGCCAACGCCGAGTTCGCCAAGATCCGCGACGCGCAGGTGTTCGTGATGCTGCCGCCGGCGGTGCGGGGGCTGGGCTCGGCCGCGGGCTTCAACTTCTTCATGCAGGACGCCGCCAACATCGGGCGCGAGGCGCTGGCGCGTGCGCGCACGCAGTTCCTCGACCTGGCGCGCAAGGACGCCGAACTGACCGGCGTGCGCACCAACACGCTGGAGGACACGGCGCAGTTCGCCATCGACATCGACGACCGCCGCGCAGGTGCGCTCGGCCTGGCCACGGGCGACGTGAACAACGTGCTCTCCACGGCGCTGGGCGGCACCTACGTCAACGACTTCATCGATCGTGGCCGGGTCAAGCGCGTCTACATGCAGGGTGACGCGCCCTACCGCATGCTGCCGGCCGACGTGAACACCTGGACGGTGCGCAGCAACAACGGGCAGATGATTCCGTTCGGATCGTTCACCAACCAGCGCTGGACCTTCGGGCCGCCGCAGCTGCAACGCTTCAACGGCCAGGCGGCCTTCGAAATGCAGGGCAGTGTGGTGCAGGGTGTGAGCTCTGGCACCGGCATGACCAAGGTGGATTCGATGATGGCGCAGCTGCCCGCGGGCGTGGCCCATTCCTGGACGGGCGCCTCGTTCGAGGAACGCCGCTCGGGCGCGCAGGCGCCGCTGCTCTACGCGATCTCGATCCTGTTCGTGTTCCTGTGCCTGGCGGCGCTCTACGAAAGCTGGTCGGTGCCGTTCTCGGTGATCCTCGTGGTGCCGCTGGGCATCATCGGCGCCGTGCTGTTCACGGGGGCACGCGGTTTGTCGAACGACGTGTACTTCCAGGTCGGATTGCTCACCACCGTGGGGCTGGCGTGCAAGAACGCCATCCTGATCGTGGAATTCGCCAAGCAGTTGCAGGAGCAGGGCATGGAATTGTTCGAGGCCACGCTCGAAGCCGTGCGCCTGCGCCTGCGGCCCATCCTGATGACCTCGCTGGCCTTCGGCTTCGGCGTGCTGCCGCTGGTGCTGGGCACGGGCGCTGGCGCGGGTGGCCGGCAGGCCATCGGCACGGCGGTGTTCGGCGGCATGGTCAGCGCCACGGTGCTGGGCATCTTCTTCGTGCCGGTGTTCTTCACGCTCATCCGCGCGCGCTTCAGCCGGGGCGGTCCGCAGCCTGGCGCGGCAAGTGAAGGGAGCGCAGCATGATGGCTCGTCTTCCGGTGCTGGCCGCCGCCCTGGTGCTGGCCGGTTGCGCCAACCTGGCGCCCGACTACGAACGCCCCGCCGCTCCCTTGCCACGCGCGGACTGGCCCGCCGGCTCGCCGGCCGCCGCAGCCGTCTCGACCCCGCCGGCCGAACTGCCTGTGCGGGATTTCTTCGTCGATGCGCGATTGCGCGACGTGGTGACCCTGGCGCTGGCCAACAACCGCGACCTTCGCGTGGCGGCCCTCAACATCGAGCGCGCGCGGGCGCAATACGGCCTTGTGCGCGCAGGCGAGGGCCCCACGGTCACCGCCACTGGTGGCGTCACGCGCTCGGGCACCTCGGCCGCCACGGCGGCCAACGGCCGATCCACCACCAGCAACACCTTCAGCGCCTCGGTGGGCCTGGCCAGCTGGGAGATCGACTTCTTCGGCCGCCTGCGCAATCTCAGCGACGCCGCGCAGCAGACGCTGCTGTCGAGCACCGAAACGCGCCGGGCCACCCAGATCAGCTTGGTGGCCGACACCGCCACGGCCTGGCTCACACTGGCGGCCGACCAGCGCCGCCTGGCGCTGGCGCGCGACACGCTGCAAAGCCAGCAGGCCACCTACGAGCGCATCGAGCGCGCGCGCGCCCTCGGGGCCGAGTCGGGCCTGACGCTGGCACAGGCGCGCACCACGGTCGAGGCGGCGCGCGCCGACGTCGCCACCTACACGCGCCAGGTGACGCAGGACCGCAACCTGCTCGAACTGCTGGCCGGCGGCGCCGTGCCGGCCGCGCTGCTGCCGTCCGGGAGCAGCGCGCCGACCGCGGCATCGCTGCTCGTGACCGTGCCCGACGGACTGCCGTCCGAGGTGCTGCAGAACCGCCCCGACGTGCTGGCTGCCGAGTACACGCTGCGCGGGGCCAACGCCAACATCGGCGCTGCACGAGCGGCGTTCTTCCCGCGCATCTCGCTGACCGGTTCCTTGGGCACGGCCAGCCGCGAACTCGACGGCCTGTTCGGCAGCGGGACGGGGACCTGGAGTTTCGGTCCTCAGATCGTGTTGCCGATCTTCAATGCCGGCGCGCTGCAGGCCAGCCTCGACGTCGCCGAGATCACGCGCGACATCAACGTGGCGCAGTACGAGAAGACGCTGCAGGTGGCCTTCCGCGAGGTGGCCGATGCGCTGGCCACCCGTGCCACCGTGGCCGAACAGCTCGACGCCCAGCGCGCTCTGCGCGAAGCCTCGGGCCGTGCGCTGGAGCTGTCGCAGGCGCGCTTCCGGGCCGGTGCCGACAGCTTCCTGGACGTGCAGGTGTCGCAGCGCGCGTTCTACGCGGCGGGGCAGGGCCTCATCAGCTACGAACTGGCCGAGCAACTCAACCGCATCACGCTCTACAAGGTGCTGGGCGGAGGCTGGGACCTGCCGCCCGGCCCCGACGGCGCCGCCACGAACCCGCGCTGAACCCAAGGCGCATCAGCTGCGGTCGCGCCTGCGCTCGCGCCACTTGCGACGGGTGTCGAGGTACCAGGCCAGGAACGGCAGCAGCAGGACCGAGCCCGGCAGCGCCCAGATGAACAGGTAGGGGCTGACCGAAGACGCGGATCGCAGCATGGCCTGCAGGCGCTGCTTGTCCTCGCTGGTCCAGGTGCCGCCGCGGCGCTGCTTCATCAGCAGCGGCCACGCCCCCTTGATATGCGCCAGCTCGTCGCCCAGGCGCCGCTTCTCGCGCGAATTGCCGGCCAGGAACGAGCAGAACCACAGCGGCGCGCGCTTCATCTTCGCCTGGTACATGAGGGTGGAGTCGGGGTCGAACGAGGAGGACAGCGCGCCGGTGTCGGCCATGGGCGCAACGGCGGCAGGCGCCGCATCGGTCAGGTCGATGTCGATGGCCATCGCGGCCGGCTGCGCGAGGGCGGGGGCAGCAGACGGGGCGGGCGCGGGCATGCACGCAATCTAGCGGGGCAGGCGGGGGGCTGGCAATCCCCACAACAGGGGGAAAGCACGGCTGTTACACAGTCGGCATGGGTCCTGTGGCGCTCGCAGCTGCACCGGTCATATACTGTATAAAACAACAGTATTTTCCAGGCAAAACCCATGGACTCCGTCTTCATCCCTCTGTCCGCCATCAAGGGCCGTGGCGCGGCCTCGCAGATGGCGCACCGGTTCGAGTCGACGGTGCGCGATGCCTGCGACGACGGCTGGGACACGCTGGCGATCGAGCAGGACGAGCGCGCCCTGCCGCGCACCCAGGTCACCTTCGAGAACGCGCGCAGCGCGCTCACGCGCAACGACTCGCCTGACATCTCGTTCGTGCAGGGTCTCAACCCGTATCGCGGTTGCGAGCACGGCTGCATCTACTGCTATGCACGCCCCACGCACAGCTATCTCAACCTGTCGCCCGGACTCGATTTCGAGACCAGGCTGGTGGCCAAGCGCAATCTGGCCGAGGTGCTGCGGCGCGAACTCTCCCGGCCCGGCTACCGGCCCGAATCCACCGCCGTGGGCACGGTGACCGACGCCTACCAGCCGATCGAGCGCGAGCTGCGCCTCACGCGGGCGGCGGTCGAGCTTTTCCACGAGACGCGCCACCCCTTCGGCATCGTCACCAAGTCCAGCGGCGTCGAGCGCGACCTCGACCTGCTCGCTCCGTTGGCTGAACGCGGCCTGGTGTCGGTCTACATCACCATCACCACGCTCGATGCCGAACTCTCGCGCCGGCTCGAGCCGCGCGCGGCCGCGCCGCAGCGTCGGCTGCGCACCATCCGCACGCTGGCCGAGGCGGGCGTGCCTGTGGGCGTGAGCGTGTCGCCGCAGATCCCGTTCATCAACGAAGACATGGAGCAGGTGATGGATGCCGCCTGGCAGGCCGGCGCGCGGCGTGCGTTCTACCAGGTGATCCGCCTGCCCTGGGAAGTGTCACCACTGTTCCGTGAATGGCTCGACGTGCACTATCCCCAGCGCGCCGCGCGCGTGATGGCGCGCATCCAGGACATGCGCGGTGGCAAGGACTACGACGCCGACTTCGCCACGCGCATGAAGGGCACGGGCGAATGGGCGGCGCTGCTGCGACAGCGTTTCACGCGTGCGTCAAGGCGGTCGGGCTACAACCAGGAGCGGCGCGAGCAGGACATCTCGCAGTTCCGGCCGCCAGCGAAGTTGGAAGGGCAGGGAATGCTGTTTTGAGGCGGCCTCCAGGCAGCGCAGCACCTCCAAGAGCCACCCAAAAAGAAAAGCGGCCCAAGGGCCGCTATTCGATTGACCTGACGAAGGGTCAGCTGAACAGGTTCTTCAACCGGTCCGCCCACGACGCATCGCTCGGGTGGTGCTTGGCACCACCCTTCTTGAGCGATTCGTCCAGCTCTTTCATCAGCTTGCGCTGGTGCTCGGTGAGCTTGACCGGCGTCTCGACCGCGATGTGGCAATACAGGTCGCCGGGGTAGCTGGAGCGCACGCCCTTGATCCCCTTGCCGCGCAGGCGGAACTGCTTGCCGGCCTGTGTGCCTTCAGGAATGTCGATGGCGGCCGAGCCGCCCAGCGTGGGCACCTCGATCTCGCCACCGAGGGCCGCCGTGGTCACCGCGATGGGCACGACGCAGTGCAGGTCGTCGCCATCACGCTCGAACACCGCATGCTTCTTCAGGCGGATCTCGATGTACAGGTCGCCCGGCGGTCCGCCATTGGTGCCCGGCTCGCCGTTGCCGGTGGAACGGATGCGCATGCCGTCGTCGATGCCGGCGGGGATCTTCACCTCCAGCGTCTTGTTGTTCTTGACCTTGCCCTGGCCGTGGCAGGTGGGGCAGGGCTCCGGGATGATCTTGCCCGTGCCGCGGCACTGCGGGCAGGTCTGCTGCACGCTGAAGAAACCCTGGCGCATCTGCACCGAGCCCTGGCCGTTGCAGGTGGTGCAGGTGATGGGCTTGGTGCCGGGCTTGGCGCCGCTGCCGTGGCAGGTATCGCAGCTGTCCCAGCTGGGAATGCGGATCTGCGCTTCCTTGCCGGCGGCCGCCTCTTCCAGCGTCACTTCCATCGCATACGACAGGTCGCTGCCGCGGTACACCTGGCGCCCGCCCCGGCCACCGCCGCGCTGCTGGCCGAAGATGTCGCCGAAGATGTCTCCGAAGGCGTCGGCAAAGCCGCCGTAGGCCTCGCCGCCCGGGCCGCGCATGTTGCCGCCCGCGCCGGCGAGGCTGTCGTCGTAGTTGGCCCCGCGGTTGTCGGCAAACGACAGCATCTCGTAGGCCTCCTTGGCCTCCTTGAACTTCTCTTCGGCGGCTTTCGCGGCGTCACCCTGGTTGCGGTCAGGGTGGTACTTCATCGCGAGCTTGCGATAAGCCTTCTTGAGTTCGTCTTCCGAGGCGTTCTTCGGTACGCCCAGGACTTCGTAGTAATCGCGCTTCGTGGCCATCGTCGTTTCGGGTTGCTGCTAACGCAAACGCCGCGCCGTGCCCCAAGGCATGCGACGCGGCGCGGATGGGGCGGGGACTCAGCCCTTCTTCACTTCCTTGACCTCGGCATCGACGACGTTGTCGTCCGCCGGGGCGGAAGCCGCTGCGGCCTCGGGGCCGGCCGCGGCGCCTGCGGCGGCCTGGGCCGCCTGCGCATCGGCGTACATCTTCTCGCCGAGCTTCTGGCTGGCTTCGAGCAAGGCGTTGTTCTTGGCTTCGATCGCGTCCTTGTCGTCACCCTTGAGGGCTTCTTCCACGTCCTTGATCGCGGCTTCGATCGCTTCCTTCTCGGCGGCGTCGAGCTTGTCGCCGTACTCGCCCAGGCTCTTCTTCACGCTGTGCACCATGGCGTCGGCCTGGTTGCGGGCCTGGATGAGCTCGAGCTTCTTCTTGTCCTCGGCGGCGTTGAGCTCGGCGTCCTTCACCATCTTCTGGATCTCTTCCTCGGAGATGCCCGAGTTGGCCTTGATGGTGATCTTGTTTTCCTTGCCCGTGGCCTTGTCCTTGGCGCCCACGTGCAGGATGCCGTTGGCGTCGATGTCGAAGCTCACCTCGATCTGCGGCGTGCCGCGCGGTGCCGGCGGAATGCCTTCCAGATTGAACTCGCCCAGCGCCTTGTTGCCGCTGGCCATCTCGCGTTCGCCCTGATAGACCTTGATCGTCACGGCCGGCTGGTTGTCGTCGGCGGTGGAGAACGTCTGCGCGAACTTGGTCGGGATGGTCGTGTTCTTGGTGATCATCTTCGTCATCACGCCGCCCAGCGTCTCGATGCCCAGCGACAGCGGGGTCACGTCGAGCAGCAGCACGTCCTTGCGGTCGCCCGAGAGCACCTGGCCCTGGATGGCGGCGCCGACGGCCACGGCCTCGTCGGGGTTGACGTCCTTGCGCGGCTCCTTGCCGAAGAACTCCTTGACCTTCTCCTGCACCTTGGGCATGCGGGTCATGCCGCCGACCAGGATCACGTCGTGGATGTCGCCCACGCTCACGCCGGCGTCCTTAATGGCGGTGCGGCAGGGCGCGATGGTGCGCTCGATCAGCTCTTCCACCAGGGCCTCGAGCTTGGCGCGCGTGAGCTTGATGTTCAGGTGCTTGGGACCCGAGGCATCGGCCGTGATGTAGGGCAGGTTGATGTCGGTGGCGGCCGAGGACGACAGCTCGATCTTGGCCTTCTCGGCCGCTTCCTTCAGGCGCTGCAGGGCCAGCACGTCCTTGCTCAGGTCGACGCCCTGGTCCTTTTTGAACTCGGAAATGATGTAGTCGATGATGCGCTGGTCGAAGTCTTCGCCGCCCAGGAAGGTGTCGCCGTTGGTGGACAGCACCTCGAACTGCTTCTCGCCGTCGACATCGGCGATCTCGATGATGGACACGTCGAAGGTGCCGCCGCCGAGGTCGTACACGGCGATCTTGCGGTCGCCCTTGTCCTGCTTGTCCAGGCCGAAGGCCAGGGCCGCGGCGGTGGGCTCGTTGATGATGCGCTTGACGTCGAGGCCCGCGATGCGGCCGGCGTCCTTGGTCGCCTGGCGCTGCGCGTCGTTGAAGTACGCGGGTACGGTGATGACGGCCTCGGTGACCGGCTCGCCCAGGTAGTCCTCGGCGGTCTTCTTCATCTTGCGCAGCACTTCGGCGCTGACCTGCGGGGGCGCCAGCTTCTTGCCGCGCACTTCCACCCAGGCGTCGCCGTTGTCGGCCTTGGAGATGGTGTAGGGCATCAGGTCGATGTCCTTCTGCACTTCCTTCTCGGTGAACTTGCGGCCGATCAGGCGCTTGACGGCGTACAGCGTGTTCTTGGGGTTGGTGACGGCCTGGCGCTTGGCCGAGGCGCCCACGAGGATCTCGCCGTCGTCCTGGTACGCGATGATGGACGGCGTGGTGCGCGCGCCCTCGGCGTTCTCGATCACCTTGGTGGTGTTGCCTTCCATGATGGCGACGCACGAGTTGGTGGTGCCCAGGTCGATACCGATGATTTTTGCCATGTTGTGTGCTCCGTTTCGTTGGCCGGCGTATCCCGCCGAAGCCGTGGATTCAATGTCGGGAAGTTGTGGATAACCTGTGTGGATTCAAGGGGCAGCCGGTGGATTACTTCGGCGCCGCCACCGTGACCAGGGCCGGGCGCAGCACGCGCTCGGCGATCAGGTAGCCCTTCTGCAGCACGGACACCACCGTGTTGGCTTCCTGGTCGGCCGGCACCATGGAGATCGCCTGATGCTGGTTAGGGTCGAACTTCTCGCCCGCGGCCGGCGCGATGGCGATCACCTTGTTGCGCGAGAGGGCGCTGACCAGCTGGCGCAGCGTGGCCTCAGCGCCCTCGCGGATCTGCTCGTTGGTGGCGTCCTTCACCGCCAGGCCTGCTTCGAGGCTGTCGATGACGGGCAGCAGGCTCTCTGCAAAGCCTTCCAGCGCGAACTTGCGGGCCTTGCTGACTTCTTCGTCGGCGCGGCGGCGGGCGTTCTGCACCTCGGCCTGGGCGCGCAGGTACTGGTCGGCCATCTCGGCGCTCTTGGCCTTGAGGGCCTCGAGCTCGGCCTGCAGCGCGGCCAGATCGGCTTCGGAGGCAGCCTGGGCGGCCTCGAGTTCCTCGGGCGAGCGCGGGGCGTCGGGCGCGGGGGAGTCGATGGGTTTCGTCGGGTCGGTCATGTCTGAAAGATCGAGGAGGGCGAAAAGTCATGCCCTACCTTGGGATGCCTTGGCCCTTTTCAAGACAGGGACAAGCAGGTTTTGAAACGTAACCGCGGATTATCTCCGCTGCGCAGCAGCGAGCCGGCCCTGCGCGGCGCGCGAGAACGCAGCGAAGGCGAAAAAAAGCCGGCCACGGGGCCGGCTGCGAGGGGGTGGCAGGCAGGCGCTCAGCGCACGGCCAGCAGCTCGACGTCGAACTTCAGCGTGGCGTTGGGCGGAATCACGCCGCCGGCGCCGCGCGCACCGTAGCCCAGCGCGGCGGGGATGATCAGCGTGCGCTGGCCGCCCACCTTCATGCCGGCCACGCCCTCGTCCCAGCCCTTGATGACCATGCCGGCGCCCAGCGCGAAGCGGAACGGATCGTTGCGGTCGCGGCTGCTGTCGAACTTGGCGCCCTGCACGCCGTCGTTGTAGAGCCAGCCCGTGTAATGCACGGTGACCTGCTGGCCGGCCTTCGCTTCGTCGCCGGAGCCGGCGGTGGTGTCTTCGTACTGCAGGCCCGAGGGGGTGGTGGTCATCTTGAATCCTTGTCTTGTGAACGGCGAAAGACCGCCATTGTGACGGCGGCGCAGGCGCGGGCCGTCCGGACGGGGATTTGGCCCGCTGGACTACAGGTAGATTTTCTGCAGCAGCCGCATCAGCGTGCGCCGCTCCGCATCCGAGAGCCTGGCCGCCACTTCGGCTTCCAGGCTCACGGCCGCCGGCTCGGCCTCGCGCATCAGCGCCGAGCCGGCGTCGGTGAGGTGCAGGCCCACGGCGCGGCCGTCATGCGGATGAGGCTGGCGCTCGATCAGCCCACGCTTCTCGAATGCGCCCACCATGCCCACCACGTTGGGCGGCTGCATGCCCAGGGCGGCGCAGATCTGGCGCGAGGTGATGCCCGGGTTGTCCTTGATCAGCGAGAGCACCGAGAAGTTGATGGGGCGCAGGTCGTACACGGCCATGCGCTCGAGGAAAACCGTCACGACGGCGAGCGAGACGCGGCTGGCGTTGTAGCCCAGCAGGCTTTGCAGGAAGCTGCTGTCGACCGGCTCGGCGGCAGCGCCGTTGGCATGGGCTTCGGCAGGGGCGCGCCGGGGCGCGGTGCGCGCGCGGGTGGTGGCGCTGTAGCGGGTGACGGGCATGCGTTCTCGGGGGCAGGCGTGGGGGTCAGCGCAGCGATCCGGTGTCGCGCCGATGGGCTGGTGCCACGCAGGCGAAGCTGGCCGCGCTTTCCATGTCGCCCTGGCCGCTGTAGCGCGCCACCTCGGGCCAGGGGCACAGCGGCCGGGTGCGGGCGGGGTTCCAGGCGGTGGGCACCTCCGGGTTGGGCACCGTGCTGCCGGCGCCGCGGGCGCGGGCCTCGATGCGGTCGGGCGCGTCGCCGAATTCCACCCAGCGCACCAGCGGATCGAGCGCGTCGAACTGGTCGGTGGCCGGGCCGCCGCGGCTGTGGTTCATGCCGGGCACGAGGAACAGGCGCGCGCTGCGGCGCGCCTGCGCAGCGCCGTGGGCCACGGCGAATTCCTGCATCCAGCGCACGCTGCCCAGCGCCGAAAACACCGGGTCGGCCGTGCCGTGCAGCACGATCAGCTTGCCACCACGGCGCACGAATTCGCGGAAAGCGGGGTCGCGCGGCGTCATGAATTCCATCGCCGATTCGGTGTACGCGCCCTCGGTGGCGAAGATGCGGCCGGCGTCGCGGTCGACGTCGAAGCCCAGCGCGTAGTCGATCAGGGTCGTGCCCTGGCCGGTGACCGTGCGCGGCGAGGCCGGTGGCGTGGTCATCACGAAGGCGAGGGCGATGGCATCGCGCGGCCCGACGCTGTAGTCGAACTTCCAGCGCGCCCAGTCGGCGCCGGCCACGCCAGCGTCCCACGGCAGGCCGTCGTACAGGCGCATGCCCGTGGCATCGGACGGGCCGGCGAACACGCGCGCCAGCACGTCCTTCTGCGCCTGCGTGAGGCACTGGCCCGAACCGGCCGCGCCAGGGCCGCAGGTGGGGATGTCGCGTTGCGGATCGAAGGCCTCCTGGCAGCCGGCCACGTCGGCCACGATGACGTCGAAAGCGCCGTCGAGCATGTCGCAGCGCGCCAGCACGCGCTGGGCCAGCAGCTGCAGGTCGGCTGGCGGGAACGCGGTGGCCAGGTCGGGGCGGCCGTTGGCGCCGCGCCGGGCCACCTTGGCGAACTGCTGCGCGCCCCAGACCTGGGCCACGGCCGCACGCGGCAACTCATAGCCAGGCGTGACGGCCAGGATGCCGTCGTATTCGCCGGGCAGGCGCGCGGCGGCCACGAAGGCGTGGCGCCCGCCGTTGGAGGTGCCGACGATGTACGAGGTGTCGGGGCGCTTGCCGTAGTAGGCCGCGAGCATCGACTTGGCCAGCGGCGTGAGACGCGCGACGGCGTTGTAGCCGTAGTCGCGCCGCGCCTGCGGATCGAGCCCGAAGGTGGCGCCACCGATGGGCGTGCTGCGGTCGAAGGCATGGCCGGCGTCCGAGCTCATCACGGCGAAGCCCTTGGTCAACCCGTTGCTGGTGGGGCCGCCGCCCAGGATGTCGCCATAGGCCGGCGTCACGAAACCGTCGAGGCCGCCATTGGCCTGGTACATGAAGCGGCCGTTCCAGCTGGCGGGCAGGCGCATCTCGAAACCGATGGCGTAGCGCTTGCCGTCCACCGGGCTGGTGCGTTCGTCCACCGTGCCCTTGACCACGCAGTGCTCGGGCACTTGCCATGCGATGCCGGGCAGCACCAGCGCGCCGGCGGCCACGCGCTCGGCCGAGGCAATGCGCAGGCCCGGCGCGGAAATGCGCTGCGCCACGGATTCGCACGGAATAACATGGGCGAAACCCGGCGCCGCGCTGCCGCGCGGCACGCGCACCTCACGCGGTGCGTTGGCACAGCCGGCCAGCAGGGCGACGGCCGCCACGGCGGCCAGCGCCGACGCGGGACGCGCGGCCACGCTCAGAGACAAGGGCAGGTTCATGGACTCTTCTCCGCTTCGTTCGTTTGTTGTGGCCCGGCGTCAGGCTGCTTCGGCCGGCTGCAGGGCGGCCTTGCAGCGCGCCTTCAGCATTGTCATGCGCATCTCGAACTCGGGAAGCACGTGCCGGGTGAGCGCGACGGACGGCGCCTGCCAGCGTGGCGCCTGGGCGCCCGGTGCCGCGCCGATGCGGGCCCAGGCCCAGCCCACCAGCGCCAGCGCCACCAGGCGCAGGAAATCGTCGGCCACTTCGTAGGGCAGCACCGGATCTTTCTTGCCCGCCTCCACCAGCGTGGCGACCAGGTAGCGCAGTTCGGCGAAGCGGCGCAGCGCATCGGCATGCGCAGTCTGGCCCGCGTCCAGCTCGGCGCGCAGTCCCAGCAGGGCGCGCGAGAAGGCCGCGCCGCCATCGGGCAGCACCTTGCGCACCAGCAGGTCGATGGCCTGGATCTCGTTCGTGCCCTCGTAGATCATGGTCACGCGCGCATCGCGCACGATCTGCTCCACGCCCCATTCGCGCACGTAGCCATGGCCGCCGAACACCTGCAGGCATTCGCTGGCGCCGTGGAAGGCCTGGTGCGTGAAGGCGGCCTTGAGCACGGGCGTGACCACGCTGCACCAGTTCTGCGCCGCGTCGCGCGTGGCGGCGTCGGCATGGTGGCGCGCGACGTCCAGCTCGACGGCCGTGCGGTAGGCCAGCACGCGGCCGGCGTCGATCCAGGCGCGCTGCACGTCGAGGATGCGGCGCATCGCCGGGTGCTCGCCGATGAGGTCGGGGCCACGAACCGGGTCTGCGGGCGCAGCGTCGGCCGGCCGTGGTGCGCGCATCTGCCGGCGCTCCTTCGCATAGGCGTCGGCCTTCTGCCAGGCCGCGTCAAGCAGGCCCACGCCCTGCAGCGCCACGTGCAGGCGCGCGGCATTCATCATCACGAACATGGCGTTCAGGCCGCGCCCGGCCTCGCCGATCAGCCAGCCGGTGGCGCCGTCGAAGCGCATCACGCAGGTGGGGCTGCCGTGCAGGCCCATCTTCTCCTCGATGCGCTCGCAGGCGAGGGCGTTGCGGGTGCCATCGGCCATCACCTTGGGCACGAGGAAGAGCGACAGGCCCTTGGGGCCGGCCGGAGCATCGGGCAAGCGCCCGAGCACGAGGTGGACGATGTTGTCCGTCAGGTCGTGCTCGCCGCCCGAGATGAAGATCTTGGTGCCGCTGACCGCGAAACTGCCGTCGGCTTGCGGCTCGCCCTTGGTGCGGGCCAGGCCCAGGTCGCTGCCTGCGTGCGGCTCCGTCAGGCACATGGTGGCCAGCCATTCGCCGCTGGCGATGCGCGGTAGGTAGTGCGCCTTGAGCGCGTCGCTGCCGTGGTGCTTCAGGCACTCGTAGGCGCCATGCAGCAGGCCGGGGGCCATGGTCCAGCCATGGTTGGCGCCGGAGAGCATTTCGTAGAGCGCACCTTCCAGCACCCAGGGCAGGCCCTGGCCGCCGTCGTCGGGATCGCAGGCCAGCGCCGGCCAGCCGGCCTGCCAGAAGGCGGCATAGGCATCGGCGAAGCCCGGCGGCGTGACGACGCGACCGCCGTCGAAGCGGCAGCCGATCTCGTCGCCCGTGCGGTTGAGCGGGGCGATCTCGTTCTCGACGAACTTGCCGGCTTCTTCCAGCACCTGGGCCATCAGGCTGGCGTCGGCTTCGGCGAACGGGGGCAGGGCACGCAGGCGGTCACCCGCGCCCAGCACGTCGTCGAGCACGAAGCGCAGGTCGGCGATCTGCGGCTGCCAGCTCATGCGGCCGCACCCTCGGCGGCTGGTGCCGCGGATCCGGTCGATCGCGCTGCGCCCAGGTAGGTGTCGATCACGCGCGGGTCGTGCGCCAGCTCGGCGGCCGGGCCCGACACGCCGACCTCGCCCATCTCGAGCACGTAGCCCTGGTCGGCCACTTCCAGCGCGGCGCGCGCGTTCTGCTCCACCAGCAGGATGGTCACGCCGGTCTGGCGCAGCGCATCGATGGTGCGGAAGATTTCCTTCACCACCAGCGGCGCCAGGCCCAGGCTGGGCTCGTCGAGCATCAGCAGCGAGGGGCGCGACATCAGCGCGCGGCCCACGGCCAGCATCTGGCGCTCGCCGCCCGAGAGCGTGCCGGCCTGCTGCTCGCGGCGTTCCTTCAGGCGCGGGAACAGCGCGAACACGTCGTCCAGCCGCTGGCGCCACTGGCGGTTGCCCGCGCGCATCTGGCGGAAGCCGCCGAGCTCGAGGTTGTCGCCCACGCTCATGCTGCCGAACAGCTCGCGCTTCTCGGGCACCAGGGCGATGCCCAGCATCACGCGCTCTTCCAGCGAAAGACGGCCGATGTCCTGGCCGTTGAATTCGATCGTGCCGCGCGCGGGCAGCACGCCCATCAGCGCATTGAGCAGGGTGGACTTGCCGGCGCCGTTGGGGCCGATCACGGTGATCACGCTGCCCGGCGCGGCTTCCAGGTCGATGCCGTGCAGCACCTCGGCGCGGCCGTAGCCCGCGTGCAGGCCGCGCACGCGCAGCATGGGGTTCGATGTGTTGCTCATGTTAGTGCTCCGTGCCGAGGTAGGCGGCGCGCACGGCCGGGCTTTGCTGAACTTCGGCCGGCGTGCCTTCCATGAGGTACGTGCCGAACTCCATCACGACCATGCGGTCGCACACGTCCATCACCAGGCCCATGTCGTGCTCGACCAGCAGGATGCTCAGGCCTTCGCTGCGCAACTGGCGCAGCACGTCGGCCAGCGCCTGCTTTTCCTTGTGGCGCAGGCCGGCGGCGGGCTCGTCGAGCAGCAGCAGGGCCGGGTCGGCGCACAGGGCGCGCGCGATTTCCAGCAGGCGCTGCTGGCCCATGGCCAGGTTGCCGGCCAGCTCGTGCAGGTACTCGCCCATGCCGACGCGGCGCAACTGGCGCTCGGCCTCGCGCATGAGCTGGCGCTCTTCGGCGCGGTCGGTACGCAGCATGGCGGCGAACGAGCCCTTGTGGCCGCGCAGGTGCGCGCCCAGCGCCACGTTCTCCAGCACCGTCATGTCGGGGATGAGCTTGACGTGCTGGAAGGTGCGCGCAATGCCGCGCCGCGCGATCTGGCGCGAGGGC
>VFQN01004459.1_pt1 | contig 18432 bp, 26 predicted proteins | sample 3512371 | NCBI WGS metagenome assembly VFQN01 (sample SAMN10412370, study PRJNA504923) | tailings metagenome | isolation source: Replicate 2 from Balatoc abandoned mine | place: Philippines: Itogon, Benguet | collected 2017-08-28 | reverse complement strand
TCCCCCGGCCCTCCCCTTCCCTTCCCCTCACACCACCTCCCCTCCCTCACAGCAGCCCCAGCACACGCTGCAGCTGCCCCTCCCCCCACGGCGCGTCCTCCGACCCTCCCCACTCGTAGGTGCGCATGTCACCCTTGCCCTTGACCGCCGTCAGCCCACGGTCGTGCCACGCCTCGGCCGGCAGCAGCGCGCGCGTGGCGGATGACACGTGTATCGTGCCGGGGCGGCACGTGCTCTCCATGCGGCTGGCCACGTTGACCGTGTCGCCGAACAGGCACTGCGGCACGAGCAAGGACACACTGGGACGTCACACATCCTTCCTTCTGCAGCCGCAGCGGTTGTGCCGCTTCATTGCTCACGCCGCAGCTACAGTTACAGGCCCAGTAGGGCGCGTCCGGAGAGCCAAGGGGGCCGTAAGAGAGCAAGCCCGCGTTGTGCCGCCCAAGTGCAGCGGTAACAGAGCATAGCGGATGGCAGCCGACACGCAATCATGGTGTGTAGGAGGACAAAGCAACACCTGCGCCCTTGGCTTTGCTTGAACTTACGAAGCGCGGCATTCGCTCGCCCACAACGCCGCTGGTGGCGGGGCCGCTGTGCAGACCCACGCGCAGCCGCACCGGCTGGCCCGTGTGCGGCATGCGCACCTCGCGCGACGCGCGCAGCATGGCCTGCGGGCGGGCAAGGGAGTGCGGCATGGGCCGGATGCCGTAGGCACGCAAGGTACGGGCTAGGCCTGCGTCGCGGGGCGTCTCACCAGGCCTTCCTTGCCGGCCCATACGGTGCCGACGCAAGACTTAAACAAAAAGCCTCCATACCATATTCCTTACAGCCCTGGCGCTCCCTTGCCCGGCCGCAGGCGGCCCCTTCTCCCATCATCCTCCCTCTCCCCACCTTGGCAAACTCCATGACCCGCACTGCGAGTCCTTGCGTTACCTAGATAAGTTGGTCCCACTAACCGCTCCCTACTTGCCTGGACCGCCGCCTCACTCCCCTGCTCCCCACCTTGGCAAACTCCATGACCCGCACCGCGGGTCCTAGCATCGCCTTAGATAGATTCGTTCCATCCACCGCTCCCTCCCTGCCTGGAACCGCCCCGCCCCTCCTCCCCACCTTGGCAAACTCCATGACGCGCACCGCGTGCAGCGGGTCCTCCGCGCCCTCCAGCACGCTCTTGTAGCCGTCCCTGTCGTACGCCACCAGCCCGCCAGCCACCAGGTAGCAGTCGCCGATGGTCTCCACCTTGTACACCTATTTGGCAAATTATATTATATTTAGCCAAAATATTATTTTTTAAATTTGTTTTATCTATTTTCATGAGCCCGCCAGCCACTAGGTAGCAGTCCCCGATGGTCTCCACCTTGTACAGCTATCTGGCAAAGGTTGACAAAACGCGAGAATGCAAAGATTATTAACTCAATTCGATTGTCGCGAAGCAAACAGGAACCAACTGATGCAGGTTCCCTGATGCCTTGCCTGTGTTGTTGCCTGATCTCGTTCGTTGTTTCAAAGCAGCAGACGGGTTAGCTCACCTTGTATATGTCGACCAGGCTGTCGAATCGGGAGTAGAGGTCGTTGAGGAAGGCCATAACGGTGAAGGGGTCGGAGGCGCCGCAGAACTCGGTAAAGCCAACAATGTCTGGAGCAGAGGGAGGGAAAAGGGGGCATTGTTCCATTGTGTGTGAATTCCAATTGGTTTCACGTTGTTTGGCTTAGCCGTTTGGACTGCGAGGTGCATATTGTGTGGCAAGGCCGGGGCTCCACTTACAGGTGGCAAACTATGCAATTTGTGATTTATGCCCTAGCTTACCGCAGAACAAGATGGTAACGCTCGGGTGCCACGTGGCGAGAGACGCCAGCCGCTGTAGGCTGTCAGACATGCAGGGAGCGCCGCCGCCGCCGCCGCCGCCACGGCCACCGCCGACAGCCGCACCCGCGGCGCCGCCAGGGCCGCCGGCGGGCCCGCCCTCGTTGGCCCCAAGTGCCATGTACTCGATGATGTGGCGAGGGAAGATGCTCTCCAGGACCTGTGTAAGAGGCAAGGCGCCAACGTGCAGCCATCAAGGCTCTTGTCAAAGCAAAGCAAGGCAAGGGCGGCGTACCACAGCGAACAGACCTGGCTGCCTGCAGATAGGGCGAGGGTGGAGCGCTGCACCATACATCCTTGCCCTTATGTGCAACGGCGGCCAGCACCTCTCACTCCCGCTCCAGAGGTGAAGTACCTCTGTGCTCCTTCGACAAACAGCAACAACCAAACGGTGAGCCCCCTACCTTGTGCTCCTTTTGCAGCAGTGCCGACAGCTGCACCTGCGCCGCCACCTCCTCCGTCACATCCACCTGCGTCACTGCCAGCGTCAGCGCCCGGGCCTTGCCGCCGCCAGGCCCTGTCGCCGCCGCCGCCGCCGGCGTTGGGCCGTCTTCGCCCGACGGACCACCCTCCTCGGCCTCGCACGGCGGCGTTGACTCGGGCACAATCGACACGTGGACCTTCTGCCAGACCATGCGCGACGGCGCCGCCGACGGCGGCGGCGCCGCCGGAGGCGGCGCACTTCCGCTGCCGCTCTGCCGCGGCCCCGGCGGCGTCGCCCCGCCAGCCGCCGCACCTGCCGCCACCGTCACCGACGACTGGGTGAACCCCATCGCGTACGCAGGCGACTGGCCCCCGGCCGCCGCCACGGAACCCAACGACAGTAAACCGCCAAGGTCCGAGCGGGCCGTATCAATGGAAGGCAGCAGCCCCGAGCGCGAGGCCTCCGACATGGCAGCCCCTTCCGCAGCCATCGCCGCCACAGCAACCGCCTTAACGCCCTGCAGCCGGTGCAGCCCGTCCGCGCCCGTCCCGCTCCCGTCCTCGGGGTGCGCGGGCAGCAGCAGCAGCTGCGCGCGCTCCTCCAACGCTGTCCCCGTGTTGACCAGTTCACTGTAGGTGGTGAGCAGCTGCTGCAGCCGTGCGTTGGTGCTCTGCCGCCGCAGCAGGCGCTTCGACTGCCTGCCCCCGACCCCGACCCCGCCTGCACCTGCACCTGCTCCCGGGCCAGGATTGCTGCCCCCATTCGGATACGGGGCGCCAAGTAGCCCTGGGGACATGGAGCCGAGGCCGATAAAGGACGTGCTCGCGCGCCGGGCCGTGCGGATGGATACCAGGGGCGGTGGGCCGAGAGTGACGGCAGTGCCGACGGCGGCAGCAGCAGACGTGCTAGGTTGCAGGGCGGACGCGGGAGGGGTGGCCGAGCCGGCGGAGGGCGGACGGGTGGCGCTACCGGAGCCGGAGGGGGGCGTGCCCCAGCGGCGGCTGTTGCTGTTGCGAGACAGGGAGTTCCAGGGGACAGTGGAGGCGGGGGTGCCGGACAGGGATGGCGGCCGGACTGGCGGCTGTGGCGGCGGCGCCCCGCCGGCGGCCGCAGCCACCAGCGACTGCATGGCGTAGGTGCCGTTGCTGCGCGTGCGCTGCAGTACGGCACGGGCAATGGCGGCGCCGCCGGTGCTCATGCCTGGCTGCATGCCCGAAAGAGCTGCAACGGCAGCTGCGCCGACCTGAGCAGGCTGCCTGCTGGTGGCGCCGCCGCCGGCGCCGGTGTACGAGAGCCGGGCGGCGGGGGCGCCGGCGCCGCCGCCGGCGGCGGCTGCCCCGAGCTCGGCAGCGTGGCGAGCAGCCGACAACGACATGAGCGCTGCGGCGTCGGAGGACGCTCGGACCAGGGGACGAGGCGGGGCAGGGGCAGAGGCCGTGGGTCCGCCCGCCAGCGGAGCTGGCGCGGAGTTGAATGGCTGAAGCAGGGTGGGCGCCGCCAGTGCCTCCGCTGGGGCGGTGATAGCGCCCACCGGCGGCGGACAGGCGCCACTTGGCATGATAGCGCAGCCGTTGGCAGCTCCAGCGTCCTCGTCGGGGTCACCCTCCACCGCGGCAGCCTGCTCTTCGGTAGCTGGGGCGCCCAGGCTGATGCTGGTCCCCGTGGTCGTGTTGCTACCAGGGCCCGTGCAAGGCAAGGCTGCCACGGCCTTGACAGCCAGCTCCAGCTCCAAAACCTCACAACCGCCAACCGTCTTGACCACACCGACCCATGGGTCAGCAACAGCCAGCGGCAAGGCGCCGTTGCCTGCACCCGGCACAGCCTCCCCAGGCATCCCCTCACCAGCCCATGCTGTTGCTGCTGCTGCGGCCACCCCCAGCCCCTCAGCTGTCGCCTCCGCACCCCCCACGCCCTTAACCAGCTGCCCGTCTCCCGCCAGGCCAGCACTGCCTCTGACCGCCCCACCGCAAGTCGCAGCGGCGCTCCCAGACGTCTCCTCCTCCGACACCTCCGGTACCGCCTGCGGCCGCGGTACGGCCGCCGCCACAGCAGTAGCCGCACCAGCAGCAGCCCCCATCCGGGGCCCATTCAAGCCCTGCGACCCGCTGCGCTCCCGCACCACGCTGCACCCCAGACTCCCCAGGCTGCCCTGCTCCCTCTCCGCCTCCTCATTGTCCTCTATGGTGTGCAGACCCAGCACCGCAACGCCAAAGTCCCGCGCACTGCGAGCCACGCGCGCGTGCCTGTACGGCACACCGCCCGCCGCTCCGAAACCGCCGCCGTTGGCGCGCATTGCCCAGCCGCCCCTGGCCAGGTACGGCGCCAGCGCGCCACCGCCGCCGCCGCTGCTGCTCGTGCTGCCGCAGCTGCTGCTGCCACTGCTGGCGATGCTGTTGGCGTAGCCTTGCGCTTTGCCCACGGCTGCGAGCAGGGCCGGCGCGCCTCCCCTGCCGCAATCGGAGAAGCTGCGGGTCTGTGCGGCTGCGGCGTGGTGCGCGGCGCTGGGCAGGACCAGGCCCAGGTTAGGCTCCGAAACCCGGCGCGGCTTGGGCAGCTCATCCGAGGCCTCCGGACCTGCGCCGCTGCCGCTGCCTGTGTCACACGAGCGCGGGGCCGCAAGGTCCGAGCTGCAGCTGCCCATAGCCACACCGCCCGGACCGGGAGAGGCGCTGGTAGAAGGCGCAGCAGCTGTGCCTTCCGCAGCGCCGGTGCCAGAGCTGCTGCTCCTGCATTCATCAGCATTCCTGGTGCCGGTAGCTTCGCAGTGCATACTCGAGACGCCGTCCGCAGCAGCCAGGGTAGACCCGGAGCACGTCTCGCCCTGGCACGTGCTGTCCCGAGTCGGCAGCACTGACCCCTCACAGCCGCCCGCCTCACACCCCCATGCCGCACCGTCCATGTCGCACGACGTAGCCCGACGTACAGCCATCTGCTGCCGCCTCTTAGTCATTGCCGTACTGCCCACCGAATCCAGCAGCCGCTGCATGGTACGGCTGGCAACCAGGGGAGACCCTCCCCTGCCGCCCACCGGCACCAGGGGCGTCAGGCAGGCCAGCGAGGGAGCAGGGGAGCCTCCTACCGGCGCCAGCTGCGGCGACGGCTCTGCAGTGGTCAGGGAGCTGCGGTCCACCTGGGCCGACCCGTGGGACGATCCAGGAAGGATGCGCGGACCCAGGGTGTTTGCATCTGGGCCGGGCAGCGACAGGGGCCTCATAAGGCCGCCACTGAGGCGACCGTTGGTGCCGTCGGTTGGGTAGTTGCCCGACTGTGCGATCAGGGGCACGGACTCGGCGCGCCAGCAGTAGGGCGGCGGGCCGTCGACGCTGTTGCGGCCAGATGCGAGGGCACTGACCCCTGCGCCAGGGGAGTAGGGGTTGAAATAGCCGCCGCCAAAGACGCTGCCGTAGGCGGCAGGAAGCGCAGAGTCAAGGGACGCCCGGCCGACTGCCGCTGCCTGCGGCAAACCCGCAGAGTAGGCTGCTCCAGAGTAAGGGGCCCCCCAGATGCCCTCAGCCGCACCGCCTGCGGGCAGCAGCTGGCCGTTGACTCGGGATGCTGGTGCTGCGGCGGCTGCGACAGGCCTGCTTGCGTCCTCAGGAGCTACAAGCTGCAGGTAGGCGGACGTGCCTGTAAGAGGCAGGCCCAGGAGGTCCGCGGAGTGCGAGGCCGTGTCAGGGCCCTGGGAGCTCAGCACCGTAGCACGGGCGGGCAGCACTTCCGCCACCGCCCCTGCCTTGCGCCCATATACCTCCACCGCCACTTGTCCCGCAGGGCCCACCACAGACCCGCTGTCCGCTGTCGGCAGCGGGGCCGCCGAGGGGTCCGCTGCCCCCAGGCGCGAGGCGGCCACGGGTGACATGCCGTCCCCAAAGCGCACGACCTCCAACGCCACCTCCAGCTCGGCCTCCGGCAGCCCGCCCACCCCTCCTTGCGGCGTGCACGGCGCACACTGCTGCTTCTGCTGCTCCTCCCGGCCAGCCCTCGCAGCTGGCTGTCCAGCAGCCGTCTTCCAGGCAGCGGTGGCGCTGCCGCTGCACCCCACGCCCGCCGCACGGATCTCCAGGCGCCAGTCCGCGGACGCTGCCGCACCCAGCGGGGTCCCGCCGTCCACGCCAGCGCGCGCGTTAGACCCACGCTGCAGCTGCTCCTGCTGCACCTGCTTTTGCCGGCCGCCCCTGGCCATCAGCCCCTCCAGTAGCTCTCTCTCCTCAGTATCCAGCTCGACACCCAGGTACCCCACCGGCCCTCCGCACAGCACCCCCAGCGTCGCGGTATCACCGCCACCCGCACCAAGCACAGGTGCAGTGGCCAGGGCTGGCCGGCCGCGCCTCAGGCCGGACCGGCCTCGCGGGGCGCCGTTGCGTGGAGTGAGGAAAGGGGAGCAGGAGTCATCGTCGTCCAGAAGGTCATCGCCGAAGGCGGGATCGGCACCAGCCGCAGCAGCAGTAGCTGTGGGGAATGCGCCCGCCAGGGCGGCAGCTGCTTGCAGCTGCCCGTCGGGGCACATGTACGGCACTTGTACGACAGCCTCGAAGTCCTGCGGCAGCCGAAGCACGAGAACGTCATTGTGAACAACAAACAACTAGAGCCAGGAAGCCGGAGGAACAACGTAGGTGCCCTTTCAACGTCGCTATGGGCGCAAGCAACTGTTGTGTGGCTTGGGGCCGCAGCCTCTCACCTGCCCGGCCTCCAACGCAGCGAGCAGCGAGTCCAGCAGGCAGCCCTGCTCTCCGCTCGCGTCCCATGCCACGTGCCGCTGCCTGGACGGTGGCTGCTGCGACAGCGACCCCGCTGGAGCTGCCTCGCCGGGAGTGGCCGGCAGTCCGTGCGGCGTGCGGCCGCTGGTGAGCGCCTGCTGCTGCTGCTGCTGCTGTTGGGGCGGCGCTGGCGGGCCGTGGCCCAGCAGCAGCGTGTGCAGCAGGGCCACCCCCAGAGCCCGGCCCTCCAGCTGGCCCCAGTACTGCCGGGATTGCTGGTTCTGGAACAGGACGCGCCTGCACGCAAGGGCCAGCAGGGCACTCAATACACCCCCAAGTCCGTCAAAACAGGCGCAAACAGATGCAAAACGACCTGAGGGAGAGGTGGTGGAATCAGCCCCATGGCCCCATAATTTGGCTAGATTAATACGCACCCGGGGAACTGCAGCAGGGTGAGGCTCCAGGGGGCCCCGTCCACAGCCGACGCCACAGGGCCAGGCAGACCACACAGGCTGGCACTCCCGGTGGCCGTTGTGCGGGCGGCGAGCGGGCCCGTGCCGACAGTGTGCTGCGGACGTGGGCATGTGGCACCGCCGCTGCCACCATCCGCACAGCGGAGGGCACCAGGGCGTAGAGCTGGCAGGCCCATCAGCCCGGTACCGCTGCCCAGCTGGTGCTGCTGCTGCTCCGTCCCGCAGTCCCGTTTGCTGTGGTTCGGGAGGTCGTGGGTGCTTGGAACCGGTTGCGAGGTGTGCGGGTAGGCGGCTGTGGGGACGCCAACGCAAGGCGCTGGCGCGGTGGCGTGGCCGGGGCTGGGGCAGGAGACGGTCCACGACAGCAGTACGGCTGGCTGCGGCTGAGGGGCTTGGTCCTGAGGGGTGATGGCCTTGTGGGGAGACGATCCATCGCCGGATCCGGGCGTGAACAAGCAGCTCTCGATCTGCAACGCGCCGCAAGGCGAGCGCGGCACGGTTAGTTGCCGTGAGGGTCTCGAATGACGTTCTCGACTAGTTGGCATCAGCAACAGCGCATGGCTTGTGTAATTGCGCACCGTTACTAGTGTTGTCACAGCATGTCTTAAGTGAATTAGTGCGTGTGCAAATCACGCAGGGGTGCAGCGTGCAATACACGAGGCGTAACACACCTGCAGCTGCACCCGGTCGCCTGTGGGGCAACCCAAGAGCGCCAGGAGCTCGGGAGCGCTGGTGGTCCCTGGCAGCTGCGACAGCATAGGGATACCCTGCGCCGCACCCCTGCGTGCGTAAACAGAGACGAGGTATTTACAATCTGGGCACTGGGGCGTGGCGTGTCCATGATGTAAGCATTTGAGCGTGTTGGGTTGTACCGTGGGCGTGTTTTGGAAGTGGGTCGGGGCAGGTGCACGTGCCGAGTCAGCCTGCGCTACGGGACCAAGACTGGGACGTGCCCACGTGTAATATAAAGGGTTGTGCAGTCGCGGGACCGGCACCCTCGTCTGCGCTCTACTAACACAAGCTTCAGTTTGGTGGTGTTTGTCAACCAGACTGTGCAGCGTGCAGGCGAGTGCCCGGGGGCTCCTGTTCTCTCGTCGCCACGTGGCAGAAGTACAGAACGCCCACTCACCGAGCCGACGCCGACAGCAGGTCGGACGCAGCGGGGTCATGCTCGAGCCACGACAGTACCGATGAACTTATATCCTGCGTCCAGCATGCAATCGCCGGCTGCAGCGTCAGAAACGACCGCTGCTGTCGAGGGCTCGCTCATTGGTATTGAGATACCCGGTACAGTTGGAGCACCTTTGGCGCGCCCTTAAGAAGGCCTTTGACGCATATTATGCGCCTCTGCTCGCCTCTCGTGGTGCCAAGCTGTGCCCGGAAGCAAAAGGCGCGGAGCAGCCCTGTCGCGGAGCTGGCCCTCCTCCGCGCTGGGCCTGATGCACATAACACAACCACAGCTGCGGTGGCGGGAGCTGCATCAGAGTCGCTGTGTACTTTCCGTATCGCAGCAGGGCGTTGGCTCGCGGTCATGGGCACAGTGCCACAGTCCTGCCCACTGTGTTGGTTGCGGTGCGTCCAAGGATTACAGTGTCTTTAAAGAGTATCATAGCAGCCCATGGGTAACGGTGGTGGGGTCTCTCGGCTCCATCACTCGGTTATAATGTGACCGAAAAAACGCATTTACTGTTTTACTCCGTTCCGAGTGTTCCGGCACCACGCGCAGCATCAAAACACTCCACTGTGTTGCATCTGGGATACATTCAGGGCTACTGTCAACAAACTCTATGGGGGTCGCGACAGCTCGAGTACCGTGCAACTGCAAGCGGTTGACAAGCCAAGGGCATGCAGTCTACCGCTATAAAATACAAAAACATGCTCAACGTCTTCCTTGACCAGACGGGCGCTGTAGCGATTCTCACAATTTGCTACGCGACTGGCTGGCTGTGATGGCTGTGCGCGCATGTCGACCCAGTGCACCGTCGAAGCACCCACCTCAATCACGACAATGGCAAGGCCGGCTTTGCACGCCCTTGGGTTTAAGGGCGCAAAGGCTGCTTTCAGTTTAGGTCCCCGGCATTGTGCAGGGACTCCCCTGTCACTGACAGGACATGTCCCGCCTCATGTGACCAGCAACGACCACCTTTGCATGCGCAAAATGCATGTGGCAACGTTTCAGTGAGGGCAGCGTTTCAGGTAGCTGTGCGGGAATACGCCCTACTTCTTGACCATGGGATCTCCGGTGACAGAGCCCCCCAAAACCGGGGCGACCCTGAACTTATCGAGTGGGCACGTAGGACAAGGGCAACTCATCGAGGGCGTGGTAAATGGTTGCTACCAGGGCACTAGGTGCGCCTTGCACCTTCACTGCGGGCGAAGACCAGTACGGCATTGCTTGTCACAGTACCGTTAGGAGACAGACCAGACATCAGTGCTGCGCCCACCTGGCCCTCCGCTTGGACTTGCGCTTGGACTTGACCCATGCACCCGACACCGTAAGTGCACTCCATTCGCAACCCATTCGCAAGCCGCCTGTGCACACTTGCTTGCATCTCCATCAGACCACGCGGAGTAGAGCACCGTACCGCCTTTCCCTTTACCGCACCTTGGCATGGTTCGCATTTCGCAGTCATCCAATCCCCGTCCCTCCCCTCCGGACACCCATCCTGCCTCAGTGCTTGAGAAATCAACTCCGCAAAGCTCCGCTGCACCATCAACAACCACCAACTGACCCCAACGCCAGCCAAAAAGGTACCCAGTTCACCAGTTCAGCCCTGCCCCTCAGCGGCCCAAATAATCCAGCCCTGCTTCTCAGACACCCGAATACCCAGCCGCTGCCCGAACGCCACAGGAAGATCCACCAATGCCAGCAGTCAGAGAGCCCGAGCCCAGCCGCCTCCTGCGTCAATACCACCGATGCAAGTCCATGTCCCCTACAGGGTAAGCGGCAATGCCCCGAGCCCACCGGGTCCGCTACAAGGCACGGCGGCTCTGGCACGTGGCACCAGTGAGTCCCCTAGAGGCCATGCCACACTGGCGTGAGCCATGCCCTACCGCAATACACCCCCGCCCCCAGCCTTGCACGCATGCTCCCAAGCACCAAGCACCAAGACCCACCCATTGCCACTGCCGCTGCCGCTCCTGCCGCTCCTGCTGCTGCTGCTGCCGCTGCTGCCACTCCTGCTGCTCCAGCCGCTGCCTCCTGCGCGACACACTCCACAACGCCCACAGGCGCTGGACGCTCCCTCGCATACCCTTGGCTCCATAGAATCCATGCGTACCGCCGACAACGTGCCCCGGCCCCGCTCCAAACTCACATGCAGCCATGCAGCGTAGCATGCCGTGTCCTGAGGAGCGTCAATCTCTTGGCCAGACGTGCGCCCCGGCCCGCCATGACAACCCTCCAAACTGCCCCCCGGACACCGGCTGTAGAGTCACCCCGCCTGCCCTCGAGACTTAAGTTCTAACGCGGGTGCGCCACAGCGGTCATTACTTTGGCTATGGCGAGCCCAGCTGCGCCCGATTGTGCTCCAGGCGTCCCCAGGTTAGGGTGCGCTACCCGGGATTGCGCTTGGAGATTTTTCTCGTTGACGGCGCCCCAACGCAGGCCTGCCAGCAGCCCTCACTTTGGCGACGGCGAGCCCAGCTGCGCTTGATTGAGGGGGTTCTCCGGCGCCTTCTGCCACGTCTTCCACAGCATCTCCTTGTACTGCGGGCACAGGGAGGGCACAACGGACAACCAGTCAACAAACCTCTGCCACGCGCTTCGGTGCGGCCGCAGCACCTGGATCTGCGAGCCAGGAGACGTCGGGGACAATCACCAACATCCCGAGAGCCAGCAGGACCTCCCCGTGAAACGTACTCAGCCCATGCTGATCCATGTACCTGGCCCGCAAGCGAACATGCAGGACCCGTGCTAGCTGTGGAGGTTCGCACACGGACATATACGTACGTACGTTCTTGTACACGTGCATAGGAAGGTAGACTTCACGTTACATGTGCACCTGACAGCGTTCTACTTGCCCCACCTGCGACATCTTGAGCCCCGGCTTGTCCTGCTTGAGCTGCGGCAACATGCGCTCCTCATACGCCTTCCAGGCGGCCTTCATGCGCCTGAGGAGAACAGGAGGGAGGTACGCGTAAGATGGTAGCAGCTAGCTAGAGAGACGGTACACGGCCTACGAATCCAGTGATCCTAAAGCCAAGACCCGGGCCTCCAAACCTTCCCTCCCTCCCCGACTCCTTACCGGAATCGGCATAGCACACCCGCTGCGCGCGATTGCCCCACGCAAGGGACGTACTTGGGTACCTCTCATCGCCCGTACCGTCCGTTGCCCTCAGCCTCCGCCCATCCGTATGGCCCCCGCCCCTGTGTCCCCAACACACCTGCCCTGCTCCGCCTCCCGCAACACTCCTCCAGGACACAAACGCCGCACCGCCATGGCCCCCGCCGCCCCCGCCCTAGCACCTTTTGTCCTTCCCGCACATCTACACACCGCCTAACACGGACCGACTCACTTTTCCGGGTGCTTGTCGCCGTCTGTGTCGTCCTTGACCGTCAGCACCTTGAGCGCTGCGTCCACGCCGCGGGCGTCCACACCCTCCACGCCACGGTTCAGGTTCTCCGTCTCGACCTGCAGGCGATAGCAAAGGCAACATGCAGGCGATAGCAAAGGCAAAAGAATGTGTAAAGAGCAAAGTCGCGCACACGTGTCGACCTGCAGCACAACAAGGTATGGTGCTTACAGTCGCGCACACGTGTTACTTAGGCACACCTTGCACGAGGCAAGGTGAGAAGGAGGAGGAGCAGAATGGGTAAAGCTGTGCATTACTGGGGCGGTTGCTTTCCGCACCAGAACACCGAGCTGCCCCTTACGTAAGCTCCCCACGCGCTCTGCTACGCCCGCAAGCTTTGAAAACCTTCCCTGGCGCACTGCTCTGCCCTCTGCACTACGCATATTCCCGTCCCTCACCTTGGGCACCCTGCCCTGCCCCGTGCCCCCGTGTGCACCCACCTGCCTCGCGTACCACTCCGAGCCAATCCCATCATCCCATCAACCCCGTTCTCTGGCATGCACCCGTACAACGACCAACCGCCCTGTGCGTGCGCCGGCCTGCCTCGCGTACTGCTCTGCACTAATATCAGCAATCTTAAAAAGCAATAACTGCGAGGAGCCCTGGCGCCCCACCTGTCGTGCGTACTGCTCTGCGCTCAGCTCCCGTCGCGCCATCATGTCCCGCTCAGCTGCCGCCTCCGCCGCCGCCCGCTCCTCAAACTCGCGCTGCTGCTGCAGCTGGAAGTGGGTCACCTGGGGAGGGCCAGGGAGGAACACAATGCTGGAACATGACTGCCATGCCATGCCAGGGGGCGGAGGTACGGTGTTACGTGGATGATGCTGCAGCTGGAAGTGGGTCACCTGTGCACGGGGCAGAGAAACGGTTGCACGGCGTGATTCGGAGGGTGTGCCGTTGTGTCGCCGCTGTGGTGACACTTGCCCAGAGGGGTGGTTGTGCCAGTGTGTGGACACTGGACAGGAGCAGCGGGAGGGGCGAGGGAAGCGAGAGGGAGGCCATGGAGGGAGGCACGGCGTCGGGCCGCCGCCAGGCAGCTACCCTGTACCATACCAACAATAGAACAACAGGAACCCTCCCCACCTTTTGCGACCCCGCCTTCTCCGCCCTGGCCTTTGCCCTGCCCAGCTCCTCCAGTTCCGCGTCCGCCAGGCGCTTGGCCTCGGCCTTCTTGGCCGCCGTCTCGGCGCGCTTGCGCTCCTCCTCCTCACGCTTCTTGGCCGCCTTGCTCTTGTCGTTCTCGCCGTGGGACGCCCAGTACGAATCCTGACAAGAGGGGCGCACGGGGATACATGGCATATAGTTGTATATGCACACAAAAAATGTTGCCTGGGCTCAGCTGCTTTGCTCTTGTCGTCCTCGCCGTGGGTGGCCCAGTACGCGTCCTGACCATGGAGGGCACGGCGTTTTGGTGTACACACTGCATCTGCATAGGAGGATTCACCCCTAGAACCTCGCCGTGTGCGGTTCAATACCGTAGGCATCTTACAGTGCAGGGATGCGGGGACGTGTTCCACCCCTGCCTACGCCGCTAGCCTCCGTGCTACTTCTCCCTGGGGGGCTCCCCTGTGGCACGAGCAGCTGGGCGAAGCTGCTGCCTCATGGTGCCCCAAAGCAGCTACCCGCAGTTGCCACGTGGCACAGCCCAACGTGGGTGTGCTCCCTGGAGGTCCCCTTGGTTCGGCGCCCCGTGCCCTTGCCAAGGTCTGCCATGAACCAGAACGGACCCACGCAGCGATACCAGCGATACCAGCGATACCCTGACGGAATGTGTGGCAGGTGGCCCCCGGGCAAGGCAGCAGGCCCGCCCGGAAGTGGAGCGTCCGTGCGGTGCACGATGCAACCTTTGACCCCAGACCCCTATACAGCCAACGACTGCGGGACAGAGGTTAGTCCAGTGACGGCAGGCTTGCTAAGCCTCCTGCAACAGTCATTTAACCCGCCCCCGACCGCCACCCTGGCCAACGCCCGCTCTTTGCCCTTCCCCTGTCCAGTACTGACGAGCCCATTCACGGAACCCCGGCCACGCCCAAACCTCCAGGCCTTGCCGGCATCCCACGCCCTCCAACGTACACCGCTGCTTGCCATGGCCTTACCTCGGCGTCCTTCTTCGCCTTGGCTTGAGCGCTCGCCTTAGCTGTGGCTTCGCGCTCAATCTTAGCCTCCTTGCGCTCTGCCTTCCCCATGGCTGCTGCTCAAAAAGGTGTCCAGCACGTGCAAAGGAGAATTGCGTTCGCTAGAAGCTCCTCTACCGCTTTGCTCGCGCCTCAGGCGGCTTCCAGGTAGAAGCTATGTTGAATGCTACCCTATAAAGTGTTTGAGAGCGCTTGCGGCCAACGCTCTGTGACCTATGTCGTGGCCTTGCGGAAGCTCCTGCGCGGTGACGCAGCGTGGCAGAAGCAAGCCGGCGGCAGGTGGCTGACACTGGCAAGCAGCTCACAAGGATGCTGCAGATTTGTATGATCACGTCTAGTGAGTGGCCGCTGTGCACAGCACGGCGGCGACAGCGCACAGAGGGAGGAATGTGTCTTGGGCAGATCGCGTGGGGCGTGCCTAGTCCCTTTTCGACAATAGACTAACTACGTTCAAAGTTGCGTGCAAATGGGCAGCCAAAAGCTGTCGCTTCTGCGCGCAACATCGTCGCCATGCGCCCACCAAACCGTTACCGTCTTTTTTCCAACGGGCTCCGAAGTGAGCTGCCCCAAGCCTAGCACTGCATAAGCAAACCCTGCCTCAACTTCATCCCCTACATTAAGATCCTGTTGAACTGTATAAGCAAATGTCGGAGCCGGACGGAGGCAAGAAGCGCAAGGGGCAAGGTGGCCGTGGAGGAGGTGGCGAGAGCGGAGACAAGGGTAACAAGAAGGCAAAGTACTATGCGGTGAGAAGTTCATTGGGGCCCCGGACAAGCCGCCCGGCGGCGGCGAGACCGTTGACCATGCTGCGTCGGAACTGCCCCTCTGGTCGACTGGTCCACTCTGGGCTAGCAGTCGTGCGCTGCAATAGTGTTGTGCTCCATATAAGAGCTAATTTGTCTCGGTTGCTACTGGCGAGCTTCAAAGGGCAGACGGCAAAGCCTCTGCGGTCGTCCTGCTACACCCACCGCCTTCGGCACCTGCCACTAGCCCCCAGTGCAGCTGACAGGCCACTACACACACGGCTGCCAGGCCACTACACACACGGCTGCCAGGCCACCGCACAATAGCTGTCCCCTGCAGCACTCTTTGACTCACAAAACCCAGACGTGCCAGCACGGGCATCGCTGGCCGTGAACGCTACACGTGTTCTGCTGCCGCCCCGACCCCACGAATTGGCCCTTGGCCCAGCATGGCCCTGGATCAACGCCGCTACTGCTGTATTACGCCACATGTTTGACCGGAGGCTGTCATGCGTTGACCGCAGTCCACCCGCGGCGGCAGCGGCCATGCCATCCCTCTGGGCACGCGGGGCATCCTGGTCACGTGCGACGCCGGGAGGGAGGACCGCGCCGGGGATGAGGCCACGGCCCTGATCGAGGAGGTGGGTGGTGCCCGGGGGTGGGGGCGGGGGCGAGGACGCAGGGGATGGAGCGTAAAAGATCAGTTATGTGTGGCAGAGTGGGTTGGTAGATGGGCATGCCGGGGTTGAGGCCACGGCCCTGATTGAGGAGGTGGGTTTGGAGGCTGGCGTGGGGACGTTGGGCGGGGGCGCAGGGGATCGAGCCGCAAGCTAGCTATTGAGCGGATGTGGACGGAACGGTTACTGGGTGGGGACGCGGGGGATGAGGCCACGGCCCTGATCAAGGAGGTGGGTGGTGGTGCCGGGGGTGGGGGCGGGGGCGGGGACGCAGGGGATGGAGCGTAAAAGATCAGTTATGTGTGGCAGAGTGAGTTGGTAGATGGGCATGCCGGGGTTGAGGCCACGGCCCTGATTGAGGAGGTGGGTTTGGAGGCTGGCGTAGGGACGTTGGGCTGGCGACGGGTGGTTGGAGACGTTGGGCGGCGGGGGCGCAGGGGATGAAGCCACAGGCCAATTATCGAGCGGATGTGGACGGGACGGTTTGTGGATGGGGACGAGGCGGGGGATGAGGCCGTGGCCTTGCGTAAGGAGATGGGCGGGGCCGTGGGTTAGCGCCGAGAGCGCGGGAGTTGAAGCCATGGAGGACGTGGGTACGTGTAAAACGCGTGAGCCGTGTGAGGCGTCAGGGAGTCACAGAAACGCTGGTGCCTGCACGCGAAGAGGAAGTGAGTTGACAAGCAGAAGCAAGAGCACGGCGGATGGGTGTATGTGTCGGTCGGCGGGGTCCCGGGGGACCTAAACCACGGTCGCGATTGACGAGGGTGGGTTGGGAGGCTGGTAGGCTTGCCTTTAAGGGAGCGGTCATGGCCACTGCCCTAGTTGCTGGGTTGGGGTGGGCGGCTGGCCAAGCAGCGACCATACGGGGCGGTTTGGGATGGGGTGAAAGTGAAACGACGCGCGTGTGCATTGGGCACACGTGGCAGCCTGGGCACGCACGGCAGGGCCGCTGTGGGATCCATATCCGTGTTAGCTTCTAAGACTCTTGCTTATACTCAACGGGCTAGACGTCTACTTGTCTAACAGCGCCCTCTGAGTGTGCTACACCCACCCCAAGCGCTTGCTTAACCCACAGCATCAGCACAAGCTAACAGTATTTCATAGCAACAGGTTGATCTGAGGGTGCAATGTCTGAGTTTGCTGCCACCTTTCCAATTCCACGCTCGCAGCACTACGACAAGCTAGCGGCCGCCAAGCCAGGATCAGCGGCGGGGGAGGGCGGGTCAGGGGGCGAGGGGAAAGACGGCGATGGCGGCAAAGACATTGCGGCGCTGCTGGCGGCGGAGGTGGCTGAGCTCAAAGACAAGAGCAACAGGCGGTTCAAGGTATGCCGTGTCGGGAAGCAAGAGACGGGGCGGGCAGCTTGTGTAGTGACTCGTTGCTCGTGCTGGTGACCCCGGCTGAGCTCGTGGACGAGAGGCAAGGTGGGGCCGCGCATCCAAAGGGGGGCCATGCCATTCTGTCGGCACGTGGGGAGCGCACGCGCCGTTGACACGTGCCTTGGCTCGCCTCTCCGAGAGGGCAGTTGCCTTGGCTGCTGCGGGTCCCTGTTCGCTCAGATGCTCCAACGGTCCAAGCCCAGACTCCGCGCTTAGTACAGCGGCTCCTCGCTTAGTAAAGCAACCGCCGCAACTGCCACGCCGCCCCGCAGGTCCACATGACGGGGGTGAAGGGCGTCATCTACGTCGTGTTCCCCGACACACCAGGCAAGTCGTGTTCGTTATGTGCTGCACGCAGCGCCTGGCGCACTGTGTTTCATGCACACCCTGCTAACACACGGCACCCTGCTGTCGCCCGGGGGACGTGGGGCTGGTGGCTGGCCAGGACATGCCGCGCAGCGCCCCTAACACACACCCAGCTAATACACACCTGACCCCTGCTTACACCCCAGGTCCCGACCCTGTGGACGTGGTGCTGGCAGCTGACCGTGACACACCACGCACACGCTGCACACAGTCCCCCTTAATACACACCCAGCTAAAACACACCTGCACCTTGTTGTCGCCTCAGGCCCCGACCCTGTGGACGTGGTACTGGCAGCTGACCGTGACACACCACGCACACGCTGCACACAGTCCCCCTTAATACACACCCAGCTAATACACACCTGCACCCTGCTGTCGCCCCAGGCCCCGACCCGGTGGACGTGGTGCTGGCCATCGTGAAGGAGGCGCAAGAGAGGAAGCAGGTGGGCGGCGAAAGGGGTGGCAGGGGAGACGAGGAGCAGCAGCAGCGTGCTGGCGGAGATGGCACCAGGCGGCATGACCGCGCGGGGTGGCGGCAGGGGCGGAGGGATGGCACTTGGACAGGAGGGGTCAACCTCCGGCACCGTGCTGGGCCTAGGCCTGGGCCGGGGGCTGGGCTAAGGCATGGATTTGGACGGAAGCGGATGAGCTGGACTGGGCCTTGGGATTGGTTGGGATGGGCATGCAAGTGCAGTGGATGTGGCACTCGGGTGCGAAGGTCACGCTGGCAACGGGGTTGGGCGGCAAATCAGGTCCTGGGGTATGATCGCCGCCTGGCTCTTGGAGCTACTCCGATGCGACTGGTCCCATATAAGCATGGGCAGAGCACCGTGCATTCGTCCATCTGCTAAAATTCATGTGCCTTGGACTGTGTCCTACCTCAATCGCCGCCATTACGGAGCGTCCGCGGCCGCATCGTGCTGCAGTACTACGGGACTTGATGTTCCCCACTTCATGCTCCCCACCCGGGGACCCCTTCTGGGGTCCTCGGGTGACTCCGTTACCATACCTTGCTGCGGGGTGGGGGAGCCTCCCAGGCCCCGCCCCGCGGCCCAGTCTCCCCAACTGCCCATTTGGGTAGTTGCGGATTCTGGTCGTACGT
>VFQN01004458.1_pt1 | contig 18438 bp, 15 predicted proteins | sample 3512371 | NCBI WGS metagenome assembly VFQN01 (sample SAMN10412370, study PRJNA504923) | tailings metagenome | isolation source: Replicate 2 from Balatoc abandoned mine | place: Philippines: Itogon, Benguet | collected 2017-08-28 | reverse complement strand
CAGAGAAATGCCTAAAGTGAGAGTGGCTGACAATGTTTCCGTTATCGCCATTTTCCTGAATGAAAATCAATAAATTTCACTCCTTTGTTTCGTCAAAGCGAAGGGTTATGTTTTCTTTTTTTCAGTTGTAGTCTATCCCGCGACTGTGGTGTGTTTCAACCGCTTTCGCTCTCTTATCCTTTTCTTAAATTGTTTTAAAACAGACTTTGATAGAATTATTGTCAATTCTGTTACTGTAAGTTTAACTCTCTTCTTTTGGTTGATTGTCATTTCTGTTTTTGCCATGTGTTAGTGTTTTATTAATAAGTTAACTAAGTCAGTAAATTTCTTTTTTTCTAATTCGGCTTCACCTGCTAATCGACTTTCGTATTTTCGTATTTTCGTTAAATGAAAAGTGTCTGTTAATTTCGAACTTCTCGACCTTTAATTAAGCCAAGAAAGAATGGAGATCAACGATCAGAGTTTAGCAGTTTTGCGTGATTTATTGGAAAAGACTTTATCTAGAGACAATGCGATTCGAAAGAATGCTGAGTCTGTCATCCAAAGTACCAAGACACAGGCTGGTTTTCCTTTACTAATTCTCTCATTGATTACGCAGCTTAATGTTGCAGCCACGGCTCCTTTGGATGCAGCGATTCGCCAATCTGCTTCAATTTTCTTTAAGAATATTGTGAAGGAGCATTGGAATCCTGAGGAGGGCTATGTTATTCCTGTTCAGGAGAAGGAGACAATTAAGACTCATTTAGTTGAGCTTATGACGAACGCAGCGCCTGATGTGCAACGTCAATTAGGTGAAGCTGTTTCCATCGTCGCTAAACATGATTTCCCAGAACATTGGAGTTCTTTATTATCTCAATTAGTTGCAAAGTTAGCAACAAACGATCTAACCATTATTAAAGGTGTTATGTTAACTGCTAATAGCATTTTTAAACGTTATCGTTACGTTGCTGAGACAGAATCATTATTAATCGAAATTAAATATTGTTTAGATCAATTTGCGATGCCATTACTACAGCAATTTCAACAATTATCACAACGTGTTTTACATTCAGAACAAAATAATCCTGAATTACCATTATTATTTGAATCATTACGTCTTATGTCGAGAATTTTTTATTCGTTAAATTGGCAAGATATCCCAGAAGTATTTGAAGATAATGGTAGTGCATGGATGACAGCATTTGCTACATATTTAACCTATAAAAATCCATTATTAACAGCAACATCTAATAATAAAGATGAACCTGGTCCAATTGAAAATTTACAAACAGCAATATTAGAAAATATTAATTTATATGCAAATAAATATGAAGATGTATTTGAACCATATTTACCACAATTTACACAAGTCGTATGGAAGTTATTATTGGAAGTTGATACAAATGTGAAATACGATCAATTAGCGACCAATGGTATTAAATTTTTAACTACTGTTGCGTCAAAGCAAATGAATGTTGGATTATTCAATGATCAAGTATTACAAGATATTATTCAACAAATTGTTGTGAAAAATATTACTGCAACAGAAAATGATGAAGAATTATTTGATATGAATCCATCAGATTATATTCGTAAAGATATGGAAGGTAGTGATCAAGATACACGTCGTCGTGCTGCAGTTGATCTTATACGTACATTAATGAAATTTTTTGCTAATAAAGTTTCTGAATTATGTTTAAATTATATTAATGTATTATTGCAACAATATCATACAACAAAGAACTGGAAAGCTAAAGATGCTGCATTACATATTGTATTAGCTGTAAGTGTACAAAGTACAAATCCAATGACAGGTTTATCTGAATTAAATTCCTCCATTAATATTGTTGGTATCTTTGAACAACATGTATTACCAGAGATTCATGATAACAATATTAATAACTCAACAACATCCAATGCTATTGTGAAAGCTGATGCTATTAAATTAATATGTATTTTAAGAAATCATTTCCCAAAGCCGTTTTTAGTGAATATATTACCACATATTATACGTTATCTTCAAGCTGAATCAGTTGTTGTGCAAACTTATGCAGCAATGTGTATTGAAAAATTTTTAACCATTAAAGATAAAGATCCAAAGACGAATCAATCAACTGTCCGTTTAGATCAATCAGATTTATTACAACATTTTCAACCATTGTTTGGTGGTTTATTTAATGTATTAGAAAATCCTGAATTATCAGAGAATGAATATGTCATGAAATGTATTATGAGATCATTAGTAGTAGCAGGTAAAGAAGTCACACCTGTAACGGATTTAATTGTATCACATTTATTAAAAGCATTAGAAAAAGTTTATAAAAATCCGATTAATCCATATTTTAATCATTATCTATTTGAATCATTAGCATTAATTATTAAATTATCATGTGGTAATGAAGGTAATGCGACATTAACGGAAGCACAAGCTAACGCATGTAATAAATTTGAAACAATTTTATTTCCAATTTTTCAAGTGATATTAACACAAGATATTGCTGAATTTATACCATATGTATTTCAAATCTTTGCACAATTATTAGCTGCTAGGCCTAAAAGATCAGGTTTATCTGATGCATATCGTGCATTATTTCCACCTTTACTCGCACCGGTACTATGGGAACGAAAGGGAAATGTACCAGCATTAGTTGACTTATTTAAAGCTTTTATTAGTCGTGGTATGAATGAAATTATTGCAGGTAATTATTTAACTGGTGTTTTGGGTGTTTTCCAAAAATTATTATCTGCTAAGGTAAGTTCATGCGATCATTTTCAGTATCCATCCCACTTTATGTACTCATCTTATTTTCATATAGTCAACGGAGAATTCTGCTTTCCAATTACTCAATACGATTTATGCATTTTGTCCGTTAACAACAATTACTCCTTTTATTCCAACTATTTTTAATCTTTTACTTCTTCGTATGCAAGAATCGGTCAAGGTACAAAAGGTCCAACCATTCGTACGAAGTTTCGTTCATAGTATTTCCGTCTTCAGCACTGTTTATGGGCCAAATGTCCTTTATGATGCTTTAGAATCACAAACTCCGGGATTAGTAGCGATGATCATTCTTAATGTTTGGTCGCATAATATTCAAAATTGTGCTGCTGCGACCAAGAGTGAGAAGAAAGATATCTTAGTTGGCGGAACAAAATTGTTGTTAGAGAGTAAGTTAGTCGCCAATGTAGACGCGTGGAAAGGTTTATTGATTGCTTTACTTCCTTTGACTGAGGATGCTGTCGAGCATGATTTTCTATTTGATGCGTTAGAACAAGAGGAGATTAAGGCATTCGATAGCACTTACTCCAAGTTGGCTCACTCCTCAATCTATAGTCTTGATGTTACCGCTGATGTTCCTTCGGGTATTACTTATTTTTCGAATGCATTGAATCAGTTCTCTCAAGTAAGTAGCAATGAATTCATTGGGAGAGTGCAACAATTAAATCCTGAGCAACAACGCGCTGTTCAAGTTGTCCTTCAAAAGCGCTAAGCCTACTGCACTACTTTTTTTAGTCTCAGGTTTTAATAGATAAGCTTATAATAAGTTTCACATCAGCAAGAAACGGCTAAAATTTAAATGAAAAACTCTTAAAAACTTGAAAAACAAGGATATTGGATAGTAGCGCCTTTTAATAAAAATTTACTTCGGCCTCATAGGCAGAGCAACGGCCTTTTCTGTTCTTCATTCATTTTCTTTCCATCATTCAACAAGTTTTGCAAGACTTGTTTTGACCTATTGGTTGTAACAAGACGTTCTATTTACGTCTTTTTTGAGATTTCTATTTGGAAAAGATAAAGAGCAAAAATGAAGATCATTGAAGATAAAGTATATATGCAGTATTATTGGGATTTGGCAGCTGAAAACATTTCTCAACGTGTAAAGGCTTCATATGACCTTATTTCTTACGTCAAGGGTATTGAAGAACTTCGAAATGAAAAGGGAAATGAGAATAAGTACCAGCCCCTGAAGGATTATTTGGATTATTCCCTTAAACGTTTGATTCGAGGTTTAGGTTCTCCTCGTGATCATGCAAGACAAGGATTTGCTGTTACCTTTAGTGAATTAATTCGAGCTTTCCATGTTGATGCAAGTACCTGTATTAAGCTAATCGACGAAAATTTGCAGGTAAGGCACTTTCTCTTTTGGTTCAATAGTGGAAAATTCATTCCTGGTTCAACAGGTTTCTGGTTCTGCGAAAGGATCCGAAGAAAGAGATCTTATGTTTGGCAAACTTTTTGGATATGTTAGTATAATTCGAGCTGGTTTAGTGAAGAAAAATGATGCAACAAGTCAAGATCTTCTGGAAAGAGTATTAGTTCTCCACAGCAAGAAACACTGGTTGCAAGAATTAACCATCGAAACCATCTTAAGTTTGGTCGCCTTGGGTGATTCTGATCTACAAAATCATATCTTAAGCAAGATTCAGTCCTTAATCTCGAATCCATTGGAAACTTTAGATGTAAATCAATTGTTATTATTTATCGGCTTATTACACCTTGCTAAGAGCAACACATCCTTCAAGAAATTGTGGCAGAAATTTTTACTAGACTCTTCGCTAGATGAGTTTGATTTATCCAAGATTGATAATATTTCAACGCAGTTGTTGTCTTCCTCAAGAAAGTTTCCAAAGGTAAATTTCTTTCTCGTTGAATCGGCGTCATTAATTAGATTTCATTAGATTCATCGCATTTGGGATTACTTACTGGCGTTTGTCGTTCCATTGACTGTAGATCGAGAGATTGTGTACAAGTAAGTTTACTTCCACTGTATAAGAAATGATGGAGAAGGCTCAAGCAAGGAGGACAAATTCTTATTGATAAACCATGATGTTTTGCAAATTAGCAGAAACTTGAATACTGAGCTTGTATACTTCCTTCACTCATCTTCTTTCTATTGTTTGCTTTTACTCTTGTTCTAATCATTCGCTTCCCACTTTAGAGAGCAAGAAGAGTTTACTGCAGAACAACAGGCATCATTACAGCACATCATCGATTTCATGGATGCTTATTTGTGGAAGGGTACTAAGGAAAAGCGTGCTCTCGCTTTAAAGTTGACAGTGAAAATAATTCAAGTTGTTCCAGCTGACAACATTCCAGTCGTGATTTCTGAATCTGCAGTCAAGTCAATCTATGCTGCTCGAGTTAAGAAGAATAATCTTCTTTATGACTATGTTGGAGGAATTTTAGAAGAAATCGTTTCTTCTGTTGGAGCTTCCAATGACCGTGTTCTGGCCTTAATTAGTGCCTTTACTCAAATTGGTGGTGCAAATTTTGATTCTCGAACGAATTCGACTACAATCCAAAATTTAGTCAAGGCAATGAACTCTGACACTGTCCAGCAATACTTCACTTTACTTTGCTCCTTTGTTGGTAAAACTCCCAGCAACTCTTCTGAAGATGCGATGCAAGTGGACGATGAAAATAAGGAGGATCAAGAAGAAGCCATCACTTTGCATCCAGCGATTGAATCTTTACAGTCCATGATTGCTCTTTCGAAGCATTCGAACTTACAGAATCCTAATTCCATTCTCCTTCCAACGGCTTCCATTCTCCTTCGCTTAGCTGGATTTGACTCAGGAAATACTCAATCAGTCTCTGATAATGCCCAGAAATCCCAGAAAAAGGACAAAAAGGACAAGAAAAAGAAGAAGGAGAGTGCAAATGAAGAAATTTCAAGCTCAGAGGAGGTTAAAGTAGCAGTTCATGCTGTGCAATTACTTGAACAATCCTTCAATAATGGTGAAAACGAAATTCATATTACTGATGAAGTGAAGCAATTTGCGAAAGAGCATGTAATGAATTATCTATCCAATTGCTTGGGTAGATTAATTTCTACTGTCCATCCAAAGAAAAACAAGGAAACTGATAATACAGTCTCCTCCTCTTCTTCCGCCTCTCAATCACCAATTACTTTCTCCAAGGATTTATGGACTTTGATTGGACATTTCTTTACTTCTAATTTATCTTTAGCTCATTCAAACGATGAAGATCTTGAGTTACCAGTGTACTATCAGCAAGTGAATGAGACAATCCAGTACCTCTTGACTCTCTCTTCCAGTTTAACATCAGAACATGCTGAGAAGAAGTCAACCATCCAAAAGTACTCCGAAAATGCGATAAATTTATTAATTACAACTTTTGTTGCTCAATTGATTGGTCATCATTTAGATGTTGAAACATTATTGCAATTACCTGTCATATTAAAGAGATTACTTGCTGAGAAGGTTTTAGGTGGTGAGGCTCCAGCGAAAGAAGATGACGAAGAAGAGGAGGAAGATGAAGACGAGGAGTTAGAAGTTCGTTTATTAGATTTATCGATTGAACTTTTATCAGTTAATCATGAACATTCATTAAAAGGTGTTCGAGAAATTATTAAAAGATTATGGAATAATATCTTTAGTGTAATTGATGAAGAGAATATTTCTCAATCATTCTTTGATCTTTTAATTGAAACTGCTCTTCCTACTGATGCAACCTCAGAACAACCAGAGGGAGATGTTCTTGAAGAGGAAGAAGGTGAGAATGATGATGACGACGAAGAAGAGGAGAGTGAGGAGGAGGAAGAAGAAGCGACTTCCAACAAGAGAAAGCGAGGAAATAAACAAGATGAAGTCGCTGAGAAAAACTCGAAGAAGAAAACAAAGCAAGAAGGTGGGAAGAAGAATCAATCTAAAGAACAAGAGAATGATGACGAGGAGGAAGACGATGTCATCGTTGATGAAGAAGATATGTTAGATCTTCTCCTCACAGAAGAGGATGGAGACGAAATTTTAGCTAAAATTCGTGATCATCAAGCTCATCATCCAGCTCATGATGATGAAGGTGATAGTGATTTAGATGAAGAAGAGAAAGATGCTCTTCTTCATATTGAAGAAGCTGATGAAGCATTAGTGAAAATGATGAAATTACGTCAAGAAACACGAAAGAAAGGAATTATGAATATGAAAAAACAACAATTCTTATTGCGATCACGTTTATTAGATATTTTAGAAGTATGTATTCATCGTTTAAAGAATTCTTCCATTCTTTTCTCTTTCTTTCAACCTTTAGTGAAAGCTTATCAATCGTGTATGTCATCTTCTCTTATTCAAGAGATTAGTGAAGGTGTTGCTTATACAAAACGATTATCACAACTTGTTTTACAAGAATACTGTAAGAAGAAGATTCATTTAACTGATTTAAAGGAAGATAATAGTGAGGAAGGAGAAGGAGAAGTCGTTGTAGAAGAGTTTTTAGAAGAAATTCAAGATTTATTATTAATCTTTACTAAGTTATTAGTATCAAAATCATTAGAATTAAAAGCATTTGGACAAGAGACCTTTTATTTCTTTGTGAAGATTATTTTGACTAATCAAGAAAATCTAAAGAATAATGATAAACAAAAACAATTAAATCAATCATTCTTTCATTTCTTCACTTATTTATTAGAGAAATATTATTATAATAAATCATTAACTTCTTCCATTCAAAAACCACAATTATCAATTAAATTACTTGAAGAATTATTCATTCATCGATTTTCTTCTTTTTTCTTAACCTATCAATCGATTGGAGAAGGGAAAGAAGATGAAAAGACTAAAGATTCGACTAATAACAAGAAGAAAAAAGTAACGAATAATAAAACCAAGAAAATGAATGAAGAAAAAGAAGGGATTGTTTATGTTATTTTATCACATTTATTAGGTGGATTAAATAAATCTATATTCTTTTCAAAACGTTTACAAATATTAGAACTATTGAATCAAATATTAGTCAAACAATTCAAATCACCAAATGAGAACAAAGATTTACAAAGTTACTTAACTTCACAGTTTATTGTTGATTATGTGAAAAGTCTTGGAGAAGAAACGAAGAAGATTGTCACCTTTTCTCACGAGAAATATCTATCAACAGGTACTGGCTCTGCGAATAAGAAAGCAAATAAAGAGTTTGATACCAAGAATCTTCGTTTATTTATGACTCTTACTACGAATGTGATAACTCTTCTCGAGGACAATGATTCAAATATTTCTGCTTCGCTCAAGGATCATCTACAAGCACTACAGGCAGCCTTCCATGAGTTACAGAAGATTTACCAGACGGCGACTGCATCTAACGAGGGATCTAAGCAGAAGAAGCAAGCTTCAACATCACTGTTATCCCCAAATTTAGTGCAATCTGTTGATGAGATCGTTGAAAGTTTGAAAGACTTGAGCACTCGAAGTGTAAAAGGATCAATTGAACAAAAAGATAGTGAAGTAATGGAAGTTGATGAACAAGTTGAAGAGAAAAAGCTAAATACAAAAAAGGCAAATAAGAAGACAAAGAAAGCTTAAAAAGAGAAAATAAATAAATATAATAAAAGGAATAGTTTTGTATGAAAATTTTCAACTAAGTTAATTCAAAGAAATACATCTTTTCTTCTTTCATATATATATATATCTGTATGTATCGAATTAAGAAAAACGGTAATCGTACTTGATCGTTTTACTGAGATACAACGATACGATAGCCTTTGTCCTCTTCCTATGCAATAATACATGATGGACTTTGATCTGAGAATTCATAAGGAACATTATCGATCTCGCCAAAAGCAACTGCATGAATTAATCGTTTATATTGTTGATAATGACGATTGATTGGTGGAAGGATCAATGAACGAACATAATAAGGAATTTTAGTAATTAGTTTCTCATTCAATAAATCTTCACCACACCAACGCGTATCATATTGAGGATCATGGGTTGGATTGTGAATATCAAATTCATATCCCATTGAATCAAAGATACACATTAGAAATAATTTTGATGTTTTTTGATTTTTTGTTTCTTTATGCATATATGCATTAATATCGAGACAGACTTTCTCTCCTTTAGATCGAATAAGAGGTGGCCAAACAGTTTCTTCTTCAGCTAAATGAGCTAATATATCAATATAAAATTGTTCATAGACTTGTTTTAATTCTTGATATTTAATAGCTGCTTGTGACGTATCACTATGTGATGCAGTACTCTGATTTACAGCAATAACAACTTCTTCACTTAATTTCTCTAATTGATTTAAGTGCTTTACTATACCTTCATGACCTGTTTCAATGGGTATTTTAACACCTAACTTTATATAGGGAGGGAATAGATACTTCTCTTCTGCCTCATGGTGATCGTGGATAACAGGAATAAGGAAGTCAATTAACCACTTTCGAATATATTTCGTCTTCCATGGATGAGCAGCAAAATCCATCCTGTCAAATGCTAATTTTCCTCGATTCAACTCTCTTCGAATGGGTTCATGAGGGAAAAGAAAGCACCTTTGATCATACGCATAATTCCCATTTTCTGAGGGTGTCACTGCTGTTGATGTTAGTTCGATTCTCAGATTATAGTTGCAAGCCATTGTAATTATTAATTAAATCACAAGTCAAAGATACTCAAAAGATTGTACCGCATACTCTTGATATTCGAAAAGACAGGTTTCATGGATTAAGCGCTTTCTTAGAAAACGGTTCCACGATAACCGTACTTTGCGAGAGATAGGAGGTTTTGGAGCTTCTAGGTATTGTTTGTTGATGTTGTTCTTCTTCTTGTTCATTTTTTAATTGACAAAGAAACAATTTCAAATGGAAACTAAACGTGAAAGGTAAGAAGAAATTGTAGTATTCTTTCTATAGTAATGAAAAAGGTTATGGTGGATGTCTTCTCTCTTTAGTATTGATCCATTTCAGCTATCTCAAATGGAAGCTTCTTTAAACGAGGCCGCTACAGCCATTGATACCCTTTATTTGGTTGATGTTGTAACTATGAAAACACTTGCTAGACCACCAGAAAAGATTAAAATGGTTGGTAAAGCTCTATGCATTCTGTTCAAAGTAAAACCAGTGCGAATTCCTGACCCTGCTAACCCTTCAAAACACATAGAAGACTATTGGGGACCAACAAAAAAGCTTTTATCAAATTCAAATTTTATCAATATGCTTATACATTTTGACAGAGAAAAAATTGAAGCAAAGACACTGAGAATTCTGAAGGAAGAATTCTTTGATAATCCTCAATTCACCTATGAAGAGCTTCTAAAAGTATCGAAAGCAGCTGCAGGTTTCTATAAATGGATTAAAGGAACAATAACTTATTATGAGATATCTAAACAAGTAACAGCACGAAGAGTTGAAATTGAAGGTCTGCAAGCGTAGCCTTTTTCGCGCTCCTCGACTCAATAAGTTCATAAATTTGTGCCTCTTGTCCTTCTTGCTTCCCTCTCGCCTCACCGCTCTTTGTGTGCAATCTTCTTATCCTTCCACACAATCAAAGTATTCTGTTGCTAAATCTGATTAGCATAGCTTTAATTTACATTAAAAGAAATAAAAAGATAAACAAATAGAGAGAAAAAGAACCAAATTTGACAAAAAAAAAAAAAAAAAAAAAAAAATCACAAAAAAAAGTTAAACGATATCACTCGTTATTGAATCATCCATTCACTACTACTCGACTATTACTGTTATTAAGTGCTGCTACCTTAACAATCTTCTTCTTTTACTTAATTTATTTGATCCAATAATCTTCTCTTTTGACCATATTAAATAATTCTTTGCAATATCTAATGCTAAGAAGGAATGATATGCAAATTTAAAAGGTTTACTTGCATCTTTTCCTTTCCAATTTTGTAATATATCAATACCACCAGGATGCTCTGACTGGAAGTCTGTTAGATTATAGATATTCCCTTCAAGCATTACATAACAATAACCTAAAGGATGAGAAGCTGTATCATCTATCTGAGTAAAGGATAGTTGTAATAGATGTTCACAGATCTTATGATAAGCCAGGAAGAAGAACTTCTTTGCAGTGATTGTATTCATTGAGGAATGAAGTTTTAATTCATCAATAATCCTTTGAACAGAAGGAAGGTAAGGTTGAGCATGTTCTATCATCTGTTGCTGGTAGAGAGTCCAGATATACAAATGATTGGATAGTTTTAATAATGCCTTCGAAGCAACACTAAATTGAAGAAGATCTAATGGTTGAAGATAGATTAAACAATGAATAACAATGGATTCATGAAGATTCTCTATACTAAATTGTTTTCTTTTCTTCCCATAATCTGAAGAAGTGAAGTTCAGGACTAATGATGATATCTGTTTAATAAGACGATTCACTTTTCTCCATATATATTGAGGAAAATTCCTCCAAAAAGTTTTATGACCAAAGATATAATTGATAATAAGAGAATACAATGATATTATTAGAAGAAAATAACTTATTCCTTTAACTATTGGAGTTATAGAGGATGTTGTCATTGTATTGTTGGTTTAGATGCTGTGAACTCTTTACTTCGTAAAGTTACATCGTAAATTATCGGAGTCGTTTCAAGAGTCGACTCATTGAAAATGCACTGATCTTGATATTCTATGATAAGCAAATTTAGAAAAACTCGGCGACTATCCGTGAAAGAGTATGAATTTGCAAGAATATTATCAGGCGAGGAAGAAAGATTTCTAACACAACAAGTCTGATAGTACCAAAAGAAATATTGAAAAACTTGACTAAATTTGAACATAGTTTCTGTATTAGAACAATTTTACTATCTTTAAGCTCCATGAGATTTTATATTTTTACGATCAACTTGATTTTTCTTTTTCTCTGAATAATTGCTGTGCGAAAGTTCGTGATTTCCTTCCAAAAGACCTCGATTCTGATCGTCAGTGACTGCTACCTAAAAAGCTCGATTTAGACTTCTTTGACTATCACCATTCGTAATGTATAGTGCTACTAGATCAACACTACACGATATCTTAACGTCACAACCTTATTCATAGAGAAGCATTATTGATTAGATTTGTTTACAACTTTTACATTAAATTCACACAAGAATAGACATTTAAATCAGCTAACATTTATACTTCCTTTCTATCAATCTTCAATGCAGCGATCCTTCTTCTAGCTTCTTCTTCTGTAGCGATTCTCTCAGCTCTTCGCTCGGCTTCTTTCTGCGTTACAATCGTATAAAATCCCGTTTTAATCATGAACAATTCCATACTTGCTCCAACAAAAAAGCAAATTGGTACAACTCTTGCCAAATCTCCTGCAATGACCTTCCACCACCTCATTTCTCTTTCGTTGTTAAATTCTTCTCTTCTGGCAAAGAAAAAATTATTCGTTCTCTTAATTTGACGTGATAGGGGATCAGATCGGATCGGATCGGATCGGTTTGTGGTTTATTTTTTCGGGTTTGTGTTTTGTCGGTTTCAAAGAGGCAAATTTGAGATGAGAAAGATGCAGAGATCTAGAGATATCAACAATAATACATCTTAGTCGCTGCTTCTCTCATTTTATAATTGCTTTTGCTCTTTGCTCTTTGCTCTTGCTACTGCTTCAAATTTACCATTTGGAATTAAAAGAAAAATGTCAACAGGTATTCAAGGAAAAGTTATTGTAATTACTGGTGCATCATCTGGGATTGGTGCACATCTTGCAAAGCATTTGTTTCAGAAAGGTGCTAAGATTGTTCTTGCTGCAAGACGATTAGAAGAATTACAGAAAGTTTCAAGTGATATGACTGATGATGATTCAAGAATTTTAATTCATAGATGTGATGTCTCCAAACGCGCTGATCATGAATCTCTTCGTGATCGTGCAATTGAGAAATTTGGGAAGATTGATACATGGATCAATAATGCTGGTGTTGCCTTGTCCAAAACTGCTCTTGAACTCACTGGTGAAGATATTGATTTAATGATTTCTGTTAATACGAAATCTGTGCTTTATGGTATGCAAACTATTGTTCCATACTATAAAGAGCGTGGTGAAGGACAAGTGATCAACATCAGTTCAATGTTAGGAAGAGCTCCCTTCGCCTCTTTTCGTGCTGCTTATAGGTAAGCATTCCTTTGAAACGAATATTATTCCCCTCTTTGACCATGCGTGCAGTGCCAGTAAAGCTGCTATGAACTCCCTCACTTGCAATGTTCGAGTTGATTTACAGAATGAAGGATTTAACAAGATCTTCATCGCTTTATTCACACCTGGAGTTGTTGCAACAGAGTTCAGTAATAATGCGATTGGTGGAGGACCTGATAGCAAGCAGATCCCTGGAGCTCAACCAGTGGAGGAAGTTGTCGATATCCTCACAGGAATGATTGATCATCCTGATGCATCAGTCGATGTTTACTCAAGACCTGCTTATCGTGGTATGATCTCAGCCTATTATTCTGCTGAGGATGTACGTACGATTGAGACAAGACCTCCTTTCGCTGGTATCTCGTTCACTTCAACTGGCAACACCAGTGCCAGAGATCGCAAATAGCTACATGAAATAACATGAAATAACTTACATACTTTCCTCATCGTTGTTGTGTTAGATCTTCTGACCTTCATCATACTCGAAATATAATATTCTAGATCTCAACTTGTTAACCAATATATTTGCCAATAACATAATCAATGAGATATTATCTTATAATTGCAAAGAGTCAATTAATTTGGTCACAAATCCTAACAGCTATAGTATATGAATATGATAAATGACGTCATATAATGAAAATAATCTTGTCAATGCTTCTATTCTGACGTAATACTTAATAGAAGACTGGTTGATTTCTCTCGATAATCGCCTTTGATAATTGTTCATCAAAGATATGAATACCACCATAGTTCATTCCTCTTGCACCACTTGAAGAAGATGGAATACGGGATTGAATAAAACCCTCAGCAACCTATATAGATACAACCCCAGATACATCAATCAACCTCAAATCATATAGATAAATATTTCTACTCTCTTACCTTAGCATCACCATATCGTAACAGTGTTGATCCTTGTAAAGCAATAGCTAATTGATCCGCTAATAATCTAGCACCACGTTGATAATAATCAATATTCTTTTGTTGTTGTAAATCTTTTCCCATCGTATATAAATATTTTTCTAATGATTGAATAAACAAATCAAATTCTTTCGATAATCCTTTAGATTGTTTAATATCATGAAATAAATATGGTAATGATTTTACACCACGTAATATATCTAATGCAATAACATTACCACTACCTTCCCAGATCGAGTTTAATGGTGAATGACGGAATAAACGTGCTAATGGCCAATCTTCAACAAATCCATTACCACCAATTGCTTCCATACATTCATAAGTAAAATTTGGCAATCGTTTGGTTACATAATATTTTGAGATTGTAACAGCGATACGAAAGAATTCTTGTGCTTCTTCATTACTTTGAACATTTAACAGTGAAGGATGTTGATTATAATAGGCATCAAATGCTGCACACATTCTCATTGCTGTGATAGTGCTAGCCTCACTCTCAATTGCTAAATCTGTTAGGACATTCTGCATAAGAGGTTGATCAATAAGATGTTTGCCAAATGCTGAACGACCATTCTATAAGACAAAAGAAGCATAGACAAAATAATTATAATCAAATCACTTATGAGGGAAACAAATGAAAGTCATACCGCATGATTGATTGCAAGCTGTAAAGCTCGTCTAGCACTTCCAGCAGATCCTAAAGTACAATCCCAACGAGTTGCTTGAACCATCTCTATGATTGTCTTCACACCTTTCCCTTCCTCACCAATCATTACACCAAATGCGTTGTGATATTCTACCTCAGATGAAGCATTTGCGCGATCTGCAAGCTTATTCTTCAACCTCATCACTTGGAATCCAGTGTTTCTATATGATCCAGCAGACTTCGGCAACCAACGAGGCACAAGGAAGCAAGAGGGAAGATCACTGTTAGGAGTCTTCGCTAAGGTTAAGAAACCATCACACATGGGTGCAGAGGTAAACCACTTATGACCAACAAGTTGGTAAGATGCACCTAAGCCAGTGATGTTCGAATCAACTGGTGTGGCGACAGTAGTATTCGATCTGACGTCAGAACCTCCTTGCTTTTCCGTCATAGACATACCCATGGTGCAACCATTCTTTTCTTCAATAGGACGGTCACTTGGATCGTATTGTTGTGTATAGATCTTATTAATAAACTCTTGTATCCAAGTAAGATTATCATTGATCATTCCGTCACTGGAGTTTAACTGCTTAATAGAACGAGCAGATCGCAATAAGACTGGAATGACCGCTGCTGTCATAGTAAGAGGACAACAATGACCTGATTCTAATTGATTTTCGAAGTATTTCTTTATTCCTCTGCTGATGTGTGAACCTGGTGTCGATGCTTTAAATCCAGAAGCACAGACACCGTTCTCAATACCATGTGACATAAGCTCGTGATAAGTAGGATGATAATCAATGACATCAATTCTGCGACCATAATTGTCAAATTGACGAAGGGTTGGAAGATTTTTCTCGGCTAAGGTCCCAGCGTCCATAAGCTTTACAGAACCAGATTTCTTCCCAAAATTTTCAATATTGTCCCAATCGATGTTCACTTTATCATGGTTATTAGTTGATTGAATCATTTTCTCGATAGATTCTTTCACAGTCTTCTCTGATTCTAGTAAGTTGATGTTTTGGAATGGAGAACTTTGATTAAAGACTGCATGGGTTTGATTCGACGCGGTTGCAACATGTGTTGTCGTTGAAGTAAAACGCTTTCCAAGGTTTCGAATCATTGTGAATAATCTTTCAAATGATCAAGTTTCGTTTGTTAAAATGAGGTCTGAAGTCGAGACTATTTCGATTGAATTCTTGCTGATTCCAAGAAGAAAGTTGAAGGAGATAAAAAGCGCTTTTGGGGCATAAAAAAGCGCGATCTATTTGGGTTTGAGATGTGGAGATTGGGATTGGGCTTCAACCATACACCGCGACCATAACAAAGATTTCATCCTAAGTTTCAATCAATTTTCATTCATTATTACAATAAATATGCTGCTCTTCATAATTTTGATTTCATTAGTGGTGATTCCTTTTTCCTATTTTCTGTATAAGATAGATGATATACGGATTGATAATATGGATTTATTAAGTTATGCAATTTCTAAAATACCGGTAGGTGATACTTATCCGTCTAATCCGGTGGAAAAGATTAAATCCGCGAGAGTTACAAGGTTGAAGGCACAAGGTATCATCATCGAACCACTGTTTTACTTCAAAGATCCTGCTCTCAGAAAGGTGCAATTTGAAGATATCATCATCCCCGCAGGCGATAACCAAAGTATTAATGTACGACTCTACAATCACGATAACGCTTCTCATGCTTCACGAAGGAAGAAGAAAGTATTGGTTTACTATCATGGAGGGGGTTGGATCATAGGCAGTGCGAAGGAAAATCACATTCTCACCGCCCAGATCGCCAAAGAGTCCGAATACCTCGTGGTGAGTGTGGATTATCGTTTAGCACCAGAACATGTCTTTCCTGCTGCCGTCAATGATGCATACGCTGGTTTGGAATGGGTGATCGAGCATATTGGTGAGTATGGTGGAGATCCTTCGTTCATAATCCTGTCAGGAGAAAGTGCAGGAGGTAACCTGGCTGCCGCCGTGACATCACGTCATTTGATCAATCATGCGAGGAAACACTGTGCAGTTCATGATGAAAAGGATCTTATTGAAGGCAACACTGGGCTACGAGAATGCCTTACCAGCTCAGACAGATTGCGTGTGGTTCGTGGTTTGTGGTTGATCTATCCTCCTCTCACAGAAACATCTTTCTCTCAAGAGGCTCTACGGTACGATAAGGTGAGCAACATGCTTAGCACAGATAAAATGGAGTGGTTGAGACGAATATATCAAGGTGGAGCGAATGAAACGAACTTAGAGCTTAGACGAAATTACTCCTTCTCACCTATTCGCACTCCAGACATTATCCTTTCTCAATACCCTCCTACACTCTTTACCCTCGCCAAACACGATGTCTTAACAGCGGAGAGCGAGGAGATGGCCGCTAAACTTCGTTCATTCGGACGATCAGCGACAGTGAGTATATACAATAGTACAGTGCATGGATTTGTAACAGGTCATATATCACTTGGAGGAAAAGCAGTGAAAGAATTTATTCAATATTCTGAGAATAACTTTACGTAACACAATATTTATTTGGAATTAATATAGTTCCGCTAAAACTTATCTTCATTTGTCCTTCCTATATTTCCCGCTAATATAATAGTCGACTTTTTGAATGAGCGTTTTGTGTAATAGCAAAATAACAATCGTTCTTCCACATGTTCTACTCATAACATGAACTTTTTTTTCGAATTGTGTCTGGTAATCTCGACTAGACTCACAATCTTCTCTACAGCGTAAATTTGTGAGTAAAACGAAGTGACAAACAATCATTAAATCTTTTGTTGTTGATTGTTGATTGTCAAGAAGAAGTCGTGAGAACTTTTCTTTGTACCATTTGAATTTCCCCGATGGACTAATTATGCTCTTCTTTCCACTCTTAGTCATCTTAATCGTTATCCCTTTTTCTTATCTTCTCTATCATTTTGATGAGATTTCTATAGAGAATCTGGATTTGTTTAGTTACATAATAGCTAAATTCCCAGCAAGCGATCCTTATCCTTTGAATCCATTAGAAGCTATTAGATCAGCAAGAGTTGCAAGAGCATCTCAGCTCTATTACATTGTCGAACCATTGATTTACTTCAAAGATCCTGCTCTCAGAAAGGTGCAATTTGAAGATATCCTCATCCCCGCAAGTGATGGTCAAACTACCAATCATGTACGACTCTACAATCATAATACAGCTTCACATACTTCACGAAAGAAGAAGAAGGTGTTGATCTTCTATCATGGAGGGGGTTGGATCATAGGCAGTGCGAAGGAAAATCACATTCTCACCGCCCAGATCGCCAAAGAGTCCGAATACCTCGTGGTGAGTGTGGATTATCGTTTAGCACCAGAACATGTCTTTCCTGCTGCCGTCAATGATGCATACGCTGGTTTGGAATGGGTGATCGAGCATATTGGTGAGTATGGTGGAGATCCTTCGTTCATAATCCTGTCAGGAGAAAGTGCAGGAGGTAACCTGGCTGCCGCCGTGACATCACGTCATTTGATCAATCATGCGAGGAAACACTGTGCAGTTCATGATGAAAAGGATCTTATTGAAGGCAACACTGGGCTACGAGAATGCCTTACCAGCTCAGACAGATTGCGTGTGGTTCGTGGTTTGTGGTTGATCTATCCTCCTCTCACAGAAACATCTTTCTCTCAAGAGGCTCTACGGTACGATAAGGTGAGCAACATGCTTAGCACAGATAAAATGGAGTGGTTGAGACGAATATATCAAGGTGGAGCGAATGAAACGAACTTAGAGCTTAGACGAAATTACTCCTTCTCACCTATTCGCACTCCAGACATTATCCTTTCTCAATACCCTCCTACACTCTTTACCCTCGCCAAACACGATGTCTTAACAGCGGAGAGCGAGGAGATGGCCGCTAAACTTCGTTCATTCGGACGATCAGCGACAGTGAGTATATACAATAGTACAGTGCATGGATTTGTAACAGGTCATATATCACTTGGAGGAAAAGCAGTGAAAGAATTTATTCAATATTCTGAGAA
>VFQN01004457.1_pt1 | contig 18442 bp, 18 predicted proteins | sample 3512371 | NCBI WGS metagenome assembly VFQN01 (sample SAMN10412370, study PRJNA504923) | tailings metagenome | isolation source: Replicate 2 from Balatoc abandoned mine | place: Philippines: Itogon, Benguet | collected 2017-08-28 | reverse complement strand
AACCTGATTAACGGGAAGGTACACACGCTGGTACTGACACGTGTCTTGATCCCCAAGAACGTCTTCGTCACCCGAAGGAGGCCCCATCCACTGCACGTACCGAGACAGGGTAACACCCGTGCTTTCATGATAATCGCGCGGATCCAACTGCGATTGGTCATGGACTCTCCACTCGTCGACCAGAAGACTGCGAAAAGCACTTAGGTAATGTCACCAGGCCCGCATCACTTTCCATGCAGGAACTACACAGGCAGGTATGTAAGTGTATAGCACCGGTGGACGGGCTCCCTTGCATCACTCCCCTGCCGTCCGCATAGCACCCAGGCTGTCAGGCGGAAGGTGTCGGTAACTGCCACAGCACTCCTAAGTCGTACCAGACAGGTGCGTGGATGCGCAAGTGTCAACACTTGGTTCGGGGCGTTGGGGAAGAGCTGGGAAGAGTCGACTGGGTAGGTCTCCCCTGGGAACTGCAAGAGCCTGGCGAGAGCTCCCTTGGCTCCTCAGCTGAAGAACCAAGGGAGCCCAGGGCGCCGGATTTGACTTTGCTCAAGCTACAGACCGACCGCCACAGCCGATCCATATTCAAAGGCATGCTTTTTTGATCCGTGGCGCGGGCGGAGCTGTGGCGGAAGGCCAAGGTTGACGGACGTATCTGCGCACGTTGTGCCAGGAAGGGCCCCCTGTTGGTCGTGAACGCGCATGCATGCTGTTGATCTCCAGGCTCCATTTGCGCCTATATTTGCACGAGATGGCCAGATGTTGTCAGCTTGGGATCGGACGGCGGCAGCGCGTCTACATCGGTACCATCAGGGGAGACCCTGGAGAACTCCCCTGAATCCTAACCTTCACTGCACTGCTACTATACAGTTTTAACACATATAGCAAGGAATCTCTAGTAGCCTGCGTGTCGAAAGCTTGTCGTGCTGGTCATAGGTTGTTTTTGGGCGCCGAGCGACTTGGCCAGCCTGCTGCCTTACGAGAACGTATTCTACGACACAATCACTAGGGGTCTGCGTAGTCTCCAGTGGAAGCCCAGCATGCCCGAGCGCTGACCTCCCAAGGCGATGACCTCCCAAGGCCGCAGCAAGTGCACTGACCAGGACTTGTAGCCGTGATCCAGTTAGATAATCAGAAGTACCTGCCATGTCTCCCAAGAAGCGCGGTATCGCTGCGGACGAGGAAGCGGGGCAAGCGGGTGAACCCATCTCGGCCGAGACAGCAGCACCCGAGAACCCCGCGTTGACCGATAAAGAAAAGGCCCCAGATGCAGAAGCAATGGATATAGATAGGGGAGACGCCCAGCCCGCGCCAGTCACCGGTGACCATCAACCCGGGGAGGTCCCCGCGAGCGGGCCAAACGACGACACAGCGGACGCAGCAACCGCGGAAGCGACCGACGTCGCAGCCGCCATGGCAGCACTGCAGAGCATGGCTACAGGAGGCGGACCCGCTGCCGAGCACCACGGCAAGCCCGCGTGCTGCTGCGAATGCGCGTCAACCAGCAGCAGCTGCGGCTGGTACTGGCACAAGGAGCGCAGCGGCCTGCGCGTGTGCCACAAGTGCTATAAGCACCGGCTCAAGTACGGCAGCTACCGGCCCGTGGCGCCTGTGCAGAAGCGCCCAAACATCCCCGAGCCCAACGGCGGCACATGCTGCGAGTGCGGCATCAGCGAGTCCGTGGCGTGGACCAAGCACAAGACCAAGGTCGGCGCCATGGTATGCAACGCCTGCAACACCCGCAACCGCCGTTACGGCAGCTACAGCCCGAGGAAGCCGCAGGTAACCCCGCTGCCAACCGACGGCGAGCCGCAGGAGCGCGCGTGCAGCGACTGCAGCCGCACCTGGAGCAGCCGCGACCGCTGGTTCCGTGCGCGCGACGCTTCAGGGGAGGTACGCCAGGGGCTGTTCCTGTGCAAGCGGTGCTACACGCGCGGGCGGAAGAAGACCAAGGCGGCGGAGGCCCGCGCTGGGGTCGCCGGGAAGCGCAAGGGGTCCGGGAAGGGTGACAGCGACGGCAGCGGGGATAGCGACGCGACGGATGACGAGGGTGAAAAAACGGACAGCGACGGAGAGGTTGAGGATGAAAAGGCGGATGGCGAGGGCGGGGAGAAGAAGGAGGGGGAGGAGGGGGCAGCGGCTGCGAAGGAGGGCAAGGAGGCAGAGGGCGGCGAGGGTGCGGCGGCGGAGGGGGCTCCCAGCACGGGCAAGAAGCGGGCTGGGTCGGCCAAGGGCGGTAGCAAGAAGCGGGCGGCAGAGTCGGAGACGCCGGGTGGCGAGGGCGAGCAGGGCAAGCCGAAGGAGAAAGAGAAGGACAAGGGCAAGGAGAAGCCGAAGGACAAGGAGAAGGACAAAGGCAAAGAGAAGGAGAAGAAGAGCGCGACCAAGGAGAAGAAGACGCCGGCGCGTGACAAGAAGGCGCCGGCGCAGGAGGCGAAGGCGGCGGTGCCCGTGCTGCCGGTCGTGCTGCAGCCCCAGGGCCACGGCCTGGTGGCGGAGCTGGTGGAGGCCATCGGCATGGACGCCGTGCTGGCCGCGCAGAAGGTCACTCTGGGCGCAGCGCCGGGACAGGGGGCGGCGGAGGCGGCGCAAGCCGCCGCGCCTCCCGGTGTGCCCCCGCGCAAGCGGCGCCGCGCGTCGGCCAAGGAGGACAAGACAGAGAAGGGCAAGGGCAAGGCGCAGCAGCCGGCGGCGGCGGGGGATGCAGCGGCCGCCGCCGCGCTGGCGGCGGCGGTAATGGCGGCGGCGGGCCAGGCGGAGGCCGCCGCCGGAGGCGCTCTGGGCAGCGCCATGGGCCAGGCGGTGGGGGTGCCGCTGCCTATGTCGCTGGCGGCGCCGATGGAGGGCCTGCCGCCGGACCTCGCTGCGATGGCGGAGGAGCTGCGCATGGCCGCCCTGCAGGGCCGCCTGCCTCCGGGGCTGCAGCTGGGCGACTGGGCGCAGCCGCTCCTGCAGCAGCAGCCGCCCCCGCCGCTGTATCAGCCTCCGCCGCAACCGCAGGAGCAGGCGCAGGGCCAGGGTCAGCCCGGTGGCTCCGCCGGCGGCCTTGGCGCGCCCGGTGGGGTGGTGATTAAGACGGGTGACGTGGCTGAGGTGCCGACGGGGCCGGTGGGTCCCGTGGGCCTGGCAGGGCTGCAGCCGCAGCCGGCCGCGTTCGGCGGAGGACAGGAGAGGGCTGGAGGCTTTGTGGACGCCCTGCAGAGCGCCTGCGAGGTAGGCTACGGACTTGAGTTCCCCAACACAAGCTGGGCCGTGCCCATGGTCGGCCTAAATGTGCTGTGAGCATGCGACCCCAACGCCGTAGCCTTGCAATACTTCGTCGACCAAGACTCCGTGCCATGCACCCTCGCTACGCTACCGGTACCTAAAAAGCCGTGATTAGTAGTGCACCGCCTTGGCGGGAGGTGTATATGACCTTTCCGGCTGTAGGGAGCCACCACCAGCATTGTCCTAATCAGCCCCGAACACCCGCTACCCATGCTGCTGCCGCTCCCCTAGGCGGTCGCCGGCCTGAGGCGGGTGCAGGAGCCCGCCGCGGTGGCGCCCGCAGCCGGCCCCAGCGGCACCGACGCCCTGGCACAGACCATCGTGCGCATGATTGAGGTGCGACCCTGAGCCAAAGCTTAAAAAGACTAGGAAGGCATCACTGCACGGGTGCACTTGGTTACGCACCCTGCTAGGCATGCTTGTAGCACGTCAAGGCGAGGCCCGCGCCAAGGGCAACAGTAAAAGTGGCAGCCAGCGCTCGCGTCATTGCACTGTGCTTATGCCCTACGAGGTCATGCCTTGTGCGCCTACGTCTGCTGTACGTGTCCTGCTTACGCTGCCCCTGCCGCAGGACCGGCTGCCCACCCTGAGCATGGAGCAAGTGCTGCTCGGCAGGCAGCTGTGGGGACAGGTGCGCGGGCCTTGCTTGCTGGGAATGCTTCCCTGAGCCTGCTTTTAGCCAGAGTGCAGCATGTTACCGTACTCGGTGGGGACATGTGCGCTGGAATGCACTCCGCGGGTACTGGCGATCTGAGGGCATGACAGCGTGTTGAGCCAGCCGTACGCAGTGCCGCTGAGGGATTTCTGCTGCAAAGGGCTGCTGCGATGCAGCGTGTCTCGTACGGCAGTGGCAAGCATACGCACACCTTTCAATTTATTCTCTGACCCCACTCGTCGTTTGGCCCCGTGGACCTCCAGGGCCAGGACCCGGGCGCTGCCGGGATGTTTGGCAACGGCATCGGCGCCGCGCTGGGCGCCCTTGGGGCGGTTGGCGGCGCGCCGCTGCCGCCGGCCCTGGACCCCATCACCGCCGCTGCCGCCGCGGCCGGCCTGCTGCCCGCCGCCAACGCCGCCGCCGCACACATCAACTCCGTCGTGGACTCCCTGACGGAGGCCGTGTGGCGTGAGCTCACCGCGCACCCTGCGCAACAACAGCCTCTGCTGCAGCAGTTGCAGCAGCAGCAGCTTCAGCTACAGCTACAGCAGCACCAGCAAACAGCTCCACAAGTGCAACAGCAGCAGCAGCAGGTGCCGCAGGTGCAAGCGCAGGCGCAAGCGCAGGTGCAAGCGTCGCCACAGCAGCAAGCACCTCCCCCGGTGTTGGCGCCTACGCAGCCGCAGCTGCAAGCGCCAGCACCGCCGCCGGTGCAGCAGCAGCAACCGGAGCCGCTGCCATTGCCGCTGCCGCAGCCCCTCCCTCAGCCGGCGCCACAGCTGACGCAGCAGCGGCCTCCTGGGCCGCAGGCGGCGCTACCACCTGCAGCCGCAGCTGCAACTGCTTCGGCACCACAGCAGCAGCCACCGCAGCAGCAACAACAACAGCAGCAGCAGCCACAGCAGCAGCTGCAGTCGCGTAACGATGCTGACCCAGCCAGCGCTCTGGACGTGCTAGCCGCAGCCGCTGCAGCAGCAGCTGCCGAGGCCGGCCCAGTGGCAGCAGCGGCAGCAGCCGTCATCGCTGCAGCCACCGCCGCTGCAACAGCAGCTGCGGCAGGCGCAGGAGCAGGCGCAGGGGCGCCAACGCTGCCGCACGCGCCGCAGGCGCCCCTGGGAGGCGGCACGCCCAAGACCCGCGACCCTCGGCTGCACTCCACATCCTCTGGCGGTGCAGCGTCGGGCGGACGGGACAAGGAGCAGCCGGCTGCTGCCCACGCGTCCGCCCAGGCCTCTCCCGGTGCCCGAGCCTCGCCCTCTGCGCAAGCTCCTCTCACTGGCCAGGCTGCGTCAGGTGCCCAGGCCCCTTCGGATGCGCAGGCCGCACCGGCTGCCCAGGCCCCTCCGGCCATCGCTCCGACGGGGACCTCCCCTGCAGGGCCCCCGCCGGCAGAACCCGTAACCGCTCCCACGGTCGCTCCCGTGGAAGCTGCCAAGGGAGAGCCCCAGCCCCCGGAGCAGCATGTGCGTCCAACTGAGGGGCAGGCGGATGTCCCTGGTGCGGAAGGATCGGGTGCACGTGAGGGTGCGGCAGGGGCTGCTGAGGCTGTGGGTGCCGCGGAGGCGGAGGCCGGACAGGGGCAGGGGACGGAGGCGGAGGCGGGTCAGAGTGGTGTGGACCAGGCGACGGCGTGAGATGGAGGCACGCGTGCCTCCAGAGTCAATCTAAAGTGAGGGAGCAGACGGCGCCGGCCAAAGACACCTAGCCACGGGGTGGGCGGCCTGGCGGCATGGGGCGGAGCTTTCCTTTCAGTGGTCGGTCGTGACGCGCGGTGGCATGAGGAGGGCTGGGGCGGGGCAGGTGGCGAGGTATCTGCAATTCTTGGCAGTTTGGCTTGGGGCATATGGGGGCAGACTCCTGTCGGCGCGTCCGCGCGTTTGGGCCGGCGTTATGCGCCAAGAGTGTTGGAGGCTGATCGGGGGGGCAAGAGCAGCTGGTTCACTAATGGGTGATGACACAAGGACGACGGTGCGCGCAGTGTTTCTGTACATGAGGGCCTGCACCTGCTGCATTCTGTTGTGGACATTGGGCATCGAGCATGGAGCAGGAACGAACTTTGGGGTCGGGGCGTACCGTGATGGAGGTTCTGCGTGGAGATGGTGGGCGTTGCAAGTCATAGTAAGGTACGGCGAAGCTGTGGCATTGTTGGCAGCGTTGGCACTGTAGGTTTGGACAAATAAACTGCTGCTTCGGCCGCCTTTGCCTGGTACCGTTCTAGAACCCCTGGCGAAAGGGTTGTACTATCTGCATCGGCGGGTTGTGCACGTGCAGCTCTACGTGCTTGTGTGTGAAGACGAGACATGCCGGTCAGTTTTGGGTCACATCGACATGATGCCCGTAAGCACGACTACCGTACTTGGAGCTGATCCATACATGCAGATGGTGGCGGTTGCATGGATGTAAGAGTGCACGCCTGTATACGAGTATGCAGCGGCGCATCGCTCGAAGAGTACGCCCTTACCAGCGCTTACAGAGTCAACCGCCTCAAAGGCGGCTGTTCCTTGGAGATTAGGATTCGACCTTCGAGATTAGGGCAAACCCAAAAACATTCGGGAATGTACCAAGTTGACTTTACCGGTCACTCCGGTCTCCGTTGCGCACGCGGAGTGGCGCACCATGACCCAGGGGACCTCAGGGCGTAGTACGGTAAACTCGCCCACCCTGGAGCTATGCCACGTGCCTGAGCGTGCCTGTGCACGCATGCGTGCTTCCGCCATCTGTTCCAAAATTATATTCCTTTGGTATATGAACGAACATTTGAGACATGGACATGTTTCCCGTTCGCGTTCCCTGCGCTCATCGGGCCTGAACCGGGCGCGCGCAGTCATGCAAGGTAGCGCGTGCTGAAGTAGGCGCTTCCTTACATATAGTTTGAATGCAATGTAAATTATTTAATGCAATAAAGTACTTTCAGCTAACGGCCGCTGACGGCCGACCATGGACTCCATTTCAAACCATTTGCACCCACCATCGCGCTGTTTAGGGGGGACTTATACAAGCCGTGTTCCCCACGAAATCACACCTGCGGCACCAACATGTACTTTTCGCACACCACTCCAATTTGGCGTATAGAAATGTCTGGGAATTTGAATTGGATCTCAGAACTTGCGGAAATCTTGCGAGATCTTTAAGCACTCCAGGGTGGGCAAAATATCAGGGCGCTCCAGGGTGGGCGAGGTTCGCAAGTTTGAGCCATTAGGGCAAACCTTACACAGTGAACGGGACTATATCGGAGGAATGCGCGTTCGCTCTCCTGTGGTGTCTAAACCAACGGCAGCGTCGAGACAATCTGACCAAGTGTTGTACTGTGTACAACAAGGAATAGCGACAGGTGAATAGCAGCAGGCAAGCAGAAGCTTTGACTGTACCGACTAAACCCCGGGCTGCAGCCTTCACTCATGACATTAGAACCTGCATACCGTACTGCTACCTACGGCAGAATACCGTGATATGCGTGCAAACTGTCTGCTCCGGCACACACCCCTGCCACTACAGCCGGCTTTTCCTTTTTCAGCTTAGTATCCCAGCGCGTCAGAATCAGCGACAGTGACCACTGGACCCGACATGCCACTCTCCGGGCTTGCCTCGCCTCGCACTTTTCCGCTTGCTACTCCTGCTTGTCTTGTCTCGTATAAGGCTCACTTGCCTACATCCCGCACCGCATCCGCTACACCCCTGCCACTACGCCCTAGCGAGCTCGGTAGCTGCAACTGACCTGAACTGACCAAATACGTAGTATGAGCCACAATGCCACACGGCACCGGTGCGATTTGCCCTTGAACAACTTCAACAGCCTGGCGACGTATCAACAGTACTACGGAAGGCGCAATCGAACAGTTGTACTGGTATTGTCCCTGGATGGGCACGGCTCGGACATGGAGCTGATGCGGGTCACGTGTTCTGCTCACCCCGACACCTCAACCGGTGTGCGTGCGTGGAGTTGTATGCAAACAGACGCAAGCCTCTCCCGCTCTATCACTTTCCCCTTCCGCATTCCAGGTGTTACCCAGGGCAAGCCTGCTATGCACTGTGTAGTATGCCACCAGTTGCTCAAGTCTACTTCTGCACACCGTTAGTCCGTTACGGCCTTCCCGCGGGCTGTTTGCATCACGCAGCCGCTAGCAGCCCCACCAGTAGCCCCTGGCTGCACGCCTCCCGCAGCAACGCCTGGCAGCGTGTAGCAGCAGCAGCAGCACCACCCTCCTTACCGCTGCCCTCCCAAGCTGCCACCTCCGCCCCAATGCCCCCTTCCATGCACGTGGAGCTGCCAGTGCAGTCGTCTGCCTGCCGTGCCGCGTACGCGACCACCTCGTGCCACACCGCCACCGTCATCAGCCGCAACACCTCCGTCAGCCCGGCCGCCGCCTCAGCCGCCATTGCCGCCTCAGCCTGCGTTCGAAGACGGAAGAACTGCGCGAACTGAATTGCGGTACGGACATACCACTGTTATAAATATTTATCGCGTTTGGTGCAGAAACGTTACTGCAAGGGCTTATGGGTGGATGCAACGCGGCACGGGTCGGCAGTCTCTCTCCTGTCTTGTCTCCACTTCTGCTCGCTCCCCAATCACATGAACACTGGAACCCCAGAGCCTTCAGCAGCACACCAACGCCCCTTACCTGCCGCTGCTGCTGCTGCCGCTGCTGCCCGCCCTCCGCCTCCGTGCCCGGCCACCCGGCTCTGCGCCACGCGCGCAGCAGCCACCGCTGCTGGTCTGCCGGCCGACTCCACACGCGCACCTGCGGAGTGTAGATTGCAAGTTGCGGTGTGATATTGCCTGCCTACCCATGCGCCAACCTGTGAGTCAGTGATTGTGTTCACAAGTGCAGGTATAGCGTGCCGAAAGATAGTATTCTTGTGACCTGAATATCTGATCAGTGGTAGTATTCTTGTGAACTGTGTTGTTGCAGCTGGGCGGACCTCCAATTAGTACGGCTCCGGTACAGCAGCCACAGCGGCTACTAGGTGGGGTGTCGTCAATGGCACTCTGCGTGTCCTGGTTGCCGCTGGCCGTGCACCACACGTACGGTGCTGCTGCCACCCACCCGCATGACCCCCACCACGTGGCGTGCCATGGCGCCTGGGTCCAGCGCCGCGGGTGCGGACGACGCCCCGACTCCCAGCACGCCGCCGCACCTCGACACGGCCTGCGTCGCAAGGGCCATGACCACAGACGTGCACAAAGTGCGCTGCTGGTGTTCCATGCTACGGCATGCGTACAGCTCGGGGACGCCATTTGCTGGTCCAAGCTAGGACCAGGCGGCACAGGCCTCACGTGCCATAGCTCATAGCTGCACGTCCATGTGCTTGCTCACCTCGCAGGCAGTCAGCAAGGCATCCACGAAGTTGCGCACCGCCTTCCCGTGCCGCCCGCACGCCGCAGTGCCGTACAGCGCGGCGGATGCAGTGCCGTACAGCTCCTTTCGCACCTCCTCCACATGCGGCACGCCGCCAGCCGTTAGCAGTAACAGCTGCAGCGGCCCCACCGTCCGCCCGGGGCAGCCCTCCCCCAGGCCCCCCTGCGCCACCATTGGAGCAGCTGCGTGCCCGGCCGCCGGCTCAATCGGCGTCCAGCCCTGCGCCTGTGGCCCTGGTCCCTCTCCGGCCCCGCCCAGCGCCTGCCCCTCGGTGCTGAAGCAACCCGAAGGTTCCGCCCCAGCCCCAGCCTCGACCCTGGCCCGAGCTGCATCTCCATGGCCAACACCGCTGCTGTAGGCTGGCCCTGCTGCGGCGCCCCCCGGGACTTCCACCGGCACCCCAACCGTTGCTGCCGAAGTCCCAAGAACCCGGGCAGGGCCCCCATTTAGGCATAGCGTCAGCGCGGTGCTTGGCGCACCCGCTGCGCCGCCGACGCTGCCACCCACTCCAGGCTCGGGCTGCTGCTGGTGCGTTAGTTGCCGCTTGGGCGACGACAGCAGCCGCAGAGCCGCGAGCGGGGGCGGCGGGGTCTCACCGCTATCAGTTGAAGCTGAGTGCGGTGCTGCATGGAGGGCCGACTGCATGTCGCTGTTGCTCACCAGCCGTACGGGCACACCCACGCAGTCCGGTTCCCGCTCCTGCCCCTGCTCCCTCGCCTGCGCTTGCTGCTCCTGGCCTATCTGCCGTTGCTCCTCCACCCGCTCCCGTTCCACCTCCAGCGCAGCTGCGTCGACGGCCACAGGTGCCTGCGCGCCGTGGTGCACCCGGCACGTGCCCGCCGCCACGTCAGGCAAAGCCGGGGCGCCCTGGGTCGCCTGCGCCGCCTCCGACGCACCAGCTGCCCGAGCTGGCGAGGCCTCTGTCGCAGCCGCAAGCAGGAACCCCTCAGCAGGCGGGTGTGCTGAAGGACCTGGCGCGGCTGGTGCGTTGCTGAGCTGGGCCCCGGTCTCGAAGGGCGAGGCAACGGCCGCAACGGGGGATGCGGCGCCCCCGGCGGCGACGGCGGCAGCGGCCGCTGACACGGCCGCAGCAGCGCTGTTGGAAGCACCTGAGGCCGCTGCCTGCAGCAGGTTGCTCGTTAGCGCGGTTCCGTCGGCGCTGGCTCGCACAGCAGCGGCAGGCGCGTGGCCTTGCCAAGCCGCCTGCTGCGCCACACTGGACGAAGTGGGGAGCCCCTGCGCGCCTGCCGTATGCTGCGCGCCACCGGCGCACCGCGATAAGTCGTGCGGATGTACCTGTTGGGGGCTGACGGGCAGGAAGGCCTGCCCAGGGTTCCCGTTGGCATGCGTGGTGACCAACCGCTGGTGCAGAAGCAGCTGGTGTACCTGCTGCTGGAGCAGCTGGCGCAGATGCTGGTATATGAAAAGCTGCTGTTGCTGCTGTCCGCTCAGCTGGTGCTGTACCTGTTCCTGTTGCTGCTGCCCCCCGTTCCGCCGTTGTTGCTCAAGCCACTGCTCCAGCTCCCGCTGTCGCTGTGTCTCTTGCGGCCCAGGCCCCACCACCCCCGTCCCACGGCCGCCAGCGGAAGCCCTGGGCGGCAGCACGGACCCCTGCCCTGCCCCGGCCCCATCGCCTCCTGTCGTCCCGTTTCCCTTCCTCCGCTTGGCCGCCCCCGTCCCCTTGGCCTGCACCTGGTGGGTGCGCCGCCTCTTTCCCCTAGCGGAGCTCCCGCCATCCCAGCTCTCCGTATCCCTGCCGTCGCTGGGCTCACTCTCCGAGTCAGACGCGTCGTACAAGCTGCCGCCACTGCTGCTGCTGCCGCCGGTGGCGCCCCCACCGCTGGTGCGATCCGGTGCCGCCCCCTTGCTGCCCTGCCGCCCGGTGCTCCCAGCCGCCCCCACACTCCCACCGCCAGCCCCGCTGCTCTGCTTGCCCTGACCGCCCCTGCTGCGTGGCTTACCCGCATAGTAGCAGCTGTAACACACGAACCTGCCCTCCCGCACGTCCCCGTTGCCGTCCCGGTCCCGCAACCACCTATCGCTGGTGGACCTCCCACTCTTACACCTGCAGCAGCTGCGACCGTGCTGTTCCCCGCCCTCGCCCTCACCCTCGCCTACATTCCCGTGGCTACATCTACCGGCGTGTCGTTTTGCGCTGCTTGGCTTGGGGGCTGGTTGGGAGCAAGCCTTGTCCCTCTCAGCCTCTCGCGGTCTGGTGGGCCGGCTCGTTTTGTGGCACGCCCAGCACAATTCTGCCCACGGGTGCTCCGGATGGGCTGCCCACCGATTCGACTGCGTGGCACCGCACTCGTAACATGCCCTGCCTTGTTCACCACCGGGACCTTGGGCCTCGCGCATCCTGAATTGTTCCGGGGCAGGACGGTTGACACTCCTGAGTCATGCCTCTGAGTTCAGGCGTCGGCACGGACCCCTGAAGTGGGGTGTGCCGTTGCCATGTAGATGTGCAAAAGTTTGCGGGCAAAAGTCGGCTGCGGAACTTTTGCTTACATGTCTGGAGTTGCGTGTGTGCGCCGGTGCTCTTGCTCTGGCGAGCCTCGCGACAGTGCTGGCTGGTTTACGCCGCAATCATGGTGCTTATATATGTGTAGCGGAACGGGCGTAGCTGTCGAGAGCCCTTGTCGACAGCAACTAGGCTCTTCACTCCTAAAGGAAGACGGCACGCGCACCGCAAGGTTCAAGAATACAGAAATTTACACAAAAACACTCTCTGGGAGACGCAGTTGGCCTCCGTGTCGGATAACCTCGGCCGATATCAACCGTTTACGATTCTCTTGGGCGGGCCGAGGGCGGGAACCGAGGTGACGGCGTACACCGGTTACCACTCATGCCTGATGCCGGTCTGCCTTTTGACGTGGGTTTGTAGTGCGCCGGTGTGTCACCTGTCCTTTCGGACTGACGAGGTCAATGCAAATGGAGTGCAACGCGTAGGAGTGGACCCGGAAGCTCTCCTGACTGAGCCGGCTGTCACAATTTCCCACGTGTAGGACGCACACAGCCAGCAAATCTACACGGCATACTGCACTCAGCTTCTAAGTCAGAAACCCCAAGCATGACTTACACAATGCACACATGGGCTTAGGATGATCGTGGGCACTCCTACGCCAGGACTGCCACAAGGAAACTGCACGGCTGCTGTGACCTGTGAGCCTTCTGACCGCCCCCACCCACCATTCCCCCACCCCCGCCACCCAGCGGAAGCTGTGAGTTTCCGTTGGCCTTCTCCTTACAAGCAAGGCTGGTGCGAGCCCCTGCCGTGGAGCGTCACACGCTCACTCAAAGGGCGAGAGCTGAAAGGGCATGCAGGGGTCACATCTGGAGGCATGGACCAGGGGAGCCCCTCCGGATGTAGAGGCGTGATGTTCGAGGGCCTGCTCGAGCGAGGGGCTTACGAAGGTTGGCGTTGACTGCTCGCAGCAGGGTACCTGGACAAGTAACCCCGGCTTGTGTCCACTGCAAGCAGGGGCATTATGGTATCTCATGTCACCTGCTGGCATCATTGCCGCACCGGTGCAGCAGTAGTCCAGCCAACACCAGGGTGCAGCGCTGCAGACGGCTGCAGCCGCATCCAGAGCCACCCGCCGGGGTCCACCCCAGCCCCAGGAGTTCGTCCACGAAGCCCTCGCTCTTCCCCCAGACCCACCCCACCCAAGCAGATACTCGGTGTTTGCATTGGTTTATGTGGGAAGGGCGGGGCGGAGCACGGCTGCAGTACCTGCTGCTCCCACATCGCCAATCAAAGGCAGGCAGTTAACAAGGGTACACAGGGTCGCATAGGGCCGACATCGAGGAAAATGGAGGCACCCTGCCATTGAAAAATTGTCGACGACAAAACTATGCTATAATTTGTTTCCAATCTTCCATAAGCCACGCAAACGCCTTGCCAGCTAGGCTTCCCTCGTTCCCTGGCTGGCTCGTGAGATGGCAGCTGGAGGGCCCAGCACCGTAGCAAGGCTCGAACAGCTTAGTACATGGCTGCAGACCGAGGGTCTTGGTTCTTTGGGAAGCAACCCAACGGCATTGGAGGAGTGCGTTGCGCTTGCGGCCTTGCTCAAGCGTGAGCGCGCCGTATGGCAGCGTATGCATGCTTCTACTGGGCGATATGGCGCAACGGCCAGGATCCGCGCGCTGGTTTCGGTCGTAGCAGCTTGCGCTCACCAGGATCTCCTCTTCGAGCCTGTCTCCCTTTTGCACGAGGAAGCAGCGCTGTGGCTCAGGGACATTATCGCAAGCCCGCCACAGGGCTCTCCCAACCTGGCTCAAGTGGCCGTCGCCGACGCGCTGCTTCGTGGCCAGGTGCTGCAGGGCTACAGCCGACAGCTCTCCAACCTGGCCGCCGCACTCGCATCTGCCCCGAGGGCGCAAGGTGACCCGGGGGTGCCTACGCCGCATGCCGTTGCGCCCTCAACTATACGGGCGCTGCTGTCGCCGCTTGCGTGCACCGTGGCGCCCTTGGCAGAGGCGCTGGCCGTGCTGGGCTACCACTGCAGTGCGTACGGTTGGCGCAGCATCAGGGGCAGGTACCTCCGCGCGGCTGGTGTCCTGGACTCAAACGCGAAGCGGCAGCGGCAGCAACTAGGCCCTCGCGACCTGCTGCTGGATGTCTTGTTTGCATTGAGCTCCAGCTTCGTGCTTGAGCACGCGGCGCGTGGTGCGCTGGCGCTGGCGGTGTGGCTGGTCGACGCCGAGAAGCGCAACGCGGAGCAACGGGAGCCAGCGGGAGGGCGGGACGCGGAAGAGCAGCAGCGGCAGCAGCAGCAGCAAGAGGCGGAACTGACCGCAACCGACAAGCATATCAAGGCCCTCATGTCGGGGCTAGCATCTGCGTACTCCAGCCTCAGCAACCTCACGTCGGCTCCTGAGCTCCTGGACGGTCCTCAGCGGCGACGCGGTCGCAGACCCCCACAGGGCAGCAGCGAGGGGGTCCAGCAGGAGCCAGCGGCGGTTGAGGCTGCCGACCTGGATGACAGGCACCTGTGCCCGCTGGGGGCACGGCGGCGCGACCTCGGTTCCATACATGCCAACCTTCTGCGCCGCATCCTATCGGGCCCGTGCGTCCGGCACCTGGTGCTGTGCATGGGGATGAGTTCGCTACGCGCGCTCGACGGGGGCAGCGCCTACGGCCTGCAGCAGGGCGCAGGCACGCGCAACCTGGCTCCTGAAGGAGTGGGGGCCACCGACGGGTACGAGGTCATGCAGCAGGGGCACCATCACCAGCAGCAAACGATGGCACTGCCCGCAACCCCCCTGCTGAACCTGCTGACGGCCCTGGCCATGCGGCCCCGCGACCCAGACGCGGAGCCGCCCGGGCGGGCGACACGGCTGCAGCTGACCCTGCGCGTGGCGCGCGCCGCGGCTGCAGCTGCGGCTGTGCCAACAGCGTCACTCAGGGCGGCGGAGGATGCCGGTGGCAGTCGTGGCAGTAGCGGCGGAACCAACGGCAGTTCCCAGTACGTCATGGATGCCTGCGACGCTCCAACGTGCGCAGTGCAGGCGCTGCACTTCGCCCTCCGGCAGCTGGCGCCGAGCGGCCAGCAGGAGGGCCGCCGTCACCGCCGGGCGGCGCTGCGGCAGTGGGTGGTGGCGGCTGCGGAGGTAGCGAGCTGTGGGCTGATAGCGCAAGCTGGCTTCTCGGAGCGGGCGGCGTACCGTCTGGGGTTGCTGCTGGGGCTGCACCCCTGTGTCGTGCACGTCCTGACAAGCCAAGGTGCGTTGCGAGGGTCTGCAATCTGGGATGTCATACCATGATGCAGCTGTTGGGAGGTACACATGGCTGCGCCACAGCCTGTCTAGTGGAAGGTTTCCGCCAAAGGCATCCGCCTCATCGGCCCTGCACCTGCTTGTCCCTTTTGCTGCTGGACTGGCGTTACCTTTAACATTTCTAAACCCTGCCTCCTGCAGACCTGCCCGCGCTGGCTTCGGGCGGCCACCTGCTCCGCGGCGTGGAGGCGCTGGTACGGCAGCTGTCCGAGGAAGTGTCCAAGGAGCCGACACAGGCCGCCACGCCTGCACCCGCGGCAGCAACCACAACCTCCCCGGTCGCCGAGGCGGTGCGCGCACTGTTCAACGAGCTGTACTGCATTGGTGGTAAATGGTGGTTCTGCTTCGAGGATGTCCTCCTCCGGCTGTCCGGAGACCCGGGCCAACGGGGTGCGGGGCAGCCCGAAGCTGCGCAGCGGAGCGACATGCGCCTGCGGGCTGCAGCCTCGGTGATGGTGGCCGTGGGCAAGCTGCTGTGGCGGAGCGAGGGGCGGTTGGCGGCGGTCATGTACGACTGTGGGAGCGTGTACAATGCTCTGGAGCACGAGGATTGCACCATCATGGTGCTGTGCAGGCTGTGCGACATGTGCCGTGCGGGCCATGTTGAGGAGGAGGATGCCGAGGGCGGGGCAGGGCAGCGGCAGGAGCAGCAGGAGCAGGAGCAGAAGCAGGGAGGACCGCAAGCCCTGGCGGCCCGGCGGACGTGGTTGCGCACGTACGGGGCGTGGCGGTGGCTGCCGGCCGTGGCGTGCCTGGCGCAGCGGACTGCGGCGATGGGCAGGGTGCAGCTGGGCGCAAACAGCGTTGCTGCGGCGACCTGGGCACCGCTGCTACGCTGTGTCGAGCTGCTATGCGTGCGCACGATGAAGCTCATGGCCGACCCGCTAGCTCGCGCCCGGGAGGCAGGTGGCGAGGTGTCGAGGGTGGAGGAGGGGGAAAGCGAGGGAGGAAGCGGCTTGGGGGCAACGGGCCACGATGGCGGCAGCGCCAGCAGCAGCAGCAGCAGCAGTAAGGAGGCAGTGGAGGCCGCGTCGTCTGAGCGCCAGAGTGGTGTGGCGGCAGCCAGCCGAGGAGGCTGCAGCGTGTGCGGATACGGGCTGTTGGGTGGCTGCTGGCGGGACTTCCTGCTGCACGACTTAAGCGTCGTGAAGCTGCTGGGGACGGCGCTCCGGGTATTGGTTCCCGAGCTGTTGCGCATCGTGCAGCAGGAGGAGGAGCGCAACTTTGAGGCTGCGAAGGTCATGCTGTGGGACATCGCAATCAGTGTTCTGCTGACCGCAGCGTTACACACCGGGGAGGTGCAGCAGAGTGCCTGGAGCGCGCCCCTAAGTACGGGGGGGGCCGCAAGCAGCCCCGAGTGCCTTGGTAGCGGCGGCAGCAGCAGCAGCGATGGCGGCGTATCAGGTGGTTCTGCCGGACCCACTGCATTGTGGCCTCCTGCATCCCTGTCCGCCCTGGGCGAGTTTGTGGGCAGCCGGCCGGGTGGTGACCTGATTGGGCCGGGCCTGGTTGCGGTGGCGGACTGGGGAAGGGGCTGCATCCTGGCCGGCAGGCAGGACCCGCCTAACGACGCCGAGACAGCAGCCATTGCGGCAGCGGCGGGAAGCTGCTACGGAAACAGCATTGGCATGCATGGAGACACGTCGCTGCCGCCCCCGCTGTGTGAGCTCCGGGCACTCATGCGGGTCTGCAGCAACCCGCGCTGCGCGGTGCTGCCGCCGCTGGGGCAGGCCGAGGCGGAGGCGGAGGCGGCCGGGCGGCTGGAGGCGTGCCCGGGGGGCTGCGGCGTGGCGTGGTACTGCTGCGCCCCGTGCCGCGAGGAGCACGGGTTGGCGGGGCACGGCGAGCGCTGCCACGTCGTTGCCCCGGCCCCCGAAGAGGTGCAACCCGCCAAGGCGCATGCGGAGGGTGTCTGACTAGAGAAGATAGTGCATGGGTACCGGGGTTTGCATTTAGGTGTGCGCGGTTGCTGAACCTAGATTGGACTTGAGTGTTGGCGTTATAGCACCCCTTGCGCCGCTGGCTGCATATTAGCGGCATCGCGACCTGACGTGGTAGGGTATACGGTACGGTTGGCCAGTACGTGTGCGCCGTTGTAGAGGTTCGGAAAGCTCCTCCGGGGTTGTGAGTCGTTCAATAAAGAGAAGGGGTCCTGCATATCCTTGCTCGTGTGTCCATACCGTGACATGATGGCTGGCCACAGCCTCTCCGCCGCCTAATGGTATTACTCCAGGGGAGGGGAAGTGGCGACATGTTTCTGTAAGGTTGCGTCGTATGTTTGGTGCGTGATCGGACGCAGTATATCGGTATCGGTGCGTTGGAGAGGCTTTCTGTTATTGCTATGTGCAGCCTCCACACTGCTGGCATACCATGGTGCTTGTGCGCTGACTGCTAGGGCGTGATGGGCAGGCCGTCGTGCACTCGCGATCGGGATTGGATTTGGTAGATAAGCAACCATGCCTCTGTGATGCAGGATTGGACGTCTGTAGAAACGGCCCTGGCGTGTACTCAAGCACGTCATTTGCACCATGCCTGGAGAGTTTGCAAAGCTTAGCTTTGTTCACGTTGTACAGGGGATGAATGTGGGCGGAGCTGCATGATGCTGCATGGCACAAGGTGGGTAGTGGCATTGGGTTGCGGGGGCTGGATAACGTGATGCCAGGACAAGGTGGACGAAGGCTGTAAAGATGCGCGTGACTGCAGGATGTGTGGCTGAAGGTACCGTATGCGAGACACCTGCAGGCCGATCTACTGCACGTGCAGCTACGCATGCTGGCATGCACACACACGCAAGTGTGCAAGAGCAAGAAATCGGACGGCCATCGTAGTGCTCCTTGTGCCTGAGTTCTCCTGGTCAGGGCTCCCTTCCATTCCTGATCAGCCGCAGTAGTACAAGGCAAAGTAACACAGCTATGACCATCTGACACGCAGTGTGGTCTCACGCGGTTGCCCTTGCTTCCTTGTGCCATATGTATTTATTTGCGCAGCTTTTTGTGCTGCCACAGCTGTGTAGGAGCTAACTCCTTCAGATTCTGAGTCGTGAGTGCTAGCAGGGGCTTACCGAGGGAAATCGCTCCGGCACAGAACCCCAAGTCTCACACCCTACTGCAGGGGAGCCCTACCTGATCCCTACTGCTGTGTTCAGCTAAAGGGCAACAACAGCTGGTAGCAGTGTGCCCTGACACGTGCAGGACTACAGGGACTAAGGTAACGTGAAAGCAATAGCCCGGCTTAATTGTGGCGTGGAGGAAGAACGTACGGGAGATGGTGGATGGCTGTCCTGGACAGTGTCCACGAACACGACCGGAACTGGCTGCGCTGGTGCCACAAAACGTGCGTCTAACTTGGGTCCCAAATCTTTGCCTGATAGGTCTCACTCGGCCCCTCC
>VFQN01004456.1_pt1 | contig 18444 bp, 29 predicted proteins | sample 3512371 | NCBI WGS metagenome assembly VFQN01 (sample SAMN10412370, study PRJNA504923) | tailings metagenome | isolation source: Replicate 2 from Balatoc abandoned mine | place: Philippines: Itogon, Benguet | collected 2017-08-28 | reverse complement strand
GCACTTGCGGAGGGGAGAACCCTCGCCGTGTAATACTGACTGACTGACTGACCTCGTCCCCTGTTCCCCAGGCCTACGTGGAGGACCAAGAAGTGGACGGAGGGGACGTTGAGTACTCGGTGGGTGGCGGGGAGACGAAGGGGCTTACTTGTAGGGTACCACTAGGAAGCCGGGGTGGGGGTCTGTGGGTTGCCGGCCGGGCAGTGCTGGGGCATGCCTGGGTGCCATGTGCGGCCGTCGTTGGGGTTGGTGCTGTGGGTGTGGTGCTTTGGGGTTGGTGAAGTGGGCTTGGTGCGGTGGGAGTGCTACTTTGGGGGGTGATCCGTCTGTAGGGGCGGTGCTAGGGGGCATAGCCAGGCTGTGGCTAAGCCCCGGCATAAGAACCAGAAGACAAGCAATGAGGTTCAGTCGCATGAGCCTTGAGCCCGTCGCGCGGTGAAGGGCGCTGCCTGTCCACCATACATCTTTGCATGTTACACTGGCACCGAAGCACCCTGCAACCGTGTCGCCCGGCCCGCAGCAAGGCGTGCTAACGCTCCGGCTGGGCCGCCACGGCACCTTCGTCATCAACAAGCAGACGCCAAACCGCCAGATATGGCTGTCCTCGCCCGTAAGGTACGGCAGGTCAGGGCGGATGGCAGAACCGATCATGCGAGTGGTAGGTGGTGCGGGTACGGCACTGTTGGGTACTGCACTGTGGCTTCAGGCAGGTGGTAACGTTCGGGTGTGAACGTATGGAACTCAACATGCCAGGGTCCCCTGTCAAGGTGCCAGCCGCACAGCCGGCTCCTGCACAATGCACCTAACAGCGCTTCCGCAAAAGCGCCCTGCGTCCGCGGCCCTGCCGCTCCCCTCCTGAGAAACGATGTCCATATCAACCACCCGTACCGCCCTACCTGTGCAACCTGATCCCGGCCTATCCCACCAGCCCCTCGGCCGGCCGCGTGCAAACACCACGCGTACTACCGTAAGCATCCTTGTGAAAGCGCGTAAGCCCATCATCCCTCCTAACACTACCGCCCACGGCTTGCCCACTCGCCTTTACACCCACCCGTCCCTTGTCTCCTTCCCAGCGGGCCCTTCCGCTACGACTACATCAGAGGGCGGTGGACGTACCACCGCGACGGCCGCGACATGCTGCGGCAGCTGCGGCAGGAGGTGGGGCAGCTGCTGGGCAGCCCGCCGGACCTGGAGTGAAGGCCGAGGGGCGTAAATTGTTGTTGGACTCCCTAAGGACCTTGTTGTAAAGGAGCTGCAGGTAGTGGGAAAGGAGGTGGGGCAGCTGCTGGCCTGCGCGCCGGACCTGGAGTGAACAGGAGTGAAGGCCGGGGGCACAACGGTGTCCTTGTGCATGAGTGAAAGGAGGTGGGGCCGTTTCGGTGATGGACGCCAGACCTGGAGTGAAGGCCGTCACATTAGCAGACCCCGCACGCACCACTTCTGGGAGTGCGAGGTTGCTTCAGGCACTCGTGGCACATACCGTAGAGCACTGCGCACTGGACATACGCCTCAAACGCCAACACCTGTGGGCTGTGGCCGGTCATACCTCCCCAGGGCATTCACCGGAAGGTGTGGGAAGTGGTGTGCTTAAGTGGGTTATCAACCATGGAGCATGGGCGGCAGTAATTGCATGCTCGACAGCATCCGAACGGAAGGCATGTATTTGCGGCATGTACCCGGGCGGTAGAGGACTTTTGTCACGCCTGCGAGGCTTTGCTGCTCTGGGCATGCCCAAGAGATGGAGGAGCGTGCCTGCTGACCATCCGTTCCTTAGCATAGAAGACGACAGAATCCAATCCAACGGCGCTGTCAGGCCCTGTGCTTGAGCACAGTTGGGGAGCATGCTGTAGCTTTCGGCTGACATGTGCGGTACATACAGTACAGTACATACAGTATGCTACTTAACATCGCCCTGCTCAGTGCGGACCTGCTGTGACTGACTAGTGTGTGTGTGGCAGGGTGGTGGCGACCGGGTTGCTTAACTGGTGCCACGTGTATTAGGGCGGCAGTTAATGCTTCAATGCCCTTGGTGGCGCCTACTGCTGCCAGGATGCCACGGACTTGCTCTGCCGATGTCGTGCTACTTGACTGGTTGTACTAGCCCGATACCAACAAACTGTATATTAAAGAAACGCTTCAATAAGTATATAGCCCAAAGCGGCTTGACAGGTTACTGCGCGGTGTATGTTCAGGTTCAGGCTTTTTTTGGAGAGAGATGCTGCGCGCGATGTACGCTTCAGCTGGTCTTAAGCTCATGACCCTTACATTGCACCCTCGTTGACACTTTTAGCATGTAAGCCACAGAAACTCAAAGAAGGTTTTGCGACGCGCGCTGTCGGCTACTGCTGCACGCTCGGCTACCCGCAACCCTACGCCCGTCGATCATTTGGCCACAGCACTATAACAATCCAATGGGCGGTGATCTCTGAAGGGGCAAACGAGCCAGAGCGTCCTGCCGTCTTGTACGGCAGTAGGACGAGCAGTGCCCCGGTGAGCCCGAGGCGGCAGCAGCAAACACTGAGCAAGGCTCCAACCGCTTTGCTAGCGGGAGCTAGTATTTCGTAAGATACAAGTTAAGGGCACAAAGGGCGCGTCACGAGGGTTGGGGCAAACGAGCCAGAGTGCTCTTGCCGTCTTGTACGGCAGTAGGACGAGCAGTGCCCCGGTGAGCCCGAAGCGGCGGCAGCAACACTGAGCAAGGCTCCAACAGCTTTGCTTGCGGTAGCTAATATTTCGCAAGGATACAAGTTAAGGGTACACAGGGTGCGTCACGGCGTGTTGAGTTTGGTATGGCCGCACAGGGGTAGAGCAGGCAGCGGTTGGTCCCTGCCTCCCACGCATGCCGCCCCTGACGCGCTGTGTTCCTGCCTGTGCCCTTTCGCTGCCGCCCGCCAGCGTGTATGGTATACAGGCCCGTGCCACGGGCGCAAACGGCGAATTACAGCGCGCTATGTTTGGTGTAACCGCACAGGGTGAGGCAGAGCGTAAAAGCTCGTTACGTTGGTCCTTACATGCCTTTTTTTTCTGTGGAAAGGTTACGCAGCCGCTCTTACTCCTGCTTGTATGTCATAAAGATCTACCGGTATACCAAGGGTGCAAAGGTCATGTTACAGCGCGTCGCGTCTGATGTAATCGCTCAAGGTAGAACCTGGTAGAACAGAGTCCGCAGGAACAGGCTGGGTCAGCTGGGTCCCTCGCCGCCTCCACGCATAACATTCGTACGTGTTTTCTGCCTGTCTGTGGCCTTTCACCGCCACTGTTACGCAAGCTTGTGGATCATAAGTATGTACATCAAGGGTCCAAGCGGCACATTACAGCGCGTAACGTAAGGTGTAACTGGCTAACTGCACAGGGTGAGGACAGCGCTGGTACGGTATCAGCAGGTTGCGTCGTCCCTGCCCTCACCCACACGGCGCGCTGTGTCCTTGTCTGCACTCCTTTGCGTTATCGCTCTTGCGCCCGCTTATGTGGCATATAGGTACGTACCAGGGGCGCAAAGCACGTGTTACGGCGCGTTACCGTACGTCTGGTGTAACCGCACAGGCTGGGATAGGGCCCATACCGTAGGAACAGGTGTGTCCCTGCCTCCACCCACGCCGTGCCTGGAGGAGAGGACATCCTGGCGGAAATTGGTGCGCGAGGGGGATGTGCATCGCTGCCGAGAGGCAGGAACGCGGTGGATGCAGGCCTGCTGTGCAACCCTTCTGGTGCAACCTGGCCACCAACGACGTCAAGTTGCTGAGCTTGTGACGTCCTTTTAGAGGCCCACGTCACTAGAGCACTAGATGGCACGTGGAGCTGTCGGCGTGCGCGTGCGGCGTGCGCGTGGGGCGGCTGGGCCGGGGCGGCAGGCTGGCAGCCGGCGGCGGCGGCATTTTATTGGGCTCCGGGCTGGTATTACCGTAACCTGTACCAACTCGGGTTAGGGAACGATCAGGGCGCGAGCGGCTGAGCAGCGGCCGCCTGGGTTCCTCACCTGCCTGTGCCTGTGCTGGTTGGGCCGGAAATAAATCTGCCTAACCTTGTTCCTGGTTCCTGTACCGTACACTGCTGCACCTTGCCTCAGCAAAGGAACTAATTTGGCAGCTTGGCGCTTGCTAGGCATTGGGCTAAGTGGTGGCCAGCCAGCCAGGCGGGCGTTACCTCACAGGTATGAGTTGGCGCAGGATGCGGCTTAGCGGCTTACAGTAGGACAGCGTAAAGTGCCCAGGCGCCACCCGTCCTCACTAGGTACCCTCCAGCGTCCAGCCTGGCTTTGCAAGTAAAAGCCCAAAGGCCAAGACCAGTAATCCAGCTGGATGCAGCTGCACCAGGCAGATGAGGCTTGCTGGCCTGCTTGCAGTTTGCACTGTTCGCAGCATGCTAGAAGCCTAGTAGGAACACGGTGCCGGTACCGCACTCGGGCAGCGGGGCCCGTGCCCGAGCGTCGTGGAGTTGCCGTCTGGTGTACCGCCTGGAACCACTGACCACGTCTGCAAGAGGTGCCGGGCGGCGCCTACAGCCGTATTCATGTATCGTAAGCCTGCGTAAGCTGACGCCATTGACGGGAGAGCCCATGGCACCGTCCGGTACGCACAGCCTTTGTGTGTGCACCCAGGTGCACCACCTCAACAGCATTGAGCTATACTCCATAGACGAACCGGGACCAGGGCAGACGAAAGGAGGCCTCCTGGCCAGGATGCGACGAGCAACTCTAATTTCATGGGGCAGCATTCACTACGCCCAGCGCTGTGGCCCCTGGGTCACCAATGCGAGTCTGCTGAAAACACTTGTGCTCGCGTACCATGGCAACCTTTGTGTGAGCCCCGGGGCCTTAAGAGTTAACGTCACCGTAAGCAACACAGCCCAGTGCCAGCAACATCACCACTCGGCGAGGTCAGCACAGACCTCGACGGGGTACGGTATCGGACAGCAACGCACGTACTCTTTAACGCCCACCAAGCCGTACAGTGCTGCATGGTAACAGCAAATTCACTCGAGACTTTGCTGCCGAAGACGCCAAACTGCACCATGCCACCTGCTGGCGGCAGCACCTGGCCGCACGACACGACAATACCGCGCACGCCTCGCCAACTGGGGCAACTGCAACTCGCTTGGACGCCGTTGCTCCGCGTGTACACTATACTCTATGCGAGCAAAGTCGGCACTGAGCACAAATCTGGCAAGTAACCCAAGGCACCGCCGGCGCGAAATGCCGGAGGGGTGCGCCCCACAACCTTGGCCTTCGATGCACCCTTGCGCTACCGGTAGCTTGCCCCGGCAATGCCGGCATACAATACACCTCTCACACTCTGCTAGTCTCTCACCGAAGACCCCTTCCCGGTCCACCTGCACGGCCGTTTCAAGCCCCAACGCCCAAATAGCTGCCATTCTGCCAAAGGGTATCAACTGTCCTTCACAGCGCGCCCTTCGCGGCCGCTACAGCTTCCTCACCCATGCACTGCACAACAGCTCCGGGTGTGCGAGCACACCTTGCCCACCGGTCTACAGCACCGTACAACACTCAAACAAGCACTGTGACAGTATCACCCGCTTCCAACCCGCACTGCAGCCTGTATCCACCCCCCCACCATGTCCGGTGCCCGTCACCAACGGGCGAGCCGGATTCGCAAAGACCTACATGCCCCCAACCCCTGCCCCCAACCCCCACCCTCGCCCACAACCTCCACACAACACACCACTGGCGTCCTCCCCTCCGCCCCTCCCCTCACGCCTGCTTGACCTCCGGAATGACAAAGCACTTTATCCCCAGGAACACCGTGACCTGCCGCACGATCGCGGTGACGTACAGGCCGTAGTACAGCAGCATGGCTGCCGTACTGGCGGCGGCCACGGCGCGCGTGTCGTACAGCTCCAGCACGCTGTTGGCGGTGGCGGCGGCCAGCAGGACCAGCGGGAAGCGCGGCGGCGTGAAGGGCTCCTTGCACATGTGGTCCATGATGAGCTGCGTGGCCACCGTGGCGTACACCAGGCCGTGCAGCAGCGAGGCCAGCCTGCACGGGAGGATTGAACTTGCCTGGAATAAGGCACGCAGGAAAGGCTACAAGGCGACAGTACACCAACAACGTAAGACAACCGCCCTTTAATCCACAGGATCAGCCCCGTCACAGCTCCGCCGTTCCCTCCGCCCCTACCCCTACCCGTCCACGTCGTCCTCCCACGCAATCCCCAAACCCTCCCTTGAACCCGGGCCCCCAGTGCCTTCTGCCTCCGCTGGCCGCGCCCCCACAACTTCACGCCTCCCCACCTCGCCTCCCCCGGCTGCAGCTTGTCGTTGGCCAGGTACACGGCGCCCAGCCCCATCAGCACCAGCGCGTACACCAGGTGCTTGGTGCGCGCCCAGGAGCCCAGGTCCTTATGCCCGCGCTCCTGCGGTTTCGGGGCACGACAAGGGGCAGAGGGCAGCGTCGGGAGGTGTCTTGGCGGCGAACGGCGGCTGCATATCACATGCAACATCCCGAGAGCTCCACCCAGCCTAGTAGTTTCCAACAGCGTGACAGGTGACAGGTTTAGCCGGAAGGGATGCCCAGGTCCTTGTACCCTCGACCCTGGGAGTGGGAACCAAGGGAGGGGATCGCACGGTTGACGAGGTGCGTCTGGACAGGGTGAGTGCGCCGGCACAGGCTTGGCATGGGGTGATGGTGGTAGACGGCAGCTTGCTGTGCCCTGTGGCCAGCATGTGCCTGGTTTTAAGCGAGGACTTGGGCAGCACTTCGGGCTTGTAACGCTGTCCCATACCCCAACCTCTGCCTGTCTCTTGATCTTGCTGTAACCAGCCCCTTTCCCCGCCCAGGGCCCAACACCAGGGGCTACCTTCCCGGCCCCTTCTCCCAGTGATCTGGCTTGTAAGGATCGGGCCTTGGGCATGCCATCACAGCAGAGCTTGCGCTATTCACTCCTCATGAGGACTCCCACAAGGCAAACATCCTCCCCCGCTACGCTGCCCGCTACCCCCCACCCCCTTCCCTTCCCCCACCTCCTCCGGCAGCGCCTCCGGCTTGAATGCCGCCACCCGCCGCATCTGCCCCACGAACTGTACCAGCGCCACACCCATCGCGAACATGACGAACACGTGCTTCACGGCTGCGGGTAGGGGAGGAGGGGGCAGGCAGGGGAAACAAGGGGAGGTTGGGGTTGCAGGGGCTGCGCGTGAAAGGCAGGATGGCACAGCGCCACGCCCACGCCAAACGTGTGAGGCGCGTGCGATGCGTGCCCTCACTGTGGCCCCAGCCCGCCACCGCTATCCTCAACAACCCTCCTTCCCCACGCATTCTCCCACAACTCCCATGCCGTCCACCCCGACTACGCCCCTCCACTTTCCACGCCCCTCCCGCGCTGCACTGCAGGTGTCCGCCCCTCTGCGTTCCATGTCCTGCCGGAACCCCTCACCTCCCCCGAACCCTCCGCCCGCCCCTCCACCCCAGCCACCCCTCCGCCCAAGCCCCGCCCCCCCCCGCCCGCACCCCCCCGTCCCCCCCTCGTCCGCGGCGGTCTGGTAATGGGTTGGGCTGGGTTTATATTTTTTACGCCTCATCATCGACCTCGTCGATCTGCAGACTTCGTCTGTCGTCCTACCGCCTGACCCCCCGTCCCCCCCGACTCACACATGCCCGGCCGCGGCCAGCCGGGTATGAGGCGCTGCATGGGCGTCTCCCACAGCCCCGGCCCGAACAGCCCCGTCACGAAGTTGGCGGCTGCTAGGGTGTAGTTGGCCTCCATGATGCCGAAGTTGCCGTCGCCGTACATGAGCACGCCCGTGTGGTACTCCTCCCAGTGGCTGATCAGCCAGGGGAGGTCCACCTGCAGCAGGGGTGGGGATAGCGAAGGGGGTCGGAGGTCATGACAAGGGCGTTCCTTGGGCGAGGGGCGAAGCGGTAGCGGCTGAGCGGCATGCCGTGCAACTAGAGAGCCAATCCGGGAACGAGACCTGCTGCTGGGCTTATCTTCAACAGGCCACCTCGGCCTACAATACCCTGACCCCGTGCCCCACCCAGGCTATCATTGCGCTGGGCATGCGGGCTGCCCCACGCCTCCGTACCCCATTCCCCACCCCCCACCCACCGCCGTGCAGGCTATGCTGCTGAACATTGCGCTGTGCATGCAGGCTGCCCCACGCCCCCATCCCACCACCACCCGGCACCCACCGCCATGCAGGCAATGCTGCTGAACATTGCGCTGGGCTCGCTGACGGCGCCCTGCACCAGCGCCAGCATGACGTGCAGCGAGATGGCGTCGCAGCCGTGGTCGAACAGCTGGCCCAGGGGGGAGCTGGACTTGGTGCGCCGGGCCTGGGGCAGGGGAGGAGGGCGTTTCAGTTGGCGGTACCTATACTGGCCAGCCTAAACGACAGCAGGAGTGGCGGCAGGGCCGTTGCGGGACGGAGGGAAAGCGGATAATGATTTAGTGTCTGGCCCAGGGCCGAGCTGGACTTGGTACGCAGGGCCTTGTTCAGCTGTGCCAGGGCAACGGCGCAATATGGTGGGGTGTGCCTGTTGTCGGGGAATGCCGCTGAGCGGCCAGGGTGGCACGTTGAGCCCAATGTTCGCGGGGACAAACAGCATGCTCCAGCGGCGAGTAAGGACACGGTGTGCGCGTGAAATGCCACACTGGATTTAGGGATGGACAGAGGGAGCACGAGTAGGCGAGGGGGAGGGGGAGTACGGGTGCAAGCTCTGGCAGCTGCCGTAGTTGACCGTTGCCGCTTTGCCCAGCCTGCTTGCGCCGTGGAGAGTCCATGCTGCCTGCAGGCCCAGACGCCAGGCCTGCCAGGTGCAAGAGTGGCATCGCACGAACGCGTCTAGGGAACGCTGGCCACGTGGCTCAAACACGCGCCGCACGACGTAAGCTTACAACATACCTGCTTTCCATCAATGCAGTCCAGGTTGGTGTAGATGAGGATGGCCAGGCCCGCGAAGAAGTAGGCCCAACGCGGGGCTTCTCCTGAAGGGTGTGTGATGGGGGACGGGGAGGCCGGAGGCGTGGGTTTGCTGCGCCCGCACCGCACCCATGCACCGGTGCCTGCACCCCACGACGCCGTTCCCAGAGCTGCAGCCACTCATGCAGCCAATGCGGACTTGCCTGTGAAGTCTGGTAGGTAGTACCACATCACAAAGTACGCCCCGAACGTGACCAGCAACCCAACGAGTGTGATGAGGTTTGGCGCCAGCCACATCGGGAGCTGCTCCGTCAGCCCTACACGTCGGATGGCTTGCGACCGTCACACATGTCCATATCAATGTTAAAGTCGTATATGCGATAGAGATGGCTGCCAACTCACAGTTCCAGAACGGCTGGTGTGCATGATCGAGCCATGTGTAGCCGCCAGGTTTATACACATATCTTCGAAGGCCTTCCAAGGCACGTTGACTTAGCACTCGCATTCCTAGAGGTGGTGAGAAGGCAGGAACCAAATGGGTTTGCGTGTTCGAAACGCGCGCGCGCGGAAGCCCCAAACCTCTACACGCTGACAAGTAGGTGTGTGAGTGATGTATATGGTATAGGTGTGCACAGGAATAACACTCAGGCTAGGTACAGCGTGGCGACGCTGCGATCATCGCCCTCGGTCGTGCAGTATCCAGTCCTAACATCGCTGACCGCTCCGGTCCAGTCATAACTCAGGTCGTCAGGTGCTTACAAGTTCTGCCTAAAAACAATGTCCTACATTGAAGGGTATCAGCCCAGCCGGACGGCTTGGCAAGCAGGGCAAGGTGCTAGGTGCCTGTCGGCGAGATGTTAAAGCAGGGGAGTCCCCCCCACCGCCCGAACAGCCCCAACCCATCAGCGATGGCTGCCAAGCTAGGGCCTCTCACGCCCTTGAATCCGTATGTCGCAGAGTTACACATTACGGGGTGCAACTTTTATGCCGCTCGTATCGAGTGAGACGTCCCTAGCAAGACCATGCTAGACGAAATCCTCTGCGCGAAATCCCTGACCAACTGGGACCCCTGACTAACTGGGAGACACCTGCTGGTTCGCCACCTGCCAGCAGCCCAGCATTCAAGCCACACATGGTACCGGTACCACATAGCACGCCCAAATCCGCCACTACCAGGAATTTGATGACTGCTGGTGCAACACCCCGTGGCAACACCCTCTGCCCCCACAAACTTCGCCAGCCAGCAGCAAAAGCCCCATGCGACAGCCCGAGAAGAGCACACCGCCTTGTCGCCATACCGGTGACTCCAAGTTACATGGTGCGTGGAAACAGGAGGACTGCGTGGAAAGGCCGCCAGGCCCAGTACTGCGCGCTGCTCTTGCTCCTGCACGTGCGTGCATTCCTCACAGCCTGCATCCAAACTGCGGCTAGCCTGCAGCAGGGGAACCCCCTGGCCTGCAGCGCGTTAGCAGTCCTCATCATCGCCTACAGGCAGGCAGGGAAAGGGGAGGGGAGGTTACAACCCAAGGCTGACAGGTCATATGCGTAGAACTCAAGAGGGGCAAGCTATGCCGACCCTGGGCGCTGTTTGTGACCATCCGCGTCGCTTGATACCCTGGGGATGCACCATGTTCGAAGATACACGCCAGCCGCTTCGCCGTGGCCTCATCTGTTCCGTTCACTCGCCTGCCATAAACCACAGATTTAGACATGAAGCGGTGTGTAGGAAGTGGCGGGTGGCCGACGCTGGGAGGGAGGTAGCCACCAAAGGAGAAGCGCAGCTAACTGCTCTCAGTCCCAGGAGCCTGGGGGCATGAGGTGCGAGACAGAGGATAGGAAGTCCGATGTAGGCTGCCTGTCCAGCATGGCGGTGCCACTGTGACACGTGTTCTGCGGAGGCTGCGCTCCACGCTCAAGGGAGTGGGCACGTAACTAACCCTGTTGCACAGCAGTCCTTGCACCGTGCTGTATGCCCCATTCAAATAGGCACCCAGTGCGCCTGTCGTGCTGTTGCCCTGCTTACGGGGTCACAGCTCCGTGCGGGGGCCCCAGTGATGGCGACACACAGGTGGCTGGCCCAGTGTTGGAGGTGAGGTGGGACAGCACCGAGTGTCCAAGTACTGGCGTCGATCGCGCTATATGTGTCCGCGCTGCAGCGTAGGTCTGCAGAAAAAGCCTGGGAGCGGCACAACTGAGGAGGCCCAGCGACATTGGGTCAATGGAGTGATGTAGGCAGTATCATGTAAATGTACTTCTTAATGAGTTGTATAGGTATCTGATACAGAATCACGCGAGAATAAGGCTTGCCCCTGAGTGTCTCGTCCCATTTGGCAATTGCACTCTTCAAACGCAAACGCTCGAGACGCGTGTTTTTGCACAGGCCGAAAGCATTTGAACTTATACGCTGGTTACATTAGCTTCTACGCCTACAGGGCAAGTAGACGGCTACCATGCTGCCAGGCTCAGCTAACGAACGCCTAATATGTAGCTTTAGCATTAACGGAGACCAGTTTGCCGTCGCTTCTCCCGATGGACGCATTCGGGTATTTGAGACAGGAAGCGGCCGCCTCCTGGTGGTTCTCGGGGACTCGGACGCCAAGGCAAATGGCGGCCCTTTAGCCAACGGGCACCTTGTGGAGTCGCACACTGCTCTGGCATGGCTGGGGTGTAAGGTGCGTGCGTAGGGGGTTTACACCGGGGCTGACCTCGAGTGTCCGTTCCGGCAACCAACATTGGGGGCGGCTGAGGTGCTTCTTGAGGAGAGTTCTTCTGTTGAAGGACAACTTGTGCTGTAACACTTTCAGGAAAAGACAAAGAAGAAGCAGACGGGCGGAACGCGGGGGCTGGCTGTCGGCTGCGCGAACGGCGACGTTAAGCTGTATGACGTCGCCCTGGGCGAGCTCAAATGGCGAGCGGTCGACGCCGTCCAAGGGTGAGACACGGTTGTCTTACCTTATGGGATAGCCATGCATCCCGTCGGTGACGCGTGCTAAGCGGCGGCGGTAAATGCCATGTCCACAGGGGCGTCAAGGCGCTCGCGGCTGGACAAGGAGTCGTTTACGCCACCGGTAACAACTGCTCCATCGTTACCCTCAAGTCCGATGATGGGGGCGTCAAGCAGCGGTTTGAAGCGAGCAAATACCCCATCTCGGCCATCGCCTTGGCACCAGGCAAGTCCCGCAGCAGCTGCCTCCCGCTTGCCAGTGTTGCGGGTCCTGCACAGGCACGCTCACTGAACCCATTTTCACCTGTCCATCCTGCTGGCGCGCAGACGCCAAGCATATCTTCGGAGGCGGGTCCAGTATGCAGCTATGGGACCTGGAGTCACAGGAGCGCGCCGCCAAGTACACGGGGCACCCGGTAAGCCCAGCAGCGGGCAGGCCACTAGCGCTGCAGAACCTGGAGAGAAAGGCTGTCGTTGGTCCTGTCCTGACTGCTGGCATGGTGCGGACGGCACGGCGCGTGGGCCCGGCCCTCCGCCCCCCGCCTCCGTCAGCCCACTCAAACGCAGCCCGGCTGCTCAGCACGCACGCATCTGCAACGTCTTCCCCGCAACCTCTCCCTTCACCCCCACTCACGCACCTAATCTTCCCACCCAGCGCCCAGCACGTCCCCCATCACCTATGACCTCCTGCCCCAACACCCGGCCCCACCCTTCCCACCACCCGCAGGCCGACGTGTCCGCCGTGTCCTTCGTGCCCGGCCACCCCCACGCCGTGTCCTCCGCCGTGGGCGAGCGGCACGTGGCACTGTGGGAGGTGCCGCCGCGCAAGAAGTCCAAGAAGCAGCACCCCGCCGTGACCTCCCTCCACGTGGAGGACCCTGTCGTACAGCTGGACGCGTCGGGCACGGAGGACGGAGAGGGGTTCAACGTGGCGGCGGTTTCGGAGGCGGGCGAGGCGTACGTGTGGGTGTGCCGGCGGGAGAGCGCGGCGGAGGCGGGGCCGGAGGAGGGCGGCGACGGGCGGATGGCCATGGCGTGCCAGCTGCTGATGCGGGTTCGGGTCGGTGGAGGAGCGGGGAAAGGGTGAGTGGGGGGCTGGGGGGTGGTACGGGGTGTGTGGGGCGCAGGCTCTGCGTGGGGGCTTGTGGCAGGCGTGCCTCGGCTGGGCGGAGGGCTGATGAACCAGCGGCGGCGAGCGGAGGCCAGCTGCAGGCAGCTGGCAGGTGACACTGTCTGACAGCGCTGGGCCTCAGTGGCCATGCCGCCTGGCGCGGCACGTGGCCTGGTCGGCTGCAGCAGCAGCAGCCGGTCCGGGCCCACGCGGAGAGCTTGCCCCGAAGGCTCCTGGCCTAGCGTCGGGCTGCTGCCCTGCCGGCGGCGGCGGAGTGGCCCGTCGGGAACACGGCGCGCAGGCGGCGACAGCTGCACCGGCTGGGGAGGGGGGCAAAACTGCCGCAGTGGTGGTTGCTGCAGCAGATGGCGCCGCAGTATGAGGCAGCTGGGCGCCGGGTGTGTAGAGCGAAGGTTCGGTGTCGTGGGGCCAGGAGCACGCCAGGCGCCGCGCAGGGAGGCGGGATGCCCGGCCTACTGGCTCGCCCGCCTGCTATCTGGGTTTAGCCCTTTGGGGAGTACTGCGTTGGGAGTGGTGCAGCGCGGTGGGTTGCAAAGGGTGTTGGTCGCCTGGAAGCCATGGGCTGCTGGCCGCAGTCCGCGGTCCTAACCTTGGCTCCAGGCCAGGCCCTCCGCAGCATGGCACTAAATCAGAGCAGCAACGTCTCCAAGCATGCTCAACAAGCGGACGGCAGGGGTGGAGGGGCGTTGGAAGCCTAGCAGCACTGCCAGCCTCTTCCCCGGTCCCTCAGCAACCCTCGTTGGGACATGCTCCCGAGCCAAGCTGACAGACCAGAAGGCTGTATTTCGTACTTGCGGCATGTGCCTTCGCTTGGACCTGTTAGTTCTGCACCGCGGGTGGGTTCAAGCCATGTCTTGCGTGTGTTACCGTGTCCTTGTAAATGGCCCGCATGCTGCTTCATGCGTATCCATGCACGCCCCCACGCAGGTCCCAAGCGGGCAAGGATGAGACGGTGCTGGGAGTGCGCTTCCAATCAGGGCCTGCAGGTGGGTCCTGACGCACGGCGCGCATCGGTGGACTGGGGGCGGGGGCCCGGCGGAGGGGTGGAATACATAAGGACTATGAGGGGTATGCCCCAGGGGTAGCATTATGCAGCACGGCATATTGCACATGAGATTACATGCATGAGTTAGCACACGCGCTGTCTCTTTTCCCTCTTGGGATGGGCCCCACACCTGAGAGGATGTAACCCGGCGCGAGAGTGGCCAGGGGGCTGGGCATTACGGCCGGGTGTTGCGCTTGCTCCCGGCCGCCTCAGTCACCTGACATACGATTTGTCAATCAGACGATGTGGCTAGCAGTATGGCTTACTAGTTGTCCAGGGGTCAGCGCTGTCTCTTTTCCCTTTCGGGATGGGCCCCACACCCGGAAGGATGTAACCCGGCGCGAGAGTGGTTCGCGGCGTTGAGCATGCGCCAGTGGGGCAGTTCTTCCGCCCACTGACTCCGCCCAGCGCTTCAACATCTTACTGTCACCCATGTCACTTTACTGTCGGACAGTTAAGTAGGAGTTGGCCGCAACATAGGCAGCCAACTAGCATGATTAAGGCCACACGCGCTGTCTCTTTTCCCTCGCTGCGTGTTTTCCACACCTGTGAGGATGTAACCCGGCGCCATAGTGACACGGCGCGGCGGCGCGCAAGCGCCCACCCGTGCTTCAGCCACGTGACGCATAGCCCGTCGCACCGACACGTTGCCTTCGTGCCCATCACGCAACTTCATACAATTTCCTGCATCCTTTTAAAGCATGGACCTCCTAGACACAGTTTAAGCTCGGTGTGCAGTTGCCCGTGTGCCACACTGCATGCTTTCTCAATGTCACCACCTCGCACCTCCTAACCTGCCCCCGCTGCAGGCCCCTCGTTGCTGGTGGCCCGCGGGTCAACCGTCAAGCCCGCCTTCTCCACCCTGGCCGTGCCCAAGGAGGCCGGGGAGGACGTGGTGGTCTCCCTTGCACCCCAGGGCGGCGTGCTGCTGCCAGGCAAAGGCGGGGCCCAGGGGGACAAGGCCACCACGTCGGGGGCAGCTGCAGGAGGGGCGCAGGACAAGTCCGGGCAGCAGCAAGCGCGGCAACGAGGCGGCACGGCCGCCAACCTGACGGTCCTGGGGGCGGACAACATCGGGCAGCCGGTGGTGTCGCGCGCGGCGGCGGAGGCGGCGGCGTCCGGGCGGAAACGAACAGCGGAGAGCGACGACCCGGCGGCGGCGGGGTCAGGGACAGCAGCGGGGGCAGGGGCGGGTGAGGAGGAGGTTCCGGACCTGCCGGATGGGGAGGTGCCGCTAGGGGAACGCGTGGCGGCGCTGGCGGACAGGGCGGCGGCGGGCCCGGCGGCGGCGGCAGCGGCAGGGCCGGAGGGCGGGGAAGGGGAGGAGGCGGGGCCCAGCGGGGCCATGCCGGCGGGGTCCTCCAAGGCGGACTCGCTGTCGGTGCTGCTCACGCAGGCCATCCGCAGGTGGGGTTTGGGGCCGGCAGGGGACCGGGGATGGACTCCATGTATGTGAATGATATAGAAGGGGGTACGATGAGGCAGGCTGGCCATCGCCCGCGCGAGTGGTTGAGGAATTCTCCGCAACGGGGTTGCGTCTGTGGCTGGCGACAGCGATGGCGGAAATGTGAACGGGCACATCGCTGACATACTTGATCAGCATCCCGTCTGGCGCCGCCTCGCTGTTGTGGGACTGCGTACAGTCCACCCCAACCCCTAACCCCCGCTACGATGATGTCAGCGGCTGCCCAGCGCGCACAAGCTGTCTTTCTTGTCCGTTCCTTTGGCTCCCCGTCTTGCTGACCCCCGAACACCCTCCGTGCCCCCTTTGCTTCACCCTCTGCAGCAACGACCGTGCGCTGCTGGAGCGCTGCCTGGCCACCAGCAACCCCGTGGTCATCGCCAACACGGTGGCCCGGGTGGTGCCCATGGACGCAGCGCTATTCCTCAAGGTGCGCATGGTGCTTGTAACAGCACGGCACGGTACAGCTTTGTTTTAGACGGGTTGAAATGCTGCTTGGTATTGGGAAAGGGAACGCCATGTGCGCGCCCTCGTGTCGTACCCCTTGGTCCGCGGAAAGGAGGATAACACACGGCTGTACAAGGCATGGCATCAACGAGGTTCACTGCTGCTTGCTGACCCCCTGATCCTAGATCGTCCTGCAAGGCCGTGCGCCTGACGCTTTTCCGCCCAAATTGCTTGTGCCACCCTCGCCACTCAATGCGGTCCTGCTGACCTTCTGACCCCGGTCCCGTAATCCTGTCCGGCCACGGCCTGACCCGTGCCTGCGTATTCCGCTCGCCACCCGCTTCCCTCGTTGCAGTCCGCCGTGGACCGGCTGCTGTCTCGGCCCAACCGCGCGGTGCAGCTGGTGCCGTGGATCCGCGCCGTGCTGCATCACCACACCGCCTACCTCATGAGCGCGCCGGGCGTGCAGCCCGTGCTCACCAGCCTGTTCCAGGTGGGGCCTGGCGGGCGTGAAGTGCGCACCTTAGGTTGCGCGGACTGCAACTCATTCACAGCAGCGGCGGGGACCGAGGGGCGTCGCAGTCGGGTGGGGGACGGGAGGGAGAGGGAGTGGGTGAGCACCAGGACGCGAGTCGGACAAGCCAGGACGGGTGCTCCGGACGTGGGTCGCTGCGTTTGCAAGCATGCATGCTTTCTGACCGATTCTGGCTGTGTGCTGGTGCTGCCAGCTGCTGCCCTGCACGTCTCTAACTCGCCTGTCGCTCGACGCATCTTGCTCAATGCACCCCTGCAGCTGACTGACCGGTCGTCTCACCATTTACTTCCTCTTCCCAAACCGCAGGCCATCGACTCTCGCGTCAAGATGCAGGAGCCGCTGCTGCGGCTGTACGGGCGGCTGGGCCTGGTGCTGCACCACACGCGGAGGGGGACGCACGTGGACACGGCGCGGCCAGAGCCTGAGGTAAGGCAGAGTATCCAGGAGAGGCAGAAATGCGCGAGCGGGTGTTGTTAGAACAAGGGGATGTGAGTGGCAGGGAGCGCAAGGCAGCCGGGGTTTGAGTTGGGGGCGGCAGGGTATCGGTAGGTATGGATTTGGGACATGAACTGTTCAACCCTTTGTCCGAGCGCCCCAAGGCACCGAGTCAGGCCCTGATGCAGTGCTTGTGCAGTGCTCCTATTCGCCTCGCCCTCAACGCCTGGTCAGCATCGTCCCGGCTCTTCGCTTTTTGTAACGGTCTTCCCCAGCCCAAAAGTCCCTGAACAACCTACACACGTACATTATACTTCACATCATGTGCTGCTCCCGTCCGTGAACAGGTTGTGTTCGAGGACGACCTTGACGAGGACGAGCCCGCCGCCGAGGAGGCGCTGCGGCCGGACCTGGGGTCGGACCTGGAGGAGGATGACCTGGAGTCGGAGGACGGCAGCGATGACGAGGACGGCGACGGCCAGGGCAACGAGTTCGACGCCATGCTGGCCGAGGGCGGGGGCGAGGACGAGAGCGACATTGACTCCGACCTCCTGGACGAACTATAAGTGTACACTGGAATTAGTAGCTGCTGTATACCGTAGGTTAACTTGGCGTGTGGTAGGACGGCCGTGGGGTGTGGGGACCGGGGGGAGGAAGGAGCAGGGGCGTTGGGGTGTGAGGAGGGGTGCTAGGAGCTGTGGGGTAGGGGGCAGAGGCGGAGGGGTGTGGGCGTGCGAGGCGAGGTCGCAGGATGTTGTGGGTGGTGGTAGGCAGCCGGCCTTGCCGGCATGAGCGTGGGCGGAAATCGCCCCGTTCTGACAGTAGGCATTGGTAGGCGCTTGCGTGAATGGCCGGATGGGTCCCCGTACGGGCACGCCTGGGGAGCTCCCCTGGTGCTCATCCGCCGCGGAGACCCGCTTGAAGGGGGCAAGCTGCGGCCGCGTGGCCTGTGGCTGGGTTGTCTGTCTGCAAGAACCGCGCACTTGGGTTGGAGAAGATAACTCGCTGGTGCTGGAGCTTGGGCAGGGGCGAGGACGGGTAGTGAAATCGGGCCACAGGTGCCAACTGTTCTCGTGTTGGCATGTAAGCGCTGTGCGGTGGTGTGACGTGTATCTACGTTTGGTCATGCTGGCCTCGGGCCAACGAGATAACGTGCAGCGTGAAGGTCTCAGGCGTCTACGCATTGCGCTACATGGGTGGCAATACGGTGGAATACGGTGCCTGAAGGCCTACGAGAATCTCCCATTCCTTGATCCACGGTAGCTTGATCCCGAGCCCGCAGCGACCCCGCCCACAATGGCCACGCAGCTGGCCCCGACCATCAAGAACACATCGTATACCACGTTGCCTCACAGGAGGTGTAGCAGGAACATGAGTGTTGTGCCAGACAGTTCCAGATCTGAAGAAGTGCGTTCCACGGGCAATCAGGGCACAAGTACGTCAGTCGAGTCCAGAGCCCAGTTGATTAGGAAACAGGGCTGGTCCCGGTCATCAGGGACACGGGGCTTCCCAGTTTCCCACCCATCTAGCTGTACGCGTGTTCGGGTACAGCACTACAGCTTTTACGTG
>VFQN01004455.1_pt1 | contig 18452 bp, 23 predicted proteins | sample 3512371 | NCBI WGS metagenome assembly VFQN01 (sample SAMN10412370, study PRJNA504923) | tailings metagenome | isolation source: Replicate 2 from Balatoc abandoned mine | place: Philippines: Itogon, Benguet | collected 2017-08-28 | reverse complement strand
CACATTATACGACTCCGTTGATTCGCCTTTCCTGATAGGTGTGGTCGGGACCAGTAAGGATCGTGTGGCCACACCACCTGGATTGTAACACAAAATGCCAAAAAAAATGCTCGTATGCATAATACCGGTATACACTTTGCACGTGCCTGCCACCGGGTTCTGGGTGGGAGGTGCGCGCCCTGACGAGCTGGCAGCTGTCCCATAAATGACGTCCTTGTGCTGCACTCGTGAGGTGCTGCCCTGCCACGACGGGTCGACGACGCATGAAGGAGAGGCCCTAGCCGGCCCAACCAAGCGGCAGCAGGCACGCAGCGAGACCTGGGCTCCACGCATCCTACATACACTGCAGGCTTTGCTTTGAAACATGACGTGTATTCCCCTGCACCCCTGCTTGGGGGCAGAAGCCATGATCAGGGGAGATCCCGTCATCTCCCCTGGCCATGGTGCAGCATGCTGTGGTGACACTACTGGGCTGCAGCACCTTCCATGTAGCTTAGCAGCCACATCGACCAGGGGAGTTCCCGTGGACGCCATGACCCAGCCAGTTGGCAAAGCACTGCGCGGGGCGGCCAGGGGCAGCTGAGTGGGGACCGCCACCAGGGGAGTTCCCGACTTCCCGTGGCCGCCATGACCCAGCCAAGCAAAGCGCTGCGCGGGGCGGCTGAGTGGTAGGGCTAAGCTGCAGTCTCAGGGCTGCTCAAGGTGTCAGTTACAGCCTTGGGGGCAGCTGGCGCCAGGGGCGCCCTGGTTTGCGCAGATGGTCGCGCACTGGGAGCTCGACAGTAGGGGAGCCCCCTGCTGTACAGTGCTCACTGCCGCGAAGAACGATTCGCCCAACAGCACAATGCCCTTTTTGTTGAGTATACAACAAAACAAGACAGGTCCATAATGCGTCAAAATCACGAACGCTGGCGAGAAATCCTCAAAGCACGCACTTTCCACGTTTTGGCGCTGCTTGTGAACACTTACTGCTTGTGAACACTTACTTACGTGTATTATACGCTTTCAGAAGACAGCGCACTAGTGCAGAGTAGTCTATATTTCCGCCACGCAATACCCCTGTGCTTCAGCGCATGAGTTGTAGTCAAAGGGCAACAAGGTACAAATATGGCGGAGACCACAACGTCACACAAAGGGTCCTACGAGGTACCGGAACAAGCCAGCATGGTTGAACATCTTTGACAGCTCTGCGCGCGACTGAACCTCTCTTGGCGTTACCACCTGCAGTGGACTATGCCCAACTTTATCCACTTGACAGGAAAGCATGAATCGGCAACCTTCAGCATCGGGGGCTATGACTGGTGGGTTTCGATCCTGCCGGAGCCGACCGCACGGCTGTGGGTCTGCACCTAATCCAGACTGGTGCCCTCTCCATCCACATCCGCCCCCTTCCAGGAGACTATGGTGCTATCCACTGTCAGTTCATCCCAACAGGCAGGACCACGTTTCGTTGTTCTTGTGGTACCCCGACGCTGGTACATGTCCACCTGGAAGCCCCCTATGCCCGGACGCGACATTTACCCTGCGCATCGTAAATCACAAGAACAGGCAACATGACTACATCCAGAGTAGGTGCACATGTCCCACGTGGTATATGGCGTCGTAGTGGCGCACACTGAGCAGGCGTGTGTGCGATGCTGCAGGCACATCCTACAAGTTCGATGCGCAACAACATGAATGGGGGATGCCTCAATACATCTCGCGGGACAAGCTCACGGCAGAGACGGGACTGCTTACCGCGAACGGCTCTATTGTGCTGCATGTGGAGCTGGAGGTGAAGAACCCAAGTCCCCTGTACGGTGACCCCGAGCGGTCGGGCGTGGCATGGGACCTTCTGGCCCTGCTGGACAACGACCCGGGGGCCACCTCCGACCTCACCATCATCGCTGGGGGCAGCGATGCAACCAAGGGCACTACCAGCAGCGGCGCTGCCGCTGTTAGCAGCACCAGCACCGGCAGCAGACGCAGGAAAGGACGCGAGAGCAGCCGGGGTGCTCGTGGGTTGAGGTCGGGTGGGGGCCAGGACGACAGCGGGGGCGAGGCGGGCCCTGAAAAGAGCAGCTTCCCCCGGTCCTTCCGTGTGCACCGTGCCGTGCTGGCGGCGCGCTGCCCCTTCTTCCGCACCCTGTTCAACGCCGGCATGGCCGACAGCGCTGCGCGGGAGCTGCCCCTACCCGACGCCGACCCGGACGCCTTCGCCGTACTGCTGCGGTACCTGTACGGCGGGCACGTGCCGCTGTGCGAGCGTGCCGTACACCGCGCTGCCATCCCGCTGTGCGACACGCTGCTGCTGCCCAAGGTCAAGGACGCGCTTGAGCAGAAGCTGGTGAAGAGCGCTAATGCGGACACCATCACTGCGGACCTGCTGTGGGCTGCTGGGCACAACAATGACAACGTGGTGGAGGAGCTGGTGGCGGTGTACAAGCGGGTAGGTGGTGTGGGGGCTGGAGTCAGGGGCGTTGCTTATGGACTGGCCGGTAAATGCACAGACCTATGGTACAGAAAGTGGTGGCGGTGTGCAAGCGGGTAGGTGGTGTGGGGCCTGGAGCCAGGGGGGTTGGGTGCCCAAAGTTGTTCGGTCTCAAAGCTCCCTGCTTGATACCCTGCATCTTGCCGCTGCACGCCGCACATCGCTTAATGCCTGCCTGCTCCACCCGTCGCCCCCCGGCTGGCCTCCCTTACTCATTACGCTGTTTCGTCGCGTCTCGTGCCACAGAAGCGACACCGTCTCGCTCCACCGTTGTTACGTACTTCCCTCTCCCCTCATCCACCCCTTCTCCCCCAGGTGGCCAAGGACGTGGACCCGGCGCAGGTGGTGGCCATGGCGGCCGCCAGCCTGGAGCTGGTGGCGCGGGTGCTCATTGGGGTCACGCAGGAGCCGGGGCGGGGGCAGGGGCAGGAGCAGCAGGAGGGGCAGCAGCAGGACGCGGGCGGCAAGGGCGAGGGCGGCCGCAAGCGCGCCAGGTCCTAGGGCTTGAGGGCTGGACCTCATGGTGGCCCTGGGACGTTGGGTTGCCGTGCATGTACACCCCAGGCGTAGGGCTGGCGGGCTGAACCTCATGGCGGCATGGGTGTTTGCCGTTTGGGGCTGCCATGCGTACGGCCATGTACGACCTTTGCAGTGCAGCTGCACCTATGGGCCCTGTCCTGGTGGCCATGGCGGCCCCCAGCCCGCAGCTGGTGGAGGGGTTGACAGTCGGCGGTTGCGCTCATCCCCGGTCATGCGGCAAAAGCAGCAGGGGCAACAGGAGCAGGAGGGGCAGCAGCAGGGGCGGGAGCAGGGGCAGGGCGCGGAGGGCAAGGGTGGCAGCAAGCGCGCCGGGGCGCAGGGCTGGAACCCATGGCGGCTGAGCGTTTAAGGCTGCCATGCGTACGGCCATGTACGGTCGTTTGGCAGTGCAGCTGCACCTATGGGCCTGCCCGCGTGGCCATGGCGGCTGCCGGCCCACAGCTGGTGGCGCGGGTGCTCATTGGTACTACGCAGGAGCGGGGCGGGAGCAGCATCGGGAGCATGTGCATGTGCAGGGGCAGGAGCCGAGGCAGGAGCAGCATCAGGAGCATGTGCAGGGGTAGGGACAGAGTGCGGACGGCGACCGCAAGCATAGCAGGGAGTCAGGCTGAACCCCATCTCGCAGGAGCAACAGCAGGGGCAGCAGCAGGGGCAGGAGCTGGGGCATGAGCAGGGGCAGCAGGGGCAAGGGCAGGGTGCGGAGGGCGGCCGCAAACATAGCAGGGCGTAGGGCTGAACCCCATCTCGCAGGTGCGGCAGCAGGGGCAGCAGCAGGGGTAGCAGGGGCAGGGCGCGGGGGGCAAGCGCAAGCCGGTGGTGTCCACGGATACCGCTGAACCCCGTCATAGGGGAGCAGCAGCAGGGACGGGGATATGGGCAGCAGCAGGGACGGGGCCAGCAGCAGGGGCAGAAGGGGCAGGCCGCGGTAGGCGACCACAAACGCGCCAGGGTGTAGGGCTGAACCCCATCCTCACACCGCTCAGGCGCTGTGGGCAGCAGCGCGAGCAGCAGGAGGAGGAGCAGCATGGATGGGGCGCAGAGGGCGCATGCAAGCGTGCCAGGGGAGTAGGGCCGAGCCCATGGCTGCAGGGGCAGGAGCAGGGACACGCGGCAGGGGCAACAGGAGGGCAAGTGTGCGGCCACACGGCGCTTGGCGCGGTGCAGTTACAAAGAATACGGGCCGGAAGGGGTACGTAGTTGGCTGCCATTTTGGCTAGGATGACCGGATCTTGGCGCAAGGTTGTAACTTGTAAGCCAGCAGCATGGAGCGTGCGAATCCTCGGATGGGTGATGGGTGCATAGTGTTTATCGGCTTTGGGTGTGGCCACGGCCGGCACACAGTCTTCTGCATGATGGGACCGGTACTGCACTGCTGGCACTCCTGCACGGAGGTAAAGTTGATACAGTACTGTAGGCTTGCGCTGTGCATGAGGGCAAACGGCAACCAGGCGCAAGTTGTCCCTGGGGCCTTGATTTTGCTTACGGCGCGTCAGCATATGGCACCTTCACCGGTCACAGCCCACTGCGTCTCTGAGTGCCATGCGTATCGGCATGCTGAATAGCTGCTCCAACGGCATTGGGTACAGGAAGGATGTGAGTGTGCCCACCACGGCAGCCGAGCACGCTGTTGCACACGTGCTGGGGATGTGCATGAGGGCATACGGCCACCAGACGCTGCTTTTGCGGAGCACGCCAGGGGAGCTCCCCTGCAGCGCGCTGCTGTACACGTGCTGCTGTACACATGGTATGCGGGGCCCTCCCCATACGGCTCCCTCTGGTGACTACCGGTATGGCAGCCGCAGTCAACCGACGAACATAGTGATGTTTTCCCGCTGGAACGCTGCGACGCAACAGCCAAGCACATAACGCCGTCGACTCCTCATCCATCTGCCGAATAGAAATAAAACTACTTTCAGCTTACATAGTGTACAACAGAATAGGAAGCGTTGCCGTTGTAAGCTTGATCAACGCTGTTGCTTTGGCGCCATTGCATGCTCAACGCTTGAGGAATGGCGGATGGCAAGGAATTCTCCTCTCTCTCAATGGTTCCAGGAGTTTATGAGGTGACATTAGTCGTGCCTGTTAAGCTGCCCTCTCGAGCGGACGTAATCGTCGCTGGGACAACAACCCCTTCCCTTTCCGCTCCACTGCCTGCGTAGTGGAGAGTGCCAAACGCAACTGGGTCCACCGGAAGGCTCGAGTCCCCCACCTTTGAGGTTGGGGGCTATCGCTGGTGGGTATCATGGTGTACCACACGCCAGTTTGCGGCGGGCTTCCAGGGCACCCCGCACACCTGTACCTGCCTTGTTACGTTGTCCGCATGCCTTTCCGTTCACCACTCAGGTGCCTGCTGTTGTTCCTTGCTGGGAACGAACCCACAAAGACGGACCATGTTTCGCTGTTCCTGCACCACCTCGATGCCAACACGTGTCCGCCCGGGAGCAACCGGTGCCCAGACACCTCTTTCTGCCTTACCATCAAGAACAACATGAAACGATCGCTAGATTGCAGAAAGGGTAAGGACATGCGGCTTGTGCGGAACACGGGTGCAAGGCACGCTGTTCGTACAGTTTTTGTTCACTTTTTGCGTGCATGAAGTGAGCCGGAACACAACATGTAAGGACCCGTATACGTGCCAGCCAAAGAGTCGCACAGTAACTGCCTGGCTTCCATGCGCGAGCTTTGCCCCTTGCTCGTACTGCAGGGTCCAACCACGTTTTCGACTCGGAGCAGATGGACTGGGGGTTTGCGCGGATCATCAGGCGGGACCAGCTGACAGCCAACAGCGGGTTTCTGGCAGCTGACGGCTCGATGGTGCTGCATGTCGAGGTGGAGGTGAAGAACCCCAAGCCACCCACCAGCCTGTACCGTGATCCTGGTTCCGCATGCATGGCGGCCGGGTTCCTGTCCCTGCTGGACGAAGACCCGGGGGCCACCTCCGACCTCACCGTCATTGTGGGGGGCGGCAACGGCAGTGCGGCTGGGGGCAGCGGCAGCAGCAGCAACAGCAGCAGCGGTGGCGGTGATGGTAGCAGCAGCAGCCTGCCCCGCTCCTTCCGCGTCCACCGGGCCGTGCTGGCCGCGCGCTGCCCCTTCTTCCGCACCCTCTTCAACGCCGGCATGGCCGACAGCGCCGTGCGGGAGCTGCCCCTGCCCGACGCCGACCCGGACGCCTTCGCCGTACTGCTGCGGTACATGTACGGCGGGCGCGTGCCGCTGTGCGAGCGTGCCGTACACCGCGCCGCCGTACAGCTGTGCGACACGCTGCTGCTGCCACAGGTCAAGGAGGCGCTGGAGAGGCGGCTGGTGGAGAGCGCAGACGGGGACACCATAGCCGCTGACCTGCTGTGGGCTGCTGGGCACGGCCGGGAGGAGGTGCTAGAGGAGCTGGTGGCGGTGTACAAGCGGGTGGGTGGTGTAGAGTGGAGTTGCTTCTGCCAGCCCACTCAGCTAATCATTCTTACTAAGCAATCTGGCCAAAAATGAATACAGCACGCCACACAGCTAACCCTGTTTCGCGTTACGAGGCCAAGCCCCAGAACCGTTCCGTACTTACCGCACATTCTCGTGCGTCCTGACCCCAGCAGGCCAAGATTGTGGTCCATGTGGCACGTTAAAGAGGAGCTATGCTGAGCCCGTGCCGTACGTCGTACTCCCCATGCCTACCCAGGTGGCCGAGGACGTAGATGCGGACGCGGTGGTGGCCATGGCAGTTGCTAACCCACAGCTAACCCACAGCTGGCTGGCACGTCTCCCACCCCTTTCCGCACCCATTCCCCAGGTGGCCGAGGACGTTGACCCGGTGGTGGCCATGGCGGTTGCTAACCCACAGGTAAACCACAGCTTACTGGCATCTCTCTTACCTTTTCCACACCCGTTCCCCAGGTGGCCGAGGACGTGGACTCGGACGCGGTGGAGGCCATGGCAACCACCTGCCCAAAGCTTGTGGCCCGCCTGCTCATCGGGGTCACGAAGCGGAAGCAGGGGCAGGGGCAGGGCACGGAGGGCGACCGCAAGCGTGCGAGGGAATAGGGCCTTACCCATCGTGCAGGCGCAGCAGCAGGGGCATTTGCATGTGCAGCAGAAGCAGCAGCAGCAGCAGGGGCTGGACGCGGAGGGCGAACGCAAGCGCGCCAAGGAGTAGGGCGCGGCAGGGGAGGACGAGGGGCAGGACCAGGCGCAGCAGGGGCAGCAGGGGCAGGGCGCGGAGGGCGACCGGAAGCGCGCCAGGGAGCAGGGCATGGCCGGGGAGGACCATGGGCAGCAGCAAGGGCAGCAGGAGAGCGAGGGCGCGCCAGGGAGCAGGGCCGGAATCCATCGCGCAGGCGCGGCCGAGGCAGGAGCAGGGCTGCAAAGGCTGGCGAGGGCGACCGCAAGTACGCCAGGGGGTAGGCTCCAAAAGCTGAAGCCTAGGCCGCGATGGGCGTCCGGGGCAGAGGCGTGTGCAGCAGGCTCGTTGGGGTACTGCTGTTGAGGGTGGGTCTAGCTGTGGCGATTGCCTGGAGCCAGAGGCTGCGTGCGGAATCAGGGACGACACGTTGGGCCGCGACATCATGGCGAGGAGGTAGGAGGAGTGGGTGTGTTTGCGGGCTACCGGTAGGCGGCGGCAGCGGTGGCATGGCCAGTTGGTAGGCCTGGAGTACTATACCCCACCATGGCCTGGGCGTGCCATAGGTCCATTGTGGCCTAGGAGTTAACCGCAGGGGCGCGTGCAGCAAGGTCATGCAGCAACTTGGTAGGCTTTAGGGTTGCTGTCGGCTGGGTAGGTTGTTGTAGGTTGGGTAGGTTGTAGTAAGTTGGTTGGCCAGGTGGTGGGCCTGGGTGAAGGACCCCACAATGGCCTGAGCGTTTGGGGCAGAGGCGCGAGCAGCAAGGTGCCTTGGGTTCCGCACGGCTGGTATGGCCGGGCTTGTTGAGGCGCTTGGGCGGGGCCAGCAGGCCGCGCGACTGCACTGCCTGGGGTAATGACAAAACGTTAGCCTGCAGCGCATGGCCAGGGGAGTTTGGGGCTAGTCAAGGGTGCTACTGTTCGCACGGCAGACAGGCGATGACTGGTGCCGCGCTTGTGGTGCCCTCCTGGCGGCCTCCGCAATGGTGGCACGGCCGCACGGCTTGTGGTGTGGTACGGGTCACAAGCAGCAGGGGCAGGAGGGTTAGGAAGTCAGCTGCCGTTATAGGACAGGGTAAGACCAGCCGGAAGGAGCGTGGGGTGGGTAAAGGGTGCGCGGTCCACGGTGCACGGTGTGTTTCGCATTAGGTACGGTATGGCGTGGCGGGCTCAGGAAGTTTGGTACCGGTATGACGGCCCGTTCGTCGTGGCCTATTCTTTGACGGAGCTGGTTGCTCCTATCCGTACAGCGAGAGGGGTGGGAAACCCCGTGTCCTTGATTGCCGGGATCAGCTCTGTCTCCCGAGTGGGACGGGGCTGGGCCCTGGAAGGGGACCAAAACTGTAAATCCATACAAAGGTATGGTGGCATTGCACCGCTGTCAGGGCGGTGGGTTCCATAGGGTGGAGCTATGCGTGGTGGCACAAGAACGCAAGATGCTGGTCGTCCGCTCGTTTGATTTTGCGTGTCAACATACCGGCATATGCATGCAGGATGCAGCCATAGCTAGCAACGGCACGAAGTACCGTGACACAGTACGGCCGGTGTAATGGTGTCATGGCCCGTCAGCGTGTGGCATCTTGACCTGTCGTGGTGGCACTCGTGGCTACCAGTCGGCAGCTCGTGGGGGTAAGGGCAGTTGCGGTTGTGACACGGGAACAGGACACGTGGGCACCCACCGGAACGAGGAGACGCACAGCTGCAGGGTGGAGCGTTCTGTCCGTGCAGGCAGCGGCACTGAGTGAGCCGGGGATATATTGCTGCTGGACTCGCACAATGGGCAGGCGTAAGAACACTTGGCCAACGAGGGCAACGCAAGCAAATGAACGGGATGAACGTGGCGGCGGTCATGGATGCTGGATGGAGCTCACTGTGGGGATACGCGTAACCGTCTATGTGGGGAGCGTAGGTGGTATGGGTGGACCGTCGTCAGTGCTCTGTTTGAAACGGTGGCTTGGAACGGGCCGTTCACTGGCAATTTATTGCCCGCGTCTCAGCACGAACCAGGGGAGCTCCCACATGGGGGAGGCAAGGAGCACGATTTGGCCGTTTATGGCCAATGGCATACCAGCATTGCAGCAACCACATGCAGCTTGCCCGCTCAGCAGCAGCAGCAGTACAGCTCATCACAGTCGGGAGCTCAGCACGGCGCTCACGACGTTTTCGCAAACTATCACTGCACTCCAGACCATCCTTACTGCGCTGCTGCTAGCTTCGCTGTTTATTTTTATCCACTTTTCAACACTTGCCTGTTCGTGAAAGCCACAAATGCCCATAACCGGATCTTACGAGGTGAAACCAAGGCTGCATAACAACAAGAACAACAAGAACTGCAAGAACTGGCATAATGACCGGGGTCCTGGAGTGAATCTTGTCCGGCCTCGCTTCATGGCACGCAGTGGGTGCTTCCCGGCTTGATACGCTCCAAGGAGAAGATAAACTCACCAATATTCCGGATTGGCGGCTATGCATGGTAGGCTTGCAAACGCCTCCTTGCGATCAAGCGTTTCAGTGCTGTGTGAAATGCGAGGGTGGCCCTGGAGCAGGGCGTCAAGGCACGTTTGCATGCTCCGAACCCAGCTGCCTTACAAAGTCAGCTGCTGAAATGGGGCCATATAGCGTTTATGGACGTATCTTGTCAGAACTGCAAGGACAGTTTGCCGACCTGCCTACTGGTGTGCTGTGCCCTACCCGCCCCAGGCACCTACGGTGCCTCCCGCAAGGGGAGGACGATCACGTGGGCTTCTACCTGTGCTACTACCGCGCTTACAGAGTCCCTCCAGGGAGCCCACACTGCCCTGACACGGCGTTCACGCTGACCATTAAGAATCACAAGAACAGCAATAAGGCAGATGTGCAGAGTAAGGGCCCTAAGCCACTGTTGCCGCCAGCTCTTCCACAGAGAGCGCCCGGGATTGAGCGCAGTAGGGTTGCCCTGCAGGTCAACTCCGTGACTGCCTTGCCGTGTCGCAGAATTGCACAACACCTTCAGTTCAACGCAGGATGACTGGGGTTGCAGAACCTATATCAAAAGGGAGCGGCTCACGTTGGAGGGCTTCTTGGCGAAGGACGGCTCCCTCACCATCCGCCTGGACCTAACGGTCTACAACCCCCGAGAGTCGTGCTGCCTCCACACGGACCCCGTCGGCGCGTCCAACGCTGACTTCCTGGCCCTGCTGGAGGACCCGGGGGCCACCTCCGACCTCACCATCATGGTGGGGGGCGGCAACGGCAGTGCAGCTGGGGGCAATGCCAGCGGCAGTGCTGGTAGCAGCGGTGGGGCAACAACACCCAGTGGCAGCGGCCAGCCCCAGCAGTCCTTCCGCGTGCACCGGGCGGTGCTGGCTGCTCGCTGCCCCTTCTTCCGCACCCTCTTCAATGCCGGCATGGCCGACAGCACCGCGCGGGAGCTGCCCCTGCCTGACGCCGACCCGGACGCCTTCGCCGTACTGCTGCGGTACCTGTACGGCGGGGAGGTGCCGCCATGCGAGCGTGCCGTACACCGCGCCTCTGTACCGCTGTGCGACACGCTGCTGCTGCCTAAGGTCAAGGAGGCGCTGGAGGAGGAGCTGGTGGAAACCGCTGACGCCAGCACTATCGTTGGCGACCTGCTGTGGGCGGCGCAGGGCGGCCAGGAGGGTATCGTGGACGAGCTGCTCGGCGTGTACAAGCAAGTGGGTGGTGTGGGTTGGCAGGGAGTCCGGGACGGCAGGGTGGGTGCACAAGGTTACGATCGAGGGTAGTTGGTTGCAAGAGGAGCATGTCTAGTTCAGTCTCAGTTGTAGGGGAAGCCGCGCTCACTCTGCGTGCGCCTGGTACTTGGGTGATTGCAGCCGGCACGTGCAGCTCCCTGTGCCTAGGTGGCGCAGCGTGTTGCATGTCGGGCACAGGCTACTGCTTTTTTCACCAACAGCTGTATGGTGAGCAACCCCACGCAAGCATGTTGTGAGGAGCGTGGTTCCCTCACCCGTGCATTCCCGGCGCCCGCCTTGCACACGTTCCCTATTTGCACCGGCGGTGGGAATTCCCACCGCCGGTGCTTCGAAGCAGCACAAGAGGCTGAAACATGCAAATGACGCCTCGTAACAACGCACTTCCCATGGCATCCCCACCCTCCGCGCTCACGTGCTCAAGGGTGTGAACCCTGTAATTAAGCACGGTTAAGCTATGCTAGTTCTTGACGTCCTAAACCCCCACCTATCGGTTACCAATGTACACCTAATAAATCAGCTGTTAGCGTTAACTGGTCGCCCCTCACCCCTTCTTCCCCAGGTGGCCAAGGACGTGGACCCGGCCCAGGCGGTGGCCATGGCTGTGGCTAACCCACAGCTGGCGGGCCGCATCATTGTTGAGCTGTCCGCGGGCGAGACGGTGGCGGCCGCGGCGGACAAGGACAGCCGCAAGCGCGCCAGGACTGAAGGGGCGGGGGCCGTGGTGTAGCACAGTATCGTGCGCAAGCCTAGCGCGGTTTCGAGCTCTTTGCCGCAGCGCCGGCTGTCGGCCACGCAAGCAGATTTTTGATTATTTGAGCAATAGGTAATGGGGGTTGCTGCCTTTGCTGTGTGGGTGCTGTTGTGGGAAGCGGCAGCCGCGGTTGGGGGTGGAGGAAAGTGATGCGGGGCATGATCAGGCGGAGGATGGGACTGTAGGAGGCAAGTAGGCTTGGGACGACTGAGCGCTTACTTGGAGAAATGGCTGCAGCCAAGGGGCACATTAGCACATTATATATTCAGTTGGTGGAGTCGGCCGCTTTGAGGGGTTGTCGGCTAGGGGTTGGTTTGGGGGTATCATGTACCGCCGGTACGGGGGGCGATGCGCTTCTCGCTTGCATCGGCCCAGCGTACAGCGACGGCCATGCGTGCAGGATGCACGCTTTTCCTGATGATGGTGTAGGTGGCGTGCCCGCGTGTGCAAATACAAACAGATGGATAGGGTTTATCTCCAGCAGGCATCGTGCGTTGGGACTTGGGCTCTAGACGTATCGGCCTGCCGTGTCGCAGGAGCAGGTGTGGAACTGTGTGCCCGTGTGTCTAACGGCACGTGCCGTGTGTACTGTGTAGTACCGTACGTAGGATGCGGTGTTAGGGCTAAGGACATGGCATGTGTGCAGCTCGCCAACGCGGGTAGGTGCACTCCATCGTTATTACCAATACCAGTACCGGTAGTAAGAAGGTGGACTGCAGCATGGATGACGCCGGGCTGTTGTTGTAAATATATTGTAGAGGTCTGAACTCACGTGGTTCGCAACAGCGCCTGCTGTAGGTCGAGCAGAGGTGGTGCCGTTGTGCGGCAGCACCCAGCCACCCGCATGTCGTCTGACAGGGAAATAATGTCACAAGTACGCGACTGAGCTGAACACGAGCTTGGTATGGTCCAGTATGGTCAAACCCAGGGGAGCTCAGGGGAGCTCCACGGCCCCCGTCCCCTGCCGGGCCCGGTACGGTACCTTGGCACCCACAGGCGACCTGTGTTCCCTTCCAGCTGGAATTGATGGTTACCGGTTCTTAGAAGGACGTAGCGCTGGCGCTATACGGCAGTGCCCCAACTGCAGAGGGACGTGCCAAGCACGACGGATGCACTCTGTACCAAGCGCAGGATGTACAAGTAGGTTGCAGTCGCTGACACGAGACCTTGTGGGAACTGACAAGCACTGTACATCCTGCCGCTGCCGGCAATGCAACCATTGCTGTTCGCACACGCAGCGAGGTGGCAGTGCTATGCAGCTTGAACGGCAGCCGGCTTCAGCGCCTCGCATGCATGCTTGTTGCCGACCTCGCCGCCAGCTGCCGCCTCAGAGCCTCCTGCGTCGTCAGCTTCAAGCCAAGTGAAGAGACGACCTTGAGGACCTACCCGCAAAAAATAGGTCTCCGATACCCCCATAGCCCTTCTCCTGAAAAAAAAAAGCTGCCGCCAGCTCCAGCCCCTTCCCCCTGTCCTTGACCCAAAACAACGCAAATTATGCATTTTAGACGTGCAAAGGCGACTCTCCACTTTCCTGCATAAAAACACGGCACGGCTGCCTGGCTTTTGACATTTTATGTTACATTCCAGGTGGTGTGGCCACACGATCCTTGCTGGTCCCGACCACACCTATCAGGCTACTGTAGTGGGCTGGCAGCCGCCTGGGTACTGGGCAACCGAGTTGGGCTGCCAGCTGCACCTGCAGGCCCCTTGGACACCACGCGCGTGCTGCCGAGCCGCAAATCTACACCGGGTTGCACGGACCCAGGTATGAGCTTGCGGAGCTTCCCAGCGGGCTCGACATGCTCGACGTTCCGGCGCACAGAGTGCTTGCACCTATCCTTTACCCAAAGCAAAAACTGCATGGTACTGAATGCAACAGTACCATAGAGCTCAAACTACGAGGCCTTCAGCAGTCGCGAAGTTCCCGACTGTCAGCAGTACGGCACAGCACGGAGTGCTCAGCACGGCGCACAGCACGAGGGTCAATTTCGCACCTTGGACAGGCCCGAGGCCCCTGCAACTGCACACCGGCACTTACTGACTGCTGTCATACTTGCCTAGCTGTTTGCTGGAAAGTACCTTGCTCATCAATTTGCCTGGTCGCGGAAGAATGGCCCTACAGACCGGGCGGGGACAACCAGTGCCCGCAAGCGCCAGTAGGGATGTGAGAGTTAAAGCTGTTTGGCAACGGAAAATTGCGTCGATGGCCGGGGTCCTCGAATAACCAATTGTCGGCCCCGCTTCCTGGCATGCAGTGGGTGCTCCCCAACTTCATGCGTTCCGAGGAGAGCATGATGTGTTCGCAGACTTTCCGGATTGGTGGCTTCATATGGTAGGTTGGTGAAGGGGCTCCTTGCACTTGGGTGGTTTAGTGCAAGGACGAGGCGCGGAGAGATGAGAGGCAGGCCAGGATTCACTTCAGCCGGGCGTCAAGGCACGCCCTACTCTGCATGCTTCAAACCCAGTTGTACTTCTAGGAGATCTATCCAAGCAGCTTCTTGTCTGCAGCACCTAGCGCTCTGTGGACATACATCGTTGAAACTCCCGGGCGGCCCTGTGTGCTGTTTTGTACCCTCCCAAGGCACCTAGCGTGCCTCCCGACGTCGAGCGACATCCTACTGCAGGACCACGTGGGACTCCTCCTGTGGTACTACAGGGCTAACAAAATCGCTCCAGAGAGCCCGCAATGGCCAGATACGGCGTTCACCCTGACCATCAAGAACCACACCGACGCCAGCAAGTCCCTTGCAATGGGTAAGCGACCTGGCATTTTCAGCTGTTGTCAAGTTGATATGGGGTGCGCAGGTTGGATAACATGGGTTGCAGAATGCGTGCTCCGCTCAGTCTGGTGTGGGGGCTTCCGGTGGACAGTGGAAACAGGGGCTATAAGGCAGCCCTCCCTTGCTCTAACGAACAGAAGGCGGGGAACTCGGAGGGAGGGTGCAGGGGGAAGGTAGGAGCCCTGTAATGGACCGACATGCCGTCCCGTACGACAATTGCCGTACGTGCCCGTAACAGCGTACTTCAGGCCCGGTAAACCACCCGATGCTGAGGAACCCAGGCCAGTATACCATAATGTGTTAGCATGGCAAGACTGCCGCATGGAGCACCACCAATGGGACATGTGTACCCTGCACAAGAGGACCACCACTCATCCCAGCCCCTTTCTTTGCACCCGCGCCAGGTACCCCACATTGATAGTGTGGGCTCATTCTCGTGCTTCTTTACATACACCTTACCCCCAAGTCAGTACGACATGCAATGTCACTCCCGTGTAGCTCCCGCCCCGGGACGGTCCATACAATTCCTCCATCTGGACGGGGGACTCCGCTGCCGTGCTCTTGTTAACCACATCCCCGCTCCGTGCCCCACATCGGGGCCCGCACATGTCCGTGACTTTCAACTGTCAGCTTGCACAACACACGTCCAACCGAAAGCAGATCACGACACGGGTCCCTCATGGCCTTGTTCTTGTGCCCTGTTGCAGATGCGGTGCACAAGTTCTCTTCGGAGGAGAAGAATCGCGGATTCGATGGCATGATATCGCGACAGCGGCTCGCATCGGAGGGCTTCTTGGCGGAGGACGGCTCCCTCACGATCCGCCTGGACCTCACGGTCTTCAACCCCCGCGAGACGTGCGGCCTCTACAGGGACTCCCTTGACGCGTCGGGTGCCGACTTCCTGTCCCTTCTGGAGGACCCGGGGGCCACCTCGGACCTGACCGTGATCGTGGGGGGCGGCGACGGCAGTGCAGCTGGAGGCAGTACGGACGGCAACGCTGCCGGGAACAGCAACAGCACCAGCAATGGCAAGCAGCGGCGGCGGGGACGGGGCGTGGGGGCGGGGACGAGGCAGGGGACGAGGGGCGACACGGACCCGGCGCTGGGCAGCCTCCACCAGCGGTCGTTCCGCGTGCACCGGGTGGTGCTGGCTGCGCGCTGCCCCTTCTTCCGCACCCTCTTCAACGCCGGCATGGCCGACAGCGCCGCGCGGGAGCTGCCCCTGCCCGACGCCGACCCGGACGCCTTCGCCGTACTGCTGCGGTACATGTACGGCGGGGAGGTGCCTCCGTGCGAGCGTGCCGTACACCGCGCCGCTGTACCGCTGTGCGACATGCTGCTGCTGCCCAAGGTCAAGGAGGCGCTGGTGGAGGTGCTGGTGGCAAACATGGACGCCAGCACTATCGTTGCCGACCTGCTGTGGGCCGCGCAGGCTGGCCAGGAGGAGGTGCTGGAGGAGCTGGTGGGGGTGTACAGGCGGGTGGGTGCCTGGGTGGTGTGGGGTAGTAGGAGGCAGGGGCGTGAGTAAAGGCTAGCTGGTAAGACGCACAGACCCACATAACCCCATCGCAAAGGCTGCTGTCGGTGCAACGGGCAGGTGGGTACGCGTGAAACGCGAGGAAAACGTGTACGGCATCAGGGAGTCACGGAATGCGGGTGCCTGCACGAGAAGAGGAAGGCGGGCGGGTGCACAGGCAAATAGCTGCGGGCAGTGCGTTGAGTCCAGGCGGAGGGGAAAGGCCCGCGGGTGGCGAGCAAAGCTCCCGTTGTGGGACAAGCCACAGGAAACGTACTTAGGGCCAGCGCTGTGCTGAAGAGCATGCGCAATGGTGTTCTACTGGGGATCATACCTGTGTTTGGGGCCAGCCTAAAACAGATGCCACGGCTGTCATGTACATCATAATATTGCGTTTCCTCGGTATGCGTTGGGTACCGGAAACCTGCCCTCCTGTGCACCTTGGCACGCACAAGCCGTGTACAACCAGCATCATCTTGCAGGCGAGCCTGCAGCGAGCAAAAGCACGCTGCAGCACGCCACAACAGCGGTACCATGTTGACTCCCTGCTACTCCCTGCTACACCCACCACCGCTGTCGCTAACCCACCCAGCCCATACCCACCCGTGCCCCACCCGTGCCCTTTCCTCCAGGTGGCCCAGGACGTGGACCCGGACGAGGTGGTGGCCATGGCGCTTGCTAACCCACAGCTAACCCACAGCTGGTTGGCACCTCTCTCACCCCTTTCCCGACCCGTGCCCCCAGGTAGCCCAGGACGTGGACCCGTCCGAGGTGGTGGCCATGGCGCTTGCTAACCCACAGCTGGTTGGCACCTCTCTCACCCCTTTCCCGACCCGTGCCCCCAGGTAGCCCAGGACGTGGACCCGGGCGAGGTGGCCGCCCTGGCCGCCGCCAGCCCCCAGCTGGCGAGCCGCGTCATCATGGGGCTGTCGAACCCGCCTGCGGCTGCGGCAGCGGCAGCGGTTGCCACTGCGGCAGGCCCGGCGAACAAGGGCGGACGTAAGCGCGCCAGGACCTAGGGGGCGGGGGCAGGATAACAAGCCGCGTCATCGCGGGGCTGTCGCAGCCGCCTGCAGCTGGCAAGGCGGCAGAGGGGGCCGCAGTGGACAAGGGCGGCAGTACGCGCGCCAGGACCTAGGGGCCGGGAGTCATATAACGGCTGAGGCTGGCGTGGCGGCATAGGGGGCGGCCGCAGCGGACAAGGACGGCCACAAGCGTGCCAGGACCTAAGGGGCTGGGGCGAAGGATTGCAGCGTGGTGTACCATACTGTAGTGCGCAGGTCCAGCGCAAATCAGAGCTTTGCCGAGGCTTCGGCTGTCGGCGACGCATGCAAATGTGGAGCGTTCATAGCACATTGGAGTGTGAGGCATAAGGGCTGCTGCGGCGTAGGAGTGGGTGTGGTTTAGGGAAGCGGCTGCCGCGCGGGTCGCGGGAACGGACAAGGGCCACGAGTGGAGGAGCTGGTGAGGCAAGTAGGCTCAACGTCTCGCCAGTGAGAATTTCGCGTCGTGACTGCAGGATTACGTTAGCCGGTCTGCTGGTAAGCTGGGTTCGTTTTTGTTTACGACCACGACGGGTGAGGGGTGTTCGCTGGGGCGTGGTTTGGCATGTACGGCAGGTGCTACGCCTTGCTGCTTGCGTCGGCTCAGCGCACCGTCTTGGGCAGCCATGCGCGCGCTTTATACACTTTGTCTGCTGGTTGCGGCGGCGGCGTGTACACGTGTGCAGGAGTATGGCATTCTTTTGCAGGCATCGTGCCTTGGGACTGGCTCCTAAGTCCTAATGTGCTTGCCGGCCTCGTCGCAGGAAGTACTGTATATATGCCGGTGTGTCCACGCCGCATGTGCATACCGTAGTAAGTTGCGGTGCAGGGCTGACGGCATAGCATGTGCGTGTGCATTTCGCCATTGTGGGTGCACTGCACGAATGTTTGAAGGTGGCATGCGCTGTCGGACTTGAGTACATGTAGGTCGGGCTGTTTGTACCAGCATGTGGAGGTGTTCGTTCGCCAGCTCCTGCAGCAGGACGAGCAGAGCTTGTTGGTATGCGACTGCACGTACGGTAGTGCCCATCCGTCCAGCAGTTGATGGCTCGCTAGTGCAAGAAGGCTGCAAGGCCGTTGTGTACTGAGCCTGCAATGCGCTGTGCTGTTTTGTTTTTTGTGTGCGATTACGCTTTTGGGCTTTACCTGTATCTGTATAAGTCTGTATAAGTTTGTAAGTTGCACACACGCCGCATGCCCTCGCTGTGGAACAGTGCGGTAGGACCAGTAGGGCCCCCACGAAGGCACATGCCGTAGTTGGCACGTTTCGGCACGCGCCGTCTCTGATCGACTGGTGGTGGACATTTGTGGGCCAGTCCTTGCATTGAGCGGTTGTGGGCCAGTCCTTGCATTGAGCGGTGTGGGCTCGGGCCAAGGCGGGCAATACCGGTAGCAACGAAAGGCGCTGCCCTTGGGCCGTGCACTACTTGCAGCCCGGGGCTCTTGCTGTACCGCGGGCTGGTGGTAACCCACGTGCAAGGCTCCTATCTTCCCCAGAGGCTATTCATCGGGATTTTTGATTCCGCCTCCG
>VFQN01004453.1_pt1 | contig 18459 bp, 5 predicted proteins | sample 3512371 | NCBI WGS metagenome assembly VFQN01 (sample SAMN10412370, study PRJNA504923) | tailings metagenome | isolation source: Replicate 2 from Balatoc abandoned mine | place: Philippines: Itogon, Benguet | collected 2017-08-28 | reverse complement strand
TTCTTCAGTGCAAGCATTCTTTAGATATTCCTTCGCTTTATGATATTTCATTTCCATCAAAAAAAAAATCTTTGAAAAGTAGCGTATATTTCAGAAAACATTGATGAACATTTTCGAATTTTCGAATTTTCGGACTTTCGGAGGACTTGGTTCTCGCTTGTTTTTGCAGATTTCTCGCGGTTAGAGCAGATAAAAACGTTTCGTTTCATTGAACGAATAGAGTTCCGCGGTGTGGATCTGTGCTTGCAGACTTAGCGGAGTATTTTCTCTGCATCTTAGACCAGTAGGATGCCGAAGGAAAAGCAGGATGCAGGAGTGAATGTCACGGAGATTTTGAATATTCAGATCTTACAGGATACGATCAAAAACCTCGAAGAATCCAAATTAAAACTACTCCTTACGATCAAAGAATTGAAAGAACAATTAGCGCAACAGAAGGAAGATCAAGCAGATATTTATTATTATTTAAATAAGAAATGTGATGAAAGTTTTGAAGTCATCGCATCATTAGAAGAACAATTATTAAATGAACAAAGTGATCGTGAAATCGCAGAAAGACAATATGAAACAAAGATAGATGAATTAAAAACAAATTATTTAAATATGGAAAGTAAATTAACTGCAAAGATTGGTGAGTTAGAGACAAAATTAGAGATGGTAAATAAGTATGGTGAGAGTAAGGATGAGATGGAACGAACATTACATGAGTTAATGAACAAACTAGAAGAAGAAAGACAACAGTTCCGAACGAATATTGAATCAATTGAGAATAAATACCTCTTAGAACGAGAGAAGTTGAGGAAGTCATATGAGATCAAGTATGAGAACATGAAGAAGGAATTAGAGGCATCGATCGATGGGAAGATATCTAAGAAGACACAGAGAACACAGATTATGAATGTTGTCATCCGTAAAGAGCTTGATACCCAGTCAAAACATGCAGATCGTCTATTAGAGATCAATGACGACATCGTCGAGAGAGACAAGCAGCTGAAGATAGACCTAGAGTTAGCCAGCTCACTGCAGCAGGAGCTCACGAGGAAACTACACGCCTATGAGAAGATCACGAAGAAGTTCAAAGATGATTACGATCAGATTAATGAGGAGATGAAACAACAACGTCAGCAATGTGATGAACAACTCAAACAAAAGGTAAGCACGAGATGACGTCATTCAAACCTCACTAAACGATTGACTTATCTGACGTCCTCTAACGATAGAACGAAGAGATTGAGAACCTTCAGAAGACAATCCAACAGCTTAGTCGACGTCAGGAGAAGCGAAATAAGAATATGGTAAGACAAACCTCCTTCTGACGTCATCACACTGACTGACTCATCTTACTTACCTTTAGGATGACATGTGGGATTTCCTCTCACACAACTACCAACACCTTATCAAATACTCGAAACTTTACTCAGACAAGTCCACGTCATCACTGCCAGCTCAAAAGGATCAGACACTGAACAAGTCAGCGAGTGTGACGTCACAGTACTCCAATAACCCCTTCTCTCCGCCTAAATCTATTGCTGTGAGTCACTCTAATGTCATCATTCTATTTATTATTCTGACATCATTCATGTAGAAACAACACGAAGAGATTTTAAAGGAATTGATTAAAAACCTTGCCATCAAATACCCCGACGAGTAAGCGACTGTCACGTCATCCCCTCCCTCTTTCATTCTAACTTCTATCATAATGACGTCATGGTTAGAGTGAAGCAATATTTGAATTTTGGTAAGCAGATCGCTGAACGCACTGCGAAGAGGAACAATAAATCCGGTATTCCCTCCTGGGACAACCAAGCACAGTCGTCACTGTCCTCGTATCACAGTCAATACGAAGACAACAACTATGACGACAGCAATGATGAAGGAGGCGGTGCAGTGAAGGTGAAACATCAAATGGTGCAGACAGAGGAATTACTCGCTCTCTTTCCCTCTGACTCAGTCTGGAACAACTCCTCCTCTGCACTCCCTCGCATCAATCAATCCGCGTACTCCCCTCGATCCACAAGAGGAGGTAGTGGAGAATCGATTCAGATTACGATGGTACACTCTCCTATTCCTCCTACCTACTACGGCGCCACGTCACCCACTGCTGGCGGTGCTCCGTCCGTCAGTAGTGCCACTATCAGCACTAGCAGAGGCAGTCGCAAGGGCGGGCAACTAGCAGGATCAGGTTCACATCCAAATACCGCAGAATCTAACAAACACTCCCAACCACAACAACCACCTCAACGCACCACGTATACCCGACCATTCAAATTCATTGACATCAATAAATGGGATTCGAGTCAGAGCATCTTCTCTCAAGACTCGTCAGTCTCAGTGCTCTCGAAACATCCAACAACGACGAAATACCAGCAACAATCAATGCTGACGAATGACTTGCAATCACTGGCGTCATCGATGAGTCTGTCGTATCAAGGGAGTAGTGTCGCTGGTGTGCATTCGCTGCCGACATACATCCTCGGCACCTCTCTCCAGCCGGGAGTAGGTGGAGGAGGAGGTGGTGGGAATAAAGGAGGGATTTACCCGCTGTCAGGGAGTTTGGACAGTATGAGTCAGGTCTATCCACACACTGTGACGGGAGGTCCAACGATGACGAAGGAGAAGAAATCTGCGCCATCCTCGAAGCATCGCTCGCTACGTCACCCCAATAATAACAACATACAGGGCGATGCTCTGACGACACAGTCGATGACGAGTGCTGATGGCAGAGGGTTGGGGTCTTTCTATGATGACGCAACCATCTCCCTGTTATCTCATACACCTGACTTTTCCGTCACTGCGAGAACGGTCAAACGATCGAACAACGAGGAAGATGATGTCAGTGCGATCCTTCAGGAAGATTACCAAGAAAATGATTACGATGACTCGATGGCATCGTCGAGCATGCCAACGCCACTGAAACCTGTGAACTATTACGAACTAACACAGCAGCAACGTCAGCCATCTCTGCAACAGATCGACTGCGAGTCACAGAGCGATGAGATCGTTGAGAGTGACCGAGAGCGAGAAGAGAGCGTGGTGCTTGATCTACCGTCAGTGCATGCAGTTGCCAATGACTCACACTCAGTAGACAGTGCGTCGATCGCGATGAGTCTCGCGAGCACCACCAACAACTCTAACCACGTCATACTTCCTCCCAATGCTAATAAGCGCTCCCTCCCTCCTAGTCCGATGATCAAAGCTAGCGTCAATGTCATTGGAGGGTCTTCCTCCTCTCTGCAGTCAGCTGGCAGCAGTCAGACCAAGGGCCAGCCTCAGTCAAACCTCGTCATCAATAGTCGCGTAAAGTACACCGTCGACCCACACTACCGCGGTAGTGCAGGAGGTACGAGGGGGAATAGTAGTGGCAATCTGTCAGTGAGTAATAATAGCAGTGTCGTCAGTCTGGGCATTACTCCGAACTCGAGTACTCCTATCGTCTCGCAGCTGCTAATGTCACCTCTAACGAGTCACTTGCCTCCTCCGAGCCATCCCTCTACTGCAGGAGATAACACAGTGAATACCACTGGACTGACCTTGCACTCAACGTCATCGACCTCATCGCATCTGAAAGATTCTGTCGACGCACTTGAGATGAGCATCGCAGGGAAGAAGTTCGTCTTAGCCTCTCAGAAGTAGATGTATAGAATGATGGTATGTAGTATGTTTTGGTGAATTGGTCGTAGGATCTCATTCATGTTCTTCTTCTTCTTCTTCTTCTTCTTCTTCTCTCTTTCTTTCTTATTTGCTTTTTTTGCTTTTCTTTTTGTTTTGTTTTGTTTTTTCATTGTGATTACTTTGCTTTTATTGTGTATTCTCTTCTTCTAAATGATAATCAATGTATTTGACGTCATCGTATGAAATGAATTCGTTTTATTTGTTAGTTGGAGGAGGTAGGTGTAGTGTGTATGATTAATCAATACTTTCAATTCTGTTTAATCTTCCTCAGACAAGCATAACGCCACGCCAGAGAGAATCCACTCATCTTCACTACTGCGATTATCAATCGGCATCTGAAGCTCCATCAAGAACTCTTCACGTGACGGAGTGAGGTAGACCGGCACTGACACTGCCTCTTCTGCTCTGTAAGAGTCTTGCGCGTCCTTCAGAGTGAAACCAATGCAAACGAAAGGAGTCGAGACCAACTCACTCTCCTCTGCCTTAGAAGCTCGTAAGATCGTGTCAAATCTCGCTCCTTGAAGCAGGAGATCCTTCAACACGCAGCGGAGAGGACACTTGTCCATCGAACGATAGCCTTTCTCCCAGGAGCAAACCATCTTCACTGTGTCAATAGCGGTGTTCAACTGGCGTGCGGATTGTTGTCGCAGGGCATTGATGAAGGTTCCAGGGTTGAAGAGGTCATTCAAGGATCTTTCAGCTGAAAGTAGGTTGGATGTTCCTCCTTTACTCAGATCATTCTTCCACTTTGCCAACGCCATGCGCTTTCTTACAATCTCTCTCAACCATCCTTGAGGCTTTTCAGGTCCACCGTCCCACTGCTTCTTCCACTCGCCTGGCACAGTGCTCGCTAGTAAGGCAGTGGCAGCTGCTTGAATCGCAGGAGTGAGTAAGCCGGAGCCAAAGATCACTTTCTTGAGAGCAGAAAGAGATTGATCGACGACACCACAGATCTCGCCGGCCAAGTCATACTCCATGAAGATGAAGTCTTCTACAGGATCATGCACCTTCTGCTTGCCAGTATTAGTGCTAGCCGATCCTGCACCACTGTTGTTAGCATGTGTGGATTCTCTTCCGACCTTTCTGCTGATGATTCCAGCGTTCGTGGAGATCATCTGCTGCCACAACTCGATGATAGGACCCAACTAAATCAAAAAATATTAGCTGATAGCAGAGGATAGGGTTCAAGTCGTCTTACCTGCGATCGCCATTTATCGCGGTCATATTTCGATGATTCATTGTCACTTGTTGCCAAAATACGCAACTGACGAATCAAAACAGCGGAGTTCGTGCGTTGAAGTGATTTCTCGATATTATCAGGGAGGTTGAAGATGAAAGGAGCATCAACATCCTCGAGCTATTCAAAAGTTTCTTATGTAAATTCTTCCATCTTTAATGTGAAGGATTTTCCTACCTGATTAATGATGCGGAAGAAGGCATCGTACTCTGGATTACTTGGCATGATAAGAGGAGTGCCTGGAAGAATCGTTTCTCCACCAGCATTGGCAGCAGCGAATTGATCAGAGAAAAATACTCTAAAAGAAGAAAAGATTGGTAAGCACTGAAGGATAATAAGACTGACAATCAACAAGCAACTCACCTTAAGTATGCTCGAAGCACTCTGATATCAAAGGCATTATCAATTCTTCCACCATAAATCGCATCTTCCATCAATCCGTGAATAATTTCCCAATCCAATCCTCCTTCTCCTCCGCCACTCTTCTTTCCTCCTGCTAATGCCTCTGTCACTGCCTCCATGACGAACGTTCCAGCTTTCAAATCACCATACGAGAACTCGTAAAACTTGGTCCAACCTTGAGGGATGTAAGTTCTGCGCTCTTGCATGATCGCGTGGAAGCAAGCAAGAAGGAATAACAAGCGGCAGCGCACGGGATTGTTGTTTTTAACACTAAATAAATCAGGATCCCATGATTCGAAGGTTCTCTGCAGATTCTTCTTGATACCAGGCGGGGATTCGAATGTCACTTTCAAAGAAGTTTGCAACAAGATAGAAGTAAACTGATGATGGGCCTCAGAAGTGAGGATTAATCGGAAGGTATCTTGTGGTTGCAATGCAGCTAATTCCTTCTCTAATTTCGGCAACCATGCAACAACCAAATGAAGGTTTTTTAAACACACCCACGTACCATTTTGAGCAGCGGTTCGCACAAGATTGATAGCAACGTCTTGTTGTCCTCCACCCATAGCTAATTCCTCATAGTTTCCGATTCCGATGGTCTTCGCCGCATACTCTTGAAGCTCTTTTGAAGGATCTGCGCCGGGCGAAGATATCAAGAGCAAAGGAATCTGGCAGTTCAACTCTTCGAAGAGAGAATGAAGCGAGATTGGAGGAGGAGAAATCGAATCAATGTGAAGAACATTCATACAAAACTGCAAAATGGCAGATTGTAATCGATCTGGACGGAAAGCTTGAATGAGAAGCACCTTCTGGAACGGTTTAATGTTTAATGAAGGGAAATTTCTTTCAGCCTCGGAGGATGGGTCAGCAAATCGGCTCCACTTTGCTTTATTCTTGAGATCTAAGCTTTGGGTCAGTTGAGGAAGTTGTTCAACTAACAAGCGGTAGGCATCTTTTCTCTCAGTTGGAGCCCAATCAGGATAATCAGCTGGAACTGCATCAGAGACGGATGCAACGACAGCTCCGGTGAACACGTCCCACTCCTTCTGATTAAAGTGGTCGGAATGCATGTATCTGACGAGGTGTAGAGCAAACATTGGACGATCAGCTTTAAATAAGGATCTTCCGACATAATACAACACTCTCTTTTCCATATCAGCTACCAGAGCTGACAATCTTTCCTCTGTAGTCCTTGCACTCGATTCAGCTGATAATGACTGCTTGAATAAAGACAAGAAAGATGAAAGAGAAAATTGGTACATATGACAAATATTCTGCAGATGTTTGACTAAGAAGAACAGCTTTGCACCAGCTTCGGCAAAAGGACGATATACTTCACGCTGTTGGTCTAATTTAACCGAAGCTTCAGCAGATTTTACTAAAGCTTCCTCAATTTCTGCAGACTTTTCTTTCGTTTTTGTCAATGACTCAATTAAAGCAGTATTCTCCAACAGATTTCCTTCTGCAGTAGCTAAAGCCTCCAATAACTCCTTCTCCAATTTCGCCAATTGAACTTTGAAATCTTCCTCTTTCTTTAACATTTCTCCTTTAGCTAATTCCAATTCTGGTTGCTCATGCTGGATAGCTAAGCCTAATAATTGCCCTTCCAAACCAGATTTTGTGACTGTAAAGTTCACTATATTGAGCAATGATGCAGCATCTGGAGGAATATCAGGAGATGGATTTCGAGTGACCAAGAACATGCGAAATCCTTCGTTGTAATCAATAGTTTTATCGCCGACAGTCACAACAAAGCGAGGACCTTGATGACAAAGATCTTTTCTAACCAATGGATAAAGCGCTGGTTCCAATCCATCTGCTTCTAAGATCAGTAATGTCTTTCCAAAACGCACACCAAGTTCAACTTGATTCATAAATCGTTGATCAAATTGGGTCAAAACCTCCAATGGTCGCTGTTTATCATTTGCGAGGATTGATTTTAACCAGCTCGTTGCGGCGGAGGCAGGATCAATAATGAATGGGACACGATCTGCAGCATGACAAATGACCAAACCGTTTTCTTGAGATAAATCATCTGAAGGCAAACCAATACTCTTCCATTGAAGTAACTCACTCTCCGTGCTCATCACACGTTTGAAGATAAAACCAGTGATATTCGCAATATCTTGCCACTTAGTAATCATGGTCGCACGAACATCTTCTGGAGTCTTCGCCAAATAAGTCGCAAACCCAGCGGCCAACAACATTTTCATAGGTAATTTCGATAAATCAGATCTCAACTGCCCAGCTTGAGCCTTCCAACGATGTTGCTCGCCAGATAATTGTCCAATTAACTTTTCCGCCTTATCAAGAGTGGTTCCAGCGATCTTTAAATTATTTTTCAATCTTTCTGCTTCTGCAGTTCGAGAGGCAAATTCCTTCTTCATTGCAGCAATACGATCATCAATCTCCTTCAACTCTTCCTCGCATCGCTTCAGACGTTTCTGTGATTGCTCTAGTTTCATGATTTCTTCTTCGAGCTCAGCTTGTAAAGGTTCAATTTTCTCGATAACAAGAGAATAACGGATATTCGCTTTAACCCAAGCCGCCATAGGAGCAGCTGCTGCAGAGACTCTTTGAATACTTGCATCATCAAAGGATTGAGGTTTCTTTTTCAATAATTTCGCAACATTCTTTCTTAATTCAGGACTGATGCGTTTCGCGTCGTAATTTAGAATGTCATCCTTCACACCACGATTACTCAAGAATTTCTTCATGGACGTCCAAGAAAGATCTTGCATACCTAATAACATTAACACTGCCGCAAGGACATCAGCAATAGCTTCGGGAGGAGCTGTGAGAGAACGAATTTCGTTAAGATGATCAGACTTAATTTGACCGACAGCCAATTTTGCCGCGTCTAAAACAGGCTGAATATCTGATAATTCATTCTCAATTTCTGCCTTTCTTGCTTGCGTCTTCTCCTCATTTTCAGCGACAACACGCTTCACTTCTCCGACTTCGTTTCTACGATCAGTTGAAGCAGAAATAGCTTTGCTGATCTCCTCCATCGCTCGATCAGCCGCTGCTTGAGCAATTTTCAAATCTTTCTCTTGTTGCACTGCATTCGTTCTTAAATCATGCACAACTTCGGCGGCAGAGTCAAGCTTAGATAAACCTGCTTCTAAGTGCCCCAACTCAACCAAAAGTTCTTTCTTTTTCATCATAAATAACGAATGCCACGTTTTGAGAAAGGTAATGTAATCCTTGGGAGTAGCAGCAAGTGATTGGCAGGAGTTATGAATGGACATCACCATTTCAATCAACTCTTCATTCACAACGACAGCTTGATTTTCTTCATCATCATCACCATCGTCATGCGTTGATCGCTTGCCCTCACCTCGTTTTCCTTCTCCTCCATGTTTCCCTTCCGATTTTCCCGATCTCTTTCCTTCTCCACCTTTAGATTCTTCTTTTTCTGCACCGCCGCCTTTGACTAGGATATCTCGAATTCCCTCCATTAAGAGTGGAATTTCTTTCAAAGATTGCGTACGCCATTCGCCAATCCACAAGACATTGCATTGAGCGTAGAGCGCAGGGTTTGACTCGCATCGATAGAGGAAAGAAGGATGGTTTGGATCCATACACAACACAATATGCAAGTGTTTGCGAATTCGATGAAGGAAAAATTCATATGGAGTTCGAGCATTTCCATCTTCCTCCATTGCTTTGCGAATACTTGCCATTAACGGCTCTAATTCTTCATGTGTGTATAAACCCGGAGCTTCGCCAGAGCTGATCAACGAATTTATTGTCTCTAATATGGATTCTTTAGTAATTTGGAAATCTTCAACAAATAAAACAACATTTTCTCCCTTAATACCGGCAATATCCAGAACGACTTTCACATCCGCGGCAAATTGCTTTGAACCATAATCACGGGTTACTGAAGGTGTGAAAAATTTATAACCCAACATGTAAGTGGCAATTGTAACAGCATTTCTTCGACCGACACCACTCTTTCCCACTAAAAGAAGATGGCCGGAATGGCTTGACAGGACTCGATCAACTCGAGCAACTTGTTCTAAAATTTCAGAGAACAATAACATATTCAAATCTCTCTCCTCACGCTCGTAATAGAGAATGCCCTGACTGACTAATTTCTTAAACTCCGCTTCAGTCATCTTATTCAAAGAGCCACCAACGCTATCTCCTGAATCACCTCCGCCTCCTTCGCTCTCTTTGCCCTCAGATTTCTTGGCGGCTCCAGAACCGCCTCCAGGACCACGAGCAAGTGATAAACTACTGAAGAAAATATCCGAAGCAGGTAAAGGATGACGGAACTGCGTGCGAAGAATACCCGATAGCTGTTGATCAAAACGATTAATGGCATCTCCTCCAACTAAACGATCACGGAAAATACGGCAAGATTCATGCGACAAAACGTCTAACAAGTTGTCAACATCTAAATTATATCGAATCAAATTTTTCACTAAAATCGTCACATCTCTTGGAGTGAACAAATAATGTCGACGATCATCAACAGTGAACTTTTCTCTCGTCTTTTGGTAAATTTCAACAATAGCAGAGGCTAATCGCTCACGATCCATGGTTTGCTGCCAGCGATTATCAAATAATTTGACTCCTTTCAAAATATTTGCAAGGAAAGTATCATAAACAGACACAAGTTCGCCTGTTTCAGGATAATCTAAGACCCCGACACGAACAACTGCTGTGAAGCGAGTAGAGAGAGGATGACGTCCAACAGTGGTAGCTGCATTAATACTTGCGACAATTTGAATTCTCTCTAAACGCAGAAATTCTAAATCCTCGTTATAAAAACCGCCAAAAGTAATAATTTGTTGGAGAAAGGCGATTAATTGACAGGTATCATACTGATCGGGGCGAGGAAGATTAATATCTTTCAAGTAGAGGACTAAGCGCTCACAATCACGTGGGCGATATACTCTTCCATCACTGGAGGAAAAGAGCGAGCAAGTTTGAGCGATTTTGCTAATCACATCATCGGACGAAGTTTGAGCATTGCAGTGTAAAGTGGCAATGCCAATATTCTTCTTGCGGCGAAAGGCATGATGAATCATCATACTCTTACCGCAACCTTCGGGACCGACAAGAATAAATGGTTCCATATGTACGATCCAACTTTCCATCATCGCTAAAGTTCTTTGCACCGTAATAGTTGGCACGACAGCGGTATATCCAATATCACGAATTGAAATCGCTTCCAAATCGGAGGCACGAGGAACGGTGAACGCTCGCAGAGAAGAACCGTCCGCAAAGCAGTCTAATGGGGCACCGAGATCAGGTGGACGTTCGGCCCCCCATTGAAATACCTCCTTGGCGAGGGAAATACGATTGGCGATCGACAAATTTCCACCAATACCACGAATTAAAGCGCAAAGAAATTCTTGCTTACTGGTCACGTCCCGCAACTGACTCAATCCATTCATGACAGTTCCAACTAAAGTAGTCTCGACAACAGATTCAAATCGTAAAACCATATCTAAAGTTTTGTAGAAAAATTCGTCAATCCAAGAAGAAAGTGCCATACGCTTCTCTTGTGGGAAAAAGGTGAGCCATCTTTGGATTAATCGTCCAACATCTAAATCTTCATCTGATAAGAAGATCATACCCATACGAGAAACAGTAGCAGGTGAAGCGAAACGTAAATCATGGGTTTCAAAGAGGAAATTCACATTCGGGCCGAAAGAAATGCGCTCACCATTTGGTAGAGTGAGAAGGTGATTATCATCGAGAACAGAGTTCAACGATTCAATCCACTCAGGATCTACGTCACCATCGCAAATGATCCAACAATGAACTTCTGGTGATTCTTTCACGACTTTTCTTGCCGCATCGGTTAAAACACCATCCGCCCACTCTCTAGTGTCAAGATCCATGTGGCCGAGAAGCCGCTCTCTGGGCATGGATTTAGGGTTCATGACATAAGTGACGACCGGTTCACCGCATTTAATCATAGCGGCTTTCAGGACTCTCCATAAAGTCGACTTTCCGCAACCGGAGGGTCCGACAATGACACATCCCATACGTTGATCGAGAGATTCCTTTAATTGGATCATCTTCTTAATTTGAGCAGCGTCCTCAACAAGGAAGAAAGGCTTCTCTTTCATCACATCTTTAATCGCTTGTTCTAACTCACCGCCAGCAATATCAGAACTTTTACTGCCAGGGAAGACATCGCCGATCAGCGCTAAGAACTTGCTTGTATCGGCGAAAGTGAGTTTCGATAAAGTGTTAACACGCACAGCCTTAATTAAAATCTCATACTCCACCTCAGCATCGACTTTCATTCCTTGCATCTTGTAGGATTGAATTAATCGACCACCTGAATTCAAGACTGCCTTCAAAGCACGCAAACCCCAATCATAGTGCTGCTGCGGGGACAATAACTGTCTGGAGAGCTTGAACAAGGAAACAATCTTCGAAGCGAGATCCTTGGACTGAGTGAATCCTTCAGTAACAAGACTGACCTCAGCGATGAGTTCGTTATCCGGCGCGCCCATTGCCACTGGACGGAACAAAGCCTTCAAGTTATCAGGTAAACGAGATCTACCACCGTAGCCTTTTCCAGCAGGATTCAGCGTAACGAAAATACCTGAATTAAAATTGACGTCAATCGAAGAACCCAAAAGTTGAATGGGCGAAGATCTTGTCTTAATTGCATCTTGAATAATTTGAATTTGCTGGGAAATTGCGGATAATTGATCCTCTTTAAGACGATTAAACTCGTCAAAACAACCCCAAGCTCCGCATTTGACGATTCCGATGAAAATTCGAATCATTGAAGTACTTTCAAGTGCTTCATCACAATTAAACACTAAAACTTGTCTGCCCAGACATGAAGCAAGAGCTTTGACGGACTCCGTTTTACCAGTACCAGCGGGTCCATAAGGGTTGCCTCCGAAACCCATTTTCATACCTTGGGTCAAAGTTAGATAACAACGATCTGTTAATGGCGTATGGACGAGCTTTGGAGCATTTCCTTGATACTCGTAGGTATATTCGAACTCTGCATCATGCATGCGCACCACAGCGAAATCCTTTTTCAGGTAATAGCGGAGTTGTTTCGACCATTGCCAATCTGTCAATTTCGTGGTTCCTTTACTGAGTAACTGATCAAGCACATCTAAATGATGCACGAGATCCATCACTAAAGATTTCATTTTCAATTGTAAAAGAGGCTCTGAAGAAAGATCATGCGAAGTGAACTCTCTCAGCTCATGAGTTAATTGCTGATGTAAAGCTTTGATGGCTTTTGGACCTTCTAAAATCGCATCTTCCGCCTGTTGAGTAAATTTAATTGCTTGGGAAAGGCATAAAATTTGAGAAGGAAATTTCCAGTCGAATTGCTTGGAATTTAAGCACTTTAACAATAAAGAAGCTAAAGTTGATCTCATTTCTTGTGCTAATTGCTCGAGCCAATCCTCCACCTTCTCTGAAACAGGCACCGGATGCTCTAAATCAACGATTTCATTCGCAGAAGAGATCATTGCAGTAATATGCTTGCAATCTTGATCAAATTTGACCTTATTAATACCCTGAAAGAGTTTTTTCAAATGCGATTGAATCACAGTAGGATTCTTCGCTTGTCCGAGGATTTCTAACAAGTCATCATCACCGATAAAGTAAAATCGTGGCATCGATGAGCGCTTTCTCTCAAGGAATTCAGTTAATGCTTTTTGACAACGTTCAAGTTGATCAAGCATATGGCGGCAGTTATCCGACAGTTTAGGGAAGATTTGCTCATCTGCCAGATAAAATAATTTCGGATCTTTAACAACTGTCATCATAATATCTTTAAAATTTTCATCAACTCTTCTAAAACGACTTTCCTCAGCAGGCAAGGCGCCACGCGCGAAAATGGGTTCTAAATAAACCCATTTTCTTTGAATTGAATTCAAAGTATGCAGAACATAGTCTAAAGTCGTCATCTTCGCCTCTAAGGCCAGGCCAACATCGGCAAAGGCTTTGAAAAAAGGACTTTCCTTCAATGAAGACAAAAGCGATTGCTTATCACCAATTTCTAAGAAGAGATCTTTCCATTCCTTAATCAATGGGATTGGACGACCACTTTCTTCAGGAGTAAGGAAAGTGAGCTCAGCAGATAACTCCCAAGCGCGCAACTCGTGCATTGCTTCACGAATCTGAACTTCGCCCAAAGCTCTTGCCTGCAAAGTCTTCACGAACGAAAGAGTGGCAGGCTCCATCAAAATGTCGAGACGGGAGAGGAAATGCTCAACTTTTAACTTCTCAACTCGTAATTCCTTCGATAATTGTAATTTTCCCTGAAGTAATTCAGTCCAATGATCTTCTTTAAAGGCATCACTCTTGCAATATTTCAATGAAGGAATCGATTTCTTCATTTTTTCAACCTTTGTCATAATATACTCCGCCACCGAGTCGTAGGAACCTTTGGTGAAGGTTGCTTTCAAAGCATCTGACCACTTGACAGCAAAGTCTTGAATGACGTACACATTCGAAAAGGAAATCCAGTCTTCATCAGAGATTGTTTTCTCTTCAGTTAAATAGTCTTTGAGTAAATCCCAACTCTTACTGGTCGCGGAAAGGTCTTGCTGTAAGGTCTCAAGAGAGTCGAATCTTGCTGCTTTCATATTGAAATTAACACGTGCTTCGATGTGTTTATTCGTTCTTTGCTCTAATTCAGCAAATTGTTTCTTCCAATCATCTAAAACATCAAAAATCTTTTGAATTTCACGACTTTCCCAAGACTTTGTATCAGTAGGTTTCAATTGCTTCCACTTCGAGAAGAATTTCTCAATCTCGACATTAATGGTAATCTCTTCTTCCTCTAAGAAAGATTTCAAAATCTCTTTCTGTGTTTCAATAATATCATTATGAGCTTCGAGAGCAATGTCAAAATCATCCCAGCGACCTCCTTCACCATCAAGGTTTGCCATCTTGGTAATAATCTCAGAGATGTCGATGGCAGTGCCAGGTGCGAACTGTAGCAATAATTTCTTCTTTTCTAAACAATTTCTTGAAACATTCATCAATTCATCTTTCTTAGTGTCATATTCCTTCCATTGTTTCTTTGCTTCAGAGATTTCTTCGACAGTGCGTGGTTTGGAGTTCAACTTCTCCTTCGCAGACTCTAAGAAGGTATCGACTTCCTTAAACTCTTCAATCAAAGAGCGTCTTAAATGAATTAACAGTAAATCATTCACACGTAAGAGCATATCATCTAAGAAAGACTTAAAAGGAACAAGAGAAATCGTAATATTATCAATTTTCTCTAAATCAGGTAATTTATCCATTTCTTTACGTTTTTGACGAAGCATTTTAAAATTCAATAAATAATCCTCGGATGTCTTCACACATTGTTCAATAAAAGGATCTAAATCAATCTGAGCAAGTAAAGTCCATTCTAAATATCTTCCAAGAAATTCTTGTAGTTTTTCTAATACTTTTTCAACTTTTTGATAAATTGCCACAATTCTTCCACTATTTCTTAATCCCATCTTACGGAAGATCGCACCATTCGCACCAGTAAAACCATCAAATTGATAAGGAATTTGAATAAATTTCTTTACTTCACGGAAGATTGATTGACGTAATTGTTCTAAAGGAGGTTTATAATCAAGAATTTTATTCGCAAAGACTAATTCAATCTTCATCTCTGCCATCTGATCAATCAAATTCTCTAATCCAATTTGATAAGAGATTTCAAGCGCTTTATAAATCTGATGATCCCAATGTAAAATCCAAAGTTTTGTATCTTTTTCAGAATATTTGGATTTAATGGAAAGCATTTTCTCTTTCATACCACGCCAACGTGATTTCCAAACTTCATTCTGACGGTGCAAGTCAATGTTCATCAAAGCAACAGTCTGACTGCACAACCATTCATGCGCCTTGCGCAAAGAGCGATTTTCAGAGGCTAATTTCTCCGCGGCATCTTGTAAAGTGCGAATAAAGCTTTCACATTCCGTGGGATTCGACCAATTCAACGCAGAGTCGTTCTTACTTCCTTTCTTTCCATTACCGCCATTTGAGGAAGAAGTCACAAGATTGGCGAAGGAAGACAATGAACCTAAAAGCAACTGTTCTTGCACATCAATGATTTGCTCAGAGATGGAATTATAAAAATTTGCTGTTTTCTTTAATAGAATTCCATAACGATAAAATCGTTCGGCATCGAGCGCACAATTACCAATTGTACCTCTACGATCTCTTCCACCGGAAGGAGGTGGTACATTATACCCTAATTCAATTAATTGACGATAATCACGAAGAAATTTCACTAAAGTTTCTGGGAAATTCACAACTAAGATACCATCCTTCCAATTTAATAAAGATCCTGAGAGGCGGAGACTTTCATCGTTATCTTCATACTTTTGAGTCATATCAGATAACCAAGTCTCAAATCGACTCTTTTCCTCACTTGCAATCTTCGCGAGGACTGAGTCACACAATGATTCGAATCGTTTGTATCCGTCTAAATCGTATAAAAACGCCTGAGATGAGGAAAGAATGTCAGAAACCATAGCTTTCAATTGTCTCAAGCGCACTAATCCGGTTACAAGAGGTGAAGTCAGCTTCCCTTGGTATGGAGAAAGAGCAGCAGTGATGTCAGCACCACCTCTGCCACCTCCGCGACCTCTTTTACTCTCCTCACGATCCTCATCACCAAGGTTTTGAGGCATATAATCCTCACGGTCGACCATATTCTCAATGGAATTAACACGTTCCTTTAATAACGTCAATAAAGTCTCTCGTTCGGTAATCATCTTACGAATACCATCACGTTTCATTAAATTCCGATATTTCTGAAACTCTTGTAATAATAAAGTCACATTATTCATATAACCACCAATAACACGTCGAAATTGACTAACAACAGCTGCTTGAATGGGTTCAAGTTGTTTTTCAAAATCACGAACAGCTTTCTCCCATGTAGGATTGGTGTAAGGGTTATAGAGTAATGGATGAATATCTTGGAAAGGTTCATAAATACGATCTAAACGATAAGAATTCTTTTCATTAGAATTCTTTAAAATCATTGTTAATTCATCGGATAATATAAACATTTCTAAGATTTTCTCTAATCGTCGGATAAATCCATGATTTAAGATATCCTCATAGATATCACCTTTCCAACGACGATGACCATCAAATAATTTTTTCAATTGATTGGATGATAATTCATACCAACGGGATAGAATTTCAATCGAGTATTGTATTAATTGACGGGTACTTGGTGTATTTTGTTTCCATAAATCATTCGCAGTCGCGCCACCTTGTGTGGTAATATGATCGGTTAATACCTTCTGAATAAAGACGAAAAAGGCCTTTGAAATTAAATCTAATAAATGTGTCATACGAATTTCAGGATAAACAATCCCGCTTGAATCTTGTAATGACCAAATTTCAATTAATGCAGTTTCTGTATCATCTAATAAACCTCGTAAGACATACATATCTAAACCAGCACCATTAGCTGCAAGGTAAGAAGATGATAATGGATCAAGATGATCACTTAATTTTTGTAAATCTTTTAATCCTTTATCAATAATTTTTTTCGCAAAGCTACCAGCTGAAGTACGTTGAGTACTGAGATTTGACCAAAAGTTAATCTCATCGAAGAGTGTTCGAATACCTGCAACATTGTCTAAAACAATCTCTTGATTATTACCACCGCCTCTTCGACGATCAGATTGAGTTGGTGCAGTGACCGAAACTGATGCACGTAGCGTGGTTTCGAGTTGTTTGAGGAGTTGCTTCACACGAGAAGAGACTGATTCAGAGTCTTCACTGCTTGTTTCCTCGGAGAGCAATGGACACCAGATTCCTTGTAAAGAGGAGAGTAAATTAGCAGTAGGGTTTCCTTTCAGGGTATGGATGTCAATATTCTCCTTCATGTTCTTTGGCGTGAGAACGGAGTTGTTTCGCTTGAGGAAGAGCAAGTCAACAGTTTCACCGTCTTCAGCATTATTTGAGGTTAGACCCTTTAGTTCACTGATATTGCAAGTAAAATTGGTCTTGCCATTGGGTTGAAAAGCCACAACCAAAGTGCTCACGCTGAAAAGAAGAAAGAGATAAGAGAAGAAGAAACAAAGATAAACAATCATTACCTTGCATTGTTTAAGAAAGTATCAACTGCATTATTTCGTTCTAATAATTGTTGTAATGATTTTGTATCTGAACTATTACCGAACAAAGCAATATTGTCCAATAAGAAGTTCAATCTCTCATCTTCCATCTTCTTTTCAAACTTGGAAGATCAGCTCCTTTCAAAAAGAAAAAATTCGAAAAATCTGTTGTGTTTTCTTCTTCTAAGACTTGAATCTACCTATGTAAACCCCCAATCAGTATCTGTTATCTTCAAATAATTCAAAAAGTTCTTGGATGATATTTTCCTTTGATTTATTCGAATTTTGAATGAAACGCAAACTATGAGGGGTGGGTAAAGGGCAAGAATGGGCATTGATCAGAGGTTGGATGGATTTTGCAAGATATTTGAAGCATTGCAAATTCATGTCTTTTCGCACGCTGAACGAGAGACGAATTAGGGCAAATATACAGACTGAGAATGCAAGGAAAATAGGGGTAAAAAGAGAAAAGAGAAAAGATATTCATCAAAGGCTCTTCTTACTTCTCAATCCTGATGACAATTACTCAGTGTGCCATACCTTTCTAACTTTTAAGATCTTTACATGGTACATCATTTAGCAATATTTGATTACAGCAGATACTGGCGATAAGGAAGTTTTAATTTGAATTAAACTCCTTTTGAATGTATAAATCGGAAAATAAATAAAGTCTCACTTTTAAATCATCTTGAAGTAAAGTATACTGTCTTGGAGTAAAAGGGAGGAGCGATATTAAGGATTACAAGGCGGAAATTGAAGATGGAGAAGAAGCGAAATAGAGAAAGATATAAGAGAGAATACTATGTTGTAATACAATATTCACTGAAATGGGGAAATCGGAAAAAACTAAGAAAAATGATGACAAACGAAGCTTATACGATGGTATTTGTAGAGGTTGGGGTTGCAGTCGGTGTTAGCGTAGGAGAAATGGTTGGGGTTGCAGTCGGTGTTAGCGTAGGAGAAATGGTTGGGGCTGCAGTCGGTGTTAGCGTAGGAGAAATGGTTGGGGTTGCAGTCGGTGTTAGCGTAGGAGAAATGGTTGGGGTTGCAGTCGGT
>VFQN01004452.1_pt1 | contig 18459 bp, 29 predicted proteins | sample 3512371 | NCBI WGS metagenome assembly VFQN01 (sample SAMN10412370, study PRJNA504923) | tailings metagenome | isolation source: Replicate 2 from Balatoc abandoned mine | place: Philippines: Itogon, Benguet | collected 2017-08-28 | reverse complement strand
CGGCGGTGGCGGTGGCGGGGGCGGAGGAGGGGGTGGGGGTGGTGGCGGAGGAGGGGGAGGAGGGGGGGGAGGGGGCGGGGGTGGCGGTGGGGGAGGAGGAGGGGGAGGAGGGGGCGGGGGAGGAGGAGGAGGCGGAGGAGGAGGAGGCGGGGGCGGCGGCGGGTGGGGAGGAGGAGGTGGGGGCGGCGGCGGTGGCGGCGGGGGTGGGGGCGGGGGAGGAGGGGGCGGGGGAGGAGGAGGAGGCGGCGGCGGCGGCGGTGGCGGTGGCGGGGGCGGAGGGGGAGGGGGTGGAGGCGGGTGCATGCCGAATTGGCAGATGGGGCAGTACTGTGTGTCGCTGAGGTCAGCGAACGAGTAGCGGCACGAAGCCTGCTGCCCTGTGAGGCTGTTAACACACAGGTCGGTGAAGTCCGTGCATGGGGACGCCGTGGTGAGGCAGATGGTGGTGCCCGGGAACGTGTTGGCGTTCATCTGCAGGTTGTAGATCTTGATCTCGTAGGTGGTGTCTGTGTGGGTTAGCAGAGACAGACAGGAATCAGCAACATGGAGTGCAGCGTGTGGGGTACCACCCCGTATGGGATATGAGGCTGGGCGGGGCTGTGCAAGTGCTTTCATAGTGCACAACCCTCTTGGTGGCCCGGGGCAGCAAGTTGCACGCACAGTGCGGGCGCGTGCCAAGCCCACCTCACAGTGAGGCACAACCGCAAAGCACTCATCCCTGACTCCTGAATCCTTGAATGGCTAGAAACCCCTTTCCATACCCGGCTTGCGCTCAACACAACCCCTTGCCCCCCGCGTCCCGCCTCACCCTTGTCGTGCTTATAGGTGTTCCACGAGGGCCACCACTTTCCGTTGACCGTGATGTTGCGAATGTTGTTCTTGCTGGCCGCGCACGCCGCCGTCGAGTCAAGGTTGACCTTGTCCACGTGCGCTAGCAGGCCGCGGCAGCACGCCAGGTTGCGGTCGCAGTCACGGAAGTTGACCTTGAAGCAGGTCTTTGTCAAGATGCCCTTGGTCTCGGAGGATGCCCACTCCAGGGTGTAAGGGGAGCACGCACAGCGATAGTCCTTGCATTGGCACCATGGAAAGGTGTTGGTGGGTGTGCCGAAGCCGGTAAAGCTGCTGTCCTCCAAGAGGTGCCGAGCCCGTTGCCCATGCGAGCCGTGTGCCGCTGCCGCCGCTGTGGGTGGGGTAAGGATGAGGCGGGGTTGGGGGGTTAAGGAATGAGTGTGGGTGGGTTGGGGCAGTGGGAGCTGGGGGCTGGGGGTTGGAGGCTGCAGGCTGAAAATGCGGACATGCAGGCGCGAACAAACCGACCGATAATCGTGTAAGGAGGCTGCGGGAGACGCTTACCCGTTGCCGCCAATGCCGCAAACAATAGTAGATATGTGCCGCCTCGTCCCATGGTTGCGATAGGTGCCTGCAGGGGGTGTTACACAGGGTTCACATGGTCAGCGGCCCGCCGCGACGAACTGTAGAAACAGGAAGGTATGCACAATGCAAATAAGTAGGTGATTATCACTCATCTCTTATACATGTTTGTGACTGGGTCATGCGATCGGCGTTTGGGAACAAGCGCTTGCAACGCGCAACCGCTTTCGGCGTCCCCATACGCAGTTACCCACCGTCTTTGCAAGCAAGGTGTAACGCCAGGTATCTAATCCAGCAGAGATGGATGACTGCTGGTTGCCTGCGTCCAGGCAGGAAAGGAAAGCTCAGCGGCTGGACATTTAGTGGGCCATCACCACCGGCAGGGATATTGTATTGCCTCCAGTCTATTACAACAACTGAAGATAAGGACTGGAAACGATCTATAGGAGTCGCACCTCGACTTGTGAGATAGAGCGTAACGTCTAGAGGCAATGCCGTGTGCTTTTCGGCCTAGGGTGTCTTCTAAATGACCCGCGACGACGGATGGTTTGACCGTCGCGCTGGTGTGATGCTTCAGACTGCGGCAAGCGTAGCATTATATTGCAAGGGCCGTTCCGCGAGGCGGTTACCGTGCTGCCGTACGGGCCCACCACCGTGAGCCGTTTGCCGCTAACGCGCTCGATCTCCTGCCCAATGTAACGCAAATCCGACATGAAGAGCCAAATTTAATCTTACAATCAATTCATTACTATTATGTATGTGGCAAGGCAAGATGGACTTCGGGACTGCCCTTCACTTTTACGGACATGCCGTTTGTCGCTAGCGGGAGGTATTGCATGCGACATCCGCCACCTCCACAATCTCAAAACCATGTGTAGATGAATCAATGGTAAGTACTGTAGCTGGCAAGGGTGCAAAGAGCATAGCACCAATGTCTGCCGCCGAGCAGGGAGGCTCCCCTGCGGCCGAGCGCGCAGGGGAGAGACCCCCTAGCTCCGCGTCCCCCTTGGAGTTGTTGCCGCAGCCATGCCGCCCCCTACCTCACAAACTGCAGCTGTTCTCAACTTAATCGTAATGGACCCTTGAGCGGGCACGTCTGCTTCGTGACCGTAAGGTATGGCGGTGTGGCGGTCAGGGCAGTCGTGTGCACCGGGAGGCACCACTCAGGGGGTGCTCTGGCAGCGTTGCAGGCGGCACTGTTGGGCAGCACGGCCGTTCAAACGTACAAGGTAACGTTGCCGCTCTAGCGCAATGCATGCATGTCTCGCTTCGGTTGGCACGTGGCAGGTACGCAGGTACGTGCGTAAGTCGTCCCCCCAGTACCGGTGTGTATCTAACGCAGGACCCCGAGCCCCAGCATGATGCCAAGCCGATAGCGCTGCATGCAAGATGCACCTGCATCAAACAATGGTCAGCAACCTGCCAGTGCTTTCACATGCACAGCCTGGCACAACCCTGCAGCCTGCACGAACGCCGCTAACCCAACGTGTAGCTCTCCTTACCTGTAAACCTTTCCACAGAAAAAAAAAAAAAAAAAAAAAAGCTCAGCGTGGCGGGGACAGGGGATGTCAAACGACGGCACGGTCAATGCATGGGGCGGTGAAAATGTGTGGCGGGCCAGATACAGGGGACTTGGCTGCCATGCTATTGTTGCAAGTTGAGTCTAGGCTGGTCTGGGCAACCGGAACACCTCTCCCAGGTGCCGTACGGCGGCTGCTTTTTCCCGCTGCCCCATGGCAGTGGCCATGGGGCAGGCAGCTCGCAGCCGCATCATCGTCCCGCAGCGCAATGGCCCAGCCCCGCATGTAGGTGGAGATTCACCAGGCTCCTCCTGGAAGTTCGTATGGCCTTTCAGTCCCGCCCCTAGCTCAGCCGTGCACCGCCACACCAATACACTGCGCGACCCCCTTCTAGTCCCAGGGTCGTTGCGTTGCCCCAACCCAAACCCCCGTCGCTGTGTCTCCTGCCCCTACGTACGCTTACTTTAAGCAGCTGTCACGACAGAAGTACTCCTAGCATGCTGTTGCCAGGCCGAAGCTGTCAGCCCCTTTTTTGGTGGCAGACGGTTCCGGCGCTGGCTGGGTCAGGCCACGGGTCAGCGGTTACCCCACCCTCATCACCGTACATAGCCCTTCGAGCCGTTTCCAGCGGAAGTGCGGAACATGGAAGGACTGCCATTCGCATTGAAATTTGCCGCAGTTATTAGAGACATTCATCCCACGCAGACGGGCACGCTTTGTTGCGGGCAAAGGCAACGAAATTGAAGATGACGCAACAACGAAAGCAAGCACCGTCTGCATTTGCAACAACAGTTTTAGCGATACCGATAGTTAATTTCGTAGGGCAGTTCTTCGTGTCTTCTCCTAGCTTCGAGCAAGTTGAACGAACGCTGTCCATGCTGGGCCTCGTGAGCGCCCTCGTACTAGCTGTGGCATACTCTCTTCCCGGCACGGTTAGCTATGACGAGCTCCGGGCCGCGGATCAGAGGTTTGGGTTCAGCATCGACGACGATCTGTCAGCCCCAAACTCAACGACAACATCACACATGGCGGCATGGTACCACGACAGCGCCTTCGGAGGCTCCAAACCGCCATCATTCAACTACGGCTATTTCCTGGCCATTGCATGCTACACGCTTACAGTGGTGAGTGCTCGGGGCGGTCACGATCCGGGTCTGGACCTGTGTTGGGGTCGGGACCTGTACTGGGGTTGCATGTGGAGGCAGCCACGTAACCAGCAGGCAGCTACGAAACCACCTTGGCACACCCATGCACACCATCTATGCACACCCCTGCGCACCGCTGATCAGACCTTATGGGCGGCCTCCACACTGCTGCCCTCCTCTTCTCCCACCCATGTTTGCAGGCGCTCCTTGCGGTTGTCGTGCAGTACATATTCCTTGTCATGGCACGTGGCATGGCAGAGAGTGAGTTCACCGGTACGGTCACCGGCAGGTCCGACACACTGACATGCTCTCGTCAGGGTAAGGGTGCTAGCAGGCTACAGGCTACAGGCTACAGGCTACAGGCTACAGGCTACATGCCCACACGTCGAAGGTCACGCACACGGCCCCCACACACATGCAGGGCAAACAGTTCACCTACAGTCCAAGCCCGTTGCCTTCTGGCTGCTCACATCAGTGACTGCGATCTGCCCGCTGCCCGTCCTCGTTCCCTAACCCAACTCGCGCCCCACCGCACCACGCCACCTTCCCGCAGCTTCCGGGAGGCACGACAACGAGGCCGAAGTCATGCGCATCTTCAACCGCGGCAACCGAATCGTGACGCTAGCGGTGGTTGCGTTCGTTGGCATGGGCTGTGGCACCTTCTACATGTCTCTCTTTTACCTGGTGGTCATCAAGTGGCCCGACTACCACGTGTCACAGGACGCGGCGGGCTTGCAGGCGTACGACCCCGTGGCACTGCTGGTCTGCATGCTGCCCGTGGCAGTGGGTGTGTGCGCGACGGTGGGCGGCATCGGCCAGGTAGGGTACAACGCGCCAGCAACGGTGGTCCCGCCAAAATGTGTGGTCCCACGTATCGCAACGCAACAGTGCGGGTGTTGACAGTGCTTCAGCAGTCGCAAGCTGCTGCTGTGCGGCGGGAGGGCTATGACCAGCAAGGGGCACCAACAGACCAGTGGGTGGGACCCAGTGGCTGGGGCCTTGACTGGGACCGGGCCAGTGATTGGCACGCGGACTGTTGCTTGGAGGGGCGTCAACGGAGAGCCAACGGCCAAGTGCTGCAGGCATGACTACAATACGTACCGCGTTTCTCGTGCGGACCATGGCGCACTCATGTAGCAACTCCCAATAGCGAAAGCCCAGCACGTGCCTCGCCGCTGCCTGTGTGCCCACGCCCGCAGGTGTTCATCTACCGGACCGTCAACGCGACAAACCGCACCAGCCCACAGCCTCACGCGCTCAAGGGCCAAGACATGGATGGGCAAGGGCTGGGACCTGGCGAGGGGGCGGCGGCGGCCGACCCAGGCAAGCCGGCTGCAGTGCGCTCGCCCAGTGCCCTGTGACCTGCTTGAAGCCATGGGCGCAACTGGCCAGGAATGCGGATTGGCGGCAGGGTCAGGGGGTTTCCTTTGGCAGGAGTGAGCGAGAGCTAGCATGCAGCGATGGGAGGCAGCAAAGGTACCAACTGGGTGCTTTGCAGCGACATCGGCTTTGAAATACAGTCAGGAAAGGCGTGATGACCTTGGGGGCAGGGGACAGGGCAGGACAGGACAGGGCTCACGACTTGGGGCTGCCAATACCCTGTCTTCGTAAGCTGGGGGACACGCATTGAAACCTGTGGGTATTGCGTCAAGCCGTAGAAGGCGGGTGCTGTGAACTGCTGAATCGTACGTGGTGACTCGAAGCGTGCTGGTCCCTGTAGTGGGCCATGGCCCCGCCCACTTCGTCGTGCACTTGCACACTGGACACTGCTGCCACCTGCTGCCACACCGTATTGTTCCTTTGTTACTGCTCGAAGGCCGCCGAAAGAAATTGAGACAGTCTAGAGATTAACCTCCCATCAGCAGTATGGATGGGGGTCGTCCATTCAGCTGAGCGAATACCGGTAGCCTCAGTTCCTGACATGCTGAGGCTTGTGCCGTTTGAGGGTGTTGTTGGGTGTTGCACTGCACCATGTGTAGCGATGCAGTTGCGCGGACAAGTTAGCATTTTAGCAAGCAAGTTTGAGTAACGGGCGAGGCAAGTGGCATGTCCGGCGATTAGAAGCGGACATCGAGGCGGCTCCGGCTGTGAGCTGTGGATGCGCTGAGAGGACTTTGAGGGTGTTGATGGGTGTTGCACTGCACCATGTGTGTTTTATTGGTGGGCCCCTTGTTCGTATCCGTAGCCCAGGGCCGGTAACGAAAGAGCGTAGCCACGGCAGTTACTCCCAACAAGCAAGTCGATACGGGGTGTTACACCTGTCACCTTGCTGCATGGTGTGCGTCCAAGGACCGCCTTTGCGCAAACCACCTGCATGCCAGGACACGGTAGGACCCCTGGTGGTGCAGGGCCACCCAGTTCAGCTCTCCAATACACTACCAGCTCCTCCTCTCCACACCGCTAAGAGCAGGGGACTGGCTAAGAGCCTGCACCCAGGATCCATCAACCGCCAACAAGCGGTGGCGTCGCTACCAACGGCCAGCAACTACGGCACTAAGGCCTTTCATGCGCCAGCCAACCCCAAGCGAGTGTTGCATACAATTGCATACCTGAGGCAAGTCAGAGCGGCCGCAACACCGGTAGCAAAACCCCAGCCCACGCACGAGGCTATGCGCCATTCAAGGTGCTCGGTACGTCCCCACGCCCAACCTCCGCCCGCAGCAACCACGCGAACCCACATCCCTATATACCCGGCCTCAAGCTAAGCCCCCTGCGCCTGTCATCCCCCGCCACCGGCTACCGCACGCCCAAACCACCCGTAGGCCACCCCCATCCCACAGCTCTCCGCCAACGCGCCAAGTATCCGCTGCCACATGCGACGTACCCCCAGACCCCCTCCCCCTGGCTCCGTTCCCCACGCATTCATAGCCCCGGTGGGAAACTCGTGCACCCCAACAGCTTCACCGCCAGGGCACCTACACGCCCCGGCTCTAACGTCGCGCTTGGCCCCCAAAACACCACAAACCCCTGCTGAAAGGGAGGAACCCTGCAACCACCGCCGGTCCTGTCGCAAAGGCTTCGCATCCTCGCAGCCCCGGTTGGTAAACCGCAGAGCAGCGTACTGACACCCGGGAAACAGTCCGCAGTCCCTGGGGGGTGGGGAAGGTCACCATCCGCCCGCTCTACTTCCAGTCCGCAGAGTCCGCAGAGCCCCGGCGCGTCGGCCTCACAGCCCCGGCGGGAAGTTGGTCACCTCCGCCTGCTCCACGTGCTGCTGTCCGCCCGCCGAGGTGAAGGCGATGCGCAGGCGCATGGCCAGCGGCTTGGCGCCGTGCTGCGTGTTGTTGACCAGGATGCGCTGCGTCACCACGCCGCCGCGGGCGGGCAGCGAGGAGCCGGAGGCGGGGTCCAGCTTCAGCTGCATGAACTTGGGCACGGCGGCCTGCAGTGGGGGGACGAGGGTGGGTCAAGACAGCTTTACAGTCTGTGATAGAAACTGAAATCGAGTCAAGAGGAGTGCGGCCTGGGGAGTGAGCGTGCGGGTGGGGTGGGGGCGGGGGAAGGAGCATTTCATCAAAGGGAGTGCATTGGATGATGGGCAGGGTGGCCAGGAGGGGGCGGGCCACGTCAGGGGCTGACATGCTGTAGGAACGGGTGGGTGCCGAGGCAAAGCACCAGGCTGTGGAGTGGCCATGACGTGAACAGTAACGCTAGCTGATGATTGGTGAGGTCACTGTCGCCCTTGTGCTTTTCCGGTTCTATTCCGCACGGTGCTTCTGGTTCCATTCCGCCCGTTCCATGCGGCGATGGCCTCGGTCCCTGCTGTTTGCCGCACCCCTGTGGCACTGTACCTGCAGCGAGAAGTCTGCGATGTCTGTGAGGTTGTTGTTTGTGGCGATTGCGGTGATCTCGGTGATGGCCGCGTTGGCTGGGTGCTTGACCAGCGCGAAGGTGACGGTGAGGCCGTGCTGCTGCCAGGCGGTGATGGTGGCGGCGCCGGCCGGGATGGCGGCGGCGGTGGCGGAGGAGGTGGAGGCGGCGGAGGAGCCGGAGGAGGACGGCGGCGCGAGGGTGGCGGCGGGCGCGGGGGCGGGGGCGGAGGGTGGCCCGCCGAGGATGGCGGCGAGGGGGTCCTGGGGAGATGGGGTGTGGGAGCAAGGGGGGTCAGGATTGGGAGGGGGGACGACGTGGTGGTGATGCGTCCTGCTGAATACCGGGATTCCTTAGCTAACTGAAAGGATATGTGTGCAGCTCGAGTAGGTACGAGATGGCCGTCACAGAAGCCGATGCAGGTACAGCAACTGGAACACACGTTGTACTCATGCCATACTGCGTTGCGAACGTTCTGGCAGTCCGTTGCCAGGTGCTGTAGCAGCCCGTTGGGCATGCACCGACAAACCCCATCCCTCTGCCCCACATGCCCATCCCAGGCACCCTTTCCTCTTTCCCAACTTCCCAAACTTTCTCACCACTGCTGCCGCGGCTGCTGCAGGCGCCGCCACGACAGGCGCCGCCGCCGCCGGCCCCACCCCCAGCAGGTTAAGGAGGTCGTCCGACACCGCTGGCGGCGCGGGGGCGGCGGCGGCGACGCCGGCAGCGGCGGGCGCTGGCGGCGCCGCCGGCACGCCCCCAAGCAGGGCGTCTAGGTCGTCCACCAGAGCCTTGGAGGCGGGGGCGGCGGCGGGGACGGACAGGCCGCCTGGGGAACGGAGAAACGGGGAAAGCGGAGGAAGAATTGAAGGAAGGGGATGATGCAAGGCCACGCGCGAGGGGTCTCATGCTGAAGCCCCGGACTCTTGCAAGCTTTGATGTGTCGTACCGAACCATAACCAGTTGCCCATCGCACACCCAGCTTAACCCCATCCCTTCACCGGGGCCTGAACGCCATCCCGGCCCCCGCACCCAGTCAGCACTGCCCTTGGGCAGCTATCAATTGTACCTGTTCTTCGCACATGCTTCATTACCCCAGCACGACACGCCAGTGGACACCTAACCCAGCACTTTCAGGCCCCCAAGGAGATCACCCGCAGGCCCTTGTTGCACCTGTTTGCACGTTCCTGCCTGGCATTTACCACACGGGCACGCTGCCCTGCCCTCTTCCAATGCCCTGAATCCTCCCCCACACCCACCCAGTACGTCCAGGCCTCCCAGGAGGTCGTCCGCGGCGCCGCCCGCGGGCTTGGCCGCCGCCGCCGCGCCGCCGCTGCTGGCGCCGTTGGCGGCGCGGCTTCCGCCGCCTGACGGCGCAACGGGCCCCGAGCCGACGCCCTCCAACCCGTTGGCTTTGAGGTACTCCTGGGGCAGGTATGGTTGGCAGCGGGGCAGGGACTTTGATGAGCAGTGTCGAGCGGAACGCGATGGGACAGGCACCCTCGCAATACCATCCATTCGCAGTAGCCCCAGGGGGGTAGGAGCACTCGTGGCGTGGCGTGGCGTCTGTTGCCGTTATGCAACCACGTCCCTGTCGGAAACTGCACTCCGTCGCGCACAGTCTCCCAAGCGTTCCCCCAGTCCTGCTGCCCGGGAAAAGCTGTGTTGAGACACCTGCACCCTGCAGCCTTCTCCACCATGTAACCCTCTTCCTATCCGTCCAGTCGAGCACAGGCGTGCGCTTCGGCCCAGACAGTACTGCCCTAACCCGCCTCCACCCAGCAGCCGAGTCCACGAATCCTGCCGCCCCCAGTCTCCCACCCGCTCACTGCGGAAGGGCGCTCCAGCACCCAACGCCAGCACACAACAGTTGCCCTCACACCCAGAACCCGCTCCCTGACCGTCGTCCTCGCACACACATGTGGCCCCATTGGTCCGGAGGCTCCGATGCCAGACCCTGTCCTCCCCCAAGTTGTACGCCAACACGGCACCACCACGCTAGCTCCCTTCACCGATCCACGCCCCCGCCCCCCGAAAAGGCACAATACGGTCCAAATGCCGAGCGCATGTTTGTTGGACTCGAAGACAATTCCAGTGTAAAACCTTGCTTAGTGCTGAAGTGGGTACCCATCTTGCTCGTCCAGGGCCGACATGCGCTCCAGCACCAACGCCAAACCTCTCATAACCCATTCACCCACCCCCTTCCCTACCTGCTCGTCCAATGCCGGCATGCGCTCAAGCAGCTGCGGCCGGATGCGTTCGTGGCCAAACACCTTGGAGTACTCGCAGGACCTGGCGGAGGTGGAGGAGAACGGGGAGAGGGAGGAATGAGAGGAAAGGGACGATGGCCGCATGGTTAGCGTGGGGTGCAGAAGCACATTGAAAGGGCGTGGCATGCAAGGTGACGATGAGCAGCCCCACAGCCCCATGCCCTCCACCCCATTTTCGCAATATCCCCACCCTGTGCCCCCACCTGGCCTGCACCTCCAGCTGTGTGCTGGTGTTGAAGCGCCCAATCAGCGCCTTGAGCCGCCCAACCTGTGGGGGCAAGGGACACGGTGCCACGTGTTGGTGTTGGGAGCGGAGAGGGATTTGGTGCCGCTCGAGTACTTGACCAGCAGCACCACTTCACATGCAGCAACGACACACCTCACTGCTGGTAACACCACCTCGTAAGCCGCGCTAATACACATGCAAACACCCCTCCCACGCGATTCCTGACGCCTCGCACGATTCCTCGCGTTTCACGCGTACCCCTCCCACCTGCGTCGGCAGCCGCGCCGTGAGCTTCATGGCGGCCGTCACCACGTACTCCACCGCCACAGGCTCAGAGCGGTGCTTGCGGAGGACCGTCTCCAGCAGAGACACGATCTGGGTGGGGGTTGGTCGAGGCAGCAGGAACAAGGAGAGGTTCGCGGGCAGCGGTGCAGGGTATCACAGTTGGAGCGACACGGATTGTGCTGAATGCATGCTTAAGTGGCTCTTGGTGCTTGCGTAGCACAGTCGCCAGCAGCAACACCATTTCAAGCAGAGAGGTAGGGGAGGGCGTGATGGAGAGGTGGTGGGAGAGGCATTCCACCGAGTACTGAGTATGGCGACAAGGCTGTGGCCTCTTGATGCCACGCCACCGCTCGAACCGCCACGGACAGGTTTTCCATGGCCGTCCCCTCCCTCCCAAATCTTCTATGCGATCCCGGCACTCAGTCGCCTGCCCTTCAATCCCTCAGCTTTTGAGCTAGCTGCAACACTCCATTCCGCACTCCTTACAACCGCACGATCGACGCAAAACCCCCATCCAGCCACTCACGTCCGAGTCGCTGACGGCCAGCGGCGCCTCCCCCTCCAGCAGCGGGCCCCCCATGGAGGGCAGCAGCATCTCGCCGTACTCGCCCACGCACCACACGCCCGTGCTCAGCAGCGACAGCGCCGCGCCCTCCACGTTGCCAACCAGGCAGCGGTACATGGAGCGCGTTGCGTAGGCGTGCAGGTCGGGCGTGTTGGTCAGCAGCACCAGCAGCGCGCGCACCACCTCCTCCTTCACGTAGGCGCCGGCCTATGTGGGTTAGGGCGTGGGTTAGGGCGTGTTGGTTGAGGTGTGGGTTAGGGCGTGTTGGTCAGCAGCACCAGCAGCGGGCAGACCACCTCCTCCTTCACGTAGGCACCGGCCTATGTGTGTAAGGGGACGTGTGGGTTAGGGTGTGGGTTAGAGTGTGGATTAGCGTGTGGCTTAGGGTGTGCTGGGCTGTAGCACCGGCAGCGCGCTGTTACGCGGCCAGCTGCGCAGCTCCACGTCGCTTGCTAGCCTGTTGCTGGTCAACCGGCACATGAGCGTGTGTAGCGTTGCCCGCCCTACGTACTGCTGCTGGTATCTGCTGCTGTTACTTCCCTGCCTGCTGCCATGGGCGCTCTATGATTGCCCCACCTGCTGCATGACCGCCAGCATCTGGTCCACGTGCCACCGCCGGTCGGGCGCGAACCTGGGGGCCGGGCGATTGTAACGAGAACGAGCTGAGCCTGCCTTGCAAGCAGATTTTAGCTTCGTTGCAAGTAGGCCTCGTGGGGTGGTGGGGTACAGTGCGGAAGGTACCAGGCGCGAGCTCGCAGGGCAGCAAAAGGCCAGCTTGCCCCCATCTTCATGCGCAACGCCCGTCTGCTCACGTTTGGACACACAGCGCACCGCGAACGCTGTGCTGTGGGCCTCACCCCACCCCACACCGCAGTACCCTTCTCTGCGTCTCCCCGCGCCCACCACTTCCACAGCCTCGCCTCCATCCCACATGATGAGGAACCTTCCCAACTTCCCCCTCATGTCTGCCCCTGTCACTGCCGCTCCCCGCTGTATGAGCATTCCCAGCGTCGAACACACCCACCCACACCACAAGCTTCCGCCCGCTTCCATCTTACTGGATCCCCCCAGCACCAACAGTCCCTGTTACTCACCGCTGTATGAGCATGCAGATCTTGGCCGTGAGGTCGGGCTTGAACTCGGCGTCGCTGACGGCCAGGTAGTCCAGCAGCTCGCGCGTCAGCGTGCGGATGTTGCCCTCGTTCACCAGGCTGCAGGGGGAGGGTTTTAACGATATCCCTGGTGTTAAAAACTAAAGAGCAAGGCAAGGGGCCATGAACTGCAACGCGTAAGCGTGCGGGTGTCGCCCTCGTTCACCAGGGTGGGGGAGAAAGGGGGTTTCAGTATCCTGAGTGAGATGGGAAGTTCCATTGCATACAGCATGCAGGTGTTGCACTCGTTCACCAGGCAGCAGGAGTATATGATCACCACAGGAACCTCAAGTTTGTGATGTGGATCAAGCGTTACGGCGAGGTCCAACGGAAAATCGTCGGAGGCCGCAGCGTCCCGCGCTGAGGACACAGTGTGATACTGCCGGCACCAACAAATTCGGGCGCACACACACCTGTAGACCAGCTCCAGCGCCCTCCTGCGGATTGACACGTCCGCGTCCTTGACGCACTCCACGATGGTGGTGCGGTGCCGCTGCACGGCCTGCGGGGCGGTTGAGTGGGTAGGAGGGGTCACAACTGGAGTGGGTGGGTCACCGCAGGGCGAGTGAGAGCGGGAGTGGGTGGGCGACAACACCTTGACGCAACCTGATGTGTGGCGCAGTTTCACTGCGTGGCGTGCAGGGTGGTTTGAAGGCACAGGAAGTTTTAGTGGGGCTGGTGGGTGACACACGTGCCTTGGCGCACTCCACGATGAAAATCCTCCTTCCGCTCCCTCTGCCCCATAACTCCCTTTGCATCGCCGGTCCACTGATGCCCATGCGCGCCCGTTCGCGACCCACTGTGTGTCCACCAACACCACCTTTGCCAGCATGCCGTTCCACTCCGTGTCAGCCGCAGCTGCCTGTCCCTGGGTACGCCCCCCTTCCCTCCAAGCCTGCTATCAATCCTTTCCTCAGCAACACCAGCCAACCACCGAACTAGCATCCCCGACAGGTGCCCCAAGCCCCCGCTCCTTAAAACACAGCCCCTAACCCACCTGGGTGTCCACCGACACCACCTTGGCCAGCGTGCCGTTCCACCCCGTGTACCAGCCTCAGCTGCCTGTCCCTGGGTACGCCCACCTTCCTCGCTCCTTAACCCACGGCCCCCAACCCACCTGCGTGTCCACGGACACCACCTTGGCCAGCGTGTTTAGCGCCACGTAGCGGATGTTGTTGTCCTTGTTGGCCAAGAAGCGGCCCAGGATGTTGATGGCCAGCACGCGCAGCCCGCCGATGGCCTCGATGCCCATGATGGTCTGCACGCACTCGTACAGGATGGCGTTGCCGGCGTTGCGGTTGCCCTCGATGCTGGACGCAACCTGCGGGACGGAACATGGGAGTACAGGGTTCAGCGATCAGGCGCAACGGTCTACGCGCAGTCGTTCAGACTGGCGTTGCGGTTGGCCTCGATGCTGGACGCAACCTGCGGAAAAAGTGTCACAGCAGTTGGTTGTGTAGAGCGGGAATGGACCTAACGAGCCGTTGCGGTTGCCCTCGATGCTGGACGCAACCTGCAAGGTTGGGAATTGGAGCATGGGAGGTAGTTAAGGACGGGGTTCGCCGGCAGGACCAGCGTAGGCCCGCGCCCCATGCCTGCCGCACGGCATGCACCTGCGCTGACGTCTCGCCCCTTCACTCCACTGCCCGCCTGTCCTCCACCTCTGCCCCGGTCGCCGCCCCTCACCCTGCCCGCCCGTCCCTGCTGTACGCCTACAGTCCACGCGCCACACGATTGTGCCCAGGTTATGACTTCACCGACCCCAACCCCAGGACTCACGCACGCCTTCCAGACGCCTTCCGTACATTTGCCGTACGCGCGGCCGTACAACGCACCTGTGCCAGGATGTCGCTCATAATGTCGGACGACTCGGCGTGGCCGCGGCCCAGCATGCGCAGTAGCCGCAGCAGCTTCACCTGCGGGCGCGATCGACAAGCAACAAGGGCGGCGATGGCGGCATGTCATCGCAACACGCTACTGTGCACACGATGTCCCCTGGCCCCTGCAACACATGACAGCTTCACCGCACGACGCATGACGCACAATGCATGACCCCCGGCAACACCTTCTACTACCTGTAAACCCTGACCCCGCACCAGCACTGCCCGCAAGCAGTTAACCAACGCTCCTTTACCCGTTGATGTCCGGCGGGTATCAGGCTTGCCTATAGTTCCTTTGCACGTTGTAACTTCGTGCATTCCACACGGACCCCAACTCATTTGCCCACCCGTACACGCTGACCCATAGGATTGGGCACCTGTAGGGTGAGTGAGTGTAGCCCCCACGGGAATGACACGGAAAAAGACGCACATCCCCACTGCCGCCCCGCACACGCCCACCTGCAGGAAAGGGTTGGTGATGCCCCCCACGTCGTGCTCAGGGGACAGCCCCGGCTGCAGCAGCGCGCGCAGGATGCGGCACAGCAGCGGCACGTAGGGGCGGTACTTGTCCACCAGGGAGGCGTCCAGCTCCGTGATCTGTCACCAACACGTACGGCAGCAGTACGACAGCGGTACGACGTCACCAGTTGTACAGAGGAGGCGTGCCAAGAAGCATTGGATGCAGGGTTCAGGCTAGGTTGGAAACTCAACCACCCGCGGCTGGAGTGAGACACGCAAGGTGCCAATTTTCCGCATGCGGAGTCACCCCCTCCCCTCCCCTTCCCTCGTGGTATCGGTGTACTCCAGTCGCAGTTAGCCCTGCCGAGTGCCGCTGAAGCACGTTTGCGCACGTGCATGCACGTACGCACCGCAGTCCCCCGGCATGCTCCACGTCCCACGTGCCGCTGCTGCACGTGCGACACGCACGCCGTCCGACCCCTGCCCCAGCCCCGGCCCTTCTCCCCGGCCCCCAGCACGTGCCCCGTGCCCCGTGCGGCGGCAGCACGAGACACATGCACGCACGCCGTCCGACCCCCATGCCTCCGGTGCGTGACACGTGTGCCCCGCCCGGCCCCCTCCACCACGTGCCACTTGCCTGCAGCATGAGTGACACGCCGCACAGCAGCACCGCCTGGTTGCGGTCGTTGAGCAGCTCCGCCGCCTTGTCCACAAACTGCTCCTGCAGCTCGGGGACCTTCTTCACCACCCTGCACGGCGGTGGGTCAGGCCGGCACCGGGACACGTGTCGGGCACCGACGCGTCGTGGGTACACTGTTTGGGTAGCTGCACCCGATAACGGTGTTGCAACCAAGCGAGTCTTCTGACTGCATAATCGCCGCGATGCATGCTTGGGTTGGACGTCACAGGCCTGTCCATGGTAGGGTGCCGTTGGCAGCGGCTTCACAAGCCTCATCGCGGCGCTGACAGTGAGCCGGTAGCACAAGTAGCAGCATGCCCCACTGGAACTCCCACCAATCCGGACCCCTGACCCCGCCTCGCAGGTTGCGTGCAATGGGCTTTATGCCAGCCCCCAGTACGGCTTCCACAGCTTCTGCTTCTGCTTCTGCTGTTGCTGCTCGTGCTCCTGCTCTCGCGCGGGCAGTCCCCGAGCCGTCAGCACGGCTCCGATGCATATCCGCCTCGGAGGTTAGCCGAAAGTGGGGGTGTTGAGTGCAGTACCCGCATCTACGGCTCCCCCAGTCCCCGCCGACGACAGGCAAAACCCCCTGCACGCACCAAGCGCCTCCTACGTGTGCGTGCCCCACGCGGCTGGCAGCTCACGCACCTGATGGCACACAGCGCAGCCTTTTTCCGGACGTACGGGTTTGCCGAGTCCATAAGCTTCTCCACGTCAGGGGCCAGATCGCGGGCCATCTCTGGGAGGTGTGAAAGTAACCCGGGTGCGTTTGTGTGTGAAAGGTGCTGGGAACGCATTGTGGTGGGGAGCAGGTTCAGTCATCCGGTCCAGGTTGGGTGTTGCTTCCTGTGCTGTGTCTGGCCTGGACGGGTAAGGCCCGGCCGCGCTGCTGGTGTTGCTGCTGTGCTGTGCGTGATGCGGCATGCAGGTCATGGTGCTACTGCTGCTTGGGTGGCGAATTCGCCAAACCAGGTGGCTCAGCCACCCACCGGCGGAGCAGATGTTCCCCAGGGCCACCAGCGCCAGGCCCACGATGAAGGCGTTTTTGGTGTTGTTCAGGTCCATCTTCAGCGAGTTGGTGACAAGCATGAGCACCTCCTGGCGCTCATCAAGCAGGATCATCAAGCCCAGGTAACCCATCCTCTGCGGTCATTTGTTGGGGTACGGTGCACGTTGGGAAAGGTTGGTGGAGGGTGGAGGAACAGGGCGGGGAGCAGGGGTGGGTTAGGGAAAGGGGGACAAGCACGTCATGGTTGCAGCTGTGCTACCCGACAGCTGCCCGGGTGCGAGGGGGCCACGCTTCGATTGTTTCTGACCTTCTCTGGGAAGCCTGAGCCCGCGATGAGCTTGAGTGTCTCCATTTGCCCGAAGTGCGTGGGGTAACCCAGCATGTGGATGTACATGAGCTTGGCAACATTCCTGTGCCTAAAGCTTTGATCCTGCTCCCGGAACGCCTCTCGCAGGGCTGCACTCTCCTTAGCGATGACCTTTGCAAAAGGAAGGGAGACAGCAAAGCAGTCCGTGCTTGATCAGTATCTGAGAGTTATATGATACCAACAGAGTAACTAGCTGTGCTATCTTGCACTGTGTCTCTACAAGCTTAGCAGCTCTGACCTCGCGCTCCTCCGCTGCAGTCTTGCAGGCGCGCACAGCCTTAATCAAATCTCTAAGGCGAATGCTCATTTTGATTGTCCTGGAGTATCTGATCAGCAAGGAGCTTGTTCAGGTCTACGCCATCCTCCTTGGCAACAGGCTCCTGCTACCGCCCTAAGCAAATCACTCCTTCATAAGCAACAATATGAATAATACGTCGCAGTGCTTGGATAGACGCATTGCACTGCCTTTGCTTCGTTGGTTGGTCGTTGGCAGGAAACAGACCTGGGTGAAGCCGCACGCAGGCCCTCGGGGACTACAACTGCGCCAACGTGAGTAAACTCACCTGCACCGGAAGCGATTCTGCAATCGCACAACCTGTGAAGCACGCAAAAACACGCCTTCGTCTTGGCACACCAACACTAACACGCTTCCGCATTCTTCACAGAGGGCACAGCGCGATGTTGCCCAGCGTCACACTCATCTTACGCTAGCGCCATGGCAATATCCTCGATACGGGGTCACGGCCTTGTTTCCAAGAGCCCGGCCTGCCACGTTTCATCGAGGCCAGCCATGCGGCCGCATGCCCTCTTTCGCCATTCGTCAGCAGCTGCACTGACGCGACCACTAAGCTGCTCGGAGTCAGGACCAGTAACAGCGGCAGGGACAGGCACTGCAGCATCTGCGGCATCTGCGGGCAGCTGGTTTCTCAGCCTTGAGCGGGGGGTGGGGAAGGCGTACGGAGCAGAGGCGGAGCTTCAAGCCACTGGAGCGTTCGGGGCCGAGGTGTTTCCGGACCTCCCCATTGCAACCACGTGGCAAAACTTCTTCAAAGCCCTAAGCGGGTAAGCTCCCTGCACTCAAGGGCCGTTGATTACCAGGCACAGCGGGTGACCAACCACCTGCCACTTGGGCCTGCTTGACAAACCTTGTGGCCAGGCCATATCTGTCTTTGCTCATCCTGGAGGTGCGCGTGTGCACCTGAATGTACCGCATAGCAGGAGCTGTTTAAGAGGGCGGCTTCTGATGGTACACATGCTGCCGTGCACGTGATACCTACCCCGCAGAGGTCTCGGCGGGGACACCGGTCCGGTGCCTCACTTCACTGAGTATGCAACGAGGCCCGGGGCACTCAAGGTGCGTGTTCGGAGCTCAGGGCTTGTTTCCAAGTGCAGACGGCTTGACCTACTGCAAGGTGCAGAGTACTGCAAGCGAATGCACAATGCAGCGGGGTACATGACGCCGGGGAGCCTTTTAGGCCAGGCTGTCATGTCCCGCCGAACCCCTAACTGTCTCCTTTTGCCGTACAGGGCTTCCGGTTCGGGTTGCACGCTGCTTTGTTGTCGCACCTTCTTTCTGCCTTGCCTTCACCATAGCCATCAGCTTCAGCCTCACTTCAGCCACAGCCCATAGGCACTTCGCATCTTGCTTGCTCTGTTGCCGATACTTCCTTTCCGCCCCGTTCTCACTGTGCCCCTCCCTCTTCCTTCCCTTCCCATGCTTCT
>VFQN01004451.1_pt1 | contig 18461 bp, 27 predicted proteins | sample 3512371 | NCBI WGS metagenome assembly VFQN01 (sample SAMN10412370, study PRJNA504923) | tailings metagenome | isolation source: Replicate 2 from Balatoc abandoned mine | place: Philippines: Itogon, Benguet | collected 2017-08-28 | reverse complement strand
TGCGGACTGTATCCTCGAGGGAGACTCCCTTGGTACCCCTAGTAACCCCACCTGCGCGAAGGAAGTACCCACCCCCCGGGGACTGCGCGAAAAAGTAAAATAATTTTCAGAACCCGTGCGCGAAGCCCAAAAATAATTGCTTCGACCCCCTCTGCGCGATGATCAGGCATAGGTACGGTAAGCTGCATTTTGATATGCCCGTATGCCGTATCTGGCCAAGGTAACAATGATTCCCCGGCACGGCTTGGGTGCTGGCCCTGCCCATGATGTGGATGGCGGGGTAGTTGTGCTCCAGCAGCTCGTCGCCCTGGTGGGGCCAAAAAAGCGGACAAATCAAGTCGTGCATCGACAATAAAAGCCAGCTGATATCGCCGCGCCTTTACTGCCGTGGCGTCCGTCTACCGCCGGGAACAGGGCGCCCGCTCATCACCACACCTGGACCACCGTGAATGCCGCCCCGTGCGCCTCTGCCAGCGCCTGCACCTCCGCCGCCAAGTGCTACAGGCCCTGACCCCACCCCCCCCGCCCCCCCGCGACTGACTGCTTCGTCGTCATACCGCCAACCCTGCGCCCTCCCCTCCCCCCCCCCCCTGCGCCCCCGTCACTAGTACTTTATTTTCCCCTTCACCTCCCCCACCCCCCGCCCCCCCCCTCCACACACACCCCTTCACGTTACTAGTACTTTGTCCCCCACACCCACACCCACACCCATGCTGTTGCGAGGCGGATGTTACAAATGGTGGCACCTGAAGACAGCTACTTCCGACAGCTTGCACAGCTTGGGACTGACATAGGCTCGCGTGGAACGACATTCTTTCCACTCAACGTGAGGATGCAGGGCCTCGTGCTCCAGGGGGAAGCTGGGACTCGGGACTTCCCTCCCGGAAGCATGAGTCCCGCTTCCCCCTGGAGCACGAGGCCCTGCATCCTCACAATGAGCGGAAAGAATGCCATCCACGCGCGCCTGTGTCAGTCTCAAGCTGTGCAAGCTCTCGGAAGTAGCTGCCTTCAGGTGCCACATATTCCGCCTCGCAACAGGTCCTCCCTGCCCGCCTCCCCGCCCCCCGAACACACATAACCCACTGAGCCTGACCCTACCCCACATGGACCAGCGTGAACGCCGCCCCGTGTGCCTCCGCCGCCAGGTGGCTGCGGCCGCGGCGGTCCCAATTGAACTGGATGGAGTCCTACCCAGCCGTTACAGTGTATCTGTTCCCACCCCAGCGTGCAATATGCGTGCCCCACTCTTTTCCTCCAACACACAACCCCCTCATGGGCGCATTCCTACCCCACCTGGATTAGCGTAAAGGCTGCCCCGTGCGCCTCCGCCAGGGCCTGTGCCTCCGCCGCCAGGTGCTGCGGCCCCAGGTCCTCGGCAGGTGTGGTGATGAGGTCGCGGCACCACGTGTAGGAGGCAGCCAGAGCCAGCACGGAGGACCTGGGGGCACGTGGAAAGAATGTTGAATGCATGTCAGATATATATTCAGCGTGGGGTGGCATAACGTGTAGGGGCCGGCACAGAGGGCCTGGGACAGGGAGAGGGGGGGCGGTGCGTGAACATGAGATGCGGATGACGGTCAATTAAGTGTGGGCCCACGTGTGTCTGGGCCCGGCTAGCGTTAGGACAGTGGACGTGGGGCAGGGGGGGTGCGTCAAGCGCGAGGAAATACTGATTTCCAGATTCCACATGTTAGCGTGGGCGTGTGGTAATGAGGCGGCCACAGCGAGCACGGAGGGCTTGGGGGAGAGGGCAGCATGCCAGGGGCGTACGCGTGCGGTACACCAACCACCTGAAATGAGTGTGGGGCTGTAGGTCCAGGGCAAGTCGTGAGCAGGTATATGATGCTTAGGTGGCGCAGCGCCACGCGCCCGCATTGTATGTGGTCCCTGGGCCCTTGTTCATACGTACACCGCCAACCAAACCACCTTCACACCTGTTGGCCCCCTCAGGCCACACCAGGCGCGCCTTGCCCGCCTCGCCGCCACCTCCACCAGCCCCCTGCTGCCCCTCCTTGCTCTCCCTCTTGCTCTTGTAGCGCTCGAAGCTGTAGTGCCCCAGCGCAAAGCCCAGGGCCGCCCGGTCGGCGGCGTCGGCGGCCTGCAGTGTACGGCAGTGTACGGCACGGCGGCATGGGACGCGTCACCGTACTGCCACACCGTACGCTTGCGCAACGCATCCCGTACTTTTGAGGGCCGCCCGGTCAGCGGGGCCGGCAGCCTGCAGTGTACGCCGGGATACGACGCTTGCACGCAAAACAATGTACTGCACCGTACAGCTTGCTTAGCCGACTGGACTTGATGGCCGCACGGATTGTCCGCGTCGAGGCCTTGCATTAACAACTGGAAGCGCAGCCTTACCTATTCACCCACCACTCCGGCTGCCAGGCGGTAGGTGACCGTACGACCGCCCATAGCACACGCTCGCGCATGCTCCCGGTAGCGGCTGCGGACAAGCTGCCCGAAGCCACCACTCCTGTTAACCCACCACTCCGGCTGCCAGGCGGTAGGTGCCCGGCGGCAGCTTGGCAAGCGCAGAGAAGGCCCACGGCTCGGCGGAGGGAGCCCCCAGGCCCAGCAGCACACGAGACAGACCGCCCTGGGGGTGGGAGGCGGGGAGGGGGGGGGTGGGTAACGGCCGTGGAAAAGTTTGTTGCAGCGGCACGCACACCCGGCGCTGGGTGTGATACCGGTGTGAGGCACGGTGTAAGGGTTAGTGGCCATCGGGTTAGTGGTGGTTGGTGTGGTTGGTGTACGGGGCTGCACGGAAAAGGGGGCGAACACGTGTCCTTCTAAACGGAATAGAATGCGACGAGGTGCGAGCAAGGATGCGTGGCTTGGAGGCCGGGGGAATTCCTTGCACATGCAAATGCGGAAGGGCACCTCTGTCCCCGGAAGGAGGGAGCATGAGGGACATGCGTCCAAATGCCCAAGCTTGCCCGTGCCATTGCGAACCCCGGGCCCAGGCATAAGGGCGGATGCGTCCATGCATGGTGTGGGTACACAGGGTGGGTACACGGGTACACCGGTATAGGGGGCGTGGATGCTGGACGCGTTCACGCATTCCTGCGTCTGTGCATACAAGCGGGGTCGCGCACCTTAGGCCCCGCCAAGAGGGCGGATGCTTACATGCATCCTACCTGTAGGTCCCCGGCAACGGCGGATTCCTCTATGCGTGCTGTGGGCGTGTGGGTATACGCACCTCGGGCCCCGGCAGTAGGCACAGCTCGCCGCTCTTGGCTCCAAAGCGGCCGCTGCCGGCCCAGGCGCGATGGGGGGCCTCCAGAGACTCCAGGGAGGCGTTCAGGTCAGCCTGGAGGAGGTGGGGGGCAGGTGTGACGTATGAGAAAAGCAGCAAGCCAGGGTAACAGGTAGGGCAGCCGGCCATAGAGAGTGAATTACAGAGTAGCAAGTATGAGAACCGGAAACCAAGGGGAAAGGAAGGGCCGGGGATAGGACGCAGCGGGTGGCAGGCGGCCGAGTGGGGATGGGAAGGAAGCACAGAGGGGCATGAGGGCGAGGTGTGACGAGAGGTGGGGTAGATACGGTATGGGGTTGTTACCGCGGAAGATGCCGATGGGTTAGTAAATACTGGTGAACAACGGGCCAGCTCCCGGTGTTGGTGTGGTGGCCGCAGGCATGGCGGGTGGGTGCAAATGTGGGCGTGCTGTAGGCAAGGGCAAAGGGCCTGTACCACCACTGCCAGTACCACCATAGCGGGTGGATGCGGCTGTGGGCTGTTGGCAAGGGCAAGGGCCAGTACCACCACTGCCAGGAACACCACTGCCACTACCACTGCCACTACCACCACTGCCAGGAAGTACCTGCTTTTGCTCATTTTGTTGCTCATTGTCTCAAACAGTACCAGTACCATGATATGGTCATTGTCCTGCTAATGGTACCCTAGCAGAAACCCCTGCCCTTGCCCCTGCCCTGGACCAGAGGCCCTCACCGACCCCTGGGCCGTCGCCCATGAGCATTGGTGCACATTCCTAGAAGCAACGAAACCATAGAGCAGCGGCAAAATTATCTTACCTGCGAGACTGCGGTTACGGGGATGGCGCTGGCCGCTTCAGGAGCGCTGCAGTCGACGAGGACATCGGAGTAGCGGTTCGCGCGGGGAAAGTTGTACGCCAGCCCAGAGATGTCAGTAGATCCATTTGAAGCTGCCATTGTTGCCCTTGTTCGCTTTGCGGGCGCGGCCCGAAAGGCTGAGCGTAGTCGAGGCTGGGATGCCGAAACGATGGAACGCTGCCTGTGCAGCAAGGAGCTGCAGGAGTGTCGGATCACTTGCATGTATAACCTTATGTAGGAGGATGACACCGTCCTGCAGCCCAGCGACTTGCATCGTAAGTGGCTCGCTGGCTCGTGAAGGCGTTAAGTGCGTTCGGTATTCGGTTGGGTCCCTGGTGGGGTTCCGGCGTCCCGCCACATGTTGTCTTAACTCTCGGCTGCCCAAGGGGAAACCTGGCCCATGCCAAGGAAAAGCAAGTGCAAAGCTAGGAAAGCCCTGGTTGAGCATGAGGGGCATTTGAATTTGGAAAGGCCACCCTCAACACACGGTTTCTGCTCTTGCGTCCGGTGCTCCTACCGTCACCACCAGCAGGGGTCCCCTGGTCACCACTCCTTCTCCGCTGCTGAACGACTACCGGTACTGCTCACATGCCCTGGCTAAAACAGGTTACCAGTACGGTCCACCTGCGCAGCACTTGTTTTCGCTTTCAGTTTCTTACAGGGGACGGACCGCTACCAGGTACCAGCAGTTGGGGTGTCGTACCACACCCACTTCATACCCCGAGAGGGCAACGAACGAGACAGCCCTCCGTCCCAAAGCAGTATTTGCCGCTCTGTGTACGGTGGCAACCGTCGGGCCACACCGATCAGGCCCGCACACGTGCAATCAACGAACGGGCAAGGCAAGAAGCAAGGCAGGGCAGCACGATGGCCTGCGATGCATGCATGGCAGCCGGACCGTAGGCGCCACCAAGGGAACGAACACACGTGCGTGATGACTGTTGCCCTCAAGCACATGCATGGCACCTCCTGAGCACCCCAGGCGCCACCGCTCTGCCGCACACTACCGTAGAGCAAGGCAGTCACAGTGCAGGTGCGTACCGTAGGTTAGGCCTAGCAAAAAGCACCAGAGCATCAGCAGAACAACTGAATTAGTACGCCTGTGATACCGCAAGGCCCAAGCATGTTGCTTCAAGCACAGGCCGTTAGTTGTAACAGCTTTGCTTGTGTGCTGCTGGCGGACTGCCAACATTGGGCGACCCAGACAGGCAAAGCCAAGAACTGATGAACGTACCACGCACAGTATCTAACAGGACCACTAGTGACTCTAGCGGTACGTAGAAGCATTTACCGCTGTGCCTCCCCGGCAGACCCAAGAGCCGCTCATCACCTCCTTCGATGCACACCCGTAACCCAGATACCCAGCAACCAGCACAAACTCCTTGCTTGCTTACTGTGACACCGCATGGCCCCCTCCGAACGCTGGAACATGAAGGTCAGTCATGAATAGGTGCAGGGGTTTGTGTGACACCACCCACTCGGCCTCTGCATGGCAGCATACGCATGGTGTGCTGTCTATGTGTACGGTACACCGCCACGGAAGCCAACCCCATGACCAAGTGCTGCAAGCAAGCAAGGATACGTTATGTGGACACAAGGCACATGCCATGGAGCTATAGGACATGCAACCCACACGCCACCATTATTCAGTTTTGCATGGTTTCCAAAAGGACCATATACCGTATATGAATGCAGACTCCCTCAAACGCCCTGTCCAGAATGGCAGGAGTTTTCCCCAAGTGCACCCAGGACCGCCCACTCCTCGCACACATCTACTACCTGCCCGCGACCAGATGTACTGCCACCTAATCATTCCACTCGTTGTCAATATTGCCCTCTCCCGCCAGCTCTAGCCCTAGCCCCCCCCCCCCAAGGTGCAACACTACTGTCCAACTTGCTTGGCTCCCCCCGCACCCCTGGCTCCCTTCCTTGATACAGGCTTCATGGTTGGGTCGCGGTGCACCAGGACCGCCTCTAGCAAGCGCACACCACGGTGAAGCGACTGCGCAAAGCTGGTAAGCGCCCCCGCGGCCACCAGCGCCGCTGCAGCGGCGACGACGCGTAGGGCTGTTGCAGTCATGCGGCGGCCATGCCAGTCCGTGTTGCGCTTGCCTGCACCACCAGGGTGGGAAACACACGCACCTGTTCTGTTAGATGGTTATACCGGTAATGACATGCACAGGGGGGTCAGCCACGGTGAAGTAGGAAGCCAGGCAGCTGCCAGCTGTGGTTGCGGCGAGTCGGTGCGTGGAGATGCGGCCCAGCTTGCGCACGCAGCTCCAGGAGCGCTCCCCCCTGAAGCACGTGGACATGCCGGTGGGTGCGGTGCAACATCGTACACGTGTGCGTGCGTGGTACATCTGTGGCCTCTCGCCCCGGGACCTACAGGCAGATGGCTGCCTGTAACCAAGTGAAAGCATGTGAAAGCATGTTTGTAGCAAGCTTCAATACCGAGGATCTTTAGTAGTTTCGGTCTACCTATCGCCCACCACCTTTGCCTTGAAAACCCACTCACGTCACTTACTGTACAGCTCATGCATGCTCTTAGCAGTACACTAACAATTATACCTCTCCCATATCCTTTCCCAAGTAGCCATATCCAGCCCAGCCCACGCCCAGCACGAGCCCCCGCCCGCATCCTCACATTGCGCGGCGACAATGGCGTCCACGCGCGCCGGTGCCAGCCCCAAGCTGCGCAAGTGCTCGTAAGTAGCCACCTCCAAGTCCTGGCAATTGTGATACCCGCCTTGCAACAGCATGTCCAGGTCCTGGTCCTGGAAGCGCACAGGGTCTAAACCCCAGCCGCGGAGCTCCGCTCGGAGCCGCCGACGGGCCTCCTCGTTGCCGGCTGACATTGTTTCAGACCGCCTTTCGACAATTGGTTCGAGCCCCTACCGATTGCGGCTAATCAGAAAGCGCACAGGTACGGGAAGGCACGACTGCAGCTGCGCGCAAGCTCTCAAGCTATGAACATTAAAGGATACAGTACGAGGATAGCCGGTGTTTTGGCGCGTCATGACATGTCAGGCGCGATCAGGCGAACCACATTGCAAGGATGGTCGACGTGGACCCACCTGCTAACCGCCAGAGCACGTTCAGCTCCACCTTCACCGCTGCCTCCATCATCCCGTGCAGTATCTCAACGGCTGGCCCTTCAAGGCCGCAACAAGTTTGCACCGCTTGATAAGAGGAGTGCTTGGGGCGTTGTTCATCTGGGGCAGTCTGGGGACTGGACTCCGGGGCTCCCCTGGCCCCTGACCGCCCCTGCCACGTGTTGGAGTGGTTGCTCAAGCAAACACAGGCCCATTGTACAGGCTTGCTTACTTGTGTGCTGCAGCCTGCAGGTGGGCTTCCAGCAATTGGAAAACTTATCAGGCAAGTATGAACATTGCAGGATCCCAGAACACCACATGCCCGCACTCGCGCAGTCACGCAAACTCCGCCTGCCCTGTTGCCGGAGTCAAGACATACATGTCTACCTGCACCCGCTCGCACCCTTCCCCCACAGCACCGCACACGTACCGTAGTACACCGCCGTGCTGGGCTACGCCATCCCTGACCAGCCTTGGCGATGGCTCTGGCTTCGCAGCTGCCGCAGTAACGCCACCACGCACCCGGACCTTACCGCCACCACCGTCAACACCGCAGCAGATGCCGTCACTCCCCGGTCCCCGCCACCTGCCTCGCCCCTGGTCCACATTCCTCACCCCACTCCGCTGCCCCTGCGTACCCCCTTTTCCCTGTGCCTCAGCAGCCTCCCGCCAGCGAGCGTCACGGCGTTCCATGTGCAGTGCTTCATCCGTGCATTGCTCTCCTTGAACTGGCGGGGCCGCACACCCAAAGCCACCCAGTTCGCCAAGAACTCTGCCGCGAACAGCACGGTAATGCGCGGCTGCCTACGCGAATGATGCACGGCATGTGAACTTTTCGAGCCCTGGCGTGCGTAGGGCAGACGGGAAGTGCGCCAGGACCGCTTATGCCGTTATGGGCAATATGGCACCTGTAGCATGGTTCACGGCATGGTTCTGGAGCGTGCGCAGCGAAACTCTTCCACAGATAGCACACAGATAGCCACACAAAAAGACATCCTGTTCTCCTTGCCTTTTCTTCTTTATTTTGCGTCCTGCCTTGTCCTCGGGGTATCCGGTCACTACAATGTCACCGGTGTTTGCCTGCCGGTGCGACTGCGGGGGCGACAGTTCCTAGGCGCTGCTATCAACATGGCACGGCGTAGGATAAGGTCAAGCACCGGACAGCGCCGCGACAATCATGAGCATCTCCACGCCGCGGAGCGCATCCTGCACTTCATCAGCCATGGTCAGCCTCAGCCAACTGCAGCTCACATCGAAACGCTCGTCAGAGAACTTGAGCTCCTTGCCGATGCGAACAAACCGACCTGTTCTGGTGGCGGTAGCATGGGACTTGCCGAAGTCTTGCGGGTGCTTTCGGCCTCGGTGCGCTGGCCAGTCAACGATCCTCTGCACGGAACTTCTGCCTTGCTCGCCACTAAATCTGGGGACGCCGCAAAAATGCTAATGAAGAGTAGTTCCGCTGCATCGCTGCTGGCCTTCGCTTCTGCTGCCGTTAAGAGCGACCTGCTGCACGCCTGCAGCTCACAGCTGGCAGTCGTCATGCGCCGTACACGGAGAGACATTGCATTAGCCGCGGATTCGCCGGAGGGGTTCCAGCGCAAGGAGCTGCTCGCACCGCTCAGGGCCTGGACGCAGATCGCTTTAGGCACCCTGGGCAACATCCAGGCAGCTATCAGCGCAGGTGCGAACATGTGCAAGAGTATGGGCTACTCGGCTCCGCAGGACTGGGGAGCACAGGTCGTGCAGCTGCGGGAGCAGCTCCGGACAGCACTCGAGCGCAGCTGCCTCCTGGACAACGCCGCACGGGGCGCCCTCATCCTGTCTCAGTTCGGGGTGGATGGCGGTGTTACCGGAGAGTGCATGCACGCGCTGCGGTGCACCGGCCCAACGTTTGCCGTGGCGTTACAGCCCATGGACACCCGGCTGCTTGGGCCCTGCTGCCAGCACCTCACCCTGGTGCTGGCACTGCGGGCGCTGCACGCAGTGGATGGAGGGGAGCTGTACGGCATGCCTCAGGAGTACGCCCTGGGCCCGGTGTTGTTGATCGCATCAACGGCGCACCCATCGACATTTGATGTGAGCAGTGGAACGCCTGTGCCTGCTGGCGGCATTCTGTACCCGGACCCGTTCTGGCACGCGCTGGCGCTCCTGCGAGCAGCCCTTGAGAACAGCGAGCAGCAGTGGAAGCAGCAACTGCGGCGGCTACAGCAGCAGGTCCAGGACGGGGACACGGGGAGCTGCGGGCAGGAGCACCAACAACAGCGGCGGAGGGTGGGAGCCGAAGGCGAGGAAGATGAGCCAGCGGAAAAAGACGAGCCAACACAGCCTGGTCCGTATCAGCTTCCATGGCATCACATCAGCCCGGCGCAAGCGCAGCACGTGTCACGACGGGTTGCTCGGTTGGCGGTTCGATCGGGTCGCTTTTGGGCGGGGCACGGGAAGCAGACGGGAGCGGGGTCTGGTGTTGCAGGAGAGGGCCAACGGCCCCAGTTTGGGGAGCAGCAGCAGCAGCTGGGCGCCATGCCGGCGCACACGATGCTTGCGTGCCAGGATATCTCCCGGCTTGCCGTTTCTGCCATGTGCACTTCGGGCGCTGCGCTTGAGTGCATGTTGCGGAAGCGCACCGAGCTCCTGGAGTTTGAGGAGCGCTGGCCCGGTGTGTGGCAGCGGCAGCGGGAGCAGCAGCGGGAGCAGGGGCAGCGGCGGGAGCAGGGGCAGCAGCGGGAGCAGGGGCAGCAGCGGGACACAGCGGCGCTGGAGGGGCTTGGAAGGTCGCAGCCGACGCTGGCAGCAGTTGGGCAGGGACGCGATGGCAACGAGGGCGAGGGGTCGGGTGCACGGCCACAGGGGCAGGAGGGACAGGAGCAGGGGCAGGGGCAGCAGCAGGGGCAGGAGGGACAGCAGGGGCAGGGGCAGCAGCAGGGGCAGGCGGGACAGGGCCAGCAGAACAGCCAGGAGCAGGGTACGCGGGCAGGCGGGCGTGTCGTGGAGGCGGCGCGCCGGCGGCTGGACCAGTTGCGGCTAAGGCTGTGGACGGAAGAGGTGCAGCACGTGTGCCAGGTGGCAGAGCACGCCATGCGGTGGGCCTCCACGACCGACCAGGACGGCCTGCTGGCTCTGTCGTGCCTAAGACTGCCTGACGCGCCGCCGGCAGGTGCGTGGCTCCTTCCGCAAGCAGTGCAACTGTAATTGCTGCAAGAGGGCGTGCTGGAGGGTCTAGTCACATGTCTTGTTGGACTGCTAGGAAAGCTTCGCAAGGTAACACTTTGGCCCCTCTCCCGCGTGACAATCTCCAGGCACCTCCCTGCCATGTGCCGCCCCCTTGGACGTGTCGGCCGCGCTGGCGGGCGGGCTGCTGCCCTGCCTGGAGCTGCTGCTGCGCCGCGCGGGGAGGGAATGTGAGTGCATGGACGCGCGGCTGGCCGGCAAGCTGCTGCTGGGGGGTGGCACGCAGCCGGGCGCAGGGCTGGTGTGGCTGGTGGCGTACGGGGAGGCGCGGCAGGTGGGCTCCTTCATCGCCACCCTGGGGAAGATGGTGGTGGCTGTGGGTGGAGATGCAGAGATGGGCGGGGATGGCGAGGAGGACGAGGAGGAGAGAGAGCGGGGGCAGCACGACGGCTGGTGTACCGACAGCGAGCCAGATGACGAGGAGGGGGCCGAGGGTGCAGGGGGTGGTGGGGTGGCGCCGCACCTGCGGCCATGGTGGTATAGGCTGAAGCGCTTTAGCATCGTGGTGCTGAGGACCGCCTGCGGGCTTCTGGCGCTCCTGCCTGACTGCCTTAGGGAAGTGGGGGCGGAGGGCCTGGCTGTAGGCTGCAGCAGCGACGGGGGTGCTTGTGGCGGCGATGGCGGCAGCAACAGCGGCGGCGCCAGCGGCAGCAACGGCGGCAGCAGCGGCGGCGGCCACGGGGCCGGTCGGAGAGGGGGTGTAGACAGTGCTGCCGGGCCAGACGCGTTAGCGCCGTCGCCAGTAGCTGCAGCAGCGGCGACAGCTGGTGCCCCGTACCCGCAGCTTCGGCTGGTTGCCTCCTACACCCTGTGCGAGCTGTTCCCCTCGTTGGTGCTCACCATCACCGGTTCTCTCGAGACGCTCACCACCGCCGATCTGGAGGAGAGAAGCTCCAGAAGCGACGGGCGGCTGCAGTTCGTTAGGCGCGCCCTGCTGTGCGTGCTGCGTGCTGCGCTGGTGATCCTGGCGCAGTACGGCCGCGCGAGCGCGGGCGGGACGGGGACCTCTGCCGCGGAGGCTGCGGCGTGGAAGGGGCTGCTGCTGCCACCTGGGGGCGGCAACGAAGGCGTGCTGGGTCTGCTGGGTGCGGCCCTGGATGCGCTGCCGCGGCTGGCGCTGCGGGACGGGCTGTGCGCGGTGCTGCTGCTGGAGCGGGTGTATGGCGCCATGCTGTCGGCGTTCCCGGACGTAACCGCCAGTGCGATGGCGGGGAGGGAGGTGGTGTACCTGGGGACCAGCAGGCTGGCGCCGCCGGGACCGCCTGGCAAGGGCACATGGCAGGCACACGCCTTACAAGTTTTTGCCGTGGCAGCAAAGAACGCGTTCGATCTGCAGGCCACGCGCGCAGCCAGGCGGCTGGCTCAGGAGTTATTCGCTGTGCCGTACGGTCTCCTGGGCCCGGGGTACTGCAGGAGGGACTGGCGGGTGGTGTACTGTGGCGACGGGGTGGAGGGCGGCGGGGTGGTGGAGCTGCCCGGTCCGCAGGCGGCACGGGAGTGGGCGCTGCCGGAGCAGCGGTGCAGCGCCCCGATGTGTATTAACTTGTCGGGAGACAGCGAGGTGGGGCTGCTGCAGCAGGAACTCAAGTCGTGCGGTAGGTGCAGGGCGGCGTGGTATTGCAGCCGGGACTGTCAAGCGGCGCACTGGACGGAGGGGCACAAGAAGACGTGCGGGCGGCAGGGAGGCACGCGGGCGGAGAAGGCTGGAGGCAGCTCTGCAGGTGCGTCCCAGCAGCAGGCAGCAGCAGTGGCGGCGGCACGGCGGCTGTGCCAAGCGGCGCGGGCAGGGGATGAGGCGGGTGTGAGGGAGGCGCTTGGGGCGGCGGTGGAGGGCGGTGCCACGCTGCTGACCGCGTACGATGAGGTGCGCGGCTGCTGTGCTGAGGCCTTGCGTGCATTGGCGGTGGCTTGTGCAGGGCTGCGTTGGAGGGATGGGGTGATCATGACGTTGCTGCACAGCTTCCGTGAGTACAACTTCTTTGAGCTGCGCGGGGCACGTGCGCTCTCCCACTACGTGTGCAGAGGCTTGTGTGCTTTTGTTCTGGGTTGGTCTCACCACCCATTCCACAACCCTTCCTACAAGATCCTGCACAAAGCTTTTAACCCATTGTTGAGACCGTCTGGAACATGAGTATCAACCTCCTCCTGCTCAAAGGCTAGCCTTTGCCGTGAAATCGTTGTTGGAGGAGGCAGTCTTGGAGGAGGCAGTCGAAGCCCTACAAAGCAAGACCTTTTCGTTCCCTTGCAGGACGGCGCCACGGCCCTCTGGCTGGCTGCCAAGGGCGGCCACGAGGGGGTTGTACGGCAGCTGCTGCAGGCGGGGGCGGACGCGACGAGGAAGCACAGAAGGGTGCGCCTGCGTGGGCTGCTTACACTGCCCGGACAAGCCACAAAACCTGCAGCCCATTTCGATTCGCCCGTGGACCCTTACTGTTTGGAGTATCTCTCTATGGCAGTGCCACTGGCGTTCGGCGGGCAGAGACGGTGTTGTGCGTATCGTTTCTTATTGATCCGTCCGTCGTGCGGTGCGTACCGCAGAGGGAGAGCGCGCCGCTGTTCGTCGCTGCCGAGGAGGGTCACGTGGGCGTGGTGCGGGCACTGCTGGCGGACGTGTCCGCCGGCAAGACCATCGACCAAGTAAGAAGATCCACCTAAATCCAGATGAAGAGAGAGCTCAGTTAGCTAGCCGTGCGGCGTGCCACAGTCCTGAGTACGCCATTTACGCTGACATGGAATGGTGATGACAAGCACACTCGTCATTACGGTGCACTGCAGGTGGAGGGGCCGCCTCTGTGCATCGCGGCCCTCATGGGTCACGTGGAGGTGGTCTCGGAGCTGCTGGCGGCGGGGGCCAAGGCGGACGTGCGGTGGATGCTGCCCGTGTTCAGCCTGACGCCTGTGGGTCACGCGGGGTTTGTACTGGCCGCCCAACCCTTCTGGGGCAGTGGCTGTCCCTCCCTTCTGGGGTTAGAGTTCAAGTATGGCTCTGTGGCAACTTGTGGCAGTACAGAGCTCGCGGACGGCTTGTGGCTTACGCTTGGTCCAAGTTGATGTGAGGTGCGGACCCATCGCACGCTTCTTATCCTATGCTTGTTTGTGGCTCGTTCCGTGCAGGTCGCGTACTCGCCGCTGTACCTCGCGTCGGCACGGGGCCACGTGGAGGTCGTACGGCTGCTGCTGGCGGCGGGGGCCAAGCCCGAGAAGACCCTGGGGCAGGTACGCAGCGGTCCGCTTTGACTGCACTCCTCCTGCACGCCAGCGTTTTTGCCAGTGTGCGGTTGCTGATGACGAAGTCTTCAAGCACGTCTGTGTACGGTCCTGCTCAAGGCTAGGGCACGCCGCAATGGGCGGACCTTCTCATTCCGACATCCTGTGATTATTCAAAGGAGCCTAGATGCGTTTTGTGCACTTGACACTCTGGTGAGGAGAAGTTTGGGTTGGTAGAAATCTCCTGGAGCGCTACACGGCACTCCGCTTCACACCTGTACCCGCCCTGCCCTTTCCTCGTGTTGTGTCCACCCTCAGGCGGGGCTGCACCCGCTGATCCCTGCTGCCGACAAGGGTTACAGCGACGTGGTGCAGCTGCTCCTGCAGGATGCAGCCACCAGCCGGGACATGGTGGGTTAAGATACCGACCCCCTTACTTGGAAGTAGAAGACCGCATCCTACACGGCATGTGGGCACTGGGCAGCATGGCATGTGGGCAGCATGATGTCCAGGACAGCTGTACGCTGCCTGTCATTTCAAGCATGTGAAGCATGGAAATTAACCGACCGGAATTGAGGGCAACGCTTTGCAGAGACATGCCCTGAGGGTTACCCGTAGCCCGGGGCAAAGCGCATGCCCCCGCGCGTGCTACGCATGACATACACCGCTGCTCTCCAGGCCCTGGCGGCAGGCTGCTGGAGCTATGGGAAGCTCCACGCCGGGCCCGTGTACGGTTGCTGAAACCAGTACCGTTTCCACCTGCCGCTGCCACCTGACCACCCATCCTGCCTGCCCCACCTTCTGCGCCCTGGACCTCTTGCCTCCTTAACCGCAGCCCCGTATGGCCCACACCACTGCCATCCACTGCCCTCCAGGCCCCAAGCCCCAGGCCCCAGGCGGCAACTCGTTGCAGCTGTGGTAGCGGAATGCCCGGTCTTGGCCGCCGACGCGCCGTGCCGACCTGTAGTAGCTAGCCCGTTCGCAATGCCACCCACACGCCATTTCCCCTGCCCCCACCTGATGCCGCCCCCACACAGCCCCTGGTGAACACCGCCATGGGCGTGGCGCTGTCAGGGGTTTACCCCGCCGTGCTGCAGCTGCTGCTGGCGGCAGGGGCCGACCCCAACCTCCTGTCCGAGGTGGGCAGCTCTGTAGTATATGGCCGGTGCTTTTGCTGCCGGCATTTTCCAGCCCGTGCGGCGAGTCACGTTCTTGGCGTTCTTGGCGACTTGGCCACTCTTCAGCGTGTACAGCACCCATGCGTGCGTAGGCCATCCTCGCCATGGCGTGGTCATGCCTCTGCTGCATGCAGACATGGCGTGTGCTCCATGCCATGCATCACCGTGCACCCCTGTGCATCCGCAGGGCGGCGACCCGCACCTCACCACCGCCTCCTGGTGGAGTCAGGTGGACATGGTGCGCGCGCTGCTGGCCGCGGGCGCAAACGCCAACGCGCGAAGCAGGGTGAGGCGCATGTCACCATGCCGAAACACCGCGCCGCCCTGTGGGGAGGATTGCAGTCGGCAACAAAATAGAGAACAGTCCTTGCCTGCCAGTCCGGCCTGGAGCATGGCACTACTACTGTCTGGGCAACCCAGCCAAAGCGTCTCACCTCCACGCCGCCCCATTCACGCTCTTGGCTCTGCGGCGAAGGTACCTGGAACGGCTAGCCTGGTGTTCCACCATGCGGTGCTCGTAAAGCGTGTACGCGCAACAATGGCAGGCATGGGGTGAGGCTGCTGCAGCGTGCATGCTTTGCGGCGTCATTTTCGGCGGCGTTACGACATATGTTGTCGACTATTTGCTATTATGCGTCGCCCGCAGAGCGGCTTCACGCCCCTCCACGCCGCGGCGAAGGCGGGCGCCGTGGAGTGCTGCACAGCCCTGCTGGAGGCGGGGGCACGCGTCGACGCTCGGAGCAAGAGGGTGGGTACTGCGTGTGCTCCAAGCGCCCGGCGAGTGTTGCTCTATGCGGTACGCTGCGCTGTACAAGTTGCCGGTCGCTGTCGTACTGCGATACTTTTACTCCATGCCGACCAACGTGCACCGTTGGCGCAGTCCTGCTCGCTGCTGGCCGCATAGACACACTGCATTAAGGCTGAGCCTGCCGGGCAAGAGCCTATATCTCAGCTGCGCTTCCCCGCCTGCATGGTGCACATCATATTACATCACACATCGTGCGTAACTGCAGGAGGGCCTGACGCCGCTGCACCTGGCGGCGTCCGAGGACCGGCTGGAGGCGGCGCAGCTGCTGATCAAGGCGGGGGCCAACGTGGTGGTGGAGGACCAGGTGGGGCATAGTTACTACTGCTGTTGGTGTTGCTACAGCCTACGGTACGCTGCAGGTTGCCGTCCGTTGTATATCCATCCAAGGAGCTGGTGGAGTTCAGGCTTAGTCCATGGCCCCCGCCCGCTCCCGTGAACCCCGGTACTCCGCGCACCACCTGACCCCTGCCCTTGTGCTCCACACTGCCGCCTGCGCACCCCCAGAGCGGCAACACACCGCTGGACTTTGCGCAGGGGCGGGTCAGGGAGATGCTCAAGCAGGCGCAGAAGCGCGGCCGCAAGGTGTTATGAGGGGCTAAGCTGCGGGCGTGCGGTGGGATTTGCGTCCTAACAATGGCGGTGGCCCTTGGGCCAGTGCAATTCTGTAGGGCGTACGGCTGTACGCTTTTGGGCCTAGCGTAACATTTGAGTCAAACGCACTTGTTAGCGGGGAGCATACCGTAGGCATCCATACCGTGAGTGGGGTTTTTGCGCAGACCAATTCCTTTTGGGGCCAGGGGAGTCCCTTGTGGCATTCCGGCGTGCATTCCGCTGTTTCTTTCCGGGTCCTGCACGTAGCGACTGCCGGTTTTGTTACTGCACCACTGCAACTTGAAACCGAAGAACGTGCGATCCTTATCACCTTGGTCCGCCGGAGGGCTCACGTAGGGCCCAGAAACGCCCTTGCTGTGCCTGGGTGATGCAGAGGCCAGGACGAGTTGTGTGTGCTGTTGCTGTCCCCTGTGCCGTTGCTGTTGTACTGGTTGCGCGAGGAGTCTGGTCTCGCGTGACAAAGTCCAGGCGAGGTGGACTAGAATGTGTTGACGCGTCAGGCTGTTGCTACCTCCGATCACCGGCAGGCACCACACATTGGGCCATGGCGTGAGACTTGTAAGCCTGTGCATTGGAAGCGCTGCAATCAACCTGTATCTGACCACTCGACCTTGGCTCTTCACGCCTTCACAGTTCAGACGACCGCGCCTCCGGTGACCCCGGGTCTCCCCTGCGCACAAGGCTAGCTACACGTGTGCCGGTGACTGTCCTGCTTGTTGCCGGGTCTCCCTTGGGCCCCAACCTCCGCAGTCCGCACTGTCCATGACTGGCCTTAAAGCAGCATCACAAGTTTACAGAAAACCACTGTCAGGGTGTCGTACACCCCCCACCACCCTGAAAGGGCAACGAGGCAGCCCTCCCGAAGCAACACGAGCCGCTTGGGCCAAGGCCGTGCACTGGCCGTGCGTGGCCGTGGCACCACATCGATGAGCGAAGGCTAGGGACAGGGCCTCGGGAGTCGGGACAAGGCCTCTGCACGTGCACTCGACGAGCAAGGCCCGGGACAAGGCGCTGCAGCACCATGGCAGGGGTAAAATCTAGCAGTAGGCGCCACTAGAGGTTTACACACATGCACTATACGGTGGATCTGCTGCCTGATAAGCATCGCCCCTGCAGAGCAATCCCAGGCGCCACCACTCTCCTACATAATAAGACAACCGGTCTTATCACTGCCTTTCTCCATGCTCTGTATATCCCCGCATCGCATTGTATCACGCTCAGCAGGCAAGTCAGTCGCAGCGCAGGTGTGCAGGGCACGGCGTCGTGCACCACAGCAGCAGCAAGACGAGTAAGTATGTGTAGGATGAGGCTCAAGCATGCCGCTCAAAGCACAGGCCCGTTGTAACAGCTTTGCTTGTGTGCGGCTGGCGGTGATCCACAGTAACAGGCGAAGCCAACAGTGAAGGAACGTACGCACCACACACAGTACCGATCGAACAGCACCGCACAACTACTTGCCGCCGCTGTGTCTCCCTGGCCGGCACCCGAGCCTCTCACCGCCCACCATGCACACCCCAAGCCACCGCACGCCAGTACCGGTAACCCACTCCAGAAAGCACTCCGTACCCACTTCTGAGTACTGCCGTAACACCTCATGGCCCCCTCACTCCAAACGCTGCGACTAATAGTAAGGTCTTGACGAGTAGTTCCAGGACGGAGTTAATTTGAGGCCACCCATGCGAAAGGGCTCGCAGCATGGTGTACCGTGTACGTCAATAATGAAAGCCAAATCCATTACAAACGAAGTAGTACGGTAAGCGACAGAAATCAAGTGGACAGGAGGCACATACCATAAAGCTGTGCGACATATACCACGCTACCGTTATTTTGGCATGGTCTCCAAAACGGAGTAGTAGTACATACATAGAGACGGCCCCTTCCTCCAAGACCAGGTCCCGTCCTACCACGTCACGACTTTAGTCTAAGACTGGTACATATACATGGAGACAGCCTGAAAAGCTCAGCCCAGAATGAAAGGTGTCTGCCCAAGTGCACCAAGGCCGTGCCAACGCATGGCGCCACCCAGCTTTATTGAGTCCTGGGCACATGCAAGTACCACAATACCGGAAAAAGTAACCACGGATGGCAGAGACAGGTGCTTACAGCACGCAATGAAACCACCGTCCTGCCTTATGCTGCCCTCAACATACATACGCTGATTATAATTACTTCGGTATGTGGTGGTGGCGGCCACCGCAGTGCACACGATCGTGGCCCAACCCTGCGGAAGTTCACCGCTGCACCCTCGCTAGGCAGCAGCTACAT
>VFQN01004450.1_pt1 | contig 18461 bp, 12 predicted proteins | sample 3512371 | NCBI WGS metagenome assembly VFQN01 (sample SAMN10412370, study PRJNA504923) | tailings metagenome | isolation source: Replicate 2 from Balatoc abandoned mine | place: Philippines: Itogon, Benguet | collected 2017-08-28 | reverse complement strand
CACCAGCACCGGCTGGAGCAGCAGCGCCGACTGCGCCGGACCCGAGACGGGTGTGCTCGGGTGCAGGATCGCCGCGCGATCCCGGTAGGCCACCGTGTACTCGTCGTAGCTGGGGAGCAGGTGGACCACCGGGCCGCGACGTGGCACGCCGGCGTCGGTCGGCGGCGACGCACCCTGCCACCGCTCGATCCCGTCGGCGTCGACCCGCTCCAGCCGATCGCCGGCCAGTGCGATGCCCTCCCGCACGTCGCGCTGCGTAAGGCCCGACCACCACGCGGCGTCGGCCACGGTTGCCGGGCCACGGAATGCGAAGTAGCGGCCGATCAGGTCGGCCAGGGTCGCCTCGCGGTCGGCGGCAGCACCCCGGGGCACCCGCTGATCGACGAGGGCATACGTGAACTGCACGCCGCTGCGCGGCCCGCTGCAGATGACGCCCTCGAGCTCGGCGTGTATGAGCAGGCTCTCGAGTCGGTAGGTGTCGGCGGCAATGCCCGCGCGGCGCAGCGCTTCGGCGAGCGTGGCGCGCGTCACCGGGCCGGCGCCGTCGATCGCGCGCGCGACGATGTCGGTGGCACGCGTGCGGAGCGTGGCGTCGATCCCGTACGCCGCATAGCGCGACGCGCAGGCGGCCTGCACGCGCGGGCCCGTCAGCGCCAGGAGCCCGCGCAGGTCCTCCGGCGCCACGAAGTGCCACGTGGGGCGCAAGACGTGCGTGCGGATGATCTCGCCGCGGTCGAAGGCGTCGGCGAGGTCGGTGTGGGTGACGGGCGCGTCGACACGCTGCGCCAGGGCCCAGAGCGCGCCCGCGAAGTCCTGCGCCTGCACCGCGCCGAACGCGCGCACGACGTTGGGCGCCGACGTGAACCGGCGCCCGACGAGGCGATGGGCGGCAAGTCGTGTGGTGACGCAGGACGCATCGCGCATAGCGCAGAGCGGACGGCTCGGACAGCCGTCCCTACCTCGGGATGCCGAAATCGCCACGGTAGGGCGCGCTGTCCCAGCGCGCCGCCACATCCCGCGGCGGACGGACGGCTCGGAGAGCCGTCCCTACCTCACCTCCAGCGGACGGCCGGGACGGCCGTCCCTACCTCGAGCCAAGCGGCCGTCCCTACCAGCGTCATGCGTGATGCGCCATGCGCCATGCGCTACGGATTCGTCGTCGTCGGCCGCGGACCCGCGGTCGGCGTGGCCGGACGCGCCGCAGGCAGCGGCTTGCGCGGGAACAGGGCGTCGCGCGTGGCCGCCTGGTACGCGAACGTCGCGACGATGATCGCGTTCTGGACCAGGTCCTGCGGAATCGTGCGTTCGTAGACGTCGAGGTTCGTGTGGTGCGTGCGTGCCGAGTACTCCAGCGGATCCTGGATGAACTGGAAACCTGGCAGGCCCACCGCGTCGAACGACAGGTGGTCGGTGCCGCCCGTCGGCCGGATCGTCAGCGTCTGCATGCCCAGGTTGTGGAACGGCTTCATCCACGACTCGAACACCGGCGCCGCGGCTTCGTTGCCCTGCAGGTAGACGCCGCGGAACCTGCCGCCGCCGTTGTCCATGTTCAGGTAGAGCGACAACTTGCCGTGCTCGGGCTTCAGCTGCATGTCGGCCGGATCGGCGAAGTGCTCCTTCACGTAGGCGCGCGAGCCGAGCAGGCCCTGTTCCTCGCCCGTCCAGAGGGCGAGGCGAATCGTGCGGCGCGGCTTCAGGCCGGTTGCCTTGATGATTCGCATCGCCTCCATCATCACCGCCGAGCTCGCGCCGTTGTCGGTCGCGCCGGTGCCCGTGTGCCACGAATCGAAGTGCGCACCGATCATCACGACCTCGTCGGCCTTGTCGGTGCCGGGGATCTCGGCAATCACGTTGTAGACGTCGGTCGGTGCGTCCACGAAGCGATTGCGGACGTTCATCGACAGCGTCACCGGGATCTTCTTGTCGAGGATGCGCAGCAGGCGCCCGTAGTGCTCGGCCGCCAGCACCACCTGCGGCAGCACGGCCTGTCCCTCCACGGTGCGATCGCCGTCGCCGGGCGTCGGGCCCGAGACGAACAGCGCGCCGTTGTCGCCACGCAGCGGAGGCGACGACTCGACGATGGCCAGCACGCCCTCGGCCTTGTAGAAGGCCATGCGCTTCTTGCGGAACTCCGCGGCTGGCCCTCCCGTGACGTAGCGGCGCGCCCCGCCTCCGGCCGCCAACTGTTCCTTCGACAATTCGTCGAGCGAGGCATCCGTGTGGCGTCGCATCGGCGACTCGAAGTAGGGCACCACGTCGCGGCGGGCCGACTGGAGCACGAACGCGCCCTTCAGCGTGCCCTTGTACTTCGCGAAGTCCTCGTCCTTCTCGATCGTCACCACGAGGGCGTTGCCGGTCACTTCGCCATTGGTGCCGGGCGTCCAGGCCTTCGGGTAGCCCTGGATCACGAACGGCTGCGGCGCGGTCATCGTGATGGCGGTGTGCTCGTTCACCCATCCGCGACCGAACGGTCCCCACGCTTCGGTGTGGACGTTGGACAGGCCCCACGACGTCATGCGCTCCTGGGCCCACTTCGCCGCCTGGTGCATCAGGGGCGAGTTGGTCAGCCGCGGGCCGTGCACGTCGGTGAGGTAGCTCAACGTCTCCATCACCTGCGAGTTGGCCGTGGCTTCCTGCTTGATGCGGTACAGCGCGTCGAGATCCGGGTCGTCACGCAGCTGCGCGGCGACGGGGACGGCGAGGACGCCGGCGACGAGGATCGTGGCGAGGGCCGCACGACGCGGGTCGCGGGGGAGGGACAGGCGAAGCATCACTCCAGGCTCCTTCAATGGGCAGGCACGCCAGGGCTCGGCGTGGCGGCAGGGACGGCCGTCACCCCTCGACTTCGATCGGGGCGCGCCGGCCGTCCGGACCAGGACACCAGTCTAGCGCGGCGATGCGGGCCTCGAAGGCGACCTGATCCTGGACGCGCGGGACGGGCGTCAGTTGCCGGCGGCGGTCTGGGTCGGCGCGGCAGTGACCGCCTGCGCCAGTCGGCCCAGCGCCCGGTCGGGCGATCCGGCGAATCGCCAGGCCTGCCGGTCGCGGTGCGCGATGTAGGCGGCCAGGCTGGCCTGCGGAATCGGCTGTCCCGGGGGCAGCTTGCGGTGCTCCTCGAGCGGGTTGACGTGCGTGCCGCCCTTCAGGAGCTCGTAGTGCAGGTGCGGACCCGTCGAGAGACCGGTCGAGCCCACGTTGCCGATGACCTCGCCCTGCGTCACGCGGACGCCGGCACGGATGCCCGGGGCGATGCGCGAGAAGTGGAGGTAGCGGGTCTCGTAGCCGTTGTCGTGGCGGATGTAGACCGAATTGCCACCGCCGCCGGTCCAGCCTGCGCGCACCACCGTGCCGCTGGCCACCGCGAGGACGGGGGCGCCCGTCGGCGCGCCGTAGTCCACGCCCCGATGGGCCCTGGCCGTCCGCAGCACCGGGTGCACGCGACGGAACGAGAAGCCCGAGGTGACGCGCGGCTCGAACTTCAACGGCGACTTCAGGAAGAACCGCCGCATCGACCGGCCTTCGCGGTCGTAGTAGTCGGGCTTCTGGCCGGGCGCCGCGTAGCGGAACGCCTCGAAGCTGCGCCCACCCGTCGTGAACCGCGCCGCGACGATGTCGCCGTAGCCGCCGAACTCACCCTCGCGGACGATCTTCTCGAACAGGATCTCGAAGCTGTCGCCCGGCTGCAGTTCGTTGCCGAAGTCGACTTCGCCCTCGAACACGCGCGCGAGGTCGAGCGCCAGGCTGATGCTCTCGCCGGCCGCGTTCACCGCGGCGATGAGCGACGGCGTCTCGCGCGTGATCTCGCCACGAATCGACATCAGGGCCTTGTGCTTCTCGTAGGGCACGACCTGGACGTCGAAATCGGGCAGTGCATCGGGACGCGGCGCATCCGCGCCCACGACCTTCAGGAACTTGTCGGCGTCGATCTGGTACGTGAACTCGCGGATCACGCCGTCGAGGCCGAGCTGGAGCCGGTAGGGGCGGTCGGCGCGCAGGCGGCGCAGATCGAAACGCGACTTCGCGCTCTGCACGAAATGCTCGACGATCTCATCGCTCACCTGGTGCGCGCGCAGCAGGCTGGCGAGCGTCGCGTTGCGGGGCACGCGCGCCTCGATGAGGCGCGTGGCCTGTTCCTGGACGTGCACCGTCGCCAGCGCAGCCGTTGCCGACGCCGTCTCAGGCGTTCGGGGTCCGGCGCACCCGGCCAGCACGGTGGCGGACAGGGCGATGGGAAGGGCTCGCTTCATCACGGCGGATCGCAGGATACAAACCTTTGAATCGGAGGGCTACAGAAAATTGTTCGTCATGTCGATAGTGTAGCGATCTGATACCCCAAAAACGTAATGCAGGGGCCTGGCGCAGCGCCGAACGCCGAACGCCGAAGCAAGGACAGGTAGGCTGTAGGCCGTAGGCTGTAGGCTGCAGCTGCCTGAGAACGCCGCGCCGTGCGCGCGCGTACTGACGGCCATGGTCGTCCTCCTTTCGCTCCTGCTGGCGTTGACGGCGGTTCATCCACAGGCGCCGACAACGCCCGGCGGCACCGACGAGGCGCCCCTGGACGCCGAAATCCGCGACGTCATGCGGCAGACGGGGGCCGAAGGCCTGGCGCTGGCGGTCGTGCGCGGCGGACGGGTCGTGCAGGTCCGGGCGCACGGGCGGCGCAACGCCAAGGGCGATCCCCTGACGCCCGACACGGTCATGTACGGCGCCTCGCTCACCAAGACCGCCTTCGGCTACCTGGTGATGCAACTGGCCGAGGAGGGGCGGGTCGACCTCGATGCCCCGATTGCCCGCTACCTGGACCGTCCCCTCCCGGAGTACCCGGACGACCCGCGATACGGACCCTGGAGCCACCTCCGCGGCGACGACCGTTGGCGCAGGCTGACGCCGCGCATCCTCCTCAACCACGCGTCGGGGTTCTCCAACTACGCGTTCATCGAGCCCGACGGCCGGCTCCGCTTCCACTTCGAACCGGGTACCCGGTACGCCTACTCGGGCGAGGGGCTCATCCTGCTCCAGTTCGTGCTCGAGCGCGGCCTCGGCCTCGACGTCGGCGCCGAGATGCAGCGGCGCATCTTCGACAGATTCGGCATGCGCAACACGAGCATGATGTGGCGGGCCGACTTCGCGGCCAATCTCGCCGACGGCTGGGACGCCCAGGGGCGGCCGGTCCCCCACGACGAGCGCAGCAAGGTGCGGGCGGCCGGCTCGATGGACACGACCATCGACGACATGGCCCGGCTCGCAGCGGGCTACGTCCGCGGCGACGGCCTGTCGGCGCGCGGCCGGGCCGAACTCACGCGCCCGCAGCTCCCCATCACCACGGCCTCGCAGTTCCCGTCGATGCAGCCCGAACTCCCGCCGGACCGGCGGCGTCCGCACCTCGCCGCCGGCCTCGGCGTCATCGTCTTCGAGGGGCCACAGGGACCGGGATTCTTCAAGGGCGGGCACAACGACTCGACCGGCAACACCTGGGTCTGCGTGGAGCGCAGCCAGGACTGCGTCGTCATCCTGGCCAACGACGTCCGTGCCGAACGGGGTTTCCCCCGTCTCGTGCGCTTCGTCCTGGGCGACACGGGCGTGCCATGGGAGTGGGAGTACGGGCAGTGAGGAATGCCGCGATGCCGGGAATGCCGAGAATGCCGTGAACCCGTAACGGGCAACGCCGAACGCCGAACGCCGAACGGGCAACCGGGCACGGACGAGAAATGGGCAGGAGTCACAAGGGCTGCGAGGGAGAGGCTTTTCCCTTCCGTTCCTTTTCCCTCTTCCCTTGACGCCCTTCTTACTTCTCCCTCCTCCCTTTTCCCTTGCTCGACGGGCCGTCCCCACCGTGGCGGCCGGCATTCGCAGCATTCCCGGCATCGCGGCATTGCCGATACCCGCTCCCCGTTCCCCGCTACCCGATAAGATCAAGTGAATGGCTTCCGTCCGCCCCTTTCGTGCCCTCCGTCCCCGCCCCGAACTCGCCGCCGAGATGGCGGCCGTGCCCTACGACGTCGTGAACACCGACGAGGCCCGCGCGCTGGCGGCGGGACGGCCCAACAGCTTCCTCCACGTGTCGCGTGCCGAGATCGACCTGCCGCCGGCGACCTCGCCGTATGCCGACGAGGTCTACACCCGGGCTTGGGAGACGTTCGAGGCCTTCCGGTCGAGCGCGCTCGTGCAGGACGCCTCGCCGCGCCTCTACGTCTACCGCCTGCGCATGGGCGACCACGTGCAGACCGGGCTCGCGGGCGCCTTCTCGGTGGACGAGTACCGCCGCGACGTCATCCTCAAGCACGAGCGGACGCGCAAGGACAAGGAAGACGACAGGACGCGCCACATCAGCGAACTGCGGGCCCAGACCGGGCCCGTGCTGCTCACCTATCGCACCACGCCCGCGGCCGCAGCCGCGATCGCCGAGGTCACCACGGCGACGCCGCTCTACGACCTGACGGCCGACGATGGCATCACGCACACGATCTGGGCGGCGACCGACGCGCAGGCCGCGGCGTTGCAGGCGGCGATGGCCGATGTGCCGCGGCTCTACATCGCCGACGGGCATCATCGTGCCGCGAGCGCTGCGCGCGCGCAGGAGGTGCTCGGCGCCGAGCCCGACGAGGAAGGCGCCTTCTTCCTCGCCGTGGCGTTCCCCGACGCCGAGATGCGCATCCTGCCGTATCACCGTGTGGTGAAGGACCTCAACGGACACACGCCCGAGGCGCTCCTGACCGTGCTGTCGCAGCAGTTCCCGATGTCGGCCGGAGGACCCGAGCCCTCGCGCAAGGGCGAGTGCGGGGTCTACCTGCGCGGCAAGTGGTACACCCTCACGCTGGGCGACGCCGACACCGATACGGCCGATCCGATCCGGACGCTCGACGTCTCGCGCCTGCAGGACCGCGTGCTCGCACCCCTGCTCGGCATCGCCGATCCGCGCACCGACACCCGCATCGACTTCGTCGGCGGTATCCGCGGCACGCGCGAGCTCGAGTCGCTCGTCAACTCGCGCCGCGCCGCCATCGCGTTCTCGATGTACCCCGTCACGCTCGGTGAGCTCATGGCCATCGCCGACGCCGGCGCCATCATGCCGCCCAAGTCCACGTGGTTCGAGCCGAAGCTGCGCGACGGGCTGCTCATTCACGAGATCTAGGGAATTGCAGAAGTGCAGGATTTCAGAGTTGCAGGAATTTCGGTGGCGATGCCAACCGTCGAGGCCTCTGCTGTGGTGATGCCGTCACGCGTCTTCAACTTCAGTTCCGGTCCCGCCGTGCTGCCCGAGCCCGTGCTGCTCGAGGCGCAGCGTGACCTCTTCGTCTATCCCGGTGCGGGCATGTCGGTGATGGAGATGAGCCACCGCTCGCCGGCGTTCGACCGCATCCTCGCCGACGCCGAGGCGGCCGTCCGCGCGCTCGGGCACATCGGCGACGACTATGCCGTCCTCTTCCTCCAGGGCGGGGCCAGCCTGCAGTTCTCGATGGCGCCCATGAACCTGCTGGGCCCCGGGCAGAGCGCCGACTACGTGATCACCGGCGTGTGGGGCCAGAAGGCGATTGCCGAGGCGCGCAAGGTCGGCGCCGTGCGCGTGGCCGGCTCCACGGAGGGCGAGGGCTTCCGGCGCGTGCCGCGCCAGGAGGAACTGCAACTCGATCCCGCCGCGGCCTACGTCCACGTCACCACCAACAACACGATCTACGGCACGCAGTGGCCGGCGATGCCCGACGTGGGCGACGTGCCCCTGGTGGCCGACGCCTCGTCCGACATCTTCGGGGCGCCGCTCGACGTGTCGAAGTTCGGCCTGATCTACGCCGGGGCGCAGAAGAACCTCGGTCCCTCCGGCGTCACGCTGGTGATCATCCGGAAGGACCTGCTGTCGCGTTCGTCGGACGGCCTGCCGACGATGCTCAACTATGCGGTGCAGGCGGCCAACGGCTCGCGCTACAACACGCCGAACACCTTCGGCATCTACATCCTCGACCTCGTCGCACGCTGGATGCTCGCCGAGGGCGGACTCGACGCCTGTGCCGCACGCAACGCCCGCAAGGCCGCCCGGCTGTACGCCGAGATCGACCGCACCGGCTTCTACCGCGGACACGCATCGCCCGAGTCGCGTTCGACCATGAACGTCACGTTCCGTCTGGCCGACGAGTCCCTCGAGCAGCGGTTCGCCGACGAGGCCGCGCGGCAGGGACTCGACGGCCTGCGCGGGCATCGCTCGGTGGGCGGCCTCCGCGCGTCGATGTACAACGCGTTCCCCGAAGCTGGCGTCGAGGCGCTCGTCGAGTTCATGCGCGAGTTCGAGCGCAGGAACGGGTAGCGCGTATCGGGTAGCGGGAAGCGGGTAACGGGTAACGGGTAGGTAGGGTCGGCTGTCCCAGCCGACCGCACTCAGGGCAAGCCAGCGGGCCGCCGGGCGCGGGGCGGAGAGTATGGCGGACGGCTCGGAGAGCCGTCCCTACCATCATCGCCCCTGCTCGAAACGTGGGGTGCCCGTAGGTAGGGTCGGCTGTCCCAGCCGACCGTCACAGCGCGCCCGATCGAAACGTGGGGCGCGTCTCCACAGTACAAGGACTAGCGTGTTCGTCAGAAACTCCCTCCCTCTCGTCTGTCTCCTCGCCGTGCTCGGTTTCGCCGGGCCCTCGCACGCCCAATCCTCGCCGCGGGATCTCCGCGTGCGCGTCCTCGACGCGCTCGGCGACCCGATCGCCGGCGCCAGCGTCGTCGTCGACGCCGGTCCGGCCGCCACGCGTGCCGTGATCACCGGTGCCGACGGCCGCGCCATCCTGGTCGTCACCGAACCGGCAGCCGGCGGGGCCGCCCCCCTGCTTCGCGTGTCGGCACCAGGGTTTGCCGAGCACGTGGAAGCGATCGGCCGCGACATGGCGACGGCCGACGTGCGGTTGCAGCCCGCGGCGCGCACCGAGCAGGTGACGGTCACGGCAGGGCGCCGCGCGGCGCGGGGCGCCGATCTGCCTGCCGACGCGACGGTCATCTCGCGGCGCGATCTCGAGGTGGCCGCCGCCGGCACGCTGGACGACGTGTTGCGATCGACGCCGGGGTTCTCGCTGTTCCGCCGGGCCCCGTCGCGCACGGCCAACCCGACGACGCAGGGGGTGACGCTGAGGGGCCTGTCGGCGTCGGGTGCGAGCCGCACGCTGGTGCTGGCCGACGGCGTGCCGCTCAACGACCCGTTCGGCGGCTGGGTGAGCTGGACGCGGGTGCCGCAGGTCGCGATGGACCGCGTGGAGGTGGTGCGTGGTGGTGCGAGCGACCTCTACGGAGCCGACGCGGCAGGCGGCCTTATCCAGGTGGTCTCTGTCGAGCCCGCGTCAACGGTCGCGCGGGCGCTCGTCGAGGGGGGCAACCAGGAGTCGTTCCGGGTCTCGGCGCTCGCGGGCACGAGGCGTGGCTCGTGGCACGGCCTGCTCACCGGCGAGTGGAACGAGACCGAGGGCGCCATCCCCATCGCACCGGAGATCCGGGGACCCATCGACACGCCGGCTGGCGTCGAGTCCTCGGTGATCGGGGTCAGCGTGGGCGGCGCACTGACACGCGGGTGGCGGCTGTCGGCACGCGCGCACGTCCACGAAGAGGACCGCACCAACGGCACGCCGCTCCAGGACAACGACACCAACCAGCGGCAGGCCAGCGTGGAGGTCGCCGGCACCGGCGGCTGGGGCGACCTGCGGGTGCGGGCGTTCGGGGCCGGGCAGGGATACAACCAGGCGTTCAGCGCGGTCAACGCGGCGCGGACGGCCGAGACCCTGAGCTCGCGCCAGCAGGTGGAGTCGTCGATGACCGGCGGATCGGCCGAGTACGTCCGCACGGTCGGCACGGTGGTGCTGCTGGCCGGCGGCGACGCACGGCGGGTCGAGGGCGATCTGATCGAGCGGCGTCCCGTGGGCGCGCCCACCCAGGCCGACGGCGTGCAGACATTGACCGGCGGCTTCGCCCAGGCCACGTGGGCCGCGTCGCCGAGCCTCGTGGTCGTCGGAGGTCTGCGGGCCGACCGCGTCGCGACCGACAGCACGCCCGGGGGGGCGCGCGACACCAACGCGGTGTCGCCCAAGGCGTCGGTGGCCTGGACCGCACCCGGCGCCTTCACGCTCCGCGGCAGCGCCTACCGGGCCTTCCGTGCGCCCACGCTGAACGAACGCCTGCGGTCGTTTCGCGCCGGCAACACCCTCACGCTCAACAACCCCGCGCTCGACGCCGAACGGGTGACCGGTGGTGAGGCGTCGGTGGCCTGGGAGCCGCGTCGTGTGTCGCTGCGCGCCACCGTGTTCGCGGCCCGCCTCGAGGACGCCGTCACCAACGTCACGATCAGCTCGACGCCCACGCTCATCACCCGTGAGCGCCGCAACGCGGGCACCATCGGCGCGCGTGGCCTCGAGGTGGAGGGCCGGCTCCAGGTGCTCTCGTCGCTGGCCGTCGGCGGCACGCTGGCCTGGACGCGGTCGCGCTTCGACGAGTCGGTCGAACCCGGGCTCGAAGGCAACCGTGTGCCGCAGGTGCCCACGGCGCAGGGCAGCGTGGACGTCCGCTGGCAGCCGATCGCGGCGTCGATGATCTCGGCGCAGGTGCGCTGGACGGGCACGCAGTTCGACGACGATCGCAACCAGTTCGAGCTGGGACGATCGGCGGTCACCGACCTGCTCGCTGAACACCGCTTCGCCGAGTCGCTGCGCGGCTTCGTCGCCTTCGAGAACCTCTTCGACGCGATCTACGACACGGGCCGCACGCCCCAGCGCACCGTGGGCCCGCCGCGCCGCGTCAGGGCAGGGGTCAGGGTCGCATTCTGAACAGTTCAGAATTCACAGTTCAGAATGTAGAGGGCTCGCTGCAGCGCCAGGCCTACCTTCATCTTGAAGATGCCCTTCATTCTGAATGTTGAACTTTGAACTGTCGTTATCTGTTGAATGAGCGTCGTCTCCGCGGCCGTCGGCGGCGACGATGATCGCCGTCCTGAGTCTCCGCGGCCGACGAGGGTGGTTCTTCCTGCAGCAGGTGATCCCAGTGGGTGACCACGTCGGGGCGTTCACCGTGGATGTCGAGCCAGGTGAGGGCGTCGCGGAAGGCGCTGCGGTGCATGAGCGCTTTCTGCACGCGGACCGGCGCCTCGATGTCGAGCAGCCGTTTCTGGAGCGCCAGCAGCTCGCGGAGTCGGTCGACGTCCTTGCGCGCCACCTGCATCTGCCCGAGCATCGCCGGCGCCTCGCGCTCCCAGTCGTCGTGGTAGCGGAAGCGATGCCCTTCGTCGCGCAGCAGCCCGAGCGGCAGCAGTAACGTCCCGGCGAGAATCGCGTTGCTCAACGTCTCCGGGGCGTCGTCGAAGCGACGCCGATAGGCATCCACCGCTTCGAACGCCTCCGTCAGCTGGCCATCGTCGTTGAGCAGCTCGGGTGACATGTGCTCGAGCAACCCGCTGTCGGCCAGGTTGTCGAAGCACGAGCGGGCGTGCCCGCTGCGCAGGATCTTGTAGTACTCCTCGAGCAGGCGTGCGGTCGAGGCCCGCGCGATGAGCGGCGCCTTGCGGGCGATGGCGTCCATGACGTCGGCAGCGACGTCGAAATCGAGGCGCGCGGCGAGCACCAGCGCGCGCAGCATGCGGACGGGATCCTCAACGAAGCGGACGTCGGGGTCGCCGATGCAGCGGAGGACGCGCGCCTCGAGGTCCTGCAATCCGCCCGTGTAGTCGATGATCGAGAACGACCCGATGTCGTAGAACAGGGCGTTCACCGTGAAGTCGCGCCGGAACGCGTCCTCTTCGGGCGTCCCGTACTCGTTGTCGCGGAGGATCGGCCTGTCGATGACCTCGGCCGACACCTCGGCGCCAGGCCCGGCGACAATCGGGAGCGCCGACTCGTCGGGATGGTCGGGCCTGAAGTGCTGTTCCTGGGGCTCGCTGCCCACGGAGACCTGACGGCGGAACGTCGCGACCTCGATGGTCTTGGTGCCGAAGCGCACGTGCGCGAGGCGGAACCGGCGCCCGATGATCCAGCAGTTGCGGAACAGCCGCTTGACCTCGTGGGGATGGGCGCTCGTCCCGATGTCGAAATCCTTCGGGCGACGGTGCAGCAGGAGATCGCGTACGCTCCCGCCTACGAGGTATGCCTCGAAGTTGGAGGCGTGCAGGCGATACAGCACCCGGAGCGCATCCGGGTCGATGAGCTGACGCGAAAGGCCATGCTCGCTCCTCGGGACGACCACTGGAGTGACCACGTTGGGGGAGTATAGCAAAGCTGGCGGGCTTGGATGATTGGAAGTAGCTGACATGAAAGCACTTACTGTGTTCGCTCGGGGCGCGGGCGCGCTGGTGCTCCTGCTGGCGGCCTCGGGCGGGGCCATGGCCCAGGCTCCGGTGGCCGACCCGATTGTCCGCGCACGCGAGCTCTACAATGCCGGCCGATTCGACGAGGCCGTCAGCGCGGCACGCGAGGCGGGAGCGCGCCCTGGCCCCCAGCACGAGGCCAATCTCCTGCTCGGACGGGCACTGCTGGAGCGGCATCGCAGCACCCGTGTCGCCGAGGATCTGGACGCGGGGCGCCAGGCGCTCCGATCCGTCGATGCGACGGCGCTGCCCGACCGCGGTCGCCTGGACCTCGTCGTCGGCCTCGGCGAAGCCTTGTATCTCGACGGCCAGTACCGGTCGGCCGCCGCCGTCCTCGAGCCGGCGCTCGAGCAGGTCGGGGCGCTGCCCGCCCCCGCCCGTGAGCAGGTCGTGGACTGGTGGGCCACCGCGATGGACCGGCACGCGCAGACGCGTCCTCCGGACGAGCGCGCGCGCTTCTACGACGATGTCGAGGCCAGGATGCGGCAGCATCTCGGCCGCCATCCCGATTCGTCGGCGGCGTCGTACTGGCTGCCTGCCGTGGCCCTGGCGCAGGGCCAGCTCGACCTGGCGTGGGACCTGGCGCTGGCCGGCTGGGTGCGCGCCCAGCTCGCGGCCGACCGCGGCGAGGCGCTTCGCGGCGACCTCGACCGGCTCGTGACGCAGGCGATCATCCCCGAGCGCGTGAAGCGACTGGTCGACGAGCCCGACACCGCCGCCGCCGCCGCGCGGTTTGCGGCGGAATGGGACGAGATGAAGGCGCGGTGGTCCCCCAGGTAGGGCCGCACAGAGGTACGGCCGCACACGAGGTAGGGCCGGGTCTCCGACCCGGCCGTCACACCCCCGACCCGGTCGCCGGGCCGCCACGGACGGCTCGCTGGCCCCGAGCGCAGTCGAGGGGGAGAGCCGTCCCTACCTTCTTGACGCCAGGCACGCCCGGCGGTCGATGTTCACGCCTTGGCCTCGTTCCAGGTGCGGCCCACGCCCACGTCCACGTCGAGCGGCACGTCGAGCGCCACGGCGTGCTCCATGTGCTGCTTCACCAGTGCCGCCGCCTCATCGGCCGCAGCCTCGGGCACCTCGAACACGAGCTCGTCGTGCACCGTCAGGATCATGCGCAGCCCCGGCACCGACGGCAGCGCGGCATGCAGGTCGATCATCGCGCGCTTCAGGATGTCGGCGGCCGTGCCCTGGATGGGCAGGTTCACCGTCACGCGCTCGGCAGCCGCACGAATCTGGCCATTGCGGCTCGTGAGCTCCGGCACGCGCCGGCGCCGGCCGAACAGCGTGCTGACGATGCCGGTCTCGCGTGCCCGCGCGATGGTCTCGTCGATGAAGCGTCGCACCGACGGGTAGCCCTCGAAGTACGCGTCGATGAAGGCCTGCGCGGCCTGCTGCGTCACGCCGATGTCCTTGGCGAGCGTGAACGCCGTCTTCCCGTAGAGCAGCGCGTAGTTGATGATCTTCGCGCGGCGCCGCAGTTCGTGCGTGCTCAGGCCGCTGTCGGCGCCGAACACCTTGGCCGACGTCTGGTCGTGGATGTCGTCGCCGCGCCGGAAGGCCTCGATCAGGCTCTGTTCCTGCGCCATGTGTGCGAGCACGCGCAGTTCGATCTGCGAGTAGTCGGCCGAGATGAGCACGTGGCCCGGCTCGGCCACGAACGCGGCGCGAATCTCGCGCCCGAGCTCTGTGCGAATCGGGATGTTCTGCAGGTTGGGATCACTGCTGCTCAGCCGACCCGTCGCCGCGACCGCCTGGTTGAAGGTGGTGTGCACGCGACCGGTCTGCGGGTGCACGAGCAGCGGCAGGGCGTCCACGTACGTGCCCTTCAGCTTCTGCATCGCCCGCCAGTCGAGGATCTCGCGGCAGATGTCGTGCGTGAGCGCGAGCTCCTCGAGCACCTCGGCGGCCGTGGATGCGGCCCGCTCCTTGCCGGTGCGCTTGAGCACCGGCAGCTGCATCTTCTCGAACAGCACTTCGGCGAGCTGTTTCGGCGAGTTGATGTTGAAGGTGAGGCCCGCCTGCTCGTAGATGCGCGTCGCGTGCGCCTCGAGCTCGGCGTCCATGCGCACCGACAGGTCGGCGAGCACCTTCGTGTCCACGCGGATGCCGGCCTGCTCGATGGCCACCAGCGCGGGGATCAGCGCGAGCTCGAAGTCCTCGTAGATGCCCGTGAGCCCTTCGTCGCGCAGCGTGTCGCGCAGGTCGGCAGTGAGCTGCCACGCGAGGTCTGCACGCTCGCAGGCCCAGGTCGTCATCATCTCGACGCCCACGTGCGACACCGCGATCGCCTTCGCGCCCTTCCCACGCAGGGCCTCCGACTCCATCGCCTTGTAGCCGAGCCGCTCGAGCGCGAGCGGCTCGATCGCGTGCGCGGCATCGACCGCGGCGTGTACGTAGCTGGCCAGCATCACGTCGTCGCGCACGCCGGTCAGGTCGAGTCCGTGGCGCGCCAGCACGAGCGTCGCGGCCTTCAGGTCGTGGCCGGTCTTGCCGATCACGGGGTCGGCCAGCACCGGCCCGAGGGTGTCGCGCACGGACGATGCCGACAGGTTCGGCATCGCGTCGAGCGACGTGTGCGCCAGCGGCACGTACGCGGCACGCCCCTCGCCGGTGGCCACGGCGAGGCCCACGAGGCTGGCCTGCATCGCCGGCCGCTCGTCGGTCGCCAGGTACACGGCGCAGCGCCCGGCCTCGCGGACCGCTGCGGCGAGCGCCTGCAGGTCCTCGACGTCGCCGCAGGTCGTGTAGTCGCGCGAGACCTCCTTCGCCGTCGGCGCGTACGCCGTGACGAGCGACTTGAATCCCAGGCGACTGAACAGCTCGTAGCAGCGACGCTGGTCTGGCCCGGCGTAGCGGAGGCTCTCGATCTCCACGTCGACCGGCACGTTGGCGTGCAGGCGCACCATCTCGCGCGAGTGCCGCGCCTCGTCGGCGTGGGCCGTCAGCGCTTCGCGGTACCGTTTCTGCGCAATCGAGGGGGCAGCCTCGAGCAGGGCGTCGAGCGACCCGTGCTGCGCGATCAGGTCGCGCGCGCCCTTCTCGCCGATGCCGGGCACGCCCTTCACGTTGTCGATGGCGTCGCCCATCAGCGCGAGCACGTCCACCACCTGGTCGGGCCGCACGCCGAACTTCTCGAGCACGCCCGCCGCGTCGTACCACGTGCCCTCGTCGCGCGGGTTGTACACCCGCACGCGGCCGTCCACCATCTGGAAGAAGTCCTTGTCGCCGGTGACGATGGCCGCGTCGAAGCCGCGATCGACGGCGCGGAGCGCGAGCGTGGCGATGACGTCGTCGGCCTCGTAGTCGGAGTGGGTGAGCACCCGCACGCCCAGCGCGTCGCAGGCCTCGTGCACCAGGGGCACCTGCTCGACGAGGTCGGGCGGCATGGGCGCCCGGTTGGCCTTGTAGTCGGCCTGCATCGCCGACCGGAACGTGGGGCCCGCGAGGTCGAACGCCGCGGCGACGTAGGCCGGCTGGTGGTCCGCGATCAGCTTGCGCAGCATGGTCACGAAGCCGTAGACCGCGTTGGTGGACTTGCCGTCGGGTCCCGTCAGTCCGCGGATCGCGTGATACGCGCGGTACATCTGGTTGTTGCCGTCGACGAGGAACAGGACGGGGCGTTCGGGCACGGTACACTAGGATGCCATGCCGGTGTCTGCCCGTCAGGGACTCGCCCTGACGGTTCTCGCCCTCCTGTTCGTCGCCTCCTGCACCCGCCCCTTCGGCCGTCAGTACGAGTACGAGGAAGAGGTCTACGTGGACCTCGACGGATCGGCCACGGTCATCGTGAACGCGTCGCTGGCGTCGCTGGCGGCGTTGCACGGGCTCGACGTGCCGATCGACCCCGCGGCCCCGGTCGATCGAGACGCCATCCGCGACATGTACTCGTCGCCGGTCACCGAGGTCGCGCGCGTGAGCCGACCGTGGCGACGCGACGGCCGCCGGTTCGTGCAGGTGCGGCTCGACGTGACCGACGTGCGGCAACTGCCGTCCACCAGGCCGTTCGCCTGGGCGCGGTACGTGTTCGCTCCGTCGGGGGAGGAGCTGCAGTTCCAGCAGGAGCTCGGCGTGCCGACCGGCCGCGACGTGGGCGACGTCGGCTGGGACGGCAACGAACTGGTGGCGGTGCGGCTCCACATTCCGAGCCGGGTCACCTATCACAATGCGCCGAGCCGGCTCGTGGAACGCGGCAACATCCTCACGTGGGAGCAGCCGCTGGCGGCGCGCCTGAAGGGGGAGCCGCTGCAGGTGGACGTCAGGTTCGGATCGCAGCGGATCCTCGTGCTCACCGTGACGCTGTTCCTCGCGGCGATGGCCGCCGCGGGTCTCACCGTCGGCGGCCTGATCTGGTGGGTGGTGCGGAAGGGCCGTCAGCGCACCGCGGCTAGTAGGTAGGGACGGTTGGCCCAACCGTCCGTCAGCTCCTCCGCTCGGCGTGCGATGACGGACGGCTCGCCTTGCCCCGAGCGAAGTCGAGGGGGCGAGCCGTCCCTACCGTCCTGCCTTGGTAGGGACGGCCGTCCCGGCCGTCCGCCCACCGTGAGACTCAGAACTGCTCGACCGGCGGCTGCTTCTGGCGCTGCTGCCGGCGCTGCTCCATGTGCTCGCGGCGCTGCTGCATCCGCTCACGGCGCTGCGCGGCAATCTTGGTGGCCTCTGCCTGCTGCTCGGGCGTGAGCACCGCGTACACCTCGGCCCGCACCTTCGCGCGCAGCAGGGCCGCCTCGCCGATCGCGGTGCCGAGCGCCTGGCTGTGCTGACTCACCGCGGCCTCGTCGACGGCCTCTTCGGTGGCCTTGCGCAGCGCCTCGAGTGCCGCTGTCGCCTTCTGGGCCACCGCGCGACCCTCGTCGCGGTGCGACTGCATGATGGCGCGCACCTGTTCCCGCTGCGCGTCGGTCAGGTTCAGTGCCGGCAGGGGCAGGTCGGGGTTGAGGGCGAGCAGGCCACCGAGGGGGCCACCCATAGGTCCACCCATGCCACGTCCGCCAGGGCCACCGGGACCGCCAGGGCCGGGTCCGAACCCGGGTTGCGCCGCCGCCGTCGTCGCCACGCCCAGCGCCAGCGCGAGCGCGCCCGCCATCAGCTTCAGGTGCTTGGTCATCGTCGTCATTGTCCTTCTCCTCGATGTCATGGGGCGGGTCTGCCGCCCTCACCGCGTTCGTTGCTGTTCGATGAGACGGGATCGCTGTGGCCGGCCGGTGGCCCGCCTGTGAAAAAACCATGGCGCCCGCCCGGCCTCACGCTCCCGCGGTAGCCTGTGTGCGATGGCCCACGTGCTCGTAGTGGACGATGAAACGCCCATCGGCGAACTGGTCGCCCTGCACCTCTCGTTCGAGGGACACACGAGCGACAGGTTCGTCGACGGTCGCGCGGCCCTCGAGGCGGCGCGCTCGACGGCGTATGACCTCTGCATCCTCGACGTCATGCTGCCGGGCCTCGACGGGGTGGCCCTCTGCCGGGCGCTGCGTCAGTTGCCGGCGACCCGGCGTGTGCCCATCCTGCTGCTCACGGCCCGTCGCGACGAGACCGACAAGGTGCTCGGCCTCGACAGCGGCGCCGACGACTATCTCACCAAGCCGTTCGGCATCCAGGAACTGATGGCGCGCGTGCGCGCGCTGTTGCGTCGGGCGCCCTCCGCGGAGCCCACGGGCGATGCGGCTGGCGGCGCGCCGGACGTCATCCGCCGCGATGGTCTCGAGATCGACCCCGCACGGCACCAGGTGACGGTGGACGGGCGCGTCGTCGAGACCACCGCGCACGAGTTCGCCGTGCTGCGCGTGCTGGCCGCCAATCCCGGCATCGTCTACTCGCGCGAGGCGCTGATCCGCAAGGCGTGGGGGCCGGGCACGCACGTCACCGAGCGCAGCGTCGACACGATCGTCAAGCGACTGCGGCAGAAGGTCGAGGCCAACCCCGCCGAGCCCACGCGCCTGCTCACCGTGTGGGGCGTCGGCTACAAGTTCCGCGACGCCTGAGCCGCCATGGGCCTGCGTCTTCCGGCAGTCCGATCCCTCTACTGGCGCATCGCGCTGGCCTGCCTCGGCCTGCTGGCCGCCGGCCTCGTCGTCCAGCTGATTCTCGTGGTGGCGACGCTCTCGCGTCCCTCGGGGCTGCGCGCCAGACTCACTGCGCAGCAACTGGCCGT
>VFQN01004449.1_pt1 | contig 18474 bp, 16 predicted proteins | sample 3512371 | NCBI WGS metagenome assembly VFQN01 (sample SAMN10412370, study PRJNA504923) | tailings metagenome | isolation source: Replicate 2 from Balatoc abandoned mine | place: Philippines: Itogon, Benguet | collected 2017-08-28 | reverse complement strand
CGCGCACCCAGTACAGCGTCTCGAAGTTGTGCTCCAGCGTCGGCCGGCCGAACAGTCCGACCTGCGCCACGTAGGGCGGCCGCAGCCGCGGCATGCCGCGCTTGCCCTCGATCGATTCGATCATCGCGGACTCCTCGCCGCAGATGTAGGCGCCGGCGCCGCGGCGCAGCTCGATCTCCGGCAGCGTCGCCACCGGCGGTGCGGCACGCAGCGCGGCGAGTTCGCGCTCGAGCAGCGCGCGGCAGCCGTGGTACTCGTCACGCAGGTAGACGTAGACCTTGGCGATGCCCACCGCCCAGGCCGCGACCAGCATGCCTTCGAGGAAGCGGTGCGGGTCGCGTTCGAGGTAGTGGCGGTCCTTGAAGGTGCCGGGCTCGCCTTCGTCGATGTTCACCGCCATCAGCCGAGGCGCGGCCTCGCCGCGCACGATGCGCCACTTGCGGCCGGCCGGGAAGCCGGCGCCACCGAGCCCGCGCAGGCCGGAATCCTCCATCGCCTTGATCACGGATTCGACGTCGCGGGTGCCCTCGTGACATTGGCGAAGCAACTCGTAGCCGCCTTGCGCGCGGTAGCCGGCCAGGTCGGTCGCCGCCGGTACGTCGTCGAAACGCCGGTCGGCCTGGGCCAGGGCCTGCACGGTCGCCGCGTCGGCCTGCGGCACCGGTCGCTGGTGCACCACCGCCACCGGCGCCTGCTCGCAGCGGCCGACGCACGGCGCCTCGATCACGCGAACCTCGGTGCCCAGCAGCGCCGGCAGCTTCGCCAGCAGCGTGCCGGCACCCGCGAGCTCGCACGACAGGCCGCTGCACACGCGCACCGTCAGGCGGGCAGGCGCCTCGTAACGCCCCTGTGCATCCTCGCGCACCACATCGAAGTGGTGATAGAAGCTGGCGACCTCGAAGACCTCCACTGGCGCCAGCCGCAGCAGCTCGGCGAGCGCGGCCAGGTGGCCCGTGCGAAGCTGGCCGAAGCGGTCGTTCAGCGCGTGCAGGTGCTCGATCAGCAGGTCGCGGCGCAGCGGCAGCGTGGCGATCGTCTCGCGCACCTCGGCCAGCGCCGCCGCGTCCACCGTGCGGCCGGCGCGGCGCGCCTGCTTGCGGCCGGGCAACTGGCCCGCCACCCTGTCCAGCGGAATCGCGGTCGTGTTCATGGGCCCGCAGCGTACGAGCGGGGTGGGGGCACAATATGTTCCGGATTTCCTAATATGGACATCATCTTGCGCCCGCAGTGGGACGTCGGCGAGCCCGGCGGCCCGCGCATCGACACCACCGCGCTGCTCGCGCTGCTCGCCGGCGTGCAGGAGAGCGGCTCGCTGGCCGAGGCCGCACGCGGCGTGGGTCAGTCCTACCGGCACGCCTGGGGGCTGATCAAGAACGCCGAGGCCTTGTTCGGCGCGCCGCTGGTCGATTCCGGCCGCGGGCGAGGTTCGACGCTGACCGAATTGGCGCACAAGCTCATCTGGGCCGACCGGCGCATCGCCGCGCGGCTGTCGCCGCTGCTGGAATCACTCGCCTCCGAGCTGGAACGTGACCTGGAGCGCAGCCTCGTGCCGATGCGTGCCGCCGTGCGCATCGACGCCAGCCACGGCTTCGCGGTGGCGCGGCTGATGGAGCTGATGCATGTCGCGGAACTGCCCGTGGAACTGCGCTACCGCAACAGCCTGGAGTCGGTGGCCTCGCTCGCGCGCGGCGACTGCGATCTCGCCGGCCTGCACGTGCCAGTGGGCGAGTTCGAAAGCCACGCCCTGCGCCGCTACCTGCGCTGGCTTCGGGCCGACACGCATTGCCTGGTGCACGTGGCGTTGCGCACGCAGGGCCTGTTCGTCGCGCGCGACAACCCTAAGCAGGTTCGCGGCGTGGCGGACCTGAAGCGATCCGATCTGCGCTTCGTCAACCGTCCGGAAGGTTCGGGCACGCGGGTGCTGACCGACTTGCTGCTCGAGCGCGAGGGCATTGCCGAGCAGGAGGTGCAAGGCTTCGACGACACCGAGCTGACCCATGCGGCGGTGGCGGCCTACATCGCCAGCGGCATGGCCGACGTCGGCATCGGCGTGCAGACCGCGGCGCAGCGCTTCGGCCTGCACTTCATCCCGCTGCTGCGCGAGCGCTACTTCTTCGCGCTGCGCATCGCGAGCCTGGAGCAGCCGCATGTCAGGGCGGTGCTGCAGATGCTCGCCTCACCGGCCGCGCGCGCGGCCATCTCGTCGCTGCCAGGCTATCACGCAGCCGAAACCGGTCGGATTCAGCGCATCGATGAGGCCTTCACGGTCGCCGGTCAGGCCGGTCCTGCAGCACCAGCTTGACGGCCCCCACGCCTCACCCCCGCAGCGCGTCGTCCACGCCGCAGCCGCTGGGTTGCGGCCAGCAGGCTCAGTTGACGACCTTCGAAACCTCGGCTGAATACCCGCTCTCGTTGGAGGCTGCGTCGTAGGACGTGACGGCAAAGTAATAGCGGGTGCCGGCTTGGAGGTTGCGGATGGTCAGCGCCGGGGTACCACCGGCGTTCAGGCCCGCCCCGTAGCTCTGCAGGTACGACTGCGAGGCTGTGCCGTAGTAGACGCGATAACCGACCACGCGGGAGTCGCTCGGCGCGGTCCAGGCCAGGCTGACCGTCGCCGTCGCGGGCGCAGGAGACGGCGCCGGGGCGGGCGCGGGTGCCGGTGCAGGCGCTGGTGCGGGAGCGCCCGAAGTGGGGGGATCGGTTGCATCCCCGCCACCGCCGCAACCGGCCAGCGACGCCATCAGGATCATCGTTAGGGCGGAGAGCAGTCGGCGATTGGTGGACATGGGACGATAGATTTGGCAAGGGACGATCGCGGGGCCGGGCAGCCATCCAGTAACGCTGTCGTTGCTGCGATGGGCCGGGAACCGGTTCGCGGCGAGCCGGAATCAGGTTCAACCCCGCATCCGAGGGATAGTGCCGACCTCGCCACACTCCCGTGTAACAGAACGTTATCGAGAGGCAATGGCGACCGTCCACTTCCGCGGCGCGCATTTGTCGCTGGAGGTCCTGCGTGCGCGAGTGCCGGCGGCAACCAAGATCGGGGGCTCCGGAACACCATCCCGTGCGATATAAGCTCGCCTTGGCGCCAGAGCGCTGCTTTCTTTCTTGCTCACAAGGGCAATCGTGATGGACCACATCAAGTCTTCTTTCGCCAGCCGGGCCGCCGCCGCGTTCCTTTGTGCATGCCTGGGCGCATGCAGTAGCGTGGGCAATTTCCCGCCGGCCCCGCAGGCCGTCGACACACCTGCACTGCGTTACAAAATCGGGCCGCTTGACACGCTGAACATCGTGGTCTGGCGGAACCCGGAATTGTCCGGGCCGGTCACCGTGCGGCCCGACGGCTACATCGTCACCCCGCTGGTGGAGGACATGCTCGCCGCAGGCAAGAGCCCGGCCGAACTCGCTCGCGAAATGGAGCGCACGCTCGGGAAGTACCTCAAGGATCCCGTGGTCAGCGTGGTCGTGACCGGCTTCCAAGGCGTCTACTCCGACCAGATCCGGATCGTCGGCGAGGCTGCCCGTCCCCAGGCCGTCCCCTATCGCCAGAACATGACTGTGCTTGACGTGATGATCCAGGTGGGCGGGATCACGGACTTCGCCGATGGCAATGCCGCGGTTCTCGTTCGTGGCTCCGAAGGAGGCAAGCAGTACAGCATCCGGCTGAAGGACCTGCTCAAGCGCGGCGACATTTCTGCCAATGCGGCGATAGTGCCGGGGGACGTGATCATCGTGCCGCAGAGCTGGTTCTGAGCGTGGGCGGTGAACGGGACGTCGAATGAACGAAGGTCTGCAACCCTTTCAGATCCAGGTCAAGCAGTTCTTGTCAACGACTTGGCAAAGGCGGAGGCTGGTCGTTTCCGTGGCCTGGATCACGGCGATCATCACCGCTCCCCTGGCGATGCTGGCCCCGAATTACTTCGAGGCCTCGGCCAAGATCTATGTCGACACTCAGACCGTGCTGAAGCCCTTGCTGGCGGGGCTCACCTACCAACCGGACATCGAGCAACAACTGCGCATGCTGGCGCGGACCATCATCTCGCGGCCCAATGTCGAACGCCTGGTCGATCGGCCCGAACTGGGCGTGGGCGTGGACACGGCATCGTCGCGCGAGAAGACGGTGACGCGCCTGATGGACCAGATCAAGATCGCTCCATCCGGTGCAGGCAATCTCTACGCGATCACCTTCAAGGATCGGGACTCTGTTCGTGCACTGAAGGTGGTCGATGCCACGCTGGATCTGTTCGTCAACACGGGCGCCTACGGGAAGAAGCGCGACTCCCAGGAAGCTGGCGAGTTCATCGAGGAACAGATCAAGGACTATGAAGGCAAGCTCGTCGCGGCCGAGAACCGGCTCAAGGAGTTCAAGGTGAAGAACTTCGGGACGAGCGGGGTTTCAAACCAGGACTACTTCGCGCGCGTATCCGTGCTCACCGAAGAGGCGAGCAAGCTGCAGGTCGATCTTCATGCGGCGGAGCAGGCGCGCGATGCGTTCCGTCGCGAACTCGCGGGCGAGAACCCCCAGCTGCCGCCAGAGGCAGGCAAGGCGCCGGCTTCGCCGGCGGAGGCCGAGTTGGACGCGCGCCTGGAAGTGCAGAAGAAGCAACTGGATGATCTGTTGCGGCGCTATACCGAGCAGCACCCGGACGTGGCCAGTACGCGCCGCGTCATTGCGCAGATCGAGGCCCAGCGTCGACAGCTGACCGAGGCTCGCGCGCAGGCGGTGAAATCCGGCGTCGCGCCTGCCGACGCGGCCACGAGCCCCGTCTACCAGAAGCTGCGGATCTCGCTGGCAGAGACCGAAGCCCAGGTTGCGTCGTTGCGCGCGCAGCTGAGCGCCAAGCAGGCGCGCCTGAACGATATACGTGCCGTGGCCGGAAGAGCGCCGGTCATCGAAGCCGAGCTGGCGCAGCTCAACCGCGACTACGACATCATGCGCAAGAAGTACGACGAGCTCGTCAGTCGGCGCGAATCGGCGGCCTTGACGGTCAAGCTCGACGAGGCCTCCAAGCTGGCCGACTTCCGCGTCATCGAGCCCCCGCGCGTGTCGCCCTCGCCGGTCTTCCCGGGGCGGCTGCATATCGCGATGGCCGCGGTCCTGGCGTCGCTGCTTGCAGGACTCTGCGCGCCAGCCGTCATCGATCTGCTGCACCCGACGTTCCGCGACCTCAAAGCGCTGCAGGCCGCAACCGGTCGTCCCGTGCTGGGGCGCATCACCCTGACGATCTCGGACGAGGCGCGGCGGCAAATGCGCTCGACGGATACGCGTCTGGCCACTGCGCTGGCAGGGCTTCTGTTGGCCCAGATTGCCTGGCTCGCCTGGATCGCCTCGAGGGGCGGCCTCTGAGCCCGCTGAAGGAAGCCCATGAACATCATCGAGCAGGCGACCAAGCGCCTGGAAGAACTGAGGCGTGGCGGCGTCGAGGTGCCCTGGGAAGCGTCGAAGCTTTCTGAAGAACAATTCAACGAACTGGTCAGGTCCGGTGCTGAGGGCACGGAGGCTGCAAGCCGGAGCAGTCGATCGATCGAGCCCAGCGGCACCGCCGGCACGGCGGCCCAGGCTGGCAACCCGGCCGCTCGGGCCACACGAGGCGCCGGGAAACTTGCCCCTTCGAGAAGGTCCAGCACCGTTGAACTGGACATGGCGCGCCTGGAGCGAGGCGGCCTGCTGGTTCCGAACCTCGTCCGCTCGGAGCTGGCGCTCGAGTTCCGCCAGGTCAAGCGGCCGCTGCTGAAGAACGCAAAAGAGGCCAAGGAAGCTGGCAAGAAGCGTCAGTCGCTCATCATGGTCACCAGCGCCTTGCCCGGCGAAGGGAAGACCTTCTGTGCCATCAACCTCGCGTTGAGCATGGCGATGGAGGTGGACACCTCGGTGCTGCTCGTCGATGCGGACGTGCTGCAGCCGGCCGTCTTCGACCGCCTGGGCTTGAAGACCGACAAGGGCTTGCTCGACCTGCTGACCGATGAGAGCCTCGACATGTCCGACGTGATGGTGCGCACGAACATCCCCAAGCTCTCGCTGTTGCCGGCGGGACTGCCGAATCCGATGGCCACGGAACTGCTCGCCAGCGAGGCAATGGAGCGGTTGCTCGAAGAAGTCGCACAGCGCTATGAAGACCGCGTGGTCATCTTCGACGCGCCCCCGCTGCTGCTGACGACGGAATCTCGCGTGCTCGCCTCACGCGTCGGTCAGGTCGTCGTGGTGGTGGATTCGGCCGCCACCTCCATGGGCAAGGTCGCCGAGGCTTTCGCGACGATCGAGAACTGCCCCGTCGTCATGTCGGTGCTCAACAAGTGCCAGCGGCAGGAGGCCACCGGGGCCTACAAGTACGGGTATTCGTACGGATGAGTGTGCCCAAGAACAATGTGCGCCCCCCCCTGAAGAGCGGAACGCCGATCCGGGTGCGCAGCGGCTCTGTGGCGGGCATCTGCCTGCTGGCCGCATTGCCCTGTCCGCCCGCCTTGGCGCAGTTGCGCCCGATCGAGGCATCGCTGCAGACCACGGTCACCGCGACGAACAACGGTGCCGGCGCCCCGGCAGGCCAGGAGCAGTCGGACGCGATCCTCGTCGTGCAACCGCGCGTCCGTCTTGAGCGGCGCAGCGCCGGGCTCTCGGTCAGCGGCGACGCAGGGGTTTCACTGGTGAGCTCGGCGAACAATACCCGACGCAGCCGCGCGCTTCCGGAAGCCGGACTGATCGCCGATGCCTCGCTGGTCGACAGGCTCTTGAACCTGGAAGGCGCCGTCGACGTCCGCCAGGTGGAGCAGGATCCGTTCGCGACGCGGGTGGACCCGAACTCTCCCGACAACGCGCTCACGTCGGCGACCTACCGCCTGAGCCCGGTCCTCAGGCACGAGTTCTCCCCTCGCCTGTCATTGGTGGCGCGTGACGATGAGACCTGGACCCGCTACTCCGGTGAGCAAGGCAACGACAACCGATCGCGCGCCACCTCGGCGCGACTGTTGAGCAAGCCCCAGCCCCTGGGCGGTTCGCTCGAGGCGGTCGAGCAGCGCGTGACCTACGCGCAAGGTGCCGACGCGGACTGGCGGTCGCGGAGCATTCTGGCGACGGTCAACTATGCGTACGCAAACGAGTGGGTGGTCGGTGTCGTGGCCGGCTCCGAGCGATCGACGTTCGCGTTGTCCAGCCAGACGGACACGCGCGCCGGACTGCGTCTGTTCTGGTCGCCCGGCCCGAGGACGGAAATGATCGCCGCCGCCGATCGACGCTACTTCGGCAGTGGCTGGGAGTTCAGGCTGAGGCACCGTACGCCCGCCACTGCGCTGCTGCTGCGGGCCGTGCGCGAGCCGACGGCAGGCAACCTCGTCGGAGGGATCGCCAGCGGCAGCAGACTCGAGGACTTCTTCGGCGCCATCCTGACCACCCGGCTTCCCGACCCGCAGCAACGCGCTGCCGCCGTCGTGGACCTGATGGCGACACGGGGGCTGCAGGACGCCCTGCCGGGCGTGGCGGGCATCACCGCGAACTATCCCCAGCGGCGCACCGGCGGCGAGGTGACCTGGGTGATGCTGGGAACCCGCCACACGGTCACCCTCACGGCCTTCGCGCAGAGCCTGAGTCAGTTGACGCTGAAGGACGGATCAGCGCTGGTTGCTGTGCCGGCGGACGCCGACAATCGACAAGCCGGCGGATCGCTCGGGCTGAACCGACGGCTCTCGCCCGTGATGTCGATCGACGGCCTGGGCCGCTGGTCGCGCATCCAGGGCTACGGAAGCCATGCAGGAGAGAAAACCCGCGAGACCTTATACCGCCTGACAGTGGTGCGGAACCTCTCGCCCCATACTGGCGTCTCTCTGGGTGTGTTGCGTCGTTCCATCGACACGCAATCTGCAACCGCAGACTCATACAAGGAAACGGCCGGCTTCGTGGGCATGAACCACCGGTTCTGACAAACGGCATGTTCGAAAAATTCTTCGGGCTCAACGCCGCCCCGTTCCAGCTCAGTCCGGATCCGGGCTTCTACTTCGAAAGCCGCGGGCACGGCAACGCGCTCGCCTACATGAAGTTCGGCGCCTACCAGGGCGAAGGGTTCATCGTCGTCACGGGCGAGATCGGGGCCGGCAAGACGACCTTGGTGCGCACCCTGCTGGACAGCCTGAATCAGGACGAGATCATCGCGGCCCAGATCGTCAGTACCCAGCTGGACGCCAACGACCTGCTGCTGGCCATCTGCACTGCGTTCGGGATCCCCGTCAAGGGCACCTCGAAGGCGCAATGGCTGGCCACCCTGGAGGCGTTCTTCACGGCCGTCGCGGCCGGCGGGCGACGCGCCCTGCTGGTGATCGACGAGGCGCAGAACCTCGGGCTGAAGGAGATCGAGGAACTGCGCATGCTGTCCAATTTCCAGCTGGGGAGTCGTGCCCTGCTGCAGAGCTTCCTGGTTGGCCAGCCCGAATTGCGCAAGATGCTCCAGTCGAAGTCCCTGGAACAGTTGCGCCAACGCGTCATCGCGTCTTGCCACCTGGGCCCCCTGCAGGCCGAGGAGATCAAGCCCTACGTCGAGCATCGGCTTCGCCACGTGGGCTGGCAGGGTGCCGAGATCTTCTCCGAGGACGCCTACCAACAGGTGCTCGCCTGCACCGAGGGCATTCCTCGCCGCATCAACCTGCTGTGTACGCGGGCGATGCTCGGCGCCTATCTGCGCTCGAGCCGGACGATCGAAGCCCGCGACGTGCTCCAGACGGCCAAGGAGCTGGGCGCAGAGCTCGGTGACTCGCTGGTGCGCGTGGCGTCGAGCTGACAGGCCCTCGTCGCCGGAGCTCCGCGCCCCCGCGGCGAGGCGTCGCCGGCATCGACAAGCACCCAGGTAAGGGATGGCCCGAAAGCCGGCGCGACCCGACGATATCCCCGTTGCATGTGCACACAGTCGAGCGCGACCAGGGAGGCCACTTCCGGCGCGCGCCGAACGGACTTTCGGCGATGGGTCAAGACACCGGGGCGAATGCCTGATTAGGGTTTTCCGGATGAACACTGAAAGCGGACTTCCTGCACCGACCATGGTCGGCCTCCCCCCCGCGGGCCCGCAGCGGAGGGCGAACTCTGCGCACACGGAGAAGAAGGACGTGCCGCTTCACCCTGCCATCGCACAGACGCGCCTTTCGAGGGTCGACTTCGCGGACTCGGGGACTGGCGCACAACACCACAATGCCGAAGTCCTGTTCCGCGGTCCATTCCTGAAGCACCTGTCACGGGAGAAGCGCCGGGTCGATCGCTCGAAGGCGCCGCTTTCGCTCGTCCTGTGCCGGCTGGACCAGAGCGCGCCGAACGCACTCCTCGCGGGTGCCTTGCTCGAACTTCTGCGCACGAGCACCCGCGACACCGATTTCATCGGCTGGCTGTCCGACGACGAGATTGCCGTGCTGCTGCCGGACACCGATCAGGAAGGGGCGCAGCGGTTCACGGAGAAACTCACCGCCAAGGTCGGTAACGCACCCTTCTCGGCGTCTGCCGTGACGTATCCGGACCATGTCTTCGACGACATCGCCAGCGGTGACAGCGAACTGCTGGACACGCAGCCGCTTCTGCTGGACCAGGAAGCGGTCGCAGGGCAGCGGGGTCACTATGCCCTGAAGCGCAGCCTCGACGTCGTCGGCTCGCTGTTCGCCCTGGCCATGCTCTCGCCCCTGATGATGGTGGTCGCCATCGCAGTCGCGTTGAGTTCGCCAGGTCCGATTATCTTCAGGCAGACTCGCATCGGTCGGCGTGGCATCCCCTTCGTCTTCTACAAGTTCCGCTCGATGCGCTGCAACACCGACGACCGCATCCACCGCGAATTCGTCGAGAACCTCATCAAGGGCGAGCACGGCAAGAACCAGCAGCAGGAAGGCAACACGCCCCTCTACAAGATCAAGGCCGACCCGCGGGTGACGGCCATCGGCGCGTTCATCCGAAAGACGAGCATCGATGAGATCCCGCAGTTCTTCAATGTCCTCAAAGGCGACATGAGCCTGGTCGGTCCGCGGCCGCCGCTGCCCTACGAGGCGAAGGCCTACCAGTCCTGGCATCTGCGCCGCGTTCTCGAGACCAAGCCGGGCATCACTGGGCTCTGGCAGGTCGAGGGTCGCAGCAAGGTCACGTTCGACGAGATGGTCCGTATGGACCTGCGCTATGTGCGCGATTGCTCGCTCGGGCTCGATCTGCGCATCCTGTTCAAGACCGTCAAGGTTGTTCTGGGAGATGACGGCGCAACGTGACTCCGCGGGGTGACCGGCTGCCCACCGCGTGCTGGTGTGGGTTGCTTCTTGAGTGGCGACCTGCCTCGAGCCCAAGAAGGTGTTGCACATCCGTCACTGAGATCTTCGAACAGTGACCTCTCGGTCGCATGCTGCGGTTGCAGCGACAGCGGATCGCACGCGTGACTTGGCGATGATTCACTCAGCGTATCCCGTCGAAGCATCCCCTTGCGGCCGACGCCGGTTCGTGCTCTTCGGCCTGTTCGGGACCGGAAACATCGGCAACGACGCCACGCTGCGGGTCACGCTGCATCACTTGCGCGCCCGCGCGCCGGATGCCGACATCTTCTGCATCTGCAACGAGTTGCCCGACTTCGCGCGGGCTCTAGGGGTGCTGGCGCTTCCCCTGAATCCACTTCCTGTGAAGGGACGATGGCGCGTCCCTTACTCGTGGCTGCGCAATGCGTATGCCGCCGCGGGGATGCTGGTCAGCGAGCCCTTCCGGCGAGCGCGGATGAGGCGCCTGCTCATGGGCGCAGACCGCCTCATCTTCGTCGGCACGGGTGTATTCGACGACTTCGGTTTGCTTCCCTGGGACATGCCCGCCTGGATGCTGGGCTGGTGCCGCGCCGCGAGCCGCGTCGGAGCAAAGGTGCAGCTGCTCGCCGTGGGTGCGGGCCCGATGCGCAATGCGCTGAATCGGGCGCTGATGAAGAGAGCGATCGACGCTGCTGATCGCCGATCGCTGCGTGACACGGTGTCGCGCGACTACCTGCAGTCGATCGGGATTGATGCCTCGGCCGACACGGTGGTCCCCGATCTGGTCTTCGGAATGCCACTGGAATGGATTCCAAACCACCGACCAGCTGAGTCGCCTCCGCGCGTGGTCGGGCTGGGCGTGATGGGCTACTTCGGCTGGAACGCCGACCCGCAGAAGGGGCAAGAGATCTATCAGGCCTACATCGCGAAGATGGAGCGGTTCCTGCGCTGGCTGCTGGAGCGTGGCTATGCGGTGCGCCTGCTTGTCGGAGAGTTGCCGACGGACGAGCGGCCGGTCCGCGACCTGCTTTCCGCCGTCGACCCCAACGGCCAGGCGCGGTCGGACGGCAGGCTGGCGACGCAGGCCATCGACTCGCTGGACGGCTTGCTCGAGGAAATTGCCGCGACGGACATCGTCGTGGCCAGCCGCTTCCACAATGTCATCTGCGCACTGGCGGCGGGCCGACCAGCCATCGCGGTTGGTTATGCGAGCAAGTTCGACGCGCTCATGGCCGAGATGGGAATGGGTTCCTACAGCCTGCACATCGAGACATTCGAAGTGGAGCAGCTGAAGCGCGACTTCGTCACCCTGGCTGAGAGCCACGCCGAGGTGAAGGCACGGCTCGGCTCGCGCTGCGCGACGTACCGGCAGTCGGTGCAGCAGGTGTTCGACGCGCATGTCGACTCGTCCGAGCGCCCGCAGCTCGGACAGACGGCGACGGCGAGTTGATCAGCGCAGGGGCAAGCTGGCACTTTTTCACAGCGCGATCGAGTCGACCGGGTGCATCGCTCCCCGGATGTGCGGGAGCGCACCCAGCGACGATTCGAGCCAGAATTTGAGCCATCGCGCGTCAGGCTCGCGTCGCCCCCGACGGCGGCTCCCATTCAACCAACCTCGTCCACCCACGTCCATGAAGATTCTCGTCACCGGAACCGAGGGCTATATCGGCGCCCGTCTCGCCCCCTGGCTGGCCCAGCATGGCCACGAGGTCGTCGGCCTTGACACCGGCTTCTACCGCGATGGTTGTCTCTACATGGACAACTTCGGCATGCCCATGGCGCCGAACACCCGCTACAAGGACCTGCGCACGGTCACGGCCGACGATCTCAGGGGCTTCGACGCGGTCATCCACCTCGCCGAGCTGTCGAATGACCCCCTGGGGCAGAACCGCCCGGAGATCACGTTCAAGATCAACCACGAAGGTTCGGTACGCATCGCCAATGCGGCGCGGGACGCCGGCGTCCGCCGCTTCGTCTACGCGTCGTCCTGCAGTGTCTACGGCGTGGGTAGCGGCGAGTTCCTCGACGAGACCTCGCCGACGAATCCTCAGACGGCCTATGCGCAGTGCAAGGTACTGGTCGAGCGCGACCTGCTGCCGATGGCCGACGATCGGTTCTCCGTCGTGTTCCTGCGCAACGCGACGGCTTACGGCCCGTCGCCGCGGATGCGCTTCGACATCGTGCTGAACGACTTGTGCGCACTGGCGCGCACGAAGAAGAAGATCGCGATGGTGAGCGACGGCAGCCCGTGGCGTCCAATCGTTCACGTCGAGGACATCTGCGAGGCGATGCGCTGCGCTGTCGAGGCGCCCGCCGACGCGGTGAATGGCCAGGTCTTCAACGTCGGCCAGACATCCGAGAACTACCGGATCCGCGAGATCGCGCAGATCGTGGCCAAGACGTTCCCGGGGTGCGACGTGAGTTCCGGCCCGCCCAGTCAGGACAACCGCAGCTACCGCGTCTCGTTCGACAAGATCGCCACGCGGCTGCCCGGCTTCAAGGCGCGATGGAATGCGGCCGAAGGCGCTGCGGAGTTGTGCCGGCTGTTCGATCGGATCGACTTCTCCGCGGAGACCTTCTCGTTCCGCGCCTTCACCCGCCTCAAGCAACTCAAGTACCTGCAGAGCACGCACCAGATCGACGAAGACCTCTTCTGGACCCGACCATGAGGTTCGAGCCCACGCCGATCCCGGGAGCCCATGTCGTGTCGATCGAGCGTCATGCCGACGATCGGGGTTTCTTCGCACGCGTCTGGTGCCAGGACGAGTTCCGGGCCTACGGGCTCGACGTCAACATCGTGCAGGCGAGCATCTCGTACAACCGGCGGCGAGGGACGCTGCGGGGGATGCACTTCTCCCGTGCGCCCTCGACCGAAGGCAAGCTCGTGCGCTGCAGCCGCGGCAGCGTCTTCGACGTGATCGTCGACCTCCGCGCCGATTCACCCAGCTACCTGACGCACTTCTGCGTGACCCTCGATGCGGACCAGCACAACGCGTTGTTCATTCCACAGGGCGTGGCCCATGGCTTCCAGACACTGGAAGACGACTGCGAGATCACCTACATGATGACCGACGTGTATCGCCCGGAACTCGCCGACGGCGTTCGCTACGACGACCCTGCGTTCGGTATCCGCTGGCCACTGCCCGTGAGCTGCATGGCGGAGCGTGATCGCAGCTACCCGGACATTGCGCCGCGGCGCACTGGCCTGCCGCCAAGCGGCGCCTGATCCACGAAGGCGTGCTGATGGACAAGTCTTCGCAAGGCCAAATCCCGCTCGGCGACCAGCGCCGCATGTGGAACGAGTGGAATGCCGCCTACCGCGAACGCACCCAGGGCGAGGTTTCGCATCGACAGGCGGCACAGGTCGAGCGCTGGCTGGCAGCCCTGGCTCGCAAGGACCTCGACATCCTCGAAGTCGGCTGTGGCGCCGGCTGGATGTGCGAAAGATTGCGGCCGTTCGGCCGCGTGACGGGAACCGACCTGGCCGACGAAGCGATCACGCGCGCTCGCGCACGGGTTCCCGGGGTGAACTTCCTGTCGGGCGACTTCATGGAAGTCGCGCTTGCGAAAGGATCGTTCGACATCGTGGTCACGCTCGAAGTCCTGTCGCACGTCGCGGATCAGCCGGCCTTCCTGGCGCGCATCGCCGAATTGCTGCGTCCGGGCGGGTTGCTGATGCTCGCCACCCAGAATCGCCCCATCCTGGAGCGCTGCAGCAGCGTCGGCGCCCCGCTGCCTGGTCAGTTGCGGCACTGGGTCGATGGCGAACAACTCCGAGGTCTGTTGGCACCGTCCTATTCACTGGTCGAGCTGACTTCCGTGCTGCCAGCGGGCGATCAGGGTTGGCTACGCGTGGTCAACTCGCGCAAACTGAACCGCGCCCTGGGCGTTCTCTTCGATCCGGCACGGATCGAACGGTGGAAGGAACGGCGTCTGCTCGGCCACACGTTGATGGCCTGTGCGCGCACGCACGGAACGGGTGGCCATGCTGCTTGACAAGCTGCTCGGGACAGAGGAATCGCTGCGCGTATCGGCTGAGGCCGTCGCCCTGATGCAGGCGCTGTACCCGATCTGCCGCAGCATTACCGGAGACGGCGTGCGCCGGACGCTGGATCTGCTCGACGCCTGGTGCCCGATCGAGCGCCACGAGGTGCCTTCCGGCACGCAGGTGTTCGACTGGGAAGTCCCGCGCGAGTGGAACATCCGAGACGCCTACGTCGCCGATGCCAGCGGGCGCCGGGTGATCGACTTCCGCGAGCACAACCTGCACGTCGTGAACTACTCCGTGCCCGTGCGCAAGACGCTGTCGCTCGAGGAACTGCAGCCGCATCTCCACTCCCTGCCGGATCGGCCCGATTGGATTCCGTACCGGACGAGTTACTACAAGGACAGCTGGGGGTTCTGCATGCGTCACCGCGACCGCGTGCGCCTGACCGAAGGGCGCTATGAGGTCGTCATCGATTCCGATCTGTCCGCGGGCGCGCTGACCTATGGCGAATGCGTCGTCCCGGGCACGACCGAAGGCGAAGCCATCGTCTACACGCACACCTGCCATCCGTCGCTGGCGAACGACAATCTCAGCGGCATGGCGGTCTCGGCTGCGCTCGCGCGCGCGATGCGCCAGCTACGCCCTCGGCTGACATGGCGGTTCGTCTATGGCCCCGGCACCATCGGTTCACTCACCTGGCTCTCTCGAAACGAGGCGCTGCTGCCTCGCCTGCGCTGCGGACTGGTCGTCGGTCTGCTGGGCGACCCCGGCCCCTTGACCTTCAAGCGAAGCCGCGTCGGCGGCACGGCCACCGATCGGGCGCTCGAACACGTGCTGCGTGCGGCGGATGCCGCTTCTTGCGTGGTGGACTTCGAGCCATACGGCTACGACGAGCGGCAGTTCTGCTCGCCGGGATTCGACCTGCCGGTGGGACGCCTGACACGATCCTCCAACGGGAAGTACCCGCAGTACCACACGTCCGCCGACGATCTCTCGCTCATCTCGCAGGAGAAGTTGGCGGAGTCGATCCGGGTCCTGGCGCATGCGCTCTCGGTGCTCGACGCGAACCGTCGCGTGATCAATCTCAGCCCGAAGGGCGAGCCACGGCTTGGCAAGCGCGGGCTGTACGGCAGCGTCGGCGGCAACGCTCCGAGCAGCTTCGAGCATGCCCTGCTCTGGGTGCTGAGCCTGGCCGACGGCACCCAGGATCTCGTCGCGATCGCCGACCGCTCCGGCGTGAGTTTCGACCAGATACACGCGGCCGCAACGGCGCTCGACGCGGCCGGCCTGTTGCGGGACTGCGAAGATTCACCCCAACGAAGACGGGAGAACTTGTCATGAAGGTAGTGCTGTTCTGTGGGGGCCTCGGCACGCGTTTGCGCGAACACTCCGACACGATCCCCAAGCCGCTCGTGAACGTTGGCTACCGCCCCATTCTGTGGCACCTGATGCGCTACTACGCGCACTTCGGGCACAAGGATTTCATCCTGGCGCTCGGCTATCGCGGTGACCTAGTCCGCGAGTACTTCCTGAACTACAACGAATGCATGTCCAACGACTTCGTTCTGTCGCGCGGCGGCAAGCAGGTCGAGCCGCTCACTTCGGACATCGACGACTGGCGCATCACCTTCGTGGACACCGGCCTGCACGCGAACCTCGGTCAACGGCTGCTGCGGGTGCGCAAGTACCTCGAGGGCGAGACGGAGTTCCTTGCTAACTATGCCGACGGGCTGAGCGACCTGCCGCTGGACAAGCATATCGACGAGTTTCGGCGCAGTGGTGTCACCGCGAGCTTCGTGGCCGTGCAATCGAGCCAGAGCTTTCACGCCATCCATTCCGACGAGGGCGGCATCGTCACCGGCTTCGGCCGCATGTCGCAGGCCGCGTTCTGGATCAACGGCGGCTACTTCTGCCTGCGCAGTGACATCTTTTCGCACATCGAGGAAGGCGACGAACTCGTCGAAGAACCGTTCCAGCGCCTGATCGAGCGCCGCCAGCTCGGCGTCTACCGCCACGACGGCTTCTGGCAGTGCATGGATACCTTCAAGGACAAGATCACCCTCGATCGCATGGAGGCTCGCGGCGATTGCCCGTGGGCCTTGTGGAAGCGCTGATCGGATTCACGAAGCATGCTCCCGCTGACCATCGGATCCGGCCAACAGGGCCTGCGCGTTCTCTGTCTCGGCGCGCACAGCGACGACATCGAGATCGGTTGCGCCGGCACGTTGCTGCGCTGGGTGCGCGAGCATCCGGGGCTGCAGGTGACATGGGCGGTGCTGAGCGCCCGCGACACCCGCGCGGTCGAGGCGCGCAGCAGTGCCAAGGCGCTGCTGCGCGGCACCAGAGGGGCCGATATCGTGCTCGGCGACTTCGAGGATGCCCACATGCCTGCGGCCTACCGTCAGGTCAAGGCCTTTCTGGCCGATCTCCGTCGCCGCGCCGAGGTCGACGTCGTGCTGACGCACAGCCTGGACGATCGCCACCAGGATCATCGTCTGCTGGCGGAGATGACCTGGCAGATCTGGCGCGATCACCTGATCCTGGAGTACGAGATCCCCAAGTACGAGGGTGATCTCGGCCGGCCGAACCTGTTCGTTCCGCTGTCTGCGGCCGTGACGGAGCGCAAGCTGAAACACCTCGACCGCCACTTCGGCTCGCAGCGATCGAAGGACTGGTTCTCCGACGCCACCTTCCGCGGCCTGATGCGCATCCGCGGCGTCGAATGCCGTGCACCGAGCGGCTATGCCGAGGCCTTCCACTGCCGCAAGTCGATCATGTAAGGGCCACGATGAGCACCGCACCGCAAAGTCACGCCGAAACCCTTCGCAGCCGCGCCCACGAGATCATCCCCGGGGGGTGCCACACCTACGCCAAGGGCGATGACCAGTTTCCGGAGATCGCGCCGCCGTTCATCGTTCGCGGATCGGGCTGCCACTCGTGGGATCTCGATGGCCGCGAGTACATCGAGTTCGGCATGGGACTGAGGGCGGTGACGCTCGGACACGCATTCGCGCCGGTGGTCGAAGCCGTCACCCGCCAGCTGGGCCACGGCGTGAACTTCACGCGGCCGGCGCCGATCGAGGTCGAGTGCGCCGAGCAGCTGCTTGAACTTGTCACGACTGCGGAGATGGTCAAGTTCTGCAAGGATGGCTCGCATGCTGTGGACGGCGCCTTGCGCCTGGCGCGAGCCCACACCGGGCGAGACATGGTGGCGATCTGCGGCGACCATCCGTTCTTCTCGACCAGCGACTGGTTCATCGGGACCACCGACATGAACGCCGGCATCCCGGAGGCGACGCAGCACCAGGTGGTCAAGTTCTCCTACGGCGACATCGCGAGCCTGGAGAACCTGTTCACCGCCCACCCCGGCCAGATCGCGGCGGTCATGATGGAGGCGGCACGCATTGACGAGCCGCAGCCGGGCTACCTCGAGCAGGTGAAGGCGACCGCGCATGCCCACGGTGCGCTGCTGATCTTCGACGAGATGATCACCGGGTTCCGCTGGCATCTGCGGGGGGCCCAGCATCTCTACGGCGTCACGCCGGACCTCAGCACCTTCGGCAAGGCCCTCGCGAACGGCTTCTCGGTCTCTGCGCTGGCGGGACGCCGCGAGCTGATGGAACTCGGCGGAAGCCGGCACCAGCGCGAACGCGTGTTCCTGCTCTCGACCACCCACGGCGCCGAGACGCACCAGCTCGCTGCAGCCATCGCGACGATGCGCTTCTACCGCGACAACCCGGTCGTCGAGACGCTCCATGCTCGCGGTGGTCGCCTTCGTGCCGGCTTCGATAAAGCCATTGCCGAACACGGACTCGGCGAGTACGTGGGCGTCGTCAGTCGCGACTGCAATCTCCTGTTCGGCACGCGCGATGCGGACAAGCGTCCGAGCCAACCTTTCCGCACATTGTTCATGCAGGAGATGGTCAAGCGCGGCGTCATCGCACCGTCCTTCGTGGTCAGCTACTCACACAGCGAGCAGGATATCGACCGGACGGTCGATGCAGCCCACGAAGCGCTTCGCATCTATCGTCTCGCGCTGGAGGGTGGCGCCGAACGATACCTGCAGGGCGTCCCGGTCAAGCCGGTGTTCCGCCGTTACGCCTAGCCGTATCCCGGCGGCGACGTCGCCATCGAGACGCCGACCACGATGACGACCGCGGCCCGATTTGACCGCTTGATGCGTGAGCCGCCGGGTGGAGCGGAGCTGAAGTCGCGCACGCTGCGCGGGGGCGCGTTCGCGATGGGCGCGGAGG
>VFQN01004448.1_pt1 | contig 18480 bp, 28 predicted proteins | sample 3512371 | NCBI WGS metagenome assembly VFQN01 (sample SAMN10412370, study PRJNA504923) | tailings metagenome | isolation source: Replicate 2 from Balatoc abandoned mine | place: Philippines: Itogon, Benguet | collected 2017-08-28 | reverse complement strand
CAACCGCTTTTGGCCGGCCCCAAACTTCATTTTTGGTATAAACCCAAAATGTACTGTTTTGCCTTCTCCGTGTAAGCATCATGGCTGTCTCTGTGTTTGTGTCACCAAGGCAACGTCCCCTGCTGGCTTTTGCTGCGCCTGCGAGGGCCTGTGACCAATTGGTACTGAGCTCGACTGAGCTTGGTTATGTCTGCTGTGCCGGCCGCCCAGTGTACCGCAGTCGGGAACGGCCCGTGTAGCAGGATGCGGTGAGGGGATAGGCAACGTATGTATCAGAGACAAGCATAGAGGACTAGACCGCGACAGTACGGCCCGGGTAGCCATACCGCCTGAAGTACATTGCAGGTCTGCACCTGCTGTGCACGAAGGGCAGAAGCCAGCAGCGGGTGGGGTTGGGGGTGGCGGCAGGCCGGTTGTGGTGCGCGTTACTGCACCGTTCGAGGTGGCCCCACGACGATGACGACTGGCATGTGCCGTACGATCTGGCGTACGGTCTGGCGGCGGTGGCGTGGCCGGCGTGCTGCGAGTCAGGAGCACGGCACGTCTGTGGTGTGCCTGCTGGTGGGCGCGACTAGCGAGGTGCCTGTAGCTGGGGGGCCAGCGGCCAGGTGGGGGCGTGAGGGTCAGGACCAAGGAGGCTTTCACGCTGTTACCGCGGCATGGCGTTTGCAGAAACAAGCACTCGGTCGGCGGTACCGTACTTCTTCTGAATCATGCCGGGTACCGGTAATGCACGGCTTGGGCCATCCTTGGGCCATGACGGGGCAGCGGGGGCGCAAGGCGCGGGGCAGCCGGGCAGCAGGGGTGGGTGAGGATGTGGCACAGCAGGCGCCTCGTGCACACCGTCACCCTGCAGTCCGTGCGAGGCAGTGAGGCGTTGCCGATCACAAACTCTGTCGGCCGTCCCCTCTGGCGGCTGTTGGGTGGATGGCTGGGGCGAGGGCAGAGGCTGCCGCTGGTGCCGCGGCGGTGTCAGGGAAGCCCGTGGGGCTGCTTCAATTCGCACAGAGGTGGGCTGTCACAAACAGCAGGTGCAGCAGGGGCCTGGAGGCACCGGCTTGTCGGCGTTGGCCCTGGCCACAGCGTCTGCTCCGCTAGGCTTGAGCCCCCGCTCGCCGCTGCGGGGGAGGCTCAGCGGCGTTACCGGCGGTGGCGGTGCGGAGTCTGCCGCGGCAGGCTCGGGCCCGGGCCCAAGCCTGCAGGCGGAGAGGCAGGGTGGAGGCGGTGCGGAAGAGCCAGGGGCAGGGGCGCAGATAGTACCGCAGAGCATGGAGTCGCATAGTACGCTGGAGCTCATTGCAGAGGCCCCGTCGGTTCCGGGTGGCGCGGCGGCCATTGCGGTGGCGGTGGTCGGCCAAGGGGCCAGCGTATCGCACCTGGTCGCACGATGGCGTCTATGGGGCGGGAGGCGGTGCAGCACCAGGGGAGGAAAAGCCGCAGCCGAAGGACGCAATGGTACAGGAGGACCTTGGTAACGCCTGACTTGCTCGTGGCGGGGCGAACGTTGCACGGCCTGCCGTACACGGTACGGAGGCAGGTGTCAGGGGAGATGGAGGTGGTGGTGGTGGTGGTGGTTACGCTTTGGGGCATGGCCCCGTGCCTTCAGTTGGGCCCGAGGGCTTCCGCTGTGCAGGTGGCCACGTGTTCGTGGGGCCGGAGGCAGGGGCTGGGGCAGGGAGGGGAGCGCGTAGCCCCAGGAGTCGAGTCCCGCAGGCAAGCGAAGGTAGGGGTGTGCTGGGTCCTGGGTGCGACAAGGATGGTATTATGGCCGCGACGCTGACACATGAGAGGGCTCGTACGTAATTGCTGTCTGCGCGGGTGAAGGACGGTGTGTGTTGCGTCAGTGCACGTGAACACTTATAGACAGGCCAAGGGCTGCTGGAAAGGTGATGACTGTGATCGCGGTATGGCAATCTATGGCAACTTGGCGTGGGATGTGCTCGACGCATGACTTGACTGGGGCAGCACGGAGAGGCTTTGGGGAGTGGCTGGGAGGGCGGGAGATGCAGCGATGTTCGCATGCCTGGTGCAGCTGCAGGAGCCGTGGGGAGGAGGGGCTTGCTGGTATGGAGCAGTATGGAGCAGTATGGAGGCTGCCCGCTGATGCTGCTGTGGCGCATGGCAGGTGTTGGCAGCGCAGGGGTGCGCTGTTGTCGGGGGAGAGCATAAGGCGAATGCGCGGCTGCAGAGCCGAACGGGTTGCGGTAGCCCTGGTTGAGCCCGTCGGTCATTAGGCGGGTGGGTGTTCACAGCGTGTCGTCACATGAACAGGGGAGGGGCCTTTCCTGACACGTGGGGTCGTTCCACATTCAGTCAACTGTGCCTGCTCTGCGATACTGCCGCAAAGGGTCATCCATACTTAGTCGTTGGCGGAGGATCTACTGGTACACGTTGGTTGCGTCGATCCAAAGGGACAGGAGTCTTCCAAAATGCAAAAGTCCAAGCTAGTCAGACCGCAGGCGGTGCGCTGCCTGGCCGCGCTGTGAGGACAAGATGGCATTCACTGAATTTTCTACTAGTGTCGTAGCATAGCAGACTTCCATCTGGGCATGGCGACCATGACACCGAATTTCTTGTCGTGTGGGCTCGTTCTATTGCTGCTACTCAGTGGAACGCAGGCAGATTTCAAGTATGCCAGTATACTTAGCCAAAAACCATCTCTGTCATACTATGACCTCGCGACTCCAATATCGGGGCTGGTCACCAACCGGGAGGAGCTCCGGCAAATGCCGCGCGCAGTCGTTGGCTACATTAGCGAGAAAGAATGGGCCTTCATTGAATTCCTATGTTTCATGCATGCAAGCTGGAGGTGAGACGGCCGCAGCGGTGCCGAGACGGCAGTGGGTACCAGTACTCCCGCACGCTTGCACGGCCCATGATGCAAATGCCGGGCTCTACGCCTCTACCTCTCGAGGCGCCTGCATTAGCCCCGTACCGCTGACTCATAAAGCATCAGATGGCAGCGTCCCAGCCGCTGCGGCGTCACAGGAGGGCCACCACGTGTCGTACAGGGCCCCAACACCAGGCCCGCTGCAGAGGCAGGCGGTCTCCACCCGGCTCTGTCCAGCACTTGTCAGCCAGCCAACATGACCAGCTTACTTTTGCACCACCCCAACCCAAATCCTGCCTCCTAGCACGCGCCCTCCTCCATCGCATCCGCATTCCCCACTCCCCAAGCCCCATCGAACCACTCTCAAACCCCGCCTCCGTCCATACCCCCCCTCCTCCCCCCCCCCGACTCTTTCCTTGCAGCTGCCAGCCCGCTGCAAGCTCCCTCCCGTGCACTTTGGGTGCATATCCTTGCTTAGCGCTGCATACAATAAGCACCCCCATAACCCCGCACCAGGTACGTTACCTCCATGGCCGCCCCCACGGGCTTGCGTCTGGACCTGCTGGTGTTCACTGAGGCGCGCTGGCTGCGTGAGGCCGCCTCCATCTGCGAGCCGCTGGAGCTGCCGGGCGCAGGGACCGCAGGGGACGAGGCGGCGCAGGAGGCGGCGGCGCTGGAGAAAATACGCAGCAAGGCGAGTGGAGCAGGTGTTGCGGGGCATCCCTTGGTGGTGGAAGCAGCGTAGCGTGAAGGGGACCACAGGGAGGCGGGGTAGGGGGGGGGGAAGAGTGGCCGGTGCCGGTCAAGAGGGGATGGCGGCGGAGCACCAGGGGCAGCAGGGGCTCGGTGTGGGTTGCGGAGTGTCGGGTGAAGGGCATGCTGGACATTGTGTTGCATGCGAGCTGTTATATGCGTACTATGGTGTAAGTGTGATATACGACCCTGAACCACGACGACGTTTGTCAACAAATCTTACCCTGCTCCAAACGGTGCCACCACCACCCGGTGTGTGTTGTGCGCATAGGGCAGCACATCAACGTGCTGGGTGGTGTATTACCCCAAGCCCCCGGCCAGCGTGTGGCACAACTACCCCTTCATCCAGGTGCGGGACAGTGACCGGGCACTGCTCGGGAGAGAGAGAGATGCTCCGTTGTTCAGCAAATGCTTGGGATGCATGTCATATGATTACCGCATCAGTCTAATTGTCGCAGCGCAAGTGCAAGCGGCGGGGAGGGGCTGAGGCATTGAAACGAATGGAACCGCTTTGTGTCCTCTCCCTTACGCCATTTGCCTTCCAGCCTGGCAGCACTTGTGCAGGACCGTACGCTGCGCTGAGTTGTGTTTGCTGTCGTGCAGCGCCTTTTTGGCTTGCCACCACCGCCGCTTCCGTTCGGCCTCTGTGGGCGTTGCTCACGCACCTGCCCCGCCTATCCCACGTGTGCTGACCCAGACGGTGCACTTCCTGGCTGACCCGCGGGTCGGCCGCCTGCTCACGGCCAGCTACGGCTACCTGCTCAAGACCGACCTGGACTGCTTCATCACCGCCACGCTAATACACCACTTCCCACAGCAGCTAGAGGTGGGACGCAGCACTGTTGTTACTCTACATGCATGTGTCCCATGCGCGTGTGCCCTTGTCGCCAGACCCTCCGTAACCACCTCGCTTCAGCCTTGTCTTGTGAAGACGTGTCATGTCTCATGTGGTACGGTTGTACCTAACCAAACCTGCAGGTGGGACACATGGTGTACGTTACGGTTCCGGAGACGGCCGCGCGCGTCAAGCACGTGGCAGACCGGCTGGGGCTGCAACACCGCGGGGTGCACAACGCCGGCCCGGCGTGGTACGGCGACGCCGCGACGGTTGTGGCGGTTGGCAACCTGTCCGTACCGTTGCTGTACCACCTGCTGGACGAGCACTTCGAGAAGAACCCGGACGGCACCTGGAGGCAGAACTGGGCGCAGGGGGAGGTGCGTAGGCGCTGTGCTTGGCTGTGCTTTAGCGACAGTGCACGTCGCCCACTCATAAGAAGCTCATCAGGGAGTGAGGCCCTACCCGAGGCTGACCAAGTCGACATGCACTTATCTTGTGCCCTCAGATCTGTAACGGTGACTCACGCCCGTCTCCTCTGTTGCCGCAGCCTAGCCCATATCGGTTAGCCCCTGTTGCCGCACTGTTGCGCTATGTAAGTCCCTTCCCTCCCTTGGCAACCGCACGGCAATTACATGACGTTGCCCTTCATGCTCCCTGCAAAGGGCTGGCCGCTGTGGTCCAAGGACATTGCGGCGCTGTACGCCTCTGAGCTTGTGCTCAACGGACTGGTGCAGCACTGGGAGGTGTCGGACAGGTGCGGGGGATTGCGATGCGTTGAGCAGTCGTACATGAGCAAGGGTACGGTAGCGGTCGTCACAGATTGGGACTGGGGACAGCAGCGTCATGCCTCTGCGGACTCCCTAGACCATTCAGTAATGCTCGAGCTGATCCTTGCCAGGGACCGTAATCTGTACATCCGTGGACACCATGTCGTACATTGCCGTACCGCTGCCCGTCATGCCCCTCCCAGGTACGACGCGCACGGCGACACGGAGCGGTACACCTTCGCGCTGTATCACATCCACGCACAGCACGGCGACACCAACTTCTCCAAGTTTGAGTTCTTCAAGCACAAGTACCAAGACAGGTGCGCCTTGGACAAGTCGGTTGACTCGCCGCTTTTGACACTGTCGCGCACAGGGCAGCCTGCTGCCCTCGTGTCCAAACTCTACATGCCTCAAGCTGTGTGGCTGCGCGTTTCATCACACGCGGCGCCGCTCTTGTTGGCGGGCAGCACTTACCCACACCGTTGGTGGCAGCACACAACCGCTGTGCCACTTTCCGACACCTGCTCACCAACTTGCACTCCCGGAGGAGACCTTCGTAACGCATATCGTACACTGCCCCGCGCTACCGGTATACTTCTGCCTCTGAGCGCAACACCTGAAGAACGCTTATCCGACTTCATGCTCGCTGTCTGTGTTGCGCTGCAGGGACATCAACACCGGGCTGGACTTCCACCTGGTCAAGGACTACACGTTGTGGCTGGCTGTCAGCACGTGGCGGCATGTGCAGGAGCTGATGATGCTCAAGCCGCAGGCGGCAGGAGCAGCTGCCGTCGGAGGGCAGCAGCAGCGGCAGCAGCAGCAGCTGTTTAGTGGGCAGGCCGGTGGGCAGCAGGAGCAGCAGCAGCGTAGGGGGAGGAGCCAGGATGACTACGAGGAGGAGGATCGTGATGAGCTTTAAGGCAGTAGGGGAGAGCGTTGTTTCTTATGCTGTGGCTTTTACGTTGACGCAGGCACGTTGCGGAGTGCGTTCATGTGATTGATCGGACGCCCAAGGCAGAAGGCTTGGGTTACAGGACTTGGGTTACAGGACTTGGGTTACAGGACTTGGGTTACAGGACTCGGCGCTTAGTGGGACGCAGCGGAGGAGCTCGCCAGGTTCGGGGCTGTGCGGTGGACGGCTCGGTAAGCGAGTGCACTTTCAAGTGTAGCGATGTAGGAGGTCTGCGTGGGTAACACTGTGCTGGCCACGGCAGGAGGCACAGTTGCCTTTTTGTGGCCGTAGACTGCAAGTTGGCCGTCCCCGGTCTGCCCCACTCAGGAACCCTGTCAGGAACACAGGGAGCCTTGTAGCCATGGACGCAGAATCTGCGCCGCTCCGGCAGGTGCGCTTGATGCGCTGCTGGCGCGCTTGCATCATGTTGTATTTGTGTGTTGTGTTCATGGGTACCCCCGCCCCTTGCATGCCAAGTTGCCGTGGGGCGCAGCCGGCCCCAGCAGGGGAGCATGCAAATGCGGTGGGTTATGTGTGCCGCACGGTGATTATGGCTATGCTTGTGGCCTGTATGCAAACCAGGGGTCCAGGCTCCAGGGTCCCATGCAATATAACCCTTAGGGAGCGCATAAGGCGGTCAGGAACACAGCGTGAGTTCCCTGTTGTGGAAATGAAGACGCACCGATCTCGGCAGGCCGGCTACACGTCACGCGCACGTGATACAGGCTCACTTGGACAGCGCTCGGACGACGCTGCACTTTCTTCCGAAGACACATCGAGCGAAATCCATGTATGGATAGACGCTTTGTGTGACAAGAGCTGCCATGACCCGCGAGCCCTGAGCGAATGCCACGTCCTAATGAATGCCACGTCCTAACCTAAACTCCTAACGGCCCAGCGCACTACGGCAGCGATGTCTAGCTCACTACTCCAGAAGAAAGCCTTGTGACTTACTATCACACAGAAGCAGCTGCCACAATACAGGAAACAAAAGACATTTGCCAAAAAGGTGTCTGTCCCTCTTGAAGTTTAAACCATGGTCGAAGCTGCTTCCCACGAGGGCGGGGCAGTTCCAACGGAGCAAGACAATGTCGAGCTTAAGGTTGAGGAGCAGGACCTGGATGCTTCAGCCGAGGCGCCAGCGGTGGCGCTAGAGGCCACCAAGCACGCGCGAGCATCCTCGGGCTCGTCGTCCGCGCCCCTTGGCTTTGCGCTTGTCGCCCTAGGAGCATCAGCTATAGGAGCAGCAGTCAGCTACATCGTTCGCAAACGCCGGTCGCAGGCCAAGCCCTCGACAACGCCCGAGCCTGTGCCCGCTGTCGAGAGCGTTGCGGAGCCCAGCACCGTGCCTGTGAAGCCCGCTAGCGCTGTGCCCCAGCTTGTAGACCTCTCCCCCTTCGGCAGTCCTGTTGGGAGCACGCCTGTCAAGGTGCTTACGGGGACCAGGAAGGACCAGCTCAAGACCGCCAGTGTGTCCAGCACCCCCAGCAAGCTCCGCACCACGTCCGTGGATGACGACGACCGGTATGCAGGTCCCGGCACCCGACAAATTGAGATGTGTTATCATGGCAGTCTTGTCAGCCACGTGTACCTGAGTGCCGTTCACCACAAGTCTGTCTCATGATGCTCGCCTCGTGCCTGCTCCTTAAAACAACCAAACCACCCAAGTTTGCCCCACTCATCCAAGACAGCTGCAGCAGGCTAGCTCCAATCCATGCCTTCCCCTTGCCACGACTAGGATGACTAACACCGCTATCTACTTATGAGGATAACATTCAGTGCCAACCCCGTTTTCCCCCTTCCTTTCAAGGTCCGACCGCGACTCCCTGCGCGACCAGCGACAGGCGCAGCTGGTGGACCCCGCGCAGCTCAAGGCCACGCTCAAGCAGATGCAGGACATGCAGGAGGAGAACAAGAAGCTGCAGGCCTTCCTGGCAGAGTTCAAGGCGGACACGGAGAAGGTGAGGCGGGCAGGAAGCCTTTCCTTGGCGTTCTCGCCCTCGCCTCGCCCTCTTCCCACCGTCCTCCCGCCCCCAGCCATCAAGATTTCCCTACGCGCTTTTGCCTACTTCCTAACCCTCTCCCACCCGTCCGGCTCGTGCTGCTACCCCCGCCAGATCTCCAAGCTGGAGCGCGAGAACCAGGAGCTGCGCAGCGTGACCCGCGTGCTGGAGCAGGAGCTGACGGAGATCAAGGCGGCCACGCGGCCCCTGGTCAGCTCGGGGGCGGAGCTGGAGGTGCGTAGTGGTGCAGGAACCAGGTTGCGGGGAAGGGGATGCATCACTCTGGTGTATGGCGCTGAGCATGCTGGAAAGCACTTACTGCTGCAGGTGCATGAGGGGCGCTGGGGCCCGGGCTGGGGTGCGTTGCATGGGCGCGGCCCCGCTAGGAGTGGGCCCGGTGGTGGCAAGAGGGACGGGAGGGGCTCGCGCCATGTACGAAAAGAAGAGTACACGTGCGGTACCCAGTGTCGCACTGACCCTCGCAATGCGCTGTCCCTGCGCCGCTGCAGAGCTTCAAGTCCTCCATCCACGTGCCCACGGTGGCCCGCAGCACCTGCAGCCACGACGACGGGCTGGGCCTCAGTTCCGCGTCCGTGGACGGGAACATGGGTGAGCCATGTACCAGTTGCCCCGCGCCTGGTGTCCACGCCCCTCTTGTATACATGGTCGCACACATGACTGCAAGCAACCAACTGAATACCTCAGGGGCCCACCCACACATCTCCTTCAGCTGCTTCAACGGCTGCAACGAGCACACAGTCAGCAACCCTGCACCCCTACCTGCCCAGCGCACACGCGCACACGTTCCTTACCCATCGCCGGTCCTGTTGTCCTTCTTCCCCTACCAACAGACGCCACCCGCCGCCGCACCAACGTGCTCAAGCAGCTGCTGGCCTCCATGACCAACCTGACGGCCACCGCCCCCTCCACCGCCGCGTCAACGCCACGCAACTCGCTGCCGCCCACACCCCGCAGCGCCGGCACCAGTGCCGCTGCTGCTGCTGCTGCCGGGCCCTCCGGGGCAGGAGCCGCCAGCGCCAAGCTGTCGGGCGCCAAGGGCCGCAAGCCGGCGCCTGCGGAGGCTGCGGCGCTGGGGCAGGCGGTGTACCAGCTGCTGGACACCTTTGGTGGGGGCATGATGCTGTGAGGGAAGATGTTGGAGGAGGGGCTTGTCTGGGGATGAGGATGCGAAAGCGAGGCATGCAGACACCCTCGGGCGGGGGCATGATGCAGTGAGGAGCCGGGGTGGAGAAGGGGGTCATAGGAGTAGTTAGGGCACTGGCTAGGGTATTGGCATGGGTGCAGCTGTGCACTTTTGGGCGGGGTGCGATGCTGCAGGGGGCTGAGGCGCAAGCGCATTCACGTGCGTGAAGTGCTGTTGAGGATGTGAATAAAGGGGCGCAAGGGCGGCGTGCTCCGGTGGACCGGTTGGGTAAAAGTCAGCGTTTAGCGCCTGTGCAGGAAGTGTGGTGCACGTAGATGCATGCAGAGATGAACATAGTGTCAATTATGAGGTGAAGCAGACCTGTCTGATGCTGCATAGGGCACCCGTCTGTGTTGGGCATGCTTGCGCGGATGCGCCAATGTTACAGCGCACAGCGGGCGGCGCTGGTGGGTACTGCGCAAGTGAGTGCATGAGGCGTTCGCACGACCGTGTTTACATGGCGCCACATCGGCACCAACGTGTAACTGTTGTAGATTTCCCACGGTGAGGAGAGCTGGGCGGGTGCCGCATGCAAGGGGCATTTGTGGCCGAACAAGGGCCCCTCCCCTGCTCAACCCGCCGCATGTGCTGGATGCTGCTGCTGTGCTGCCCAAGCCGGGCGTCAACCGTCAGCAGCGTGCAGCGCACGTCATGTCAAATGGGTTGTTAATTAACATTAATTGTACCGGGCGAGCCCAATACTGTATCCTAGAGTCGGAGTAGTCGAGACAACTGCTCTCCCGCCAAAGAGCTGGGTTAGGTCTTGCTGAGATCCAACGATGCACAACGCTAGTAAATAATTTTCTCTTTGCTTGCCATGACACGTAGGATGGCGTGCGTACTCGGACTGCGAAACCCGCTCGGTGTTGCGCTCTCGCTGTTAGCTCTCTTCAATGTGCTAAGCAGCCAGGTAGCTGTTGCAAAAGCAACATCAGGACAAGCAGGTAATGTAGGCGCAGGACGGCAAGAGGGCAGTGGCCCTCGCGGAGCCATGGTCTGGAGCAAGGAGGAGCGAGTCGGCAATCGCACCTTCCACCCGTCGTTCGGGCTATACCCGAAGGGCTGCCGCTGGCGCATGGTCACGACCGACAACTCGTCGCAAGTTGACTATCAGTACTGGGACTTCGCCTTGGAGCAGTGGTCGGACGAGCAGCCCGCAGCATGCGTTCCCACCACCTACCCCGACCCTGGGCCCCCGGACTGGAAGTGGCACAACAACACCCCCCGCACGGAGGTCTCCTGCCAGGCCTCGCACTGCGTGTACACCAACATGTACTACAACAACGGCAGGTGGTATGCGCTGGTGGATGGAGAGCTGTTCATCCCGTCCTGGCGCTTCTCCCGCAACCAGGAGGTTGTCCCCTTCCACGTCATCGACGCCAAGGAGTTCGTTGATGCCGTTAAGTGGCGGTTGGTCCCGGGTGACACCATCCTCTTTGACTTCATCTTCTTCATCCACCCCACTGCTATCGGGCACTGGTGGGAGATGCTGGGTCCGCTGTACAGGTGCGCGGGCGGTGGGGTGTTAGCGAAGGGGTGCGGCTGGTCGGGGTCACCGGCAAGCATGCAGGTCACAATGGAGTCTGCATAAGGTTGTACGCTACTCAGTGCGTAGGGCGTGCGGAGCAGCGAAGTGCGGTGAACATCACAGCAGCTGGGGGAAGGGCCATGCGTGGGCTGTTGCACGGATCGGCGGACCGTGCAGACTTAAAGCAGCACCAGCTGCACAGCAGCTGTACCTGCGACCCGGCATCACGCAGATGCTGCGCTTCGGGACCGTGCCGGGGGAGGGAACGCAGGAGCTAGCAGCGGGAAGTAACCCCACAGGCGTCCGAAGTGAAACACCACAACGCACAACCTCAGCGGCCCCCACCTCCCGCCCCGCTCCTCCCGCCTCCCCAAACGCGATGCAGCATCCTCAAGACCATCGACTTCAAGCGCCCCTGCGACCAGTTCGTGCTGCTGCACCTGCAGCGGCAGCACCTGCTGGAGTGGGTGCGCGCCATGATCGCCGTCACGCTGGGCGTGGGGCTGGACAGCGAGCTGCCGCCCGTGCTGCTGCAGGACGAGACGGACAACGCGTGGAACCAAATCAGTAAGTTAACGATAACAACAATCGACGCTGACATGCCTGTCTGTATGCCAATGAGCTAGTCTTACTGAATATGGCGCGGTGCTGGACGGGGATTGGCCACCATGCCACGGCAACCCGGAGCACAACAGCTGGCCGGCCTCCCTGTGACATGATCCGCACACAGTGGCAACTACACAGCACCAGTCAACATCCACACACTGCACTCTGCACTCTCCTAGTGACTGCGGCCCAGCGGCTGTCCAGTGACACGTGGTCAAATACACGTTCCCACCCGTCAGCGCTACCGAACCCCTGTGCCCCGCTGCCTATCGCCCCCCTAATCGCTGCAGCCCAGCAGCTGTCCGGCTTCCAACGTGACACGTGGTACGTGTTTGAGCGCGTGCTCATCGTGCGGGACCTGGCCACGGGCGGCGGCCGCACCTTCCTCAACTTCGATGACGCCAAGGAGTTCCGCGAGCTCATCTACAGGCAGTATGGTGGGTTAGGCTTGGTGTGGGGCGGAGCGGCGCAGGGAGGACCGGGTTGGCGTCCCGTCTAGGTGGATCAGGCTGTGCATGACTTGGCAGGGGACCGCTGGTGGCAAACGGTGATCTACTAGCGAACCACAGAGCGAAGAGTGGACGTGCACACCCTGTCCTGCTGCACACCAGGGTGTGGCATACATAGCCCCGCACATGCTGCCGTTCCTACCAACAAGCGCCAGCCCTAGAGAGGCCCCTTACACCGTCAACCACACGCCTACCATGCATCCTGCTGGCCCCTGCAGGCCTGCCGCCCCCCGCCCCCCGTCCGTCCGTCCCACGGGTCATCACCTTCCAGCGCAAGCGCGCCAACCGCCGCATCATCAACGAGGAGCCCTTCCTGGAGCTGCTGCGGCAGTACGGCGAGCTGCAGGTCCGTACGGCGTACGACGTACGTTGCCAGATCGACACGCGACACGTGCGCCCAGGACACGTCGCTGTTTCTCGTCACCTCCTGCTGTGCTCCGCCAAAACACATGCACACTTGTCACCCGCATCCCTCTGCACACTCATCGGCGGCAGTTGTTGACACAAAGTCCTCACCCGGCGCAGGTTGTGGAGTACGGCAGCACCAGCTCGCTGTACGAGCAGCTGCTGCAGATGCGGCAGACGGGCGTCTTCATCGCCGTGCACACCAGCAACCTGGCCAACGCGCCGCTGCTGCAGCCGGGGTCGGCCGTCATCGAGATCATCCAGGTGGGGCAACAAAGCGGAGTGATGAAGGGCAGGGCGGGGAAGGACCTCGAGGTTGCTGACATCAGTTGTTCGTGTCAATCTGATGTTGGAGTATCCTTGTCAGGAAGCAAGCACATTGAACTGGATACTGCTGGTTTCTAGTGTAGCAGTTCGCCCGGTCATGCACGCATGCACTGGCGTGCTGGGCGTATCATACTGTCAAAGAAGCTCCTGGTCGTTGTGTTCCAGTCGGCGAACGGGAGGCACTGTAAGAAACAAGGAGGGTTCCAAAGCCGAATCCACCAGCCCACACCAGCTCGTTTCCCTGCCCCCGACCCGCACCCAACCTTCCAACACCGGTGTGATCGCTACTACCCCGGCCCCCTGCAGCGCAACTGGATGTGGAACGGCCTGGACCGCTCCTTCGCGGACCAGACCCACATGATGGCCGACATCCACCACTACGCGTGGAGGGCCAAGCACCTCAACCAGACGGTGTACCTCAACGAGAGGGACCTGTACAAGTGGGTTGCCACCACTGCGCAGGGCGCGAAGAACCAAGAGCTGTCCACCATTTGCTTCGTTCCTTGGCACGCTTGGCCACCACCGTAGGGTTGGTGTGCTTGTGTGCAGCCCGCAAACCAGCGCGAACTGCGACGCCAGGCTTGGCCAACACCGTAGCACCGTTGTACACTCAACCAATGCTCCTTACGGTGCCGCGACGGCTACAGTACCGTAATTGGCACTAGCGGAGGTCGCTGAAGCGCGCTGCCGAGCTCCTGTGGCACGCAACCCCCGTCATGTTCCCACGCTCGCCCTTTGGTATGTGCCCTGTGTATGCCACCGTCTTGCTGTACCTGCGTGTCTGCACCTAGCCCTCTCGTACTGCAAGAAATTGGTTGGCGTCACTTCAAACCTGTTGGGGAATCGCTTTGCCATGCCGCACCTGCCCGCAGGGTGGGCCACTGGCCTGCCGACCAGTGCGGCACGGAGGAGTGTGTGGAGGCGCACACCAACGTGGACGTCATCGTCGACCTGGACGAGCTCAAGCAGGTGCGCATGTGTGTTAGTATACTGGCCAGTCTAAACGAAAGCCGTGCCGTTAGAGCGTAGAGCGGAGCTTGTGTGTTAGTATATGCACTAGTGCCTGTTGCAGAATCCGTCGTTACAGTGCTCGTCGTGTTTGGTAGGTATTTCGTCGCTTGCCATCCCTGTTGCTCCTGGTGCTGTAGCCGGCCCTCCACCCACCACCCTGTTCCCCAACGAACTCTCACCCAGTTCCCTGCGCGCCGTACTATGTACGAACCGCCCCCTGGCCTTGCCGTACAGCTGCTGGACGACCGGCTGCCGCACGTGTGGGCGGGCGCCAACGTACAGGACGCGGCCATTCCATGGCCCTCATGGTAGAGGGGCCGCTGGGGCTGGTGGAGCTGGTGACGTTCCCCGGGCGCGACCAGTCAACCCCTCCGTGTCCCTTGGGATGGCCTTTCGCGGGTGGGCACTGCGCTGCCCCAGCAAGGCATGGCAGTGGTGGCAAAGGACAGGGCACAGCGCACTGGTGTAGGTTGCTGCGATGCCTGCATGAACCCCGGTTGGTTGGTTGACGGCGGCTTCTGGTAAGGGAAAGCACTGGAATAGCCCACGTGGTGGGCTCATGCTTACGGCCCATTTGGCGTGTGACTCGGTGGCACGTGCGTGTGGATGGTGCAGAGCACGCTTTTGACACGGTTGTGGTGGGGGAGCAGGGGGTTGGCTAGCGCCGTGTAGGCTGGCTTAGCTGGTATGGTCAGAGCTTGCGTGGGGCGTGTGCCGACACCTGCCTGGTGGCTGCTTTAAATTGCTGAGCCGATGCGGTTGCACGGTTGCTCTTTAGCTGCTGCTGCGCATGCTTAATAGGGTGGCTCTGCTGTGTACGTTCACGCGCGGCCCACATTTGGCCTTAGGGAAACCTCACGTTGTGCACAAGACGACTGTTTGCGTGGTACATATTACCGATAGCTAGAAGGCGACACCGTCTGCGTTGCTTCCGGCGACCCAGGGGCGGTGCACAGCGGCATCATGTCCGTCTGCCGCAAGAGACGGGCGCCCAGGGGTGACGTGCATTTAACTTCACGCGTTCATCGCTACTGGTTGTTTGGGGTGAGCCAGCGGGCCTTGACGCATGCCGGTGTCCTTCTAAGAAGTGGTCCTTTTGCATTGTGACCGTGGTGGAACACGGAAGATCGCACGTCGCACCTCTTGCTTCCGCAGTCGCCGGGCCTTACAAGTGCAACGTACGCGAGGCTGTTTTGAACATTATCTGCTTGGGCGGGACCTATACTTTGCCGGTTGGGCAGTTGGGAATACGGTAGCAGGGGAGCCCTTGTGGTCCGCAGCACTTTTCCAGCTTGTCCAAGCTTGCAATTGTATGGGCTGCGTACAAGTAGATATTCAGCGCTGGAGCAGATGAGAACAAGCGTACAAGGCTGTCCACATACCGCCAAGGGCAGCGCTTGGCAACCTCCCCCAGCCTCCCCCTTCGGCCTGCTTGCCACGTGGCACTGTGAAGCACTGCTGCTGTCTCTTACACATGGATACTGATTTCGCCCTAAAATGACCTACATTCGAACACTTTCATACATGATCAACGCGGGAGGGCGCTGGCAAGCGACGTTCTCCGTCGCAAGGCTTTCTTGTTGACCCGTGGGTCGGTGGAAGTCCACAAAAAGGAGGCACGCGTGCGCCGGGCCCGGCCCAGCCACCGCCTTGATGACGGTTGACGGTTATCGCGAACTCCACAACAGTTGCAACAGCGACAGTGCATTTCCATAAAAAAGAGTTTGGTGCTATTCAAGCGCGCCTACTTGCGTTGCTCCCAGCTCGGGAGCCCTCAGCTGCTGTCACAATTGCGTGACCAACGTCGTTGGCCGACGTCAACTCCCTTGCGCCGCCCCACGTGTCCCTAGATGCCTGTGGCCGCCCCATGCCGCCTCGCGCGCCATACAGTCTCGCGCTGGATCCCTACATAAACCGCAACCCTTGCGTACGTCCTTTGTAAACTCAACAACGCGCCTGTCCTTCCTGCAAACTCGAAAGCAAGCCAAAGCCTCTCGACCTCCTATCGATACTAACCCGCGCGTGCTTCGAACGCCACAATGGCCCTCTCCGCTCAGCACCTCCGTGCCTCCGGCTCGCGCCTCAGCCAGAGCCGCCAGCAGCTGGTGGCCAACATTGCTCGCCTCCACTCCCCTCATTGCACGACTGCTGGTACCACCACCGCCCCCGCCGCCGGGACTGGTCGTGTCGCGCGCACGTCCACGGTTGCCAAGGCGGGCGCCGACCCCTTGCCCGACATTTCCTTGGGCAGCGCCGCCGCCACCGCCGCCGGCATGGACTTCGACATCACCTCCAAGGCCAGCACCGTCTTCGTGCCGAGCAACGTGAGTGCCTTGTGTTCCGGGTGGTGGGAAATCTATCTGTTCCTGGGGCCCGTGGGCTTGTAGAGGGCACGTGGGGGCGTGCATGACCACACGGTGATTCCCCCAAGAACCCTCCTCCTTGCAATCGCCCCTACGTACTCGTTGCGGCTTTGCGTTGAAGCGATGTGAGCATGCAAGCGTTAAGCGGCACGCTATCCTGTATCCTTCTTACAGGTGCCCAAAGCACCAGTACCTAGCCACTTGCTCGTGTCCACTCACCCTGCATAGCACCTCCCAACTAGTCCCGACTGTCCCGTACACTCCTCCCCCCAGGACGCCATAAAGTCGTACGCCGCCGCCACGGGCCTTACGAACAACGACCTGGCCACCACCGGGGGCCAGCTGGCGTTGACGGGCCACGTCATCCCCAACGCCAAGCTGCTCAGCAAGGATTTCCCGGAGGGCGCCACCAGCTACGACACGGAGGCAGGAACCAAGATCACCGTCACAAAGAGGTGCGGCGGGGGTGGGTAAAAGCGGTACAAATCAGGGGAAATCCTGGGGCTGGTTGGTCTCAGGGTGCTGTAGGTAGACCGTGCATGGGGCCGTACACAGGATCTTCGACCAGCTTTGACCAGTTGCACGCCGCTTGCTGCCAGTTGAGCACTCGTGGCCGTGCACAAGCCGTACAGCAGAGTGACCCGTCCGTGACTGCTTGACCTGCCAGGCCTGATCTTGAACCTCCTAGCACGCTGCGTCTTCCGTACATGCATCGATGCCTAACCCCAGTGTCCCCTCTTTCCCTTCCCTCCCTCCCCCTCCCCCCAGCGGCTCCTCCCTGTCCGTGAGCGTGGACAGCGTCACCGCCAACGTCATGCAGCGCGACGTGGAGAACGGGAACGTGAGTGTGTACGGCACACTGTTGCGGGCTGATTGCAATGCAGCGAACCTACAGCAGGACGTCGTGGCTGTAGCAGCACGTACGGGCACGCTAACCCAACTAAAACAAAGCCATGCCGTACGGGTGCGCTGATCCTGCTCGCTGCAAGCTCATTGGGTATGTCCGACCTCAGTGCTGCGCTGCTAGGTTATGCGCCCCACCACATCCTGTTTATCACCACCTGCGTCCTCACCCCTTTCCTTCCCCCCAGGCCGTCATCTACCTCATTGACAAGGTGCTGGCGCCCGAGGGCACGGTGTAAGGAGCGAGCAATATGAGGCACGGTGTAAAAGAGCGAGTAAATTATGAGGACACGGTGTAAGGAGAGACTAAATTATGCAAGGTTGTACGGGTCAGTAGTTGCTGGTTGAATGCATCTCAGGGGATGCGTTTGGCTGTCGACCTCCGCAGTGGTGCAGTTGCACGCGGTGACATTTTGGCATTTGTGTGTCACAATTCAGGTGGTGTTATGGTGGACATGGGGTTATTTTTAAGGCAGAGACACCAAGCATGAGTGGTATTGGGTGTCAAGCAAAGCAGTGTGGAGTTGGGACGAGGTGAGCATGCGCATGGAGGAGCATCAAGTGATTGGTGTTGCACCCTGGGACACAGGGATGGTGCTCTGCTGGAGTTGCAGAGATTTGGACATTGCATGAATTGATGTAAGCCTGCGTTTCGTTTACAGGGAACCGTTCCGGTCGGGGACGCGCAAGTACACGTGCCGAACGGCGACCTGACCATGACCCGCGCACACATCCGCTTCGCATCTCTCACCGCCACCTACAGTAATCACTCTTTCAGTACCTTGCAGCCTCCGCAGTGCAAGCCTGCCCACTCTGTCCACTCGCAGCGCGTATGCACATGCTGCCTAGCCTGACCGTAACCCTCACAGACACAAAAGTGAACGATCACATTGCGCTTCTGACAACCAGAGCCGTCATGCGCCAACAGCAGCAAACCGGCACAAGGGGTTGCACCGAACGCGCCCGTCCTTCGCAACCCTCACTCCTCCATATTAGACATGCCATACCAACTTGATGTACATTTTGACGTACGGTCCGGCCCCATTACGCCGCCAGCTGCTTTGCCGCCTTCTTGACCCGCTTGCTCTTGCTGGTGTCCAGCCCCTCCTCCTCCGCAACCCGCAGCATGGCGGCGCGCTTGGCGCTGTACACCTGTGTACGGCAGCGAGGGAGGCGCCGAACGGCACGGCAGGAGCATGAGTAATCAGAACATGAATGCTGACACCGACATGAATGCTGCCAAGGATGAATGCTGCCAAGGTGCTCATGCGTGGCCTACACGTCAATCCCCCCATGCACCGCGGGCGCCACCCCACAGCTGCAACGGAGCATACAGTATACACATACACCACATAAGCCTTATATGGTGGTTTTCCCCAGAGTGTCAGCCGGCAGAACAACATGCGCGCCTCCCCTCTCCACCCGTCCCCCCCCCCCCCCCCCCCCCCCCCCCCCCCCCCCCCCCCCCCCCCCCTGGCCCC
>VFQN01004447.1_pt1 | contig 18483 bp, 23 predicted proteins | sample 3512371 | NCBI WGS metagenome assembly VFQN01 (sample SAMN10412370, study PRJNA504923) | tailings metagenome | isolation source: Replicate 2 from Balatoc abandoned mine | place: Philippines: Itogon, Benguet | collected 2017-08-28 | reverse complement strand
TCTCATTTCCCTCACCTTGGCAGGGCCCATCGTGTTGCACGTCCAGCCCCTGGCAGGCTGCCAGGCATCTGCCTAGCACCGTTACACCGGCGTGGGTGCAGACCGGGGAGGTGTCCGAGCCGCTGCAGGAGTTGCAGTCCCCCGGGGGAGCCGCCAGCACACCGGGCACACACCACCATTGGGTCGTTAGCAGCACCAGCAGCAGCAACCGCGTTGATAACAGACTGCGGCGAAACGCCTTCCCGTGCGCTTGCAACCCCGCTAGTTGTCTTTCCTTGTTATGCACGCGGATGTACATGCTATCGTGCGTCGCTTCTCTGGAAAACGTCGGCTGCGATAAGTACTCTGGTACGCGAGCCAGCCATGACCAGGGGAGTGACCAACCGTTTCTAATCAGCACCACTGTAACACCTCTAAAATATGTTTAATTCTAGACATGGTGCCAAGCAGTCCCTGGAAGTAGTCCAATTAGTCTCAATAACTCGACGGGCGTAACAGGCTTCTCATGTATATCACTTCAGGCGCAGTGTACTTTGCAAAGAATACAAACCAGTCTTACAAGTTGATTACGCTAGAATGCTGAAGCAGCGCGGTATTGCTGCGCGCCCACCATGCTGCATGCGCGAGCAGTCTGATAGTAAGGTTGGGGTGATACTGCCATGCTGCACACCCGTCACACTTATGCCGCTGCAGCAGTGCACTGTAAACTCAATTCCAGGTCTTTATCCTTGGTGCCCAGACCTGGCTGAACCCTTTAGTATCAGCATGCCGACAACATATGCTTCTGGAGAGCTTCTGCAGCACGGTCATAATGTCATAGGAAAATAATACTGTAGAAGCTGCTCGTCAGCAAAAGTGATTCATGTTTCAATAGGATTCTTGCGTCGGCCACGTGCCGCCGTGTCTATTACCGGTATCAGCGGCACGCTCTACATTCTACTTATGCATGGTCCTCGCATTCAGCGACATGACCTATTTCGTGATGATGAGCATAAGGCCGAGGTGCAAAGTTAACTTATCCTACTTGGTTGACGGGCCTGCTGTTTGGCGCGGGTGAACTTCGCCTGAGGGATGCTGCAAAGTGGATACCCGGTACCGAACAGCGTTTCTGCACTTTACATGGCGCTGCAGCGGCATAAGTACCAGACTTTCTCAACCCCAAGGCGCACAGGATGCTCGGTTGCAAGGGATGGGCACGCACACCTGGTGGGAGATGGCAGCGAGTGACACTTTCCTACATGTCTGCTGGTAAGGGATTTAATACATCCCATTCCCGCACCGCATCCGCTGCACACCTGGTGGGATGTCGCCCCATGTGGCATTCCTTCCTTGCCTTCCCATCACTGTTCCAGTGCATACTCCGTCATTCCAGCACCGCACACCGCAGCACGCGTTTCCATACCTCTATCAGATATTCCCATCCGCCTCAAAGCCTCCATCAACTCACACACGCAACGCCCTACCAGAAGTCGCCCGCGCCCCATATCCACCCCTCCCCGTTGCCCCAAGCTGCTGCTGTTCCGCCCGCACCCGCACCCGCACCCGCATCTGCACCCGCTGCCCTGCCACCCCCCTACCCCGCCCCCAGCCCCGCCACATCACCCAGATCCACCAGCATCGGCGCCGCCGCATTGTAGCGCAACCCGGCCTGCAGCCGCGCCAGCTCCGCCCGCGGCACCCTCCTCAGCCCCAACCTGCCGTACAGCACCTCCAGCGCCTTGCACGGCTCCAGGAACAGCGCCAGGGGCTGCAGCTCGTCCCGCAGCTGCGCGCCCGCAGCCGTGCGCACACGTGCCACCATCAGGTCACGCAGCTCCCCGTCCGCGCGGATGGCCTCGCCCAGCGCCTCCGGGTGCGTGATTGCCAGCATGTGGAACACCTCGCCAGTGGAAATGCACGAAGGCTCTGTGGGATACCGCAGCTGCAGCTTGAGCAACCGCATGGGCTCCACGCTGTCCACCACCGCCCGCCAGCATGACGCAGGCGAGGCAGCAGCGCGGCCCAGCTGTGGGCCAGGGCCGTCGTCCGCTCCGCCCCCGGCCTTGCCCCGCTCACCGCAGCTGGACCCCTGCCTCCCGTTCCGCTGTGGCTCAGGCTCCGGCTTCGCAACCTGCGGCTGCGGCCGGGGCTGCGTTGGCTGTTGCCGGCCTCGCTCCGCGTGCAAGCGGGTGAGCATTTGCGCCAGACTGGACAGCATCATGCCAGCGGTTTCATCAATCGCGGGGTTCGGCCCGCCCTCTGCCGCGCGGAACACCGCCTGCGCCAGGACTGGCATGTTGTGCAGCAGGGCGGTGGAGACGTTGGTGGCCAGGCGCTGGGCGGGGCAGGAGCCCGGCGTCCCTCCGGCGCTGCTATCGCTACCGCACGGCTCCCCGCGCCAGGGGGCGCCGGGGCAGCAGTGCGGGCAGCGGCTGCTGCTGCACCTCACCAGCCACGGCGCGAGGCTGTTGCCGCTGCTGCTGCTGTTGCTGTTGCTGGAGGTTGAGTGCTGCGCAACGAATGCGGGCTGGCAGGCGGTGAGCAGCATCGTGCTCACGGAGCGCAGCGGCCCAGTGAGGTCACTGGCTGGCATGGACCTGGGGCAGGGGCAAACACGGCCACACATGGAGGAACTGTGGGGCAATGCACCGTTCTTTGGTGACGAGCGGCTATAGCCCTAGCTTAGCATTCGGCGATGAGTGCTCGGCGCGTGGGCCTGCCTGGGTCGCCCGGCAGACCCTGCCACCTAGTAGTCGACCCGCATGGATGGCATGACCCTACTGCCTAAAGCAGCACCGGTTGCAGCCGCGGGAGCCCAGGCGGGACTCTTAGGCAATGCCAGACAGGGGTGCGCCTTGACTAACCGGCAAACCCTTGAACCCATCCTCGCAACTATCATACAGATGCAGCAGCGGCACCGAGGTCAAGCCGCACCTGTCCGCCCCCCACTCCTGCACCTGGCGCCGGAGCAGCTGCGCGCATGTGCGCATCAGGCGTGCCACCTGGTGTGGATTGGCGTAAGCCAGTAGCCAGCCCCAGTCCTCCCGCTGCTGCAGCAGCGCCTGCGACAGGACGGAAGCGACCCGCCGGTCGGGCTGCCCCGCCCGGGCCGCGAGCTCCCTGTAGCCGTCCCGCAGCGTGCGCTCCAGGAAGGGCAGCAGCCCCGCTTTCAGAGCGTTGGCAATGTCGACGGGTGGCACCGTGGGGAAGACGCCTATGGGCGTGGCAAGAACGGGGACGGGAACGGGGGTGTTCCTCAGCCTAGCCAGCGGAACTAGGAGCCATGGCCTGTGGCAGGCCGGTGTTAGGCCAGGCAAATTGGACCAGTCTAAACCAAAGCCGTGCGTTTGTAGGCCAGACATAGTACCGGTACAGGTGCATTACGTGGTATTGCGAAAGCGTTTGTGACAGGGGCTGGCGGCGCTGCATACGTTCCCTGTCTGCACAACGCTCACAGGGAACATGCGCGGTCACACGCACATCTGCAGGACAGCGCAGGCTCGGAAGCCTCACCGTTCGGGGGCGGTGTGGAGGCGGTGGTGAGCAGGAGCGGCGTCGCGATGCGCAGATGGGCGTCCCGCGGGTCAGCCAGGGCTCCAGGGGAAGCTGTCAGCAGCCACGGCATGGCCCGCATCGCCAGCCGCCACCACCACACCGGCGTCCACTGGCTGCCCCTCAGCACCCCCTGCGCCAGCTCCCTCGTGTTGGCTTGCGCCCGCCCCGCCGCCCCCAAGCCGGCGTGCAGCTCCCCAAGGCTCCGTTGCGCCTGCTCGTAAATCATGATCCACGATGAGGAGCGCATCGCCCCTGTCACCAGCTGCGCCAGCAGCTTCTGACTCCGCACGTCCCGCAGCCAGCGCCACCCGCCCTCCCCCTCCGCCATCGCCGTCTCGTCAAACCCAGCACCGTCCGCCGCAGCGCCCTCCCGCCATTCACCCTCGCCCCAAGCATCCAGGCACAGCGTCACCAGCCGCCTGCACACCGCCACCGCAAAAGCAGGCCCGTGCGGGGGCTGCGTTTCCAGATTGAACATGAGCCCTTCCCAGCTCTCGGGCCCTAGGGTTATCCAAGCCTCCAGCTTCCTGCGCAGCACCACGACCATGTTGCTCTGCATCGCACCCTGCCAGGCCTCCCCCATACTGGCCGGCCCCTGCCGCGCGCCCGCCCTTGCTGCCACGACGAGGGGTGCACCCCCAAGCGCCGCCGTCAGTGAGCTGTACGGCAACCCGTACGACCGCCCACCGTCCTCAGCACATACCGCCGCCACTAGCGCTGCATTGAGCGCCAGTCGGCACCCGGGGCCCGCCATGCAGGCCCGGATGTGCGGGTACGCAGGGTGGTCGGCAGCCGGGGGCGGCAGGCCCCCGGGCAGCAACTGCAGCACGACTTGCAGCGCTGAGTCGCCCCGGTACATCTGGTATTCCGCCAGAGCCTGCTGCTCCAGACGCATGCGGCTGGCCAGGCAAGCCCGCTCCGCCGCTGCCAGCTGCTCCCGGCTGCCGCCCCCCGCATGCCCCGGAACACGCACGCCCGTACCGCCTGCCGCTGCCCCGGCGTCGTTGGCGCCTCCGCTGCAGCCGCCAGCGTTGCCACCGCCGCAGCTGTCCGTGTCCCACGCGTCTGGCTGCCCGTATAGCGCCAGCGAACCGGCCACCAGGTGCTCCAGCAGCGCACTTTCATGCAGCGCCTTCCAGAGCTGGAGTAGCAGGCAGCCGCTGCCTGCCCCCTGCCCTGCGCTGCGAACCCCGGCGGCGCCAGCCCCGCTGCTCCCGCGCTGCCCGGGATCTGGGTCCTGGCCACAGGCAGACCTGCTCGCGGCTGCGCCTGTGTCGAGACTGGTGCGGCACAGCTGGCAGCCGCAGACGTGCATACTGCCGCTGGCCAACGACATGGCGTGGAACATCCACCTCAGCATGCGGGCCGCCGCCTCCACAGAGTGGTACAGGCGCACGCGCTGCCGCTGGACCCACTGGTAGCTGGGTAGAAAGAGAGGTGGTGAGGCGGTGTTGCCTGGTGCACGGACGGACGGGGCTGCGGGGCTGGGGCTCAGTGCTGTTGCGCCGAACACAAAGAGGGGTGCGCTGGATGCGGGCGTGCCGGCAGCCTGGCTTACCAGCTGGTGTTGCTGTTGCATAAGCTTTGCTGTCTGCTGTTCCTGGTCCGCTTCTAGGTGCTCCTGGGCGCGCTGCAGCAGCTCGACATCCGTTGCGATGAGCCTGCTGAAGCACTGCATGGCCTCGGAGCGGGCGAGCGCGAGAACAAGGCGGTGGCGGGAGAGCTTATCCCCCACGTGTGACATGCAGGCTCCTGCTGCGGACATAAGCTGCCTGCATGACCGTTGCAGCGGGGTGTCTGGTGCCGATGAAGAAGAAAAGGACTCTGGGGATGCCACGGCGTGACGTATAGCAAACCCTTGGAGTTCTGTAAGCTCTGTGAGAAGTCCTCTTGCTGTGCTCCCAGTTAAGCTTTGGAGCTTGTCTGTGGCGGAGAGCTTTCGTAGTATGTCCGCATACTTGGCAACAAGGTGGGGATCTGCGCTGAAGCCGCCTGTCACGATCTGACGAAAAGATGATTGTGGCGAGTATAAGGCATCCGTATCAAGGCGCAGGCCTCGTGCCCGCTCCATGGTACCGTTCAATCGCCAAGGACTGGTTTGCCAACGTGTTCCCGGTCAGAATAAAAGCCTACTAAGGCAACGATAGGTGCGGTCACTGGTCTACCGGGAGGTGTCCGGCGTTATGGGGGTGGTGGTTGCTGGTTGCGGCCAGCACATCCAGTACTTCGACAGCGGTCCACCCATGCTGCAACACAGGACCTTGGCAGCTTACCCGAAGAGCATCCTACCTGGTGTGCGCTGCTTTCGTTGGCATGTCGGGCTCCCACCGTTACCGGATACAGTGGACACTGCGGAGGGTGGGCTATTGTGGCGTGGCAACACTGCTCATCTGCCCGTCAGGCCCTTCAGCCTCCGGCTTGTACCTGCTTGTACATGGGTCGTTGCACTTGCGGAGGGGAAAGCCCTCGCCGTGTAACACTGACTGGCTGCTAAGCCCTTCGCCTCACTCTGTTCCCCTTGTATGTAGGGTGACCAGGGGGGACATGTGAGCCAGGAGCACTACACGAGTTCAGGGCAGGGAATGGGGGATCATGTCACATGTCATCATGTCACATGTACATTGCAGGCAAGTTTTGACTAATGTGGGTATCAGGGGTAGTAAGGCGCAGCAAGGAGGCGAGGTGGCAGGACCGTGCTGCGTTAGGCGGTGGTGGCGGCGGCCGAGCCCTGGCCGAGCCTCATCAGGTCTCGCGTCAGTCACTCCCTGGGCCACGTTGGGTACCATGCCACCGATACCTTCCGGCTGGCCGGCGAAGGCCTGTGCCGCTGCATGCCATTTTCAGAAAAAATTCACATACGGGATTTATAATCGTCGCATGGCGGCAAGGAGAGATTCCAGTAATGACACGTGTAGGGGAGGCACCTGATGCAGCGCATGTGCATCTTCTGGGTCCTGGGCGCGGTTGTGTTGTTGCACACGACGCACAGCCAGTCGAGGCCGCGCCGGGGTGTGTTACAAATGCATTACCGGTAGCCCGCAGTACCAATCCCTCTGCACAGCTGACAAGAAGACATGCCACATCAGACGACGAGGTACTCAACCACCATGTCCATGAAGGCATAGACCATGATCTCTCAACCAGCGAAGCCAATGTGTGGGGCGTTGAGACCACCATTAGCCCCCTAAAAACTACTGCACATGCGGGCAGCCAACTGAAGCAACCCGGCGCATTCCAGGAAAAGAGTTACTACCACGTGCATCTGCTGCAGCCTGCAACTACTCCTGCGTCACATTTTACGCACCCCTACAGCATGCACTGCCGCTCACGCCAGCTTGCTAGTTGGGTTCTCGTCCATTACCTACAGAAAGCCCAGCCATGCACCCTGCCCCCCAATGCCACTCCCATTCCGCAATCTAGTTGCCAAGGAACGGCCGCTGCCGTACGCTGCACCTGCACTGCATTACGCGCCAGCCTGCTCAAAATCCAAGCCACACTACAAGACCACGGTCAGGTCCTGCCTAAACGCTTAAGGTGATACCAGCTAGCTACGATTCGGTTATACGCACGCGAACGGCGCAGGCTGAGCCGACATCAGCACAGCAACCACGGAACGCAACTACCGTCCAGCAACGATCGCTCGCCCACTTGCCGTAACACACGCGAGGCAGCGCGGAGCAGGGCAGCCCTGCTGCCCATGCTTGCACACATGCCCCGTCAACTCACCGTCCACTAGTTCAACCAAACCGTTTACTGCGTCATACACGTCGTGTAAAGCATCACTAGGCCCGGGAGTCGTCTTTGCACAGCGGGTGGGCCACTAGTCGCCGCCCCGCGTACACACGAAGCGAGCAGGGGCTTTATTGGGCTCCACCGTCCACATGGTGGACACCCAGGATAACGCACGGAACCAGCACGGAGGTCAGGGCCGTACCACCGCAGGTGCAACCAGCGTACCGGTGCACCTCTATACCAGGACACAGGCACAGAGGGCGGTGCCAGCATCAAGGGCAGTCAGATAGTACAGGAGGACGAGTGTCCTCCTCTTCCCTTGCACGCGGCAGGGCTGGGTAAGTCAGAAACACCCGCACACACGCTTCCAATGCAAGCTGCAACGCCGGTGACGCCACGCACGTTGCCGTGCAACGCAAGTCACCTGCAGCCCAAACCGCAACACGCATCTACTGTCACTCGCGAACGTGAAAGAGAATGGGCATAAAAAAAGAATCGCATTTGAATGAAGGAACATACGAATAGCTTATGGTCACGGTCCAACCCTGGCCACATCGCTTGGTGGTTGCAGCCCCGCATGGCGCTGTGAGCAACCTCCAAGCAGCACTCCCGCCGCCACCGTCGCCGCCGCCGCCGCCGCCGCCGCCGCTGCTGCCGCTACTGCCACCGCCGCTACCGCCGCATTTCGCCGCGCTGCTGTGCGACCAATTGCGCCATCCACCCCCACGTCTGAGCACTACGGTGGCGTGGCGACTTGGCGGGTGCGCGGCCGCTGCGCCGGCGAGCCCCGTCCTGTAACGAGCCAACGGGTACCGGTATCCGAGGGGGAGCAACCATTAAGTCACGTCGAGGGCAGCCTACGCACGCACGCAGGCAACAACCAACCTTCCTTGCCACGAGACGGAAAGCAGGCCTGCGCACATTCAGTGCATCGGTTCTCTAATCAGTTGACCTACATTTGTTGGACAGTGGGTCGTTCGAGCACTCGACGCCCGTCACTGAGCCCGAGCCGCACTGCGCGTTCTCCATTCCGCTGAAGGGACACGACGTCAGGCGCACCGGCCACTCCAGGTAGGGGTTGCTGACGTAGGCGCAGTTCACCTCCGCCATCCAGATGGGCTGGCCTGCGGTGGGGAACACACAGCAGGGCAGGGCAGGGGTTTGGTGGGTGCTGGGACGGGTATGACGGTGTATGGTAGGTGTCAGTGCGCGCAAAACGGGCCGAACCAACGACGGCCGGGCATGGGCAAATGAAACAAGTAGCCATGAAGCTGGACAGCAGAACACGCCGCCTGTGTTAACTGCATGCATCAATTGCATCCAGCGCTTGACAGCACGGGAGCGCACCTGACACGGCGTTCGCTCCAACGGCCCGCCCGTACTTGAATCCCAGCTGCCGGCAAGCCACCTGCACTCGGCGCGGTGTCAGGGCGGCTGGTTAGCACAACGAGGGGTCAACAGCTATGCAAACGGGCAACAGCACGCTGACAACATGCACACCCGCAGCCCCATCCGTGTGCACCAAAGGGTACCACAAGCCCGCCCCCAGGTAAGCCGCTGCCCAGCGACGACCCCCGAAAGCAACCCTGCAGCCCGCCCCCCTTCGCCCTCACCTGCGCGTCCTCCGCCCCAAAGTTCTTGGCGCACACGGCGCCCCACTGCCGCTGGTAGCACACCTCCAGCCGACCACGGGTGCCGCCGTCGCCGCGGCCGCCCACCAGCCGCAGCCCACCAACCTCGTTACCTGCAAACACACACACCAGCCAGGCAGGAGTTTTACACATCCCAGATCCCCCACCGCATTCCTCAACACCAGCCAGGCATTTCAACCCGGCTAAACACAAAGCCGTGAAGTTGTAGAGCGGAACGAGCCAGGCATGTGCAAGGCCGCCAGACATCAGCTGCAGCAATAGACGCACCACCCAGCCCAACACCCATACCCTCGGCGCCCCCGTACGACCTCAGTACCAGCTTGTTTCATCCAAGCCCCTCGCCCTCCCTTTCGCATCCCACCCCAGGCCTCGGCCCCACAGGACACAACACCCAGCACTCCCAGTGACTCCCCACACTCACACTCGGCTCCACTAAGCGGCACCACGCCCGGCTCATCAGGCTCCTCGTCCCAGCACTGCACACCAGCGTCCGCGCGGTGGCTGCAGTCGCTCTGCCCCAGCGGCCGGCCCGTGGCGCACATGCTCAGCCGCTGCTCGCGGCCGCTGCACGCCACCTCGTCCAGCCAGATGCGCATGCGCTGCGGCCCGGGCGGCGTGCTGCCGCCGCCCGTCGCGCCCCGTACGGCAGTGCCGTACGCGTAGCCCAGCTGGTTGCACACCACGGCGGCGTCGCGGTCGTCCCAACCGTCCTGGCACACCCTGGGGGAGGAGGCCGGGGAAGGAGTGAATGCAGCGTGGGACAAGTTGGACTGGAGTGACGCAGTTGCTTCCGTTCGCCCTCTGGCCCATGTGTCGCAAGTACCACATGCGGTTTGCCGTCCTCCGCCAACGGCTACGGGGCCGCTGGTAGGGGTGCCTAGGTAGGGGCGCTGAACGGCGTAGAGCAACACCCCTGAGGCGGTTGGCAGCACTCTCGACCCCCATCCCAAACCCTGCCACTCACGTTCCCCACTGGTACCCTGAGCCTCCCGCCGCCATGCACACCTCCACCCGCCCGCTGGAGTGGTGCGTGTAGCGCACGCCGCCGTCGCCCTCCCCAGTGTCGTCGTCATCACCACTGCCATCGCTGCCATCTCCATCGTCATAGTCTTTGTAGTCATAGTCCTCGGCGCCCCTGTTGGTGCGGCCGACGGCGGGCCCCCCGCCAACCGAGCTGGCGGCGCTGCCAGTGCTGTTGCTGCTGCTGCTGTTGCCGTTGCTGCTGCGTATGGTGGTGTTGGTTGCCAGTATGGTGCTTCGCATGGTGATAGTGTTGTTCTCGGAGCCCACGAGACGGATGTCGCCCGGCTCGGCGCCTGCAAGGCCAAAAGGGGATGTCAGTACAGCGTGCACACAAGCAGGCAGGCGTCTGCTGACCAGCACGAGGAGGAAGCGTTGTATGCAGATGAGCTCGTAGACTCACAAGGATAGCTGCCATAGGGTGAAGCCACGGCCTTGGTGGAGTTGGAATTTGAGTTGGAACTAGAGCCCGATGACGAGCCGCCTGCACTGCCGCTGGTGGCAGTGACGGCCCCGCTGCCGCTCCCACTGCTGCTGCTGCTGCTCCTCCTGCTGCACATGACGCCCATGTCGTTGGCACGTGTGCACTTGATGCTGCTGCGGCTGGTGCCCCACACGCCGTTGCGCAGCGGCAGGCACTGGTCCAGCCTGGGGGGTTGGAGTACGGCAGCGAGGGTGAGAGGAGAAGGAGCGCGGCACAGGGTCTCACACACCCCTCGACACAGCAGCAGGCACGTGTCCAGCGTGGAGGGCGGGGTACGGTAGCGTGTGCGTTTTTGGAGGAGAAGAGCTGTGCGACCGCCACAAGCCGCTGTACGCACTGCGCCACCAACGAGAGGGCACAGTGACAAAGTATTGGTTGTACGAGCACGTAACCGTTCAGGAATGTTACCGAGCAACTGGAGGAAGGGGAGACATCCCTTGCACACCTGCTCTCGGTGCCGTTGCAGGCCAGGTCCGCCGCCCATATCTGGGTGAACGAGTCAGCCTGCGCAAAGTACCCCGGGTGCACCGGCTGTCCGGCGCTAAAGCCCAGCTGGCGGCAGAACACCGTTGCAGCGCGAGCGTCGAAGCCGGCGCTGCAAATGGTGCCCCACATGCCGTTGCGGCAGATCTCTGCGGGCGGTTGTGGGACGGGCAACAACGCAGCAGTCCGTGAGCTGTTGGCTAGAGGAACATAGGGAATGGGAGTGCGAGCGTATGAACGTGCGGGGGCAAGGAACAGAAGGCAGGGACGGGGTACTAGCCGCTGTTGAGCAGGGGCGCAAAGTTGCGTCCTCTGCGCAGTCGAGGAGGCGGACGTGTGGCAGGCGCCGGCAGCAGCCAGAAGCCAGCTGCCCTCTGGCAGCAGCCCGTGGCGTGCGGTGTGCACACACCTGCGCGACCGGAGCTGCCGTCCGCGGCGCCGCCCACCACGCGCACCGCCCCGTTGGTGGAGCCTGCGGGCACAGCACCGGGGCCCGGGGGAAAGAAACGTTACATACTTTGCGGTGTCTGTGGTATCATGTTCCACTCCACGGGCATTGCCTGCGGTGTCATGTTGCACTCCATGCGACATGGGCGGCAACAGCTGGTATGGCCTTGCCAAGCTAGAGCCTGCAACCGCCGCGGGCCCGCAGCCGCCGCGGCAACGCCTACACAGTGACACACCAAACGTGCCGTACGGCATGCCCGCCACACAGACTGCCGTACACACTCACACCAACTGGCAGGCCGCGACACCAGCACAGGGGCCGAGGCCGCGGTCGCGTTGGGCGAGGTGCCCTCCCTCCACATCCACTTCGTCAGCGTGGCGTACTGCGCCGCGTCGATGGGCGTCCACACGGTCAGCTGGTCCGCGTACGCAAAGGACCCCGCCCGCGGGCCGCCGCTCAGCACGCCCAGCACGCGATAGTCGGTCAGGTCAAAGATGGGCGAGCCGCTTTGACCGGCCGTGCTGTAGCACCAGTTGACGGTCTGCACCATGGGGTTGCATCCGTTGGTGGTGAAATAGCAGTCGTCGCAGTACTGCATGGCGCCGTAGCGGGAGACCTTGTCGGCTGGGTAGCCGCAGGTCTGGGCCTTGGGGTAGTCGGTCTGTGGGTTAGCAGGTGGGTAGGAGGGAGGGGTGTGTCATGGGTGCCGAGTTGTGGATTGTAAATGGTGGAGCTGCTGACATGAGGTGCGTAACTACAGATGTGGAGCTAGCTAAGTTGAGCTGAGTAAGAGGCGTCGGCAGCAAGGTGAAGTGTGGTGCTCCTGGCTGCTGTGGGACCACGGATGCTGGCTGTTAGGAGAGTTTGCTGGGCGGGTGTGCGCCTGCGTGTGCGCTCACCTGCCCACAGGAGTACTTGATGCCCATGTAGTAGGGGGACGGGCTCCGCACGCGAATGAGCGCAATGTCAAAGTAGTTGACTCCATCCTTGTCCACCCTACGGCGCGTGTGACAGACGAGAGGGCCAGGTGCTCAAAATGCTTGAGTGCGTAAAAGCTGTATGAAAAGCAGAGTGGTGCGGAGCCCGGTCTGGCCTGGCCTTCGTACGAGGTTAGGTCAGCCCGCGGCCACACAGCCCTCCTTGTGACGTGTTGGGGACATGCATGCAAATGCAGCCACCGGCACATGATACTGAAATCATCTTTTGCCTCACCGTGCGTACTCTGCGCGGTAGAAAGTGACGTATTGGTGTGTGAAGGACCCGTACGGCGCCCCATCCTCATCCTGCGGAGCACAGGCCGTTGACATGACACACCAGCTGCAGTCTTGACCGCAGCGCCACGTTCACGGCTAGCCGCCAGTAGCTGCCGGCTTCCCAGGCAGCCTGAGCTTGCGACACTTGAGATGCACGGACGCAAGTTGGCGGTCCTATCCCAATGCACTAACAGCATCTCGGTCGCCTTCATGCCATGACCAGCCCCAGTCCCGGCCCCGGCGGCGCCATCGCCCCTGCCTCGTCCCACCTTCCCCGGCTCGAAGGTCCAGCCGGTGTACGACACGCCCGACGCCACGTCGAACACGCAGTGGGCGGCGGTTAGCACGTCGTACGGCGTCACGAAGGTGCCTGCGGCGGGCGGGGTCACGGGGAGGCGGGCATGCGCGCAGCAGCGTGGGTAGGGTGCACCGTGACCAAGACCTGGCTGTCCAGACTAGAAGTCTCCTGTGTAGCGTATGCGGTAGAAGTCTCCTGTGTAGCGTCATAAGCACACCGATGAGCTGCAAGAGAGCACCGGGTCACGTGCGGCGTTGCAATGCGCCCAGGGCCATTGCAGTTCGTGGCTGCGGACACGTGCGAGGTGGCAGCACACTGATACCGCTTCCGACCCGGCCCGAGACTGCTTGGCCAGCCGGCCAGACGCCCCAGGCAGCTTCACGCCGACAGGCCCGCCAACATCCAACCAAACAATCCAACGCGTGGCGTACGGCTGTCGCTAACAAGTACCGGAGGACACGGTACATGCTGGCCACACGGTGAACAATCGGCAGTTGCAGTCCATAGACCAAACCCACCGCTGCAGGCCCAGGTGCTGGAGCCCTTCTTGTACGTCAGCTGCCCCACCACCCTGTACGGCCACGCGCCCGTGTCGGCCTCGTAGCGGTCCTCCGTCAGCAGCCGCCGCGCCAGCCGCCGCCGCAGCGCCCGCCGCACCCGCTCCGCCCCCCGCGCCCGCGCCCGCGCCCGCCGCCCGCTGTTCCCACCACCACCTCCCCGCCCCTGCCTCCTGCCCCCCTGCCTCCTCCCCGCCTCCTCCGCCGCCCTCCGCCGGCTGCCCCCTCCCCCGCTGCTCCCCCCCGCACCCTCCTCAACCACATGCATGGCCATCCCCCCATCCGCACTCCCGCCCTGCTGCCCCTGCTGCCCCTCCTCCTCCTCCTCCGCAACCAGCTCCGCCACCTCCGACGCAGTTGACCCACTAGCAGGCAGCCGCGACAGCTCCAGCGCCGTGGCCTTAGCCTCCAGGTACACCCCTCCCTCGGCGCTCACACGCACGCCACGAATGGTCAGCAGCCGCGGCGTCCGCGCGCCCCGCCGCCCCCCGGGCCTGCGGTATCTCCGCAGCCGTGTGCCGCGAACCGCGGACCCCCCACTGCTGCCACTGCCGCTGCCAGCACCTGCACCGGCACCGGACCCACCCTCGCCATCGTCTGCTATCCCAGCAATCGGCGGACTCGCCGCTAGCTGCTCGGCGTCCTCCTCGCTGGCAGGCGGCGCCGTGGCCTGCGTTCCAGCGGTGCCCGTGTTGCGGGGCGTGACCGCCGTGCTGCCGCTACTGCCGCCGGCTCCAGTCCCGGGGCCGGGGGTGGCGACAGCGGGGCCGCTGACCGCTGCATCGTCCTCCTCCTCTTCTTCGTCATCATCCTCATCGTCCTCCTCCTCCTCCTCCTCCAGGCCGTCAGGATCCAGGGCCATGCCCGATCTGGGCGTGCAGGCAGGAGGAGGGAGGGCATGGTAAGCGCAGGGGCCACACCATAGGACCAAACAGGCAAATAAACAGCAATTCCACACCACGCCCCCCTTTGGAAACGCACACGCAGCCGTAGCAACAGCTTCAGCACAGTCATCGGCACGTGCACGCCAGCACCACGTATCACAAACAACCTCCACCCGCGCTGACGGCCACCGCACCCACATGCTGCTGGCGAGGTGCTGCCCCTGCGGCCCCGCCTCCGAGGTCTCCACGCTGCCCACATACACCCAGCCCTCCGAGGAGAAGCGCCGCGCCAGCTCCGAAACGCTGGGGCCGTCACCACTGCCGTCTCCCTGCCCCCCGTCCCCATCTGCGCCATTCCCGCCACCGCCCTGGGCCCCTCCTCCAGCGCTGCCCTGCTGCCCCGAAGGCGGCCCTACGGCAGCCCCTCCATAAATGGGAGGGGCCACCAACATTGGCTTCGGAGGGCCCCACTCGCCTCCTGCCACGCCTTCGACGTTGATCCCAGTCGTGCGAGCCTTCACCTGCTGCTGCTGCTGCTGCTGCTGCTGCTGCTGCTGCTGCTGTCGGTTGCGCGGTCGCTGGGGCACGAAGAGCGGGCCCTGGGCCAAGGGGTCGTTGGCTGCGGAGGGCGGAGTGTGGAGAGCCACGAGGTTCCCGTTGGGAGGAGGTTTGAGCGGTTATGATACGGCAACGCATGCGGCGTATGGGTCTAGGTAGTTGGGCTGTGTACGCTGTTGGGCGCGGCGGTTGGTGCCAGTTTGGGGCAAGATGCCACGTGGCTTACCCAAGGGCGGCATGCCAGTGCTGCAGCTGGGGCATGGCTGGCATGCAATACTGTGCACAGCCATGACCCAGATGCCCATTATTGTGCTAATCTATAGGTAGCCAGCTGAGCGGGTTTAACGGGCCCTGCCAGCGGACTAGCCCTTGAGCTGCTTGCGACTGCAGCCACCTGCTGCTGTGCTACAGCAGCAAACCGCCCAGACGGGCAAGGCGAGAATCCCCCTGCAACTTGCACGCCGACTATAACTCATGGTAACGTCTCATTTCCCTCACCTTGGCAGGGCCCATCGTGTTGCACGTCCAGCCCCTGGCATGCTGCCAGGCACCTGCCAAGCACCGTCACCCCGGCCCCGGTGCAGACCGGGGAGGTGTCCGAGCTGCCGCAAGAGTCGCAACTGCTCAGCGATGCAGTCCCTTCAACTCTGTATGTAGGGTCGCTGGAGATGATGCATGCTGCTAACAGCAGCGACAAGCCGCTCCATGCAGTGACGACGCCCATTCCAGAACTCCCAAGCGGACTAGGCGCGCAAGCCAAATGTTCATATAATAATAGGGTCGCAGCAGCCGCTTGGGCGCTGCCCGCCTAGGTGTATGTGCACCATGACGGAGGGCACCACACGCCGGGCGCTCAAGGTCAAGGTATAGGTATGAACGGAGAGTTTATTGAGCTTCAGGCGATAATACTGCTGCAACTTGGAAGTAATGTGTTGAGAGGATACTGGCCTGCGACGTTCTGGGAACGGCTGCCTACTATTGGAACAGGTCAAATATTATTATGTGTAACGTGAGTGATGAAGCTCCTGGTCCTGAACCTCTTCACTGTAGAAAACCGGGCACTCATGTTCGGGCACAGCATGACGCCGCCCACCAATTATGTCCGCCTTCGGGTCCGCTACTTTCACTGCTGTTACAGGTGTAATCCAGATGTACACATGTGAAAGGCTAAACTACTGCTTCCCTTTGCTGGTACATGAAGACCCTCCGTAGCGGCACATTACGGCGGAGGTAAGAACACGAGGTACTACGCGCTTCTGCGCATAGTATGCCCCCCAACACTGCTGGAATGAAACATCAAAAAACATTCTACACAATGAGCAATGAAATGGAGCATGGCCGAGCCCTTGGGTAGACTTCCCTACCTCGGGAGGCGTGCGACTTCTACGGCGCTTCCCAGGTTGACTTCGCAAGGTAGGCAGTGCAGGCCCACCAACTAACCGACCGAGCATGGTTCCTTACGTGGAGATATACTTCGGAAAGGTGGACACAGGCTAGGTGCAGACAATTAATGCCCTACCACGGCTACCACTTGTAGTACCAGCAACCAACTGGCCCTGCTGGGTGGCTTCTGCAACGAGGGGACGTCCAGGGACGTCCAGCGGTCCAGGTGGCGGTGGGACGCCCCAGGTGCAGTGAGTGGTGTTCGACCAGCGCACCAGGATAACTGGTTGTACTCAAGGCGACACTATTGCGGCAGGGTGCGGCCACCCCTGATCGAGGGCCAGCGACCAGGGAAGCTGACAAGCTGTCCAGAGCTGTCCAGGGCTTGGCCTGTATCGCTACACACAGACCGGTAATCTACCGAATATCTTTACACACGTGTATTATGAAGCAGCGGCCCGATTACTGGCAGGTGGCAGCCAGGCATGGTCACTTACACGCGCGCCTCAGTGCGCTGTTGCACTGTGCGAGGCCCACTGCCTCTCGTGAGCACATGGAATACCTCTGATAATCACGCTGCCAATGGCCGGCCTAGCCTAGCCCAAACCAGTCTCCTGCATACAGCGCTGATCACCCTCCTGATACAATACCATGCTCAGTACGGGCGCCACTCGCCCCGTCTGCCCGCATCGCGCAACAAGTGTGGGTGCCGGGGCCCCGCCCGCACGTGTTGCCGCCTCTCCGATGCCGTCCTGCCCAAATGCAAATCCACTGGCCCGCTGCGCATCGCACTCTGTCAGCCAAAATACCGGTAGGTCACCGGACTCCCCAAGACACCGTATATCACCGTTCATGCTCAAAACGCACCCGGCCAGGCTCGTACTCCCCCTCCCCCTCTCAACGCAGCCGGACAGCAACGTCAAAACGCCCCTGCGCTCCAGCCACGCAGCCGCCGCACCGCCGCCCATGGCCCTCTCCCACACCCTTTTCGGGACCTCACTACCTAACACACACGCTAAGACACATGCCTCACGCGCAGCCCAGCAGCTCTGGCGCCAGCTGCTGCCGCGTGGGCAGCCCCGGCCGCGCGCCCAGCGCCGTACACTTGCACGCCGCCACCACCGCCGCCAGCCGCATGGTGTCCGGCAGGGCCATGCCCGTACAGATGCCGTACAGCACGCTGCCGATGAAGGAGTCGCCGGCGCCAGTGGTGTCAACCACAGCGTCCTGCGGTTGGGCGGGTGCATGGCTGGGGTCAACGGGTGATGGTAGTGCTGTGAGCACACAACCAGTGCAAGGCGGCCTGGGCTGAGCTCCTGGTGGATGGGGGACTGGCGTAGAACGCCCAGGCGAGCGTGGCAGCAACAGCCCGCTCATCGCATTAAGGCTGATAGTTACAGCCATGAAGCCGACACTCGAGGGTCGAGGCCCTCGGTTCCATCAGCCGACGACTCAACCGGTGATCCTTCTGCAACCGCACACCGGCAATCGCTGCTCGCGGCTGCACGCACCTTTGGCATGCCAGCAATGGACGCCACGGTGACACGTGCCGACACGACGTCCTGGGGGCTTGCAACGGCAGTGGCGGCGCCCGCCCCCGCCCGCGCCCCGCTGTAGCTGCTGGCGCGGCCCGCGTCGGCGTTGAGGGCGGCCGCGCGCTCGGCCGCCGCCTGCGCCTGGCGCGCCACCTGCGCCGGGTCCCTGCACCGGCATACATCGATTCAGCGGTATGATCAGTGTGGTGCTATGAAAGCGGGTGGGGAGGGTGGAGTCACCTCCAGTGACATTTGGTCACATGGTGGGTCGTGACCAATGATGAGCAGCCTGCGCACTCTTGCTTTCTGTGCACAAGGCACAACCCTCCCTCGCTCCCCATGGCTGCTACACCTAGCCCACCGGCCCAGCCGCCTGCTGCTCCTACCCCATCCCAGCCCCACCTGCTCCCGCTGTACGACAGCCCAACGGCCGCAGGCGTGGACGCCACCCGCCCCGCGCTGATGCGCACGCCCGAGGAGCTGACGCAGCTCACGCCACCACCGCTGCCCTCGCGCCCTGCTGCTGCCGCCAGCTGCTGCTGCAGGCGCTGCATTACCGCCTCCAGCGTGACAGCCTCCTGCTGCCCCTGCTGGCCCCCCCGCTGCTCCCGCTCCAGCAGCACCGCCCCCCGGGTGCCCAGTGTGGTGATGACCCAGCGCGC
>VFQN01004446.1_pt1 | contig 18486 bp, 18 predicted proteins | sample 3512371 | NCBI WGS metagenome assembly VFQN01 (sample SAMN10412370, study PRJNA504923) | tailings metagenome | isolation source: Replicate 2 from Balatoc abandoned mine | place: Philippines: Itogon, Benguet | collected 2017-08-28 | reverse complement strand
TGCAGTTCCTCGACCTCGCCCAGGACCCGCACCTGGTCCTCCACCACCACGGCCTGCGCGTAGTCGTAGGGGAGCGGCGCGTAGGGCGCGTCCACGGCGACCACCAGCATTTCGTGGACGATGCCCTGCGACCAGTTGGTGACGTCGAAATGCACCTGTCCGGCTTTGACCGTGTCGCGGTCGGCCTGGACGGCCATCATGCCCATCATCCGGCCCATCATGCCGGGTCCCATCATCCCCGGCCCCCCGCCGCCGCCCTGGCCCGGGCCCCACCCGTTCCGCATCATCGGGCCGCCCATCATCGGGCCCCCGTCCGTCATCATCCCCGGCCCCATCATCCGGCCGTGGCCCATCATGCCCATGGTGGCGGACATATCGAGCAGGGCGACCTTGACCGTGGTTGCCGCCGCTTCCGCTGCCAGCGCCGGCGGGGCGGCGACAGCAGGGGCCAGCAGGGCCGCGACCAGCAGGGCGGTGCGCATGATCCGATCTCCCGAGGGTGCTGACAGGGATCGGGCGCATTCTACACGAGATCTGCGCCGTCCGTACCCGCCATGATCGCACCGGTGCTGCCGGATCAGTCGCCGCAAGCATCGGCGTGGCATCCGGGCAATCCCGGAGCATGCCGGACGCGGGGCGGCTTTGCCCGCGTAGGCTTCGACCTGATCGGGCGACTCCGCCCCGACCTGTCCACGCCGTGCGGTTGAGATGCCCGGCCGCTACGGCATCCCTGTTCCGATCCCCGGCGACGTGCCCGCCACGGTGTGCCGGATTTCCTTCTTCCCGGCCGCCGCGTCCGCCCGCGACCTGGCCGCGACGCTGCCGGATGCGGGCCGGCATAGAACCGTGACTTCTTTTCTGGCAGAGATTGTTCGCCGGGAGGTTGTGCTCCTTCCGGAAAATCTCGCGCGACGGACGGCGGCCGCATGTTCCTATCCAGACTGTTCGGGATCTTCTCGACCGATCTCGCGATCGATCTCGGCACCGCCAACACGCTCGTCTACATGAAGGGCAGGGGCATCGTCCTGAACGAGCCCTCGGTGGTGGCCCTGTCCTCGGTGAAGGGCCGCAAGCAGGTCCTGGCGGTCGGCAACGACGCCAAGCAGATGCTCGGCCGCACCCCCGGGAACATCGCCGCCATCCGCCCGCTGCGCGACGGCGTGATCGCCGACTTCGAGGTCGCCGAGGAGATGATCAAGCACTTCATCCGCAAGGCCTATCGCCGCCGCGGCTTCGCCGCCCCCTCGATCATCATCTGCGTGCCGTCCGGCTCGACCGCGGTGGAGCGCCGCGCGATCCAGGAAAGTGCGGAGGGTGCGGGTGCCCGCCGGGTGCAACTGATCGAGGAGCCGATGGCCGCCGCGATCGGGGCGGGATTGCCGGTGACCGAGCCCAGCGGCTCGATGGTGGTCGACATCGGCGGCGGCACCACCGAGGTCGCGATCATGTCGCTGGGCGGCATCGTCTATGCCCGCTCGGTCAGGGTCGGCGGCAACAAGATGGACGAGGCGATCATCAACTATGTCCGCCGCCACCACAGCCTGCTGATCGGCGACACCACCGCGGAGAACATCAAGAAGTCGATCGGCTCGGCCTGCCTGCCCGAGGAAGGGGAGGGCCGGCAGATGGAGGTGAAGGGGCGCGACCTCCTGCATGGCGTGCCCAAGGAGGTGGTGATCAGCCAGAAGCAGATCGCCGAGGCGCTGGCCGAGCCGGTGATCCAGATCATCGAGGCGGTGAAGGTCGCCCTGGAGCACACCGCCCCGGAACTTTCCGCCGACATTGTCGACCGTGGTATCGTGCTCACCGGAGGCGGGTCGCTGCTGGGCAATCTCGATTTCGTCCTGCGCCACACCACCGGCCTGCCGGTCAGCCGGGCGGAGGATCCGCTCACCTGCGTGGTAATGGGCACCGGCCGCTGCCTGGAAGACAAGGGCCTGCGCCACGTGTTGCACGCCGCCTACTAACGGGGCCAAAACATATCATGAACCTTACGAATGCATGGACGCCCGTTCAGGTTCCGCTTAACGCTCGCTGGGATGGCCGCAACTGCGGCCGCCAGCCCGGGACGTGAACGACGTGAACCCATCTTTCCCATCGCCCGGGCCGGCCGCCACCAGGCCCGGGACCGGCAGGTTGCGGAGGGAGTAGCGCGATGGCGCGCCGGGCTTCCCGCCTCTCGATCCCCTACAAGCTGCTGGCCGACCGGCTGACGGTGGGCGTCCTGGTGGTGGCCTCGGTGGCGCTGCTGGTGGTGGGCAAGGCGGACCTCAAGCTGATCGACGCGATTTCGTCCGGGGCCGGCGACCTCGCAGCACCGGCGCTGGGCCTGGTGGCGGCCCCGGCCCAGCTGGCGCGGCAGGCGGCACGCACCCTGGGCGAGACCTTCGCCCTGGCCGAGGAGAATGCGCGCCTGCGCGGCCAGGTCGACCGCCTGCTCGCCTGGCAGGCGGAGGCCATCCGGCTGCAGATCGAGAACCAGGCGCTGCGCACCGCCGCCGCCATGCCGCCGATCGAGCGGGCGATCCCGGTCGCCACCGCCGCGATCATCGGCGACACCGGCGGCAGCTTCGTGCAGACCCGGCTGATCGACGCCGGCAGCCGGAGCGGCGTGGCGGTGGGCCAGGCGGTGGTCGACGAGGTCGGGCTGGTCGGCCGGGTGGTCGCGGCCGGCCGCGACAGCGCGCGGGTGCTGCTGATCACCGACCTGAACGCCAAGATCCCGGTGCGGGTGGAAGGCAGCGGCGACCGGGCGCTCATGGAGGGCGACAACGGCAAGCGCCTGCGCCTGCGCTTCCTGCCGCGCGACCCGCGCTTCCATATTGGTGACCGGGTGATCACGTCGGGCGATGGCGGGCTGATCCCCGCCGGGATCGCCGTGGGCGTCATCACCCGCGCCGACCCGACCAGGGTCGAGGTGACGCCCTACGTGGACTGGACGCGGCTGGACTATGTCCACGTGGTCCGGGCCCTGCCGGTCCGGCCGCCGGAAGAGGACGAATCCGGCGTGGGCGCGCCGGCGGCCACGCTCGCGGCCGAGGGCGGCGCGCCATGAGGATGCTTGCCGCCCATTCCGCCGAGTTCCGGCTGCGCCGGATGCTGCCGGCCCTGACGGTGGCCCTGGCCGCGCTGATCGACCTCGCACCCGTCCCGGACGTGGCGCCGACGGGGCACGCCGCCAACCTGACCGTCGCCGTGGTGTTCTTCTGGTCGCTGCACCGGCCGGACCTCCTGCAGCCGTTGGCACTGTTCGCGATCGCACTGGCCGCGGACCTGGTGGCGGGCGTGCTGATCGGCCTGGGCCCGCTTTCGCTCCTGGCCGTGCGGCAGGGCGTGGTCCGCCAGCAGCGCCTGCTCCTGGCGGCCTCGCCGGTGGTGCGCTGGGCCGGCTTTGCCTGCTTTGCCGCGGGCGTGGCCCTGCTCGGCTGGCTGGTGGCGTCCGCCCTGGCGCTGCGCTGGCAGGCGGCGATGCCGGTGCTGGGCGACCTCGTGGTCACGGTCCTGGCTTGGCCGGTTGTTGCGGTGCTGCTCGCCCAGGTCCAGGCGATGCTGCTGAGGTTGCGCCATGCAGCAGGAAGCTGACCGGCTCCGCTGGTTCAAGCGCCGCTCCATCCTCCTGGGTGCCGGCACGTTCGGCCTGTTCGGCACGCTGGTCGGCCGGCTCTGGTACCTGCAGATGGAGCAGGGCCAGCGCTACCAGCTCTTGTCCGAATCGAACCGGGTCAGCGAGCGGCTGGTCCTGCCGCCGCGCGGCCGCATCCTCGACCGGGCCGGGCGGGTGCTCGCCGAGAACGTGCCGACCTACCGCGTCCGGGTGGTGCGCGAGCTCGCCCGCGACCTGCCCGGCACGCTGGAGAAGCTGGCGGCGGTGGTCGCGGTGACGCCGGAGCGGATCGCCGAGGTCCTGCGCCAGGCGAAGGCGCGGCCGCGCTTCGTCCCGGTCAGCGTGCGCGAGGACCTGTCCTGGGCGGAAGTGTCGGCGATCGCGGTGCGGGCACCCGAGCTTCCCGGCATCATCCTGGATTCGGGCACGGTGCGCAGCTACCCGGAAAGCACCACCGTCGCCCACGTGCTGGGCTATGTCGGCCCGGTCAGCGAGCCGGAGCTGAAGAGCGACGCCGACCCGCTCCTGCAGCTGCCGGACTTCCGGATCGGCAAGCAGGGGGTCGAGCGCAGCTACGACCCGGTGCTGCGCGGGGCGGCCGGGCTTTCCCGGGTCGAGGTGAACGCGGTCGGCCGCGAGATCCGCGAGCTGGACCGCGACGAGGGCAGGGCCGGCGACGACCTGGCCCTGTCGCTCGACCTGGACCTGCAGCGCTTCTGCATGAACCGGCTCGCCGCCGAGATCAGCGGGGCGGTGGCCCTGGTCGACGTGCGGGATGGCGGGGTCCTGGCCTTGGCCTCGGTGCCGGCTTTCGATCCCACCCTGTTCCAGAACGGCATCACGTCGCGCAACTGGGCGAGCCTGCGCGACGACAAGCTGGCGCCGATGGTCAACAAGGCCTTCAAGGGCGAGTACCCGCCGGGCTCCACCTTCAAGATGATGACCGCGATCGCCGGGCTGGAGACCGGCGTCATCAAGGCGGACACGCGGATCCGCTGCACCGGCTCGATCTGGATGGGCAGCATCGAGTTCCATTGCTGGAAGAAGGGCGGCCACGGCTCCCTGGATTTGCCGCAGTCGCTCGAATATTCCTGCGACTGCTACCATTACGAGGTGGCAAGGCGGCTGGGCATCGACCGGCTGGCCGAGTATGCGCGCCGCTTCGGACTGGGCGAGCCCACCGGGATCGACCTGCCGAGCGAGCGGCCGGGCGTGGTGCCGACGGTGGCCTGGAAGCGGGCCAAGCTCGACCAGCCCTGGCACAAGGGCGAGACCCTGATCTCCGGGATCGGCCAGGGCTACGTGCTGGCCACGCCCTTGCAGCTCGCGGTCATGACCGCGCGCCTGTGCAATGGCGGGCTGAAGGTGAGCCCCTGGCTGGTGCGGGGCGGGCCGCGCCAGATGGCGTGCTGTGGGGCGCAGGAGCCGGTGGGCGTGGCCAGGGAGAACCTGGAGGCCGTGCTGAACGGCATGTACCGGGTGGTCAACAGCCCGTCCGGGACCGCGCGCTCCGCGGCCCTGCACACGCCGGGCGTGAAGATGGCCGGCAAGACCGGCACGTCGCAGGTCCGCCGGATCAGCAAGGCCGACCGCCTGTCCGGCGCCTACAAGCGCAAGGACATTCCCTGGGAGCATCGCGACCACGCCCTGTTCGTCGGCTACGCGCCCTTCGACCAGCCGCGCTATGCGGTGGCCGTGGTGGTCGAGCATGGTGGCGGCGGCTCGGCGGTGGCAGCACCCATCGCCCGCGACGTCCTGGACCGCGCCCTGCAGACGGACGGCGGCGGCACCGTGTCCGCCCAGGCCGCCTGAGGAGCCACGCGGATGGAGATGCGCATGAACGCTCCCGACCTTTCCCTGGCCCAGAAGGTCTGGTCGGTGAACTGGCTGCTGGTGGTCCTGCTCGGACTGATCGGCGCGGTGGGCTGCGCGGTGCTTTATTCTGCCGCGGGCGGCTCGGCCGATCCCTGGGCGTTCCGGCACGGCGTCCGCCTCGCCGCCGGGATCGGGCTGATGCTGCTGCTGGCGATGGTCGATGTGCGCTTCTGGTTCAAGATCGCCTACCTGGCGTTCGGCACCGGCGTCCTGCTGCTGGTGGCGGTCGACCTGACCGGGATCGTCGCCAAGGGGGCGCAGCGCTGGATCGACATCGGCCCGATCCAACTGCAGCCGTCCGAGATCATGAAGATCGCCCTGATCCTGGGTCTGGCCCGCTGGTTCCACGCGGCCTGGCTGGAGGACGTGCGCCGACCATTGTTCCTGGTCGTCCCGCTCCTGATGATCGGGGCTCCCACCGTGCTCGTCATGCACCAGCCGGACCTGGGCACCGCCATCACCCTGATCTCGGTGGGCGGCACCCTGTTCTTTGCCGCCGGCGTGCGCTGGTGGAAGTTCGCCCTGGTGATCGCTTTGGCCCTGGCGGCGCTGCCGGTGGGCTGGGGCCTCATGCACGACTACCAGCGCCAGCGCGTCCTCACCTTCCTGAACCCGGAACAGGACCCGCTGGGCTCGGGCTACCACATCATCCAGTCCAAGATCGCCCTGGGCTCCGGCGGCTTCTGGGGCAAGGGCTACCTGCACGGCTCGCAGGCGCAGCTGAACTACCTGCCGGAAAAGCACACCGACTTCGCCTTCACCACGCTGGCCGAGGAAACCGGCTTCGTCGGCGCCAGCTCGGTCCTGGGCCTGTTCCTGGCGGTGGTGCTGCTGGGCATCCATGCCGCCACGCGGGCGCGCAGCCAGTTCGCCCGGCTGGTGATCATCGGGCTCAGCATGAATTTCGCGGTCTATGTGGTGATCAACACCGCGATGGTGATGGGGCTGATCCCGGTGGTGGGGATTCCCTTGCCGCTGGTCAGCTATGGCGGCACCGCCATGCTCACCGTGCTCCTGGGCTTCGGCGTCCTGCTCTCGGCGGACGTCCATCGCGAAACGGCGATCCAGCGCTTTCCCAAGAGCTGAGCCGCGGCGGCTGCGCCGGCCGCCGCGGACCGATTCCGGTCAGTCGGCGGCGGAACCGGCGCCGGTGCCGCTGAACCCGCCGACATTGCCGCTGGCCGAGCCGGCATTGGCGCCGCCCACGCCGGTGCTGTTCACCTCGCCGTTGATGCCGCCGCTGCTGGTCGCATCCGGGGTGCTCAGCACGCTGCTGTTCTGCATGTCCCGGTCGTCGTCGTTGTCGCTGCTGCCGAACATGCCGTTGCTGCAGGCGGACAGGCCGAGCACCGCCAGGACGGCGACGGTCCGGTTCAACGTCTTGAGGGTCATGGTCTCGTTCCCAAGGCTCGCCGGCCCGGCCGGCATCTTCTCCTGTTTCAAGCAAACCGGGCGACGGACGGAGGTTCCGTGCGCGGGTGGGCGGCGGCCGGCGCCGAAGGCCATTTCCAAACGTGCCGCGAGCGCCTATCTCCGCTCCGTCCAAGGGGAGTCCCGGCAAGGGGCTGAGAGGCCATCGGCACGTCCGGTGCAGCATGGCGACCCTTCGAACCTGATCCAGTTCACACTGGCGAAGGGATTGGAGTCGCATGAACGCCATCGCACCGGCCATCGCCGGCGATCTTCCCGGCCCCGAGCGCCCGGCACCCGGTCCCGCCGTCCGCCTGGACGTGCCGGCCTTGCGCTATGACGGCCAGCTTCTGTTCCAGGACCTCCATCTGGAGCTGCCGGCCGGGCAGTGGACCTGCCTGTTGGGACCTTCCGGCGTCGGCAAGACGACGCTGCTGCGCCTGATCGCGGGGCTGGAGCCGGGCGCGCGGGTGGATGCCGGGCTAGGCGGCCTGCGCGGGCGGTTCGCCCTGATGGCGCAGCAGGACCTGCTGCTGCCATGGCTGAACGTGCGCGACAACGTGCTGCTCGGCCACCGCCTGCGCGGCATCCGCGGCACCGAGCGCCGCGCGTTGGCCGAGGACGCCGACGCCCTGTTGGAGCGGGTCGGGCTGGCCGGGCGGGGGGCGGCAGCGCCGGCCACCCTGTCCGGCGGCATGCGCCAGCGCGTGGCACTGGCCCGCACCTTGATGGAGCGGCGGCCGGTCGTGCTGATGGACGAGCCGTTTTCCGCCCTGGACGCGATCACCCGCCACCGCCTGCAGGACCTGGCCGCCGAGCTGCTGGCCGGCCGCACCGTCCTGCTGGTCACCCACCATCCGCTGGAAGCGCTGCGCCTGGCGGACCGGATCTGGGTGCTGTCAGGGCGGCCGGCCATCCTGCAGGGCCCGATCCTGCCCAACGGGGAGCGCCCGCGCGATCCGGCCGACCCGGCGCTCCTGGCGCTGCAGGCCCGGCTGATGCAGGCGCTGCTGGCTTCTGCCGAGCAGACGGAGGCGGCATGAGGCTGCTGCGCCCGCTCGTCACCGCGATGGGCCTGCTGGCGCTCTGGCAGGTCGTCGTCTGGCTGAGCGGCGTGCCGCCCTACATCCTGCCGGGGCCGCTCGCGGTGGCGCAGACCGGCTGGCAGCGCCTGGACCTCCTGGCGCAGCATGCCGTCACCACGCTCCTGGAGATCGTGCTGGGCTTCGCCCTGGGCAGCCTGGCCGGGGCGGTGGCGGCCCTGCTCCTGGTGATGTCGGCGCCGGCGCGGCGCTGGCTGATGCCGGTCCTGGTGATGAGCCAGGCTTTGCCGGTGTTCGCCCTGGCACCGCTCCTGGTGCTCTGGATGGGCTACGGCCTGGTCTCCAAGGTGGCGATGGCGGTGCTGATCATCTTCTTCCCGGTGACACTCGCCTTCTTCGACGGGCTGCGCCGCACCGAGACCGGCTGGCTGGAGCTGGCCCGGGTGATGGACGCCCGGCCGGCCGCGATCCTGTGGCAGGTGCGCCTGCCGGCGGCCCTGCCGGCCCTGGCGTCCGGCCTGCGGGTCGCAGCCGCGGTGGCGCCGATCGGCGCGGTGGTCGGCGAATGGGTCGGCTCGTCCGGCGGGCTTGGCTTCCTGATGCTGCACGCCAATGCCCGGATGCAGGTCGACCTGATGTTCGCGGCCCTCGCCGTGCTGGCGGCCATGGCGGTGGGCCTGTGGTGGCTGGTCGACCGGGTCATGGCCCGCCTCGTGCGCTGGCAGCCCGACTCTTACGAGAACAGCCGATAGATGCGGAGGCGACCGATGCGCATGCTGGGCCTGGCCCTTCTCTTCCTCCTGGCGGCCCTGCCGGCGCAGGCGGCCGACAAGCTGACCGTGCTCCTGGACTGGTACGTCAATCCCGACCACGGGCCCCTGGTGATCGCCAAGGAGAAGGGGTTCTTCGCGGCCGAGGACCTGGACGTGGAACTGGTGGCGCCGTCCGACCCTAACGACCCGCCTAAGCTGGTGGCGGCGAAGCAGGCCGACATCGCCGTCACCTACCAGCCGCAGCTCCATCTGCAGGTGGCGGCGGGCCTGCCGCTCGTCCGGTTCGGCACGCTGATCGACACGCCCTTGAACACGCTGCTGGTGCTGGCGGACGGGCCGGTCCGCACGATCGAGGACCTGAAGGGCAAGCGGATCGGCTTCTCGGTCGCAGGATTCGAGGATGCGCTGCTTGGCACCATGTTGGCCAAGCATGGGCTGTCCAAGGACGACGTCGAGCTGATCAACGTGAACTTCTCGCTCTCGCCGTCCCTGATCAGCGGCCAGGTCGACGCGGTGATCGGCGCCTACCGCAACGTCGAGATGCCGCAGATGGCGCTGCTCGGCCAGAAAGGGCGCGGCTTCTACCCGGAAGAGGAAGGCGTGCCGGCCTATGACGAGCTGATCTATGCCGCGCACAAGGACGAGCTCGGCCGCAAGGAGCTGCCGCGCTTCCTGCGCGCGGTGGAAGCCGCCACGCAGTGGATCCTCAACCACCCGGAGGAAGCGTGGAAGCTGTTCGCGTCGAGCGACCCGTCGCTGGACGACGAGGCCAACCGGGCGGCCTGGCAGGCGACCCTGCCGCGCTTCGCCCATTCCCCGGCAGCACTGGACCAGGGCCGCTACCGCCGGTTCGCGGAATTCCTGCAGCAGCATGGGCTGCTGGCGGAGGCGCCGGCGGTGGCAAGCTACGCGGTCGACCTGAACGCGGGAAAGTGAGCAAGCGGAAAAGGAGGCGGGCGCGCCCGCCCCCCGATCAGTGCCGCGTGTCCTGCTCGATCGCCTCGACCGCCTCGCTGTTGAAGCGGTAGGTGCGGCTGCAGAACTGGCAGGTGGCGGTGATCGCCCCGTCGTCCTGGCGCATTTCCTCGACCTCGTCGGCCGAGAAGCCGCGCAGGATCGCGGCGAACCGGTCGGCGCTGCAGCGGCAGCCATGCGCCAGCCCGATCGTCGGGTAGACCCGCACCTCTTCCTCGTGGAACAGCCGGTGCAGCACCGTGTCCACGTCCGGCTCCGGGCCGATCAGCTCCCCATCGGTGACGGTGCCGAGCAGGATCATGGCGCGGCGCCAGCCATCCTCGTCGGTGTTGCTGATCGGGCCGTTGCCGCCTTCCTCGGGCAGCGCCTGCACGACGATGCCGCCGCCCTGCCAGGCGCCGGCTGCGTCCCGCCCGAGCGCGAAGCGCATGCCGGTGCGGATCTGCTGCGAGCGCTGGAAATAGGTCAGCATGCAGTCGGTGAGGGTGGCGCCCTCCAGTTCGACGATGCCCTGCTGGGTTTCGCCGCCGACCGCGGACTGGTCCAGCGTCACCGCCAGCAGCCCCTCGCCGCACAGCTCGCCGATCCCGTCGGCGTCCGGCGGGACGCTGCGGTCGAACGCGGCGTAGCCGCGCAGGGTGCCGGCATTGGTGCAGTCGGTGACCATCAGGGTCACCGGGCCGTTGCCGCGCACCTGGAGGCTGAAGCTGCCCTCGAACTTGAGCTCGCCGGCCAGCGCCGAGGCGAGCAGGACCAGCTCACCCAGCGCCCGGGCGACCGTGTCCGGATAGGCATGACGTACCAGGATCTCACCGAGCGCCGGCCCCAGAAGCACGAACCGGCCGCGAAGGCCGGTCCGGTCGAGCTGGAAGGGTCGGCTGGTATCGATCGGCACCCGTTCGGTGCTGCTCACGCGCGCATTCCTTCTACGCACCAAGCGAGGATCGCCTTTTGCGCATGCAGCCGGTTCTCGGCCTCGTCGAACACGACCGAGCGCGGACCGTCGATCACCTCCGCGGTGACCTCCTCGCCGCGATGCGCCGGCAGGCAGTGCAGGAAGATCGCCCCTTGGTTGGCTGCATCCAGCAGACGGTCGTCGACCCGGTAGGGCTCCAGCATCCGGTGCCGCTCGGCGGCAGCGGCCTGGCCCATCGATACCCAGGTGTCGGCGACGACGGCGTCCGCATCCCTCACGGCCTCATATGGGTCGCGCAGCACGCGAATGCGACCCTGGTGCTGCTCGGCCCAGCGCACCACTTCCGGCGCCGGCTCCAGACCTTCCGGGCAGGCGATGTCCAGGCGGAAGTCGAAGCGCACCGCCGCGTGGATGAAGGAATGGGCGACATTGTTGCCGTCGCCGGTCCAGGCGATCTTCCTGCCCTGGATGGGACCTTTATGCTCCTCGAAGGTGAGCACGTCGGCCATGATCTGGCAGGGATGGCTGTGGTCGGTGAGCCCGTTGATCACCGGCACGGTGGCGTGGTGGGCGAGCTCCAGCAGCTTCTCGTGCGCGTCGGTGCGGATCATGATCGCGTCGACATAGCGCGACAGCACCTTGGCGGTGTCGGCCACGCTCTCGCCACGGCCCAGCTGCATCTCCCTGGACGACAGCACCACCGGATGGCCGCCCAGCTGGCGCATCGCGACCTCGAAGGAGACGCGGGTGCGGGTGGACGGCTTCTCGAAGATCATGGCGAGCGAGCGGCCGGCCATCGGCAGGCTCAGGTCGTCGCCGCGCTTCATCAGCGCGGCGCGGTCCAGGATGGTGCGCAGCGCCCCGGAATCGATGTCGCTCAGGTCCAAAAAGTGGCGGACGCTCATGGGGCAAATCCCGCGCAGGTCCGGTCCAGCATCTCCAGGCCCTGGTCGATCTCCTCGGGCGTGATGGTGAGCGGCGGCAGCAGGCGCACCACGTTCTCCGCAGCCGGCACGGTGAGCAGCCCATGCTCGCGGCCCTTGGCGGCGAACTCGGCGTTGACCGGCTTCACCTTCAGGCCGCGGATCAGGCCGCGGCCGCGCACCTCCTCGATCACCTGCGGATGCCTTGCGGCCAGGGCTTCCAGGCCAGCGGCCAGCCGGTCGCCCAGGACGACCACCTGGTCGAAGAAGCCAGGTGCCAGCACCACGTCCAGCACCGCGTTGGCCACGGCACTGGCGAGCGGGTTGCCGCCGAAGGTCGAGCCATGGGTGCTGGCGGTCATGCCGCTGGCGGCGCGCCCGGTCATCAGGCAGGCGCCGACCGGGAAGCCGCCGCCCAGGCCCTTGGCGATGCCCATGACGTCCGGGGCCGGGGCGCCCAGCGATTCGTAGCCGAACAGCCTGCCGGTCCGGCCGATGCCGCACTGGACCTCGTCGTAGATCAGCAAGAGGCCGTGCTCGTCGCACAGGGCCCGGATCTCCTGGAGGTAGCCGGCGGGGGCCGGGCGGATGCCGCCCTCGCCCTGGATCGGCTCCAGCATGATCGCGGCGGTGTGCTCGCCGATCACGGCCTTCAGCGCGTCCAGGTCGCCGAACGGGACATGGTCGAAGCCGTCCAGCAGCGGCGCGAAGCCCTCGGTCAGGCGGGGCGACCCGGCGGCGGAGATCGTCGCCATGGTGCGGCCGTGGAAGGCGCCCTCGAAGGTGACGATCCGGTTGCGCTCCGGCCGGCCGTTGGCGAAGTGGAAGCGGCGGGCGACCTTGATGCAGGCCTCCATCGCTTCCGCGCCGGAATTGCAGGCGAACACGGTCTCGGCGAAGGACGCGCCGACCAGCCGGTCGGCCAGCCGCTCCAGCTCCGGGATCTGGTAGATGTTGGAAACATGCCAGAGCTTCGCCGCCTGGTCCTGCAGGGTCTTCACCAGGTGCGGGTGGGAATGCCCCAGCCCGTTCACGGCGATGCCGCTGCCGAAGTCCAGGAATCGTCGGCCGTCGGTCGCCACCAGCCACACGCCCTCGCCGCGCTCGAAGGCGAGGTCGACGCGCTTGTAGACGGGAAGCAGGGAAGGAACGACGGCGTTCTGCATGCTCGTTTCGCTTGGAACGTGAGATCGGTCTCACTTTGGGGGAAGCGGGTTCAATGGGGGGCCGGCCCGGTCATGTCAACGACGGGGCGGTGATCGGCGTCCAGGGATGCGCCGATGATCTAGCTGCCAGCAGCGGCGCCGTTCCCCAGCGCCTTGCGGACCGCCGGCGCCACCACCGTGCCGTACAGCTCGATCGCGCGCATGATCCTGGCATGCGGCATGGTGCCGAGGCTCAGCTGGAGCAGGAAGCGGTCGTGGCGGAAGATCGCGTGCTGGGCCAGGATCTTGTCGATGACCTGCTGCGGGCTGCCGATGAAGTCGGCGCCGCGCGGCGAGCGGCTGGCCTCGAAGCGCGGCCGGGTATAGGCGGGCCAGCCGCGCTCCTTGCCGAGCCGGCCCATCACGTCGGCATAGTAGGGGTAGGCGGTGTCGGCGGCGTCCTGGGAATCGTCGGCGATGAATCCGTGCGAGTTGATGCCGACCGGCAGGGTGGCCGGGTCGTGGCCGGCGCGGCGGGCGGATTCACGGTAGAGCTCGACGAAGGGCGCGAAGCGGGCGGGCTCGCCGCCGATGATGGCCAGCGCCATCGGCAGGCCCAGCGTGCCGGCGCGCACCGCGGAGGGCGGGTTGCCGCCGACCGCGATCCAGACGGGCAGCGGGGACTGCAGCGGGCGCGGATAGACCGGCTGGTCGTGCAGGGCCGGGCGGTGCCGGCCGGACCAGGTGACCCTATCTGCCGCGCGCAGCTTCAGCAGCAGGTCGAGCTTCTCGGCGAACAGCGCGTCGTAGTCGTCGAGATCGAGGCCGAACAGCGGGAAGGATTCGATGAAGGAGCCGCGCCCGGCCATGATCTCGGCGCGGCCGTTCGAGAGCAGGTCGATCGTGGCGAACTGCTGGAAGACCCGCACCGGATCTTCCGAGCCCAGCACGGTGACCGCGCTGGTCAGGCGGATCTGCCGGGTACGCGCGGCGGCGGCGGCGAGCACGGTGGCGGGTGCCGAGATCGCATAGTCCGGGCGGTGGTGCTCGCCCAGGCCGAACACGTCGAGACCTACCTGGTCGGCCAGCTCGATCTCCTCGACCAGGTCCTGCAGGCGCCGGGCGGCCGAAGGAATAGCGCCGGTGGCCGGATCCGGCGTGGTGTCGCCGAAGCTGTAGATCCCGAGCTGCATGACATGTCCTCGATGAGCAGGCGCCGGCGGGTCCGGCGCCGTCGCTTTTCAGGGAAATGGGCAATGCGGCCGGCCGCCGAAGGGACGGCGCCGGCAACACAGCGTTTCCCCATCGGGATCGAAGGAGATCAGGCCTTGAGCCGCCAGCCGCGGGCGAAGGCGCGGTAGGCCAGGTACCAGAGGACCACCACGGTCACCGTCAGGATCGCAGCACCCGCCCAGGGCATGCCGTCGGCATGGCCGGTGAGCGCATAGCGGATCCCGTCGATCATGTAGAAGAACGGGTTGGCCAGGGCCAGGAGATGGAAGGGCTCCGGCAGGTCGTGGATCGAGTAGAAGGTGCCGGACAGGAAGGAGAGCGGGGTGATCACGTAGTTGGTGACCGCCGCCATCTGGTCGAACTTCTCCGCCCAAAGGCCGCCCAGCAGGCCCAGCAGCGACAGCATGGCCGAGGCCATCAGCACGGTGTGGACCAGGAGGAACGGGTGCGGCACGCCAAGGCCCACGAACGGGATCATCGCCAGCGCCACCACGATGCCCACCAGCACGCCGCGGGTGACGCCGCCCGCCACCACGCCGAACACCAGCTCGCCCGGGCTCAAGGGCGGCATCAGATAGTCGACGATGTTGCCCTGGACCTTGGCGATCAGGATGGCGCTCGACGTGTTGGCGAACGCGTTCTGCACGATCGCCATCATGATGAGGCCGGGTGCGAGGAAGGTGAGGTAGGGCAGGTCGCCGATCATCCGCCTTGCCCCGCCCAGCGCCATGGCGAAGATCGCCAGGAAGATCAGGGTGGTGACCAGGGGGGCGATCAGCGTCTGGCCGAACACCTTCAGGAAGCGGCGGACCTCCTTCAGGTAGAGGGTCTTCAGCCCGACCAGGTTCAGGTCGAAGGGCGTGCCGAAGGTGCTGCCGTCCTTCGGGGTCGATTCCAGGAAACGCCGGTCGATGCCCATCGCCAGCGGCTTCGATGCGCCCTCGCTCGCCATCTTCATCCGTTTCGTTCGCCCAGGCCCGCTCGCCGGGCCCGCTTGGCCGCGGCTTCTGCCACGGAACGCGCGGGCGTGCACGTTCGCTTCCAGCCATTGCCGGGAAATGGACGGCCGATGGCGTCCCCTGCATGGCGCAGAGGGCACCATGGCGGCACGAACCGGGTTACGTTTCGAACGGCTTCCACGAAAGGGAACGGCAGATGCCTCTCGTCCTCCTCCTGATCCTCATCGTCCTGATCGCCCAGATCGGCTTCTGGGACACGCTGGGCGCGGTGCTGGGCGGGGTGGCGATGATCGTGCTGCTCGTCCTGCTGGCGGGCGCCCTCCTGGTGCTCGGCGGACGCTACCTGCTAACGAGAGCGCGCCGCGGTTGAGCCGGCACGCCGCTCGATCCGCCGCGTGCCCGATGGCGCCCGGCTTCGTCGTTACCCCGTCGCTCCCAGGATGGATGGACTGAGGCATGGCCGCGCACGGTTCGAAAGGCGTCGTGTACGCAGCACTTGCCGGCAACGCCGCGATCGCGGTGACCAAGTTCGCGGCCGCCTCCTTCACGGGCAGTTCGGCGATGCTGAGCGAGGCGATCCACTCGACCGTGGATACCGGCAACCAGCTCCTCCTGCTGTACGGCCTGCGCCGCGCCGCCCGGCCCGCCGACCCGGACCACCCGTTCGGCTACGGGCTGCAGCTCTATTTCTGGGCCTTCGTGGTCGCAATCCTGATCTTCGGGCTGGGCGCGGGGCTCTCGATCTACGAGGGCGTGGCGAAGGTGCGGGCGCCGCATCCGGTCGAGAGCGCCTGGATCAACTATGTCGTCCTGACGCTGGGCCTCGTCTTCGAAGGAGCGGTCTGGGTCGTGGCCTTCCGGGCCTTCAAGGCGGAGAAAGGCAAGCGCGGCTGGATCCAGGCGGTCCGGGCCAGCAAGGACCCGACCGTGTTCACCGTGCTGTTCGAGGACAGCGCGGCGATGCTGGGCCTGCTCGCGGCCCTGCTGGGCGTGTACCTGAGCCAGCAGCTGGACATGCCGGTCCTGGACGGCGTGGCGTCCATCGTGATCGGCCTCATCCTCGCCGCCACCGCCGCCTTCCTCGCCTATGAGTGCCAGAGCCTGCTCACCGGCGAGGGCGTAGCGCCCGAGGTGCGGGCGGACCTGCGCCGGATCGCGGCCGCGCAGCCCGGAGTGGGGCGCCTGAACGAGGTGCTGACCATGCATTTCGGCCCCCGCGACGTGCTGGTGGCGCTGAGCCTCGATTTCGACGACACGCTGTCCGCGGCCGAGGTCGAGGCGGCGGTGAGTGCGATCGAGCGCAACATCAAGGCGGCCCACCCGGAGGTCACCCGGATGTTCGTGGAAGCGCAGGACTTCCACGCCCACCGCCGGCTGAGCGCAGGCCTGGCGGCATCAACGCCGCCCGCCCCGGGGTGACGGGCGGCGTTGATGCCGCCGCGACCCGGGCGGCGGCCGGTCAACCCTCCCGCGTCCGCCGCCGGTCGGCAGCGCGGTCGAGCGCCCAGGCGAGCTTGCGCAGGGCGAGCCGCTCCAGCGCGCCGGGGCCGCCCGCGGTGGGCCCCTGGATCACCACCTCAATGCCGCTCGACGGATCGATCGCCGCCACCCGCAGGAGCGTCCCGATCCGGCGGTGCTCGACGATCGGGTCGCCCTGGCCGGCCAGGCCGGCACGTAGATCTGCTTCCATGGGACCTCCTTGCGCCCCAAGCTAGCAGCCCGCGGTTAAGGAAGGATTGCCGCCCGAGCCCGCAGCAGCGCTCGATTCGCGGATCGTATCGACACACTTGAGGGGCGGTCGGGCTTCGTGTACCGCGGATGACATATCGAGGGTGATGGCACCGAATCGACCAGGCTCGACCGGATCGCGGCAACGGCGTTCTCGTCGTGCCCGCGCGGTTGGCGCCTGCCCGGCCCGGGGGAGCCGCGTCGAGGATGGAATATTTCCTCCAGCAACTCGTGAACGGCATCACGCTAGGTGCCGTCTACGGCCTGATCGCGATCGGCTATTCGATGGTCTACGGGATCATCGGCATGATCAATTTCGCCCATGGCGACATCTTCATGATTGGCGCCTTCCATGCCCTGATCGTGTTCCTGATCCTGGGCGCCATCGGCATTTCCTGGCTGCCGCTGGCGCTCTTGATCGTGCTGATCGTGGGCATCATCCTGACTTCGCTCTACGGCTGGTCGGTGGAGCGGATCGCGTACCGGCCGCTGCGCTCCTCGCCGCGCCTGGCGCCGCTGATTTCGGCGATCGGCGCCTCGATCTTCCTGCAGAACTACGTGCAGCTGGCCCAGGGTGCGCGGCCCAAGCCGCTGGAGCAGATGGTGTCGGGCGGCATCGTGATCATGGAGAGCGCCGGCGGCTTCGCCGTCCGGGTCAGCTACATCCAGATCGTGATCGTGCTGCTGACGCTGGTGCTGATGGCGGTGTTCACCTGGCTGATCAAGGGCACGGCGCTGGGGCGCGCCCAGCGCGCCTGCGAGCAGGACCGCAAGATGGCCTCCCTGCTGGGGGTCGACGTCGACCGGACCATCTCGCTCACCTTCGTGATCGGCGCTTCGCTGGCGGCGGTGGCCGGGCTGATGTTCACGCTCTATTACGGCGTGATCGACTTCTTCATCGGCTTCGTAGCCGGGATCAAGGCGTTCACCGCCGCCGTGCTGGGCGGGATCGGCTCCCTGCCGGGTGCCATGCTGGGCGGCCTCCTGATCGGGGTGATCGAGGCGTTCTGGTCGGGCTACTTTTCCGTGGAATACAAGGACGTGGCCTCGTTCGGGGTGCTGGTGCTGGTGCTGATCTTCCGGCCCACCGGCCTGCTCGGCCGGCCCGAGATCGAAAAGGTCTGCCGCGCATGACGGGCCTTCTCGGGGGACTGGACGCGGGCAAGCTCGCCCGCCACGTCCTGGGCGCTGCCATCATCACCTTCCTGATGACCAGCCTGATCGTCGGCCTGGAGCTGGTCGCCGCCCAGACCGGGCTGACCCTGCAGCCGCGCTACCACATCGTGCTCTACTGCGTGGCGACGGTGGCACTCGGATCCACCGCGGTGTTCGCGCTGGCGGAGCGGAGCTGGCGCCTGCCGCTGCTGGTGGGCGTGGTGATCGCCGCGATCCTCCTGGTGCCGCTGCTCACCGGCAACCTCGATTCCGACCTGTCCTTCCTGCTGCCGTTCCCGGTGGCCCCGCTCAACTGGCTGGCGCTGCTGTTCCCCGCCTTCATCCTGCTGCGCGCCGGCCAGCTCGCCTATGCCTCGTCGCACCCGCCGGCCGCCAAGGCCAAGCGGCGCGAGATGACCAAAACCGGCCGGCGGATCTCGGTGGGGCTGGGCTTCCTCCTGATGCTGGCCGCCTTCGCCTTCCCGGTCTCGCCCTGGGGCGACCGCCAGCTCGTCGACATCCTGACGATCGTCCTGATCTACATCATGCTGGGCTGGGGGCTGAACATCGTGGTGGGCCTGGCCGGCCTGCTCGACCTTGGCTACGTCGCCTTCTATGCGGTCGGCTCATATTCCTATGCGCTGCTGGCCGAGTATTTCGGCTGGAGCTTCTGGGTATGCCTGCCGCTGGCCGGGCTGTTCGCTGCCAGCTTCGGCATCGTGCTGGGCTTCCCGGTGCTCCGGCTGC